>Ga0137308_100591_pt1 | contig 54568 bp, 48 predicted proteins | sample Inofrocosms_June_FD_97181 | JGI IMG/M metagenome (GOLD analysis project Ga0137308, IMG submission 97181) | Mouse cecal microbial communities from Vienna, Austria - N-Acetylneuraminic and N-Acetylglucosamine D2O microcosms_June | ecosystem: Host-associated > Mammals > Digestive system > Large... | reverse complement strand
ATCATTTAATATGCCATCATCAGAAACCATGCTTATAATCAAAATATCTGCATCAAAATATAAATCATTATGAGCAAAAGGCTTCGGATTACAACAGGCATAGATAACCTTTTTTTCATGCTCCTTCAGAACATAAAAAGTAATATTTCGGTTTGGGTTATTGTTGATTAAGTCTATGTCAATATTATCTATTTTTATATGCGATATTTCATTCACAGAAATGCAATGAAGAACGTCGCCATAATATTGAAAGCAGTCACGGTTCATTAGGTTTATATCTTTAACGACCTCTGGAAGAGCATAAAAGCCAATAGGCATACTTGTTCCATTGATAAAGTCACAACCTATTTTTTCAACAATCCTAATACCCCTGACATGGTCTGGGTCACTATGGGAAATGGAAAGGTGTTTCACTTCCGATATTCTTTGTCTGTTGCAGGCTACCGCAATATCTTCGGGTGTATCTATCAACATTTTTATATCGTCAATATACAGGCTTGGCCCTAACCGTTCGTACCTGCCGCCTTTTCGTCTGGCTTCTTCACAGATTTTACATTTACAAAATGAACTCGGAATAATTGACATGCCGCCGCTGCCTATAATTTTTAATTTCAAATCTTTCACACCGCCTTTCGCATGAATCGCAAGAAATAACATGCGTTTTATTTCTTGTAAATTATTTAAACAATATCGCTATTACCGCCGCTTTTGACTAATATTTTTCTTATTTCTTTTATTATTCTGGAAGGTGTTTCTTTATCCATAGGCATAAGTTTACTGTACATCCTTACCCCTTGATACGAAAACACAATTAGGTCGAATACCGCGGAAATATCCACTTCATTAAATTCTTGTCTGTCCATCCCGTATTGTATGAGCTTCTTCCATGTATTTGCTGAAATTAAATATTGTTCATATAGCGAATTACTCTGATTTGCAATATCACGAATGCTAAAATATTCATATATTGCTATGCTTAATGAAGATTGGCTGTCAAGCATTTCCTTCTCATACTTGTTTAAAATTTCATCCAAAATAGTGACTGCCGAACCATTTTGTTCTATTCTTAAATCAATCTCATTCTCCTGTTCACTAGCCATGTCATCAACAATCTCCTGAAAGATTTGACGTGTGCTTTCGTAATGGCAATATAACCCGCCTCTGCTTAATTTCGTCACATCGCAGATATCCTTCATTGTCACTTGTTTAAAACCCTTTTCTGCAAACAAAGAACAAGCGCATTTCTTTATATGTTTCCTCGTTTCCTGTCCTCTTTTATTCATAAGCAACCCAACTTTCCGACATATGTGTCTTAAATTATTATACGACATACGTGTCGCAAAGTCAATAAAAAGCGGCAAAGATTTTGCCACTTTCTGTTACCTTCACATTCTTTTTTATTTTAAATATCCACAAAATTCTTCCTGCATCTTTACAACAGGGAAAGCATTGGCACCGTAATTCGTTAAATTGCCTGCATCGTTACTTCTTTTTCCATCGGTGGAAACTGCTTATCAAATGCTTCCGCATCAAGATTGCCCACAACCTTTCCATCCTCCGTCTCTGCCACAAAATCAAGCTCTGGGACAAAATCTTCATGTCCGCGTAGAATATGTGCCAGATAATGCTCCACACATCCCGGAACATAGACATTCCAAAATGCTTTTCGCGTCAATTCTTCCACTTCGTTAAAATCACTCTCTGTTTCATTACGAATCAAATACCCCGCAGCAAGCTGACGGGGTATTTGACCCTCGCGGCATTCGTCAAATATCCATGTAAACATGGCTATTTTCCTCATTGCTCGCGGGAATTAAAATATCGGGCACTTTATTCCTCCTCAAATTCTTCTTTATGTTTTCTGAAAAATTCATAAAAATAGCGCACATTCGCAAGTTCCGTCCATTTCTTCTCTTCCAATTCCCCGGAATCCAAATCATAGATCTTGGCATTGAGCGTCGCCAGCATGAATGGCGAATGGGTAGCAATAATAAACTGGCAGCCCAGAAATCTTGTCATTTTATTCAACTCTTCCGCCAGCGCAACTTGATTTGCCGGCGAAAGGGAAACCTCCGGTTCATCTAATAAATAAAGCGCATCCGGCTCAAGATAATCTTCTAACATCTGCAATGTAGTCTCGCCATTTGAATATTTCTCCTGCGCAAATACCAGACATTCCATATCCCTTTTCATCTTATAAGAATCCTTCAAATGTTCTCTCTGTTCTTTGGGCATTCCCCTGCGGATATGTTCGTAAATATACCCATCTTGCAAAATCTGCTCCTGCTGAATTTTCTTAATCTCATACAGAATATCCTCGCTTTTGATATAACGGCTCCCCTTAGGCACATCAATTGTTGTTCCTTCCTCATCTTCCCCCAGGGAATATTGGCATTCATTTATAAATTGCATGAAATAGGGAGTCGTTCCAAACATATTGCTGGTCGCATACTCCAATCCTTCCAACTTTAGCTTGTTAGCAATAATATTAAGCATGGTCGATTTGCCCGACGCATTGTTGCCATATAGAATCGTAATCGGGCGGAATAGCAATACTTTCTCCGCTTTTGAGGCAAATACATGGTATGGATAAATATTGGGATTTCGGACTGTTTGATCTGAAAATAGAAAACTGCTCAAATAAATCATCTTTGTACCTCAAAATAATAACTCACGATCTCCTGCTCCAATTTCACGCGCTTCTCTCTCATATAGGCGACAACGTCCTTATACGGCTCTTCCTGCTCCAATCCTTGCAGCCGATTGAGGTCATGATCCGTAAGCCCTTTCAAACACTTGCCGAACCTGTCGTCTGCAAGCTCCCTGGCGCCCATACAATACAACTTGAAATTCCTCCCCGTTGCCCGGCATAAATGCCTGTGAATGAGAAACCCGCCGACATCAATATCCCCAAAATGATAATAATGAATGGTGGGATTGTCCGCAATGACCCTCCTCAAGAAATCAATTTGCGGGCGGCTGGCAAAACCGCCAAGGTACATCATTGCCGTGGCAGCATCATTGCTTCTCTGATAGGACGTCTTATTTTCGATTGTCATCAAATTTGCCGCATGGACTGTTATTTCCCGGATATCCTTGATATCACCCGAGGATATAGCGACGCCGCCTTTTAGTTTTCCCGTTTCCAGTACGTAATGATCCCAGACAATTTTCCAATCTCCTTTTATCATCACTTCCTGTTCCGCCGGGATGACATGATAAAAGGCCAGCGCCTCGTCATTTTCCTCTGCTTCTTCTTTGGGCATGGAACGCGCGCCTCTTATAATCGCACAAATTTCTTCATAATTATTCTGCTCAAACCATTTGGAATCACCATACACAAGCATGGACAACTCGCGCACATACAAATCCTCCTCATTCTTCTCCAAAAAATCAAGCATTTGCAAATTCGCTTCAATTCTGGACAAATCTATTTGCCGCCTTGGGTCTTCTATCTGCATTCCTATATGCTCCATATAATACTGCACCACTGCCCCTGAAGATTGATACTGCTGCATGAGCAGCTTCACTTTTTCAGAAAGTATGCTTTGCGGCACCACACCGTAATGCTCTTTGAGATACCCATACACCACATCCATATTCTCTTCGCAGAGATAAATTTTCTCCACATCGGCGCTGAATTTCAAATAATCCACCGCTACCAAGCCTAACTCTTTCAGCGTACTTACCGCTTCCTCCAGGCTCTGTTTCTCTCTGATATCCGCGTTATTGTCTGTATAATTCTTATATACTTCCTGCGGCTTTAAGATAACCCGCCTGCCGGTATTTATATTCCTCGCAAGGCGGTTATGATACTTTTTCAATAATTTCTCAAGAACCGGCTTCTTATAATCTTTGCTGCTCATGGAATTTAACCTTTCCGATCTGCATATTGTCGTTGCTTAATTTGAGAACCGGGATAATCACCCCGCATTCGCTGCCAATAGATTCCAGCTTATTGGGCGGCGCGCAGAAAATCACCTGAAAATCCTGATTCTTGAAAAATTCCAACATCAGCTTGATATTGTGGTCGCTCATCTTTTCAAACGGCTCGTCAATAAAAATCAGCCGCACAGAATTAACGCGCACATTATATAACATGGACAAGGCCGCGGAAAGGATCAGCGTGTATGGAATCTGAGTACCCGCGCCGGAATTATAGCCCACCTGCTTCGACAGTTTTCCGTCTTTGACCTCATCATTGTTGATGATAATCTCATAGCTCATATAATTACGGTAATCCGCAAACCGCTTAATTTCCGCCATATCATTTTTATCAATAATTTTGTTGATAATATCCTTAATTTCTTTTTCTCTTAATTCAACTTCATCATTGTCGTAGCCCATAAAACTTGTAAATGTCATCTGCCCTTCATCCGCCATATTATTTGTCTCCTGCAAATACTTGGCGTAACGCAGGATTTTGGCATAATCAGAGCTGTCGTTTAACAACTTGACATCAAACTGATAGCGCGTGGAAAACTGTAACTTCCGCAGCTCTTTATTGATATCCGAAATGTCGCTGCGCGCCGTCTGCGCAGTTTCATAGATGCTTAATACAAACTCCCGCTTAAAAATACGCTCATAAGTAACCGTCTGTTCTTTCAACTTCTGTTGGATGCCCTGAAGATCGTCAATCCAAATCCTGCCTCTGCGTTTCTGGTAAGCTGCTTCATGTCCTAAGCCAATGGGCAGCCTGTCCACTTCCTGTTTGCGGTTGTTATACGACTGCTGCTTGCCATTGATATTCGCCTCCAATTCGCGGACGCGGCGGTCAACTCTCGCCTTGTTCTCATACTGCATGAGCCCGCCGTTTTTGTTTTCCCCCGCCAGGTAGCCATCGTATTCTTGCACCGCTGTTTCTACCGCAGAATGGTCAGATACGCGCGCTTCCTGCAAACGTTTCTGCGCCTCCTCTTCCCGCGTCTTGCATTCTTTGATTTCCTTTTCTTTGGCGGCCGTCTCCGCAGCCAAAGTCACTTTCTTATCCAGTTTTCTCCCTTTTTGCGCCTTTTTCTTCTCCAGTTGGCTGCCAAGCTCAGTCACACGGTCATTCAAAGCCATGAACTCAGCATTATTTTTCTGCGCCTCCAAGAGCTCCCGGTAATGCCCCTTCTCCTCATTCCATTCCACCGTCACCTGCGCAATTTCCCGGTGTGCGTCTAAGTTAAATTCCCGAAAATCGTCCAGCCCTTTTTGCAGGCAATCTGACTGCTGCTGCAATTGTCTCTGCTGGGACAATACTTCCTTCTCCCGTTCTTCTAACTGCTGCAATTTCTTTTGTGCAGACAGCCTGTTCAACTCTACAGCCTTTCCACCCAGGCAATAACTCTTTAATTTCTTTGTATTCACATAAGTCACCGCCATGTTACGGCTTAACTTGCCCTCTTTGGACATGGCATTGTCGTACTTGGGCACATCCTCTTTGTCCACGGCATGAATCCGGCCAAGCCAGAATTTAAAATAATTAGCTGCCGTCTCATTCTGGATAAACAGGAAATGAAATACGGAATCTTCTTCGCACATCATCTCCCTCGCCATCAACCGCCTGGTATTTACCAATTCCACGTAGCGATGCCGCGACCCATCCATCACCGCATTGGCAACTGCAAACGCTTCCGGCGAAACAATAATCGCATAACGGTGGATTCCTAAAAATGCCTCTATTGCGTCCCGCCAGCCTTCGTCCTTTAATTCCACGACGTATTCAAACGCCATCCGCGCTTCCTCCTGGATTCCCCTTTTGTGGAACTCGCGATTAATCTCGCGAATCAGTTCCATCTGTTCCCTCACATATGTGTAATCCGGTTTATTCTTGTTGCAGTTCTCAATAATCCCCGCCTGCTCCGAACACTTCTCCCGAATCTCCAATAACGCTCTGTCAAGCATCGTCTTATCTGCAATCAACTTGTCACGGCACAAGCGGATTTGCTCTTTTAACACGCCTACAAATTGCTTCTTTTCTGCAAGCTCCACCTCTTTTGACGTCAGCCTGCCCACCAGACTGAAATCCGTATGAGGTATCTCTAACTCCTGTAGCATAGTTACAATTTCCTGCATCTGTTTCTGGAACATCTCTAACGCTTGCGCCTCTTTTTTCAGGCTCTTTAATTGTTCCTCATATTTGTCTATCAACTGTTTGGACGCCAGAATTGCCTTGGAAACATCCAGCGCATGCAGCGCGCTTTTTGCTTCAGATAGATAAACCTCTAACTCCTCGATTTCCTGTGACAATCTGTGAATTTCCTTCTCCAACTGTCCACAAATAATGTTATTTTTCTCAACAATTTCCTGGGATTCGCGTTCCCTCCTCTGACACTGCACAACATTATTGTAAATCACTTTTATGTCGTCTATTTTCAAACGCAGGCTTTTTTTATCATGTTCCTCATAATCAGACAAAATAGCATCCAAATCCTGTAGCTCCTGATTAATCTGCTCTAAGCTGCTGTTAATCTGTTCGATATTCTTCTTGGCCTCTTTTAACTTTTCAAAATTTACATTGTGTTCTTCTAACACGGATTCCTTAATAAATTCCTGGATTTTGGCGGCAGGATTGTATGCCATGATGTTCCTGAGTTTCCTCTGGTACTTGGAAACTTCCTGATATGGCAGCTTGAGCCCCGTCATCTGCATAAAAAGTGTGATGCCCTCTTTCTTACTCTTCATCGACACGCCATATCTCTTCTGGAACCCGGAGGCGTCGTACGGCTTCCACACTTTCCCCTCTTCATATACAAAAGAAATGTCCTGCAATGACTTTTTATCGAGCGCATACCAATGTGTGCCTCGAATATCGGTAACTGCCGTTTCAATCACTACCCCCAAAATAAACGGATTATCATTAATCTCGTCATAATATTCTAAGGCGATATGCGTATAGACCACCGGTATTTTCTCCGCTGGCCTGGCGTAAATCCCGGCGCTGGCATCCACCAGACAGCGTGTGTAGGACACCAGGTTACGCTTTCCCACCCCCGTATTATATCCGCTTGTGGCTTTATTAAATTGCGTGTCCCCTGTATAAGCATACTTAACGGCGTCTAAGATTGTTGATTTTCCGCATTCATTTTCACCGGAAATTAAAGTCAGAGCCTCCGACACCGGAATCGTTGTATTGGAAAATCCATACCAATTTACCAACTGTATTCTGCGCAAAACCGTTTTACTCATATGCGTCCTCGCTTTCTGCCATATCCTCCAGCTCTTCCTCATTGTCCGCCAGATTATCCATGTCTGCCTCATCATCCGCCATGTTGTCCTTATCCGCCCCCGCGCCGTCATCCGCAGCATACTCTGCCATAACCTGTTTCAACTGCCCGATATCCATGCAAAATTGCAAAGATGGGTACAATTTCACTTTACCATCTTCCGTTGCGATATCATCGCTGTAATCAATCAGGCTGAATCTTTTAAAAAGGCGGTAATTTTTCTTGAAATCAGCGGGCGTCATGGTAATCTTATAAATCTTACACTTGTCTATGATATCGCCAATGGTTGCATAAACCGGGTCTGCATATCCCATGCGCTCCAAAAACAACAGCCATAGCACCAACAAGAGCCTGACCTGTTTCGGCTCAAAACGCAGCAGGTTTATCCTCTTTAACCCGACCGTTTCAATATCGTCATCATTCTGCTGTAACATAGCGACGCGCATACGCTCCTCAACGACTACTTTATAACCAATGGCGGCAAGATATGTATTGATATCATATTGATTCGATTCGGAGGATATGAAATCATACAATCGTTCTTCTTTATCTGCCACAATAAATGTCGCATCCAATAATTTACGGATGCACCGTTTAAACAGATACGCATCCTCGTCCGACATTTTTTTCATAAAACTAAAATCTCCCATAACATCTCCTAATTCTGTTTATTTACTAATTTACACGGCTATTCAGAACCCTGCGCCACAGCTATTCAGAACCCCACGCCACAGACATGTCAGCATAGCTGCCATACGCCTTGTCGGAAGGCTTTCAAGAAATGCTCCGCATTTGCCTTCCTCCTAAGGCTTTTGTCTGTGGCTGAGGGGATTATCCCCCTCATAGAAATAGCGCTTCAGCCCTTTTCAAATAAATTTGAATAGGCTGTATCGCTATTTCTATGGGGTTCTGAATGTTTACAAATTTTCATATTATTGATATCTGCAACATCCGTTTTCACCATTTCCTCAGACAATTCTATCTCATATGGAAATTCTATATTTTTTGCATACAGCATAGCTGCCGCAAACATAATTGCCTCTTCCTTTGTCCTTATCTGCCGCTCTTTTAACTGAATTTCCCGCTCATTGCCAAGCAGCGTTTCCAGGAACATACCCACACGTTCTACGGAATAACGGTTCGGCGCATTTTTAAACAATTCTTCCGTCTTTAAATCCTTATCTTCTTCGGACAATTCCGCAACTGCCAGTCCAATATTCTCACCCTCATTTTTCAACCTTCTCGTTTTCTCAAATGATTTATATCCTATATATTTTTGACTGATGATACGCGTACAATCCGCGGCTTTTTCCATAACCAACGCCTGATCTTCTTCTGAAAGCCCGGACACAGCGTTTAGAAAATCATTGAGGGCTGATTCCAGGCGGATACCGTTGCTTGACATCAGCATAATCCTCGTATTGGCAAGATTATAATAATTGTTAATCCGCCGGTCTACCAACTCCATGTTATCTTCATATTCCACGCTGAGGAAATATTGCAGTTCCGCAAAATAGCGCTCCACACGCTGCCTTGCTTCATCCGCATCTATCTGTAAATTCTCGGCACATTCCGCTGCCATTTTCTCAAACAAATCCCCCTGCCTCAACACCCGCAGCTTATTGCGGATAAATGAAATCTGCGTGGGGATCAAACCATTATTTTTGACAAAAAAATACTCGCTGAAAAAGCGGTCAAGCATTTCATCTTTCATGATAAACTGTCCGAAACTGTTGATATCCTGAAATGCAATTACCGCTTTCATAATGGTAGAAATATTCTCTTTTAAATCTGTCAATTCATTCTTTAATTCGCTCTCATTGTCAATTAAGGGCACAAGAATATTCGTGTACGGCCGCTCTCGGCGCACAGAATCTTCCTCTAATGCGGACTTGACAATCTCGTACATGGAGAAAATACGGTTGGACATCATGCCCTCCCCGCTCTTCTCCGTCATTTTGCGCAGAAAATCCATCACTCTTCGGCAGTCGATGGAAACATTGACCACATACTCGCCATTGCGCCCAATCTCCCGTGGGAGCAGCCAGCCGCACTCCCGGAATAAAGAAAGAATGGAAGCGGCCTGTAAGTCGCCTCCATTTTCTTCTGTCGTCTCGGAGAGATTGTCTGAGTCCTCATGCAGTTCCATATTTTTGAGAAAAAGAGTAATACTGTCCTTGGCGCCCGATTCATAGAGAACCGGCAGCTCCTTCGTCTTGTCAATCAGGATTTGTATACAATCATAATAAATTCTGCGGTATTTGAAGGTAAAAGGTTTAAAAAAAGATTCGTTCTTTATGTAATCAAAAAAATTCACTCGCTGACCTCATTGCTTTCCTTGTGCATTCTTCCCTCCACAGCAAAAATGCTGCACTAGCTTTATTATAAAGTAATGCCAGGAAAATGCAATGGATTTCTTGTAAAAATGTATTCCGACATCATACACGCCCCTGAGGCTGCGCTTTCCCTTACCAAAGACAGGTTCTCCTCATGGACGCCCCCGATCGCATACACCGGAATATCGACGGCAGCGCAGACCTCTTCTAAAAACTCTATTCCTCTTGGCAAAATTCCTTTTTTGCAGTCTGTGGCAAAAATATGGCCCGCCGTCACATAAGACGCCCCCAGCTCCTGTGCCTCCTCTGCCTCCGCCACCGAATGAACGGACGCGCCAATCTGAATTTCAGCAAGTCCTCCGCGCCTCTGATACTCCTGTAAGGCGGGGAAAGGAAGGTGCAGCCAACCGCATCCGGTCTCTTTTGCAGCCTCCAAATAACTATGGGCAATGATTCTTGTCTGCCTGTCCCCCAGTTCCCTGATTTTCTGCCAAAGACTTACAAACAATTTCACATAATCCGCCTCGGACAACTGTTTTTCCCGGACAATCATGATATCCGGCTTTTGATTTTTTCCAAGGCAAGATTTGTCGCCCGCTGCAATCCCCGCCAAAAATTCTATATAGGTTTCCATATCTGTCTCTCCATGGGATGCTTGAAATAATGCCCAGTTTGAGACAGCAATTCTACACATACACATAATCATTCATCACCGGCTGCAAGCCGCAATTTTTTATGGCCTGTGTTACTGCGCTGACATCGCGGCTATCCGCAATTTCAAACTGATTGTCGCCCCGTTCCGTTACTTCCTCAGAATGACTGCCGATTCCCGTACTGACGCCGGCGGAAATTTTCGTTGCCGCCACGCCAATCACATGATCGCGAAAATCTGCCCGCTCCCTGGTGGAAATTGTCATCCCGGCAAACGGCAGGAACAGTCGGTACGCACACATGATTTGCATCAATTCCCGCTCGCTGACCTCCTTGCCGCCCAACGGCTCCACCACCGGAACAACTTCTTTCTCCTTCATTTTTTCGCTGCCTTCATTCCTGGCAGCATCCTCTATCGTCATAATTGGACGCAATCTCGGGCAGGAGAAAGAAATTTCCGCATAGGGGTATTTGCGCTGGATATAGTATGCGTGAAGACCTGTGGCAAACGCATCCTTGCGGAAATCTGCCAGTCCCAAAAGCGCGGCAAACGCCACGCCGCGCATTCCGCCTTTTAACGCCCGCTCCTGCGCATGGAAACGGTAGGGAAAAATTCTCTTATGCCCGGCAAGATGCAGCATTTCATAGCGGTCAGAATCATACGTTTCCTGAAATACCGTCACATAATCGGCACCGCATTTCTGTAAATATGCATACTCGTCGGAGTTCATCGGATAAACCTCGATTCCCACCATACGGAAATATTTGCGGGCAATCTTACACGCCTCCCCTATGTAGTTTACATCTGATTGGGCGCGGCTTTCCCCGGTGAGAATTAAAATTTCCTCCAATCCGCTTGCTGCAATCGCCGCCATCTCCTTTTCCATCTCCTCGCGATTCAGTTTCATACGGTGAATTCTGTTATGGCAATTAAACCCACAGTAAACACAATAATTTTCACAATAATTGGAAATGTAGATGGGTGTAAACAGATACACCGAATTGCCAAAATGTTTCTCCGTCTCCTGTTTTGCCATCTTGGCCATTTCTTCCAAAAACGGCGCTGCCGCCGGGGACAGCAGCGCGGCAAAATCTTCAATACTTCGATTGTCATGAGACAACGCTTCTTCCACATCCCGCGCCGTATAAGCACCCGCCTGGTACTGATTGCGCGTCTCTATGACCTGATGCAAAATATCAGAGTCAATCTGTTCCATGCCCTCCATATATTCCATATGGTTCTCAGGTTCCCGCATATCTGTCTGCATTTCTTCTCATCCTCCTGTTAGTATACTTCCGTAATTATGGCCTCTCCATGCACCTGAAATCATGGCTGCTGAATTCTATCCTTAATCCCTTAGAAAACCGGTCAGCGGAGAGGAAGCCTCCGCTCCTTTTTCCCTGACCCTGCCAAGCCCGGACAGATACGCCTGCCGCCCTGCCTCAATCGCTTTTTTGAATGCCAACGCCATCTGCGGGATATCTCCCGCCGTAGCTATGGCAGTATTGGCCATCACTGCCGCCGCCCCCATTTCCATGACCTCACATGCCTGAGAAGGGCGTCCAATGCCCGCATCGACAATAATCGGCAGATCTATCTCATCAATGAGGATTTGGATAAACTCTTTGGTGGCAAGCCCTTTATTGGAACCAATGGGCGCCGCCAGGGGCATGACCGCCGCCGCTCCTGCATCTGCCAGATCACGCGCCGTATTTAAATCCGGGTACATATAAGGCAGTACCACAAAGCCTTCCTTCGTCAGTATTTCCGTTGCTTTCACAGTCTCTGCATTATCCGGCAGCAAATATTTGGAATCCCGCATAATCTCTATTTTCACAAAATTCCCGCAGCCCAGCTCCCGCGACAACCTGGCAATCCGCACGGCCTCCTGTGCATTTCTGGCGCCGGAAGTATTCGGCAGAAGCGTCACGCCTTGCGGTATATAATCCAAAATATTTCCTTCGCCGTCTGAATTTGCCCGGCGCACAGCCAGCGTAATCATCTGCGCTCCCGCCTGTTCTACCGCCGCTTTAATCAGCTCTACATTGTATTTTCCGGAACCTAAGATAAATCTGGACTGAAATTCCTGTCCGCCTAACATAAATATATCCTGTTTCATAATCAGCCTCCTCCCATGAAACTAACAACTTCAACAACATCTTCTTCTTTTAAAACTGTCGTATCGTACGCATCCTTTGCCACAATTTCCATATTTAACTCTACGGCTACGCCCTCTCGGGCAAAACCTTCCCGGTTGAGCATTGCCGCTACGGTAAAATTGGCAGGACATTCTTTCTGTACGCCGTTGATTTTCATTTGTGTCTCCTTTCCTGCTTACTTATTTCAGAAGAACAAAGCGGACAAGTCCGCAGGGGCTCCCTCAATCCCTCAATCATGATTGGCTGGACATCCAGTGGATGTCCGTTTTGCGCGGACCGAAGCGAAGCGTAGACATTGGCTGCTTTGCTGCGCCGGGCACAGTCGCTTTAGCGACATATTTCCACTTGTGCGAGTGCGCATATCATTTTTATCTTATAGGAAGATACTTTCACGCTTTAGCGTGATAAGGTCTTTCCTATAAGATAAAAAAGACCACCACGAAGAATTACACCCGCGGTGGTGTACCCCTTCGTGTGGTCTTTGTCTCACACTCTGTCTGGAATTATAAAATAAACTGTTTAAGCTGTCAAGTTTTTCTTTTAATTAAACCCGACAACTTTTTGAGAAATCTTGTACGCCGCTACAGAAATCTTCCTTCCTCCTCTGCCCGGCAGATTCATGGTCTGCCCCATAATTCCCTTCCTCAAATGCCAGAAGAGACGCAAATCGTATTCTTTTAAGTACTTCCAAAGTTCCCGCTTTTTCTCGAGATTTTCCTGCGTGCCGGAACGAATGAGCATAATCGTGGACACCACAGTTATGATTTCCAAATAGTTAAACATATATTTCCGCAGTTTGCGATTCGATAATTTCCACAAATCCACAGTTTCAACCATCATTTTATTCACTTTAATCTGCTGGTCAATCCGCCCAATCATCACTTTCTCATTGACAGACTGATCCTCTCTGCCAATAAAGTAACGGTAAAAGTCCACGTTGAGGTAGTACATATTTTTCACATAAGGCAAAGGCACATACACGAAAATATTGTCTACATAGAAAGTATGTTTCGGCAGTTCTAAACCGCACTCCCGCAAAAGCTGCGTACGATAAATTACGGAATGCATCAGAATATACTGCCCTTTGCGAAAATGCTTCGCCTCATCCCAGCCGAAAATCCTGTTTTCTGGCAGCGTTCCGGTGTATCTTGTAACTCTTTTATGCTTTACGCCCTCTTTCTCATACACAAAATTGCTTATAAGCATATCCAATACCTGGCTTCCACCAGATATCTCCCGCAATGTAGCAAGAATCTGCCGGTACGCATCTGCATCTACCCAATCATCGCTGTCCACCACTTTAAAATACAGCCCGGTTGCATTACGGATTCCGGCATTCACGGCTTCCCCATGTCCGCCGTTTTCCTGGTGAATTGCTTTTACAATATTGGGGTATTTTTCCGCATAACGATCCGCGATCTCCCCCGTCCGGTCCTTTGAACCGTCATCAACAATCAGTATTTCTACGTCTTCACCGCCTATCAGCAAAGAATCAATACAATGTTCCATATAATCCTGAGAATTATAACTCGGAATTGCTATTGAAAGTAACTTCATCTCTTCCTCCATTTGTAAGTCTTTTACCCTATAACTATGCCAGATTCCGATTTTTAGAATCTGGATTATTTGGGGTTCCCGCCTCATGCTAATCCCATTATTGGCTCCAGCACGAAGCATCAGGGCTCCTCCCAGCTTCGGTTTACTTCTTTGGCTACGGCAGGTGGCCTAAGGCTTCCTCCCAGCTTCGCCGGGTCCCTCCTCATGCTATATTATACACATTTTGACAAAAAGCGCAAATTCCAATTATTACAAAAGTTTACATATGTCTAATCCTGTAAAATTATGTACCCTGGCACAATTTGTTCACATTTTCTTTACACAAATATCATATTATAAACATAATAAAGTCATATTTTTTGGATATACTAATATTGCATAAAGCTCTAACAACGTATCCTCACTTTTTTATATAAATCTTTTTCATATGAAGGCCAGTGCATCACGCACTGGTCTCTCCTTTTATCCAACGCTTAAAATACTATTGCAAATATTTCTCATTTCCCAGGCGAATATTCATATACTTGGTGTACGCCCCAAACGCCGCCGGAATCGGATAGCGCTCCTCTGAATCTTTTACCTCCACAAAGAGCATGCCGCTCTTATTTTCCGCAAGCTCATCCACCCGAATAACGTACGCTGTCATATGCCATTCCACATGAGAGAAAATATGTTTTGCAGGCTCAAGTTTCTGAATCCGCAGCGGATTTAATTTTTTCTCTTTGACCCACTGCAAAGCCTCCTCTTCAGACAAATGGCCCGCCGTATTGGGAAACTCATACAGCCCTGCCAGCAATCCTTTCCCCGGCCTCTTATGCAAAACCACTCTCTCGCCATCACGAATAATAAAAACTGTTTTCTCTTCAATTTTTCTCGGTTTGGCTTTACTCTTTACAGGAAGTGTCTGCCAGCATTCCAAACGTCTGGCCTCACAGAATTCTTTCCAAGGACATTCCATACACAACGGCTCCCCATTCGGCACGCAAACCGTAGCCCCAAGCTCCATCAAAGCCTGATTAAACTCGCTTGCCGCATCCTTGGGCATCATCTTCTGCAATGCTTCCTCCACCCTTGTGCGCACGGACTGTTTCATAATATCAGAATCATCCGCTGCCACCCTTGCAATAACACGCAGAACATTACCATCCACCGCCGGTACTGGAATCTTATAGGCAATGGAGGCGATCGCTCCCGCCGTATAATGTCCGATTCCCTTTAATTTCAAAAGCTCTCCATAATCCGCCGGCAGCCGACCCTGATATTCTTCCATAACGGTTCGCGCCGCAATCTGCATATTCCTCACACGGTTATAATATCCAAGCCCCTCCCACAACTTTAAAAGCCGCTCCTCTTCACATTCTGCTAAGTCACGAATTGCCGGAAGCGCCTCTGTAAATCGCTGGAAATACGGTTTCACCGCCTCCACACGGGTCTGCTGCAACATGATTTCCGATACCCACACTCGATAGGGCGTCGGCTCCTCCCGCCAGGGAAGGATTCTGGCATTAGACTGAAACCAGGTCAACAGCGGTTCTGTAATTATTTCTAATGGAAAATCCTCTAACATGATACTCCTTTGTTCTCTTCCCGGCACGCAAACATACGATAGGCACGGGCAGCTTCATCTACTCTGTTTCGCCTATGAATATCATATTATCATACATCCTTGATTGCCGCAAGCAACGCTCAGTCAATGGATGCAATACACTTCTCTTTGATTTCCTGCCGCTGGCTAATGCCAAGTTTGCAAAAAATATTTGACATATGTTTTTTTACCGTAGTCTCTGATATAAATAACTGTTCTGCAATCTCCGCATTTGTTTCCTTCTGAATGACAAGAAGCGCGATCTCCACCTCGCGTTTTGTCAATCCTAATTCTTGCAGACATTTCCGATAATCTACCGTTGGGAAAATCGTTTCCGGCGTTACTTTATCTTCCGTTCCTCCCTTTTCCTGTGTCTGCCCACTTTCTTCCTTTTTCTCTTCTTTCCCTGAATCCTGCAAAATTACCCAGATACAAAAACCATACAAAATTGGACGGCAGGAAATGGCAATCGTCTGCACGCCGTGAAACTCCCCATCGGCAATATTCATATTCAAAAACAACAGCACGAACGTCTGTAGAAGCCCTGCCCACACTGCGTTCTGTCCAATTCTCTCCCGTTCTTCCCCGAAAAAATGCTTGATACTGACCGTCAATTTTCCCTTATCTATCCGCGGTAATTTTGCTCTCTTTCCATCTCTCCCACCCTGCTCGTACAGAGAAGGCAATAGCAAAAGAATCGTTCCAAACAAGACTAACAAAAGCTGTCTGATGTCAAACAAAAAACGCAAATCAAATTTAAGGAATACTGCCATCAGTATCAGATATAACAAAATTCCTATGCCTTTTTTCATTCCTCGTTCTCCATAAACTCCACGATTTTCTGCTCCAGTCTTGCCTCTATCGGCAACAGCACAATTGCGATTACAAACGCATAAAGAAGCGGACAGATGGCCACCCCCAGGCTGGCTGTCAATGTTGTCATTTCTTCCGCACCAAATGACAACACTTGCATTACTCCCGCCAAAGTACCCGTCACACCTGCCAACACAACACATCGAATCAGGTAAACCATCGCCGTCTTCGCCCGTTTTAATTCCCGCAGTTCCCCCGCTGCTTTTCTCCCGAGCGTCAGCCGAAACGCATGGTTCAAATCTTTGAGCATTCCCATAGCTGCCATAACCGGAATCACAATAACGATAATCAGCAGCAGAGCAAATAGATCAAGACAGGAACTCAAAGACGCCATTCCATCAGGAGAAAACAGCCCCATCAAAAGAACCGATAAAATCACTCCCAAAATCGCTAATAAATACATATGCCTACCTCCTCCAAAATTATATACTATGATTTTTATAACAATTATCTCACGTGATGTCTATACTTCTAAGGTTGTATTTCAAGTAGTACGCTTCCGTTTATGGATTTGACGCTTCCATTTGCTTCGATTTCCTGCTAAAATAGTAACATAAATCATTTCCCAATACAAACAATTTAACAGAACAGGAACATACAGAAATGAACCATAAAGCCATGAAATTCCCCATTAATTTATTTTGCAGCCTGATGCTATTGAGTTTTATTCCGTTCATATATACGCTGGTGAGAACAAACTTGATTGCAAACATTCCACTCACAGATGGTTTGGGTATTGCAGGACACCTTGAATGGTTTGATTTAATCAACGAGACCATACAAGCATTTCTAATTGTGAATGTTGTCTATATATTATTTGCGGTTATAATTCTTTTTCATTGCCATAATATTGTATCGGCAATGGCTATTGACCATATTCACGAAGTAACAAGGTACCTTGAGTTATTTAAACCAAATATCACTTTTATTTGTATGATGTTTGGTTTTGGCATGGTAACGCATTGGGGATGCAGCATCATATGTTTCTTCAAATTCAATTTTAGGAGGCCGCGGCTATGACACAAAATGAAAAAAGAATATTTTTAATAGAGGAACTATTATCCGAACTGCCGCAATATAAGGATATGCAAATCCCAGAAAACACCATAGAACAGAAACGGCTTCTCAGAAGCCTCATGAATATTCGTCCACCCCGTCCGATAAGTGATAAATTTCTCAAAGTGCAGGATGAATATTTAAGTGAAGAGGTCCGTACCAAAGGAATCACTGACAGCGATGCTTTACCTGCATCCCCGCTTAATGACCGGCTTGTTCTCTGGCGCGGAGATATTACTACTTTAAAGGCTGACGCAATTGTCAATGCTGCCAACAGCGCATTAAGGGGTTGTTTCGTTCCCTGCCACGGCTGTGTGGATAACATCATTCACAGTGTCAGCGGTATACAGCTGCGTTTGGCCTGCGACGAGTTGATGACAGCGCAAGGATTTGATGAGCCGACAGGAAGCGCTAAGATCACGCCTGCTTTCAACCTCCCCTGCCGCTATGTCCTGCATACTGTCGGCCCTATCGTGTCAGGCGCGCTCACTGAAACACATTGCCGTCAGCTCGCAGATTGTTATCGCTCCTGCCTGGCGCTTGCATCTGACAGGGGACTGAAAAGTGTTGCTTTTTGCTGTATATCCACAGGAGAATTTCATTTTCCTCAACAAAAAGCGGCTGAAATTGCCGTACAAACCGCCTCAAAATTTTTGCAGACGGATGCGCAAATAGAGAAGGTTATCTTCAATGTATTTAAGCAGGAAGATTATGATATTTACCGAAGGCTTCTATTTCCCCTCAGCTAATATGCGGACGTAATTTCAATATCTGCTGCCGAACAATCCGCATACCTGCCTCATCCCCTCGGCAACGGCGCTACCTTTTCATATTCATTTTATGATATCGTCTATGATTCTTTCTTGCTTCTTTGAAACAACTTATTCCTCGTTTCCGCCGGCATACCAAAATTTTCTGCCGATATAACGGCAGACTTTTCTTTTATAATCAATATATTTATCCCCAAGCTCCTTTGTTAAATCCTACTCTTCCTGTAATATTTGCATATGCAGCATACCCAGCGCAAACAGGGAAAATATAAGCAAAGGCAGATTAAAAAACATTAATGCCAATCCTATGTACACACAGTCAAATCCTAAAAATGCCGGATTTCTGCTAATTTTATAAATGCCACAAGTAACCATTTCTGTCTTATCTTCCTCCGCGATACCCGCACGCCAACTGTCTTTCATCGTAACAACCGCTATCAGAAAAATTACATTTCCAATACACCCCAGGATAAAACCACAAATTATACACGACTGCGGCAATAACGGCTCGACTGCAAATATACTGATAACCTCAACAGCCACAACTGCATAAGTTGCAACTTTTAACACCAATTCAACATAAAATATGCTATTTCTCTTGCCGCCCTTGGCAATCTGATCTGTGTGGATTCCCTTTCTTTTCTGCCATAGCATTTTGCCAATGTAAACCGCATAAAAAAATAGAAGTATTCCCATTCCCAGTAATCTCATGTGTTTTCCTCTTTCAAGTGTAATTTCATTAACATTATATCGTAGACTAAGAAAAAACACAATCAACTTATCGAGAGAGATATTTAACAATACTTCAACGAAGATATTCCAACAGCGGTTTTAAATATCTTTTATCCGTCCAGTCACATGTTTGCCCTACGGAACACATCAGAGCTTTCATCCATGGCTCACATGTACGGGGATCTTTTTTAGCCACTGATTTTTGCAGCATCTTGCACATTATCCTATCCACAAATTTCATTTGGCTTTCGTCCCAAATGCCGCGTCCATAATAAAGCGGGATATTTTTTAACTCATTTTTTAAGTTGTGCGCTTTGATTTCAAGAATGGCTTTCTCGTCATATGGCGACGCGCCAACTGCAAAGACTGCTATTTTCTTGCCCTTCAGCATATTGATATTCTTTTTTAAAAAAGATAACCCTGCGATACCAGAAGCATAAACACCTCCACATACTATAACAGTTGCATACCGCGCAGCCTCGCTCCAGGCTGCCTTTGAGTTTTCCATACATGCAAAACCCGTCATTTCACACAGCCAATTTGCATATTTTCTTGTTGCACCATATTTTGATTTATAAATAATCATCCCTTTTTCCATTGCTTTTTACCTCCTGTAAAGTTGCACACAGATCCTCATCAACTCCAATTCAACGCTTGATGGAGAAACGCTTCATAAGCCGTCTCCTGTTGCGCATATATCTCATCTGCGGATATACCCGGCGTCGTCACTGAAAAAATGGTGCCAAGTCCAATCGTATAAATCAGCATATTCAGATGCAGCTGCTTTGCCTGTGAGATGCTAATGTTTAATTCTCGGGCAATGAATTCAGCCGTATTAGCGCCGACCTGTGATTGGTAAAAATCGTCTAAGGAAGATATACCTGTTCTCTGATGCATAATAAAAATTTTAAACAAGTGAGGCTCCTCTTTCGACAACTGAATATAAGCTTTACCTGTACTGCGGAACAAATCATGTTTATCAACACGAGCCGACGTATATTCCTCTATAAACTGACAAACCCGCGCCGCTACCTCCTGGCGCAAGCCCTCCATATTTTTGCAATAACTGTAAATAGGCTGTACAGAACAATCCAACCGGTCCGCGATATTTTTCACCATAACCTGTTCCATTCCTCTGCTCCTCGCTATTTCAAAAGCAGCATCCACAATCATTTCCTTTGTGATTCTCTGTTTTGGCATTTCCATTCCTCCATATAATCCATTTATATAAATATTTTATATAAATGGATTATATTTGATCTATTTGTAGATGTCAACCATACTTTATCGTATGTATAGAAATTATTTATACTGTTTGCCACAAGTCCTATCTTGTATTATACTTTAAACAAAGCGGCCGAGTTGTGCGCGTTTGTATTAGTATGTCAGTACATTAGGGAACTATAAGGGGTATGATGTTGGATACGCAGCCAATTACCATCTTACACAAAGGAGAAATATCATGCACTCATTAGAACGCCTGAAAGAAAACTATCTGCTGCACTGCAAAACTCAGAAGGAATTAAATGCCAAAACACTCAAAGCATACCGCATTGATTTGACACAATTCATATTATTTTCGTCTAATTCAGACGAACCTTTTTCCAGAGAAAATATAACATCTTATCTCGCAATGCTCCATGAAACATACCAACCTAAAACAACCAAACGAAAAATTGCCAGCCTCAAAGCGTTTTTTCATTTTCTTGAATATGAAGACCTCCTGAATGATAATCCATTTAACAAAATGCGCCTTTCTTTCCGGGAACCCAAACGTCTGCCTAAGACTATCCCAGCCAATATTATCCAGCTTTTCCTAAATACTCTCTACCGGGAATCTCGGCAGGACGCTACTCCCGGTAAGAAAAAATCCATTCTGCGGGATATCGCCGTCATCGAGCTCTTATTTGCTACCGGTATGCGCATTTCAGAGCTTTGCTCCCTGAAATGCCGAGATGTAGATATGGAAAATCATTCTGTGCTCATCTGGGGCAAAGGTTCCAAAGAACGCATTTTACAAATTGGCAATCCTGACGTCATCTCGGCGCTTTCTCTTTATCAAGATGCCTTTCAAAACCAAATTGCACAGAGCGAATGGCTGTTTGTCAATCGTCTCGGCAACCGACTGTCCGAGCAGTCGGTACGGCTTATGATTAACAAATATGCCGATTTGGCTGGCATTTCTATGCACATTACACCGCACATGTTCCGTCACTCGTTTGCCACACTCCTCTTAGAAGCAGACGTGGATATCCGCTACATTCAAAAAATGCTCGGACACAGCTCAATTACCACCACGGAAATCTATACCAGCGTGTCCATGCATAAGCAGAAAGCTATTCTTACAGAGAAACATCCACGAAATGGGATGGCGGTAAATGGGGGAAATTTTTAAGAATATCTATCCGAAAGTTGCAGCATTTTCACAATAAAATAGATGGACAATATTTCTGAATATTATTAAAACGTAAGAACTGTATTGAGCCTAATAAGTAAAAAGTAATGTACAAAAAAGACATGGGAAAACAGAAACTAATGACAATTAGTATCGTGGCATACGTTTCTGTTTTCCCATGTTCTTTTTCTATTTGTTCTAAAAGATGGATGAAAACATATTCAGATATTTTATTAGCATATGGACATTTATATTTCATTAAAACATTGCAATCTTTAAAATAAGTATTCATACAATAATAGATAATTCAGAGTTATCCGTCGTTTTTTCAATCAATTTATTTAGATAAAATGATATTTTTTTAGATAAAGGAGAATTATATGGGGTATGATATAAATAATGCAATGTTTAGATTTCCGGATGAGAATAAGTTAGACCAATCTATAGATATGCTTTTAGCACATAGTAAAAACAAGAACAAATTTCGCAAAGCACCTTTTTTAACTTCTGTTGGTGGGACAGATCGTAGTGATTATACTAACAAAGGAATTAAACGCTCAAGATTTGCACAGAAAGTATTTTGTGAATCTACATTTAAGAACTCTGCTGCTGCTGGTTCAAACTTTACACATTGTAAATTCTATAATTGTGAAATTGTTAATGCCAATTTCCAAGAATGTACATTCATACATTGTAATATACAAAATAACACTATTAACAATCCTATTACTCATAGTAACTTTAATAGGAGTTTATTTTCTAATGGGTTTAATATATTAGATTTATATTTTCAACATTCTATATTTCGTCAGACAGCTTTTATAGATGGAACCATGCAGAACATAACGTTTTATTCGTCCACTCTTGAAGATACTATTTTTTCAAATATTATTATGGATACAATTCGTTTTAGTGATTTAAATATAGATTTTTCTGTTTTTAACAATGTTCATATGAATGATGTAGTTCTCCCCTTCTCGCAAATTTGTTTTGCTTTTGGATTGCTTAATTATTTGATGGAAACGGATGACAAAGTTTATATCACTTCAGTTAAGAATAGTAATGGTTACATTTCAAAAGAAGAATTTTTGTCGTTACTTCCATATTTTGAAACGTATTATTTAGGTACAAATGATTACTTTCCCTTAGCCAATATTTATCTTTCAGAAGGGAAATTTGAAGATGCTAAGAATGCTGTGCTTAATGGCATTTTATTAGCAACTAATGATTGTGATTTTCGTCAGATAAAGTATTTAAGTAAATTAATATATACATATTCTGTATTTGATTTTCATCAAAGAAAACAGATTTATGATTATATTAATGCAAATATTTCATTTCAAGATATGAATCCAAGTCTCTTATATAATTATAATACTTATAAAAATGAAATTAGTAGTTTTTTACTCAATAACAACCGTTCTGGAATTGCAACCTCAGAAATAGATATTTTAACAAATATATTTCCAGATGAGGCAAATAAAATTGGAATTTTGTTGTCAACTCTTGAAAATATTATTGATCAATGTAAATCAGATTGTGGTGAACACAAAATAGTATTTAGACATAACTCAGCAGAAGAAATTATTATTATAATACAAGATATTTATCAAGCTCTTAAAACAGCTATACCTATGATATATTCAATTTTAATCGGGGTTTTTATTTTAGATGAGAAAAGGGGTAACTATCTAACAAACAAGTTACATAGAAAAAATGCTGCGGAATTAAAACAAATAGAAGTTGAAATGGCACGCATAGAACTTGAAAGAGAAAAAATGGCATTAGAAAAAGAAAAAGCCGACTTTGCTACTTGGCAATTAGAGCAAGATAATAAAAAGAATCAAATTAGGGAGGAAATATTAAGGAGAAATATCGTCGATAATAATATTAGTATATCTTCAGTTAGTCACATAACTTATGGCGATATTCCTCCTAATGCTGAAAAAAATATATGCCAATATTCCCATTTTACTAATTATTAAATAGCAAGCATGTTATTTTTGCAAGCATCACATGTGGGCCCGAGTTTCAAATTATATTGTTGGCAAATGTTTTCCGCTTCTTCATAGAGGGATAATAATGCTGTGTTTGAAAGAGGCACAAATGATTCAAGTTTTGTATTTTTCATAGGACGAAAAACAGACAACATCGGTTGGATACCATTTTTACACAATATTTGAATTCCTTCAAGCAATGTTTCAGAACTATTTAGACCAACGATTAATGCTGTTCTTACATTTCCTGTCGTTCCCCATAATTTTGTTGCAGCCTTTAATACAGAAAGATATGTTTCTAACTGAATTTGGCCTTTTCCTGGCATAATTTCTTGTGCAAGCTCCCGATCCCATATCTCAATATTAAAAGCGATTTCATTGATTCCTGCATTCTTATAACTGTCTAGAACGTCGGTCCTAAATGGAGGAAGAGACATTAAATATATAGGTATTTCTGAATTAAGTGTTCGGATAAACGTAGTAATTTCTATTATTTTTTTTGATTCAATGTTCGGGTTACCAGAACCGCCGCCAATAAGAATATGCCTAAATTCTGGCTTTGTCAAAAGCTCCGCAATCACTTCTTTTAAGTCATTAATATCAAAATCTTTTCTACTTGTTGAGACGCTGCAAAAAGCGCATCCCATACCTTCCTTTTTCATCTCGCAGACGACTTCATGTTTTAAGCGTAATCTATCTGTCGAAAGATATGCAATAGAACTATAAGGTACATTATTTTTCGTTAATAAATTATTCCAATCTGCTTGCATTTCAATTTCTATATTAGAAATCACTTTGTTATAATAATGTAATTCTAAATGATTATCTAAGTTTAAACTAATTTTAAACGGTGAAAAGTCCGAAAATTTTAAATTTACTGGTGCATTGATAAATAATCCATTGGATAACTGGAAATCAATGGAACTAAACACAGCTTTTTTTATAACTCCTTGAGAATTTAAAAAATCAGCCGCATCCTTGGTTATAATACAGCCCTGATTTAAAAGAGCAATTTTTAATCCTATTTGGCTAGATATTTTTTCTTTAAGATATTCTTCTTCACCTGTTATATTCGAGTACAAATTATACCCGCCATCAAAGTTTAACGATGTAATATTCGTGGAGAAAACAATTGCATAACAATAAGCATCTTTTTCTATATTTATATCACTCCTCCATCCATCCAAGAATAAATGAGAAACGTAAGGATTATTTCTTGCTAATTCTTCAATATAATATAAATGTTTAGTTCCTTCTTCGTAGAAATATTTGTAGAAGCTATATTCAACCGATAAATTTTGTATATTTATATCTACTCTGTCTTGAGCATAAAACAATTCGATATTTAACTTCGTTAAGTCAGGATATCCATGCTGAGTTAAAGTAGCATCAATAAGAAAACTTGATGCTTGATATCGTGGATTTATTTCTTGGAAATAAACAATATTATTCTTTATTATAAAATCTACTCCTATTATTCCTCGATAGCCTAACGATTGTATATGACTTAAAATTATGTCTAAGTATTTTTGTATCTTATCTTGTATATCTGAAGGCAATTTCTTCGCGCTTATATAGTCTGCACCATGATAGAGCAAACGATTATCTTTCTTTTCTATTATTTGTAAAGAAAATGGGAAATAGTATATTTGTTTTTTGCCAATTATAGCATTGACGTTTATCGACAGCCCATTTTCTATATATGGAGATACAATAAAAAGTTCGTTACATGTTTCCCGTAGTATCTCAAGCATATGATTATCTTTAGTAATATAAAATGTTCCAAATCCTCCAGAACTTTTATTTTTTTGAACAATGTATGCATTAGAGACTTCCAATTTTTTTTCTAACTCTTGAAAAGATAAATAAGAAGAATCTTGTAAAATAGAAGGCAAAACTGGAACATAATTTCCTAACCAATATCTTGTATATATTTTATCACTCAATAAATCTAAAATATACTTTGTATTTAAACAGAGAACATGTTTTCTTATCTCTGCTTCCAAATGATATGCAATTTTAGGATTATAAAAAATGAAACTAGAATCAGGATGAAATTTTAATATACATTTCATTTTGTTTTCTATAAATTCTATAAATTTCCTGCCATAAATGTGAGCTTTTCTGTAAGAAATAGTATTTTTATCCGAAAAATAACAAATGCTTTCATTAAAACTTTTACTAAAAAATATGTCCGAATCACGCGGACCCACCCAAACTAAGTACCCCATACAATTCTCCTTTATCTAAAAAAATATCATTTTATCTAAATAAACTGATTGAAAAAACGACGGATAACTCTGAATTATCAATCAAAATTACCGAATATTTCAACTTATCCATATTCTTATCCATATTAAATTTTGGCAAGTAACTATTTCCATGTTAGTAAATTCTATCATTTTTATCATATCACACCCTTCCTCCAAATTTCCCCATTTCCCGACAACCTTAGCGAAATCTTAGCGTCTATCCCTCCCCCTTAACCGTCTTTCTAACCGTTGGCATATAAATTATACAAGCTACACCAGCCCTCCTAATACGTCTTAAAGCCAACAAGTGAAAAGGATGCAAAGCCCCTAACATTCACGAAAGACTTTGCACCCTTGTTCTATTTGATTAATCTGGCAGCTGCCTGCAATTTACTTCACCGTAATCTTAATCTTCCCTTTCTTCCCGCTCTTATCCTTTGCCGCCGCCGTAATTACCACAGTCCCCTTTTTCTTCGCCGTAACTTTCCCTTTCTTGTCTACCGTGGCTATCTTCGCATCCGAGCTCTTCCAGGACACCTTCGTGTTGTCCGCGGTGGCAGGGGCAACCGTCATTCCCAATACCTGCCTGCTTCCACGCTTCATGCCCTTACTCCCTGACACCTGCACTTTCGACACCCGCACTGCCGCCTTGGCAGCCCTCAGCTTTATACGGGTTTTCTTGCCGTCGGGGGCTGTGGCGGTAATGGTTGCGCTTCCCGCCTTTTTCACCGTGACCTTCCCCGCCTTCACAGCGGCCACTTTGGCGTTTGAGGTCTTCCACTTTACTTGCGCTTTCTCCCCTCCCCGCACGGCCCGCAGGGTGTAGGACTTCTTGGTTTTGACCTTCAAGGTCTGCCCGTCTTTTACGCTCTGCCCATTGACGGTAAGTCCCAGCTTACTGCCTGGAGCCTTATTTACAATGCGGTAAGGGATGCCGTTCTTTACCGCATAGCTTTTGGCATATGATTTCTCACTGCACTCTATGGTTATTTTGCCGTCCTTAAAGAACGCCCTTATTCCAATCTCCTCTACACTGTCCGGGATGCTGATGTTTTCCAGCCTGCCGCAATAGGAAAATGCCCCGCCCCCAATGGTTTTGGTTCCTGCCGGTATCACGACATTATTCAACTTGTCACAACGGGAAAACGCCTTGCCCCCGATACTTTGCACATCTTTTGGCAGGCGGATGGTTGCGAGTTTTTTGCAATAGGAAAACGCATCCTTCCCGATACTGTCGACGCCCTCCGGGATATAGATATCAGATAAATTCAGGCAGTAATGGAACATCTCTTCGCCTACCGTTTTTATGCCTTCCGGGAGGCGGATCTCCTTTATCTTTGTACATTTGGAAAACGCTCCCTCCCCGATGCTTGTAAGCCCCTCGGGCAAATCCATGCTTTTAAGCCTGTCACAGCCCAAAAATGCACCTTCCCCGATACTTTGCACATCTTTTGGCAGGTCAATGCTCTCAAAATTGCAGTAAGCGAATGCGCATTTCTCAATAGCGGTAATCCCCTGTGGCAGATAAACGTCGGTGAGTTTACTGCAACCTGAAAACATATGCTCGCCTACCACTTTTATACCTTCCGGGAGACGGATCTCCTTTATTTCCCTACAATCGGAAAATGCACCCTCGCCTATCTTTTCCACATGGCTTGGTATCGCCGGATCTGTGAAACGGGCGGAACAATCATCAAATGCGCCCTCCCCTATCTCCCGCAGGCTGTCCGGAAGACGGACTTCCGACAGATGGGATTTCTTAAATGCATACTTCTCAATTACATGCACGCCCTCGGGGACTTCCATAGTCCCCTGTTTCCCCTGCGGGCACCACAGGAGCGTTTCCATCTGCTTGTTATAGAGCACCCCATCCTCTGACCGGAATGCCGGGTTCCCCTCCTTCACGATAATCTCCTCCAGCCCATAGGAATCCATCCACCAATGGGAATTGAAATGCGTCACTGTCTCCGGTATGATGAGGGTAGTGACATGTTCGTCGCCATTAGGCAAATAAAGGTAGATATCTTTACCAAATCCTGTCACTGTCCTTCCTTCTATCTCCGAGGGGAGCTCCACCACGTCGTCCGGTCCCTGATAAGCGTTAATGAACGCCGTGCCGTTATTCCTGATACGGTACCCCCAATCCCCGCAGAAATACTGTTTGGTATCTTTTGCCACTCCTTTTGTCATCTGCTGCGCATCCCCGGCAAGCGCCGTCCCCGGCGTCCCGAGCTGCCCCGCCAGACATGCAGCCGCAATCGCTAAGGATAAAAATGCCTTACGGATTTTCTTGATTTTATTCCTCATAAATCCACCCCTTCCTTTCATTTTGTGTAGCTGTATTTCTTCAGCTTTTTCTTATATTTAACCGTCAGCTCATCCGAGCACTTCTGGAAATCCCGCAGACGGAAGGCGCCTTCCGCATTCCCGCCGTAGCCGTCAATATTTTCCATCACGAACGGCGCCACGCAGTCCTTCGCGCCCTCATGGAAACGCCGCAGGGTCCGGTTGCAGACAATCCGGGCGGCCTTTGCCCTCTTCCCGCCCTCTGTACGGTCATCATGGTCTTTATGTGTCTTTATGGAGACCCATTCCCCATTTTCCTTGACCCACGCCCGGTGCGCATAAGTGTCGGTGGCGCAGTGGATTGCCATCCCGATCATCACATACGACAGCGTCTCCCCTGTCTTTTTCACCTTCCTGCCCCGGACTTTCTCCTTACCCTCATCGTCCTTACCCTCATCGGCCCTATCCTTATACCGCACATAATTATCCCAATCTCCATACACCTTACCCTTCAATGCTAGTGCCAATCTGTTAAACTGCCCGGAGGTGGTGCCTGTCACAGAGTCTTTCGCCAATGATGGGAATGCGCTCCCGTCGCTCCTTTTTGGATAATAAGCCGCCAGATTGTTCATGACAGCGTCTACTTTTGCCGGATCATCCTTCCTGTTATAGACCGCCCGCGCGGCATGGCAGAGGAAGCGGTAGAAGGCAAGGTAATTCTTCTTATCGCCATGGATATAATACTTGTCATCTTGCGTAAAAGCCCTGTCCGGCAAGACAGCGCCCGTCAGCAAAGCCTCCTTGCACTCCTTACTAAGCTTTATTCCATTCCCTTTCTCTACCTTTATGCTCAGATCAATAAAGTCCACATGGTGTTTGGGACCCCACCGCGCTTCCACAACGTCCTCATCCATATCTACCGCATCCGCCGGCTGTGTGTTCTGTAGCGGGTTCCCTTCCGTCTGCTCCCCCGCGTGGTACTGCTGCCGGCACTCGTCATAAATGGAAAGCGCATAAGCATAATCTATTACGCCCGCTTCCCCTTCCCGGGCAGGCGCGGCGCTTAGTTCCAGCAATTCCCGGATAAAGCCCGCCGGCATGCTGCGATCCTTCTTCCACAAAAGGGACGCCATGCCTGCCACATGGGGCGCCGCCATGCTGGTTCCCGACAGGTAATCCGCACCGAAGAACGTATCCGTCGCCGCCACGTCCTCACCCGGCGCCAGCAAATCTGTCTCTTCCTTCCCTGAGCTTTCCGTTGCCAGCCCTCCTTTATGGTCTACTGCGCCTACGGAGACAACCGCGTCATAAGCTGCCGGGTACTCTACCGTGCCCTCGTTGCCAGCCGCGGCAACCAAGAGGATTCCCTTCTCCTGCGCCATAAGCACTGCCCGCTCCAATGCCACGGACCTCTTGGGCGTCCCCAGACTCATACAGATAATGTCCGCTTCCAGCTCCTCCGCCTTCTGAATCCCTGCAATCAGGCGACTTAAGGAACAGCGGTTGTCGCAATCCAAAATACGGATGGAAAGGATCTGTGCAGACGGATCAATGCCAGTAATCCCCAGCCCGTCATCACAGGCCCCGATAATGCCCGCTACCGCCGTCCCATGACCTGTTCCGTCCATGAAAAAGCCTTCCATGCCCTGCTCATCATCTACCAGGTTCACACACTCTTCCACCTGCACATCTGACACCAGATTCACACCTGAATCCAGCACTGCGACCCGCATCCCGGCATCATCCGCGCCCTCTGTATCATCCCCGGGCTCTTCCAGGCCGACCATTTCCCTGTTCCATTCCTCCACGTCTTCCGTCTGTAAAAACAAAGGATCATATTCCTCTGCATCTTCCGCCAAAGAGAACGGGGAGCCATATTCCTCTTCCATAGGAAAACTGTCGTCAGGCAGCGTTGCCGCTGTCATATCCACATCTTCCTCCACAGCCTCCACCGCATCTGACTGTTCCAATTCCTGCACTTCTGCTGCTTCCAGTTCCAGGAGGAGCATATTATTCTCTTCCAAGGCATCTGTGTTCTCCTCTATGGTTCCTTCCGGGGCAGCCTCTTCTAGTATCTGCTCCGCCTCCCGGGCGCTGATTTCGCCCAACGATTCCCCGGCGACTGCCTCCGCGACCTCTATTTCCGGCTGCCCGGCGTCCTCTGCCATGGTGACAATGTACTGCTTCTTTTCCCCGTCTGAGGGTGATATTACTGCCTCCTCCCCTGTTTCTTCCAACTGTACCGGCTCTGCACAGGCGGCTTCTGCCTCGGTCTCGGCTTTCGCCGACTCTGCATAAGCAACGTCCGTAACTGCCAATCCTGACACAGCCACTGCGCCTGCCAGTAACAGGCACCATATTCTTCTTTTCATCCTTATGTACCCCTTTCTTCGCTTCCGTTAGCGGTTGCCCTGTTATTTTGTTCCCCGCCACAAACTTCTGTAACGGTCGAAACTTTAGGACAGACAACTCTCCCACTGCAAAGCCCATCTCCCCTCAAGCTTCTTAATTCTTATAATAACATATACCAAACAGTATTACAATGTTCAGTTTTTTGATTCATTCCCCAAAAGAGAAAGATTTTACTTCTATCAACCTTTGTCACAAATTATGCTTATCAAATAACACCAGGCAGCCTTTTACACCAGCCTAACCTCCTCCCAAAGCTCCCGCTACCCTCCATTTCCCATTTTTCTTATTACGGGCAAGCGCCCATTCCATATCGTCTTTTTCTCCTTTTACCACAGAGCCTGAAAATAAGGGACGGAAATCGCGCTTCACAGCAGACTTCGTCTCTAAAATGACAACGTCTTCCTCTTCTCCAATCCCCATCTCTTTCTGTTCCTCCTCAGTAAGGCTTTTATCAATCCATTTCCTGTAAGCCACCTCCTGAAATTCGTAGCCGCCCATTTTCCAAAATAGCTCCTTTTTTAATGTGTCAACAGCCTCTGAGAGTTCCTCCTGGCTGTATTTTTCCGACTCGTTAAGACGCACCTTGGCATCCCAGACATGCCCTGTGAAAAATTCCACATAAATAAAAAACATGCCAAAGACTAAAAAAACTGCCACGGCGTATACTGCTGCTTTCCCTGCCCGACGACTTCTGCCGCCGCTTTCATCTGTTTTCCCAGCAAAACACCGCCATACATAATTTTTCATACCCATTCTCCTCACTCAGCCACCCGCTCCAACCGTTCTCCCAGGCGGCTGACAATTTCATTGCTGATGGTTCCCGCCCACTGCGCCATCTCCTCTGCCTGGATTTCCAAGTCCCCGGACTTGCCTATCAGCACCGCTTCGTCCCCCGCTTTTACCCGCGGGATATCCGTCACATCCACAAGCATCTGGTCCATACAGATTCTGCCGATAACCGGAGCCGTCCCGCCATTACAGAGCACATATCCGCAATTTGACAACTCTCTGGGAACCCCATCGGCATAGCCAATGGAAAGAACGGCAATTTTGCGGTTTCCCCGGGCGCTGTATGTCAGCCCATAGCCAGCCCCTTCCCCATGGTAAAGCATTTTCACGCTCTCCACCCGGGTCTTTAACGACAAGACAGGCCTTAAATCCACTGCTGCATTGGCCCTGTCGCTTTTGGCGCTGTAAATGCCATACAAGGCAATGCCCGCCCGCGCATAATCAAAACAGCATTGGGAATAATTCAATATCCCATAGCTCCCCTGCAAATGGCATTTGAAATGATGAAATCCTTTCCTGTGAAGTTCTTCCACCACATACTCAAAATGATGAATCTGCTCCATGGTATAGGAACGTTCCCGCGCAGAATTTCCATCCGACACGCAAAGATGGGAAAACACACCCGCCACTTGCAGGTGGGACATGCGAAATATTTTTACAATTTCTTCCATATTTTCCCAGCGTTCCCCCAGACGGTGCATGCCTGTATCAATTCCGACATGAACCTTAAATCTTCGCCCGTCATCCTGCATCAGCGCTGCATAATTTCCGTCAACAACCGTCTGAATTAAATCATAAACGAGCAAATCGCCAAACTCGGCAGGATGCGTATACCCCAACACCAGGATTTCTCCGCTAATGCCCGCCTGGCGCAGCTCTATCCCCTCCGATACAGAAGCCACGCAGAAAGCATCAATTCCCTCTTCCTGCAATGCCTGCGCTACCAGCACGGCTCCATGTCCATAAGCGTTTGCCTTGACTGCCGGCATCAGCATACAGTCAAACGGCAACAATCTGCGAAATTCTTCAATATTATGTTTTAAATTTCCCATGTTGAGCTCAATCCAAGCCCTGCCTTTCTTATACATTAATTCCTCTCCATCACAAATCTTTGATAAATCATTTTCGCACCCACCACTGCCAGAGACAGCAGCACGGACAAAATCGCCACCGCAAGATAGTGAATCAGTGACTGTTCCACCAGCGATTCCTTCATTTTCAGCACATCTGCCGCGCCACGCACAAGCACAATACACAGCGGATGCAAAATATAAACATACATAGACAAATCCCGTGCAATCTCCACGCCGCGGCAATCCATGGACAACAGCAGTTCAAACAGGAAAAACATCACTGGAATCAGCAGAAAATACATACTGTTATGTTTCTGCCACTGAAACTGAAAACTCATAAAACCTTCCGCTAACATCCCGGCAAGGGAAATGAAAAGCCCGATCCCCGCTGTTTTTTTGGATATCCTTACTTTTCCATTCGCGAGCAAAACCCCCATCCACAGAAACAATGGGGCAAAGAAAATTCCATTCCTTGTATAAGAGCTGACGGTAAACAGCCCCTCATACACCAATTTCAAAAAAGGAACCTGACTGATTAAATTGTAATAACTGTCTCCTAACACACCCAGGACATACAACACAAATACAATTACGGACACTGCAAGCGGGCTGCAAAAATACAGCAGCCCCATAATCAGAAGGCATCCTAAGATCACTGCCGGCAAATACCAAAGGTGATAAAATGTACCATCAAAAAATATCTCTTTCAGCCATCCTCCCACACTGTCACTGATATTATGGGAATAGATTTTTAGCGGCAAATACAATAACGTAGAGATTACATACAAAAGAGTCGTTTTTTTCAAAAACCTGCCTATGCTTCCAGAAAATATCCCTGCCGCGTCACCGGCAGACTGCCTATGAGACAATTTCCTTCTGGCAGGCTGCATCTTCCTCTGATAAGGCGCCAGCACGAAGAATCCGCTCACCATCAGGAAAAACGGCACTCCAACTCTCCCGAAACAATAAGTCACCAGGAAATCCGCCGTTTCACTAAAAGATGCCAGCGGCGCAGTGTGAATTGCCACAATCAGCAGGGCTGCAACCAGGCGAAAGTTATCAATCGCCGCATAATTTTTTCTCTGTCTCATATCAGTTTCCTATTTTCCTTTCCGCGGCAGCCGGACGTTTTCCGGTGGTACAGGTGAGGATAAAGCCGTCCACATTATTCCCGGAAATGCTGACGACAGAATCCGTCCGTCCCTCAGCCTTCCTATCCTCTTTCCCCTCTCTTACATAGTCCGTACCCATCCTCTTTTCCTGTATATTCATATATTCAATCTTCGTATAATCTCCCTGGGCTTTCACATAACCAATCCTGATTTCCATATCCGCCATCCCGCCCTGGATGCTTTCTGCAACACATACGCTCTCTGGCGTTGACGATGATAAATCTTCCCTGCACAGTATCAGGGGATTTCTCTCAAAGTCAAACTGTTTGAGCCATTCCACATATTCTTCCAACACCATTCCGCGTTTCTGCATCAGCCGCGCGTGGGGCGCACCCACATATCGAAAATGCCAGGGTTCCGCTCCAATCCCCGTCACCTCCTGTTTTTCTTTTGGGTAACGCTCAATAAAGCCAAAATCAGCCATTTTCTCACGGAATTTCTGGCAAACACCTTCATAGGGAAACTCCGGGCATATAAAGTCTATTTCCGGTTTATTTTGCGCAAGGTCAATTGCCAATCCAGTCTGATGTTCGCTGTGATCTGGGAAAGCCACATACGTTTCTGTAAATTTCCTGCCATTCTCTTCCAGTGAATCTTCAAAGATTTTTGTCTGCTCCTCCTTAGAGCGGTAACCGCTGACCCCCACAATCGACAGATGGGCCTGCACTGCCCCTTCTTTTTCGTTTCTGCGTTCTTGCCTACTTTCGTTATTACAAGATTCCACTTCATCCAGGAGCATTTTCAGCATTTGGGCGCTCTCACGCTCCATGTGAATTTGCGGCTGGCCTGCAAACACTGGGCACAGCTCACGCTTTCGGGAAAATCGTTTCAAAGGATATTTCCGATTAACTAAAATCAGGTTTCCCTGATATACCATATTTCTTTCCAACAACATTTCTACCACTCCCATCTATCTGGCAATCCGTCTTGCCAATCCATAATTTCATCTTCAATTACTTTCTGTCGCAATTTTAAGATTACATCTCCAGCAATCTGCTCAAAATTTCTTCAAAAGATATCCCGGCAGCTTTCATCATATTCGGGTAACGGCTATGCGCCGTAAAGCCTGGAATCGTATTAACTTCATTAAAATATATTTCTCCCTCGGGGGTAAGGAACATATCTACCCTTGCAAAATAACTGCACCCAAGACCGCGGTAAATCCGCAATGCCGCATCTTTTATTTCCCGCGCCTTTTCCTCAGAAATCCTTGCCGGGACATGGATTTGGGAGGATTTGAGCGTATACTTTTCTGTATAATCAAAAAACCCTTCTGACAGCTCTATCTCATCCACTTCTCCTACAATCAATTTGTTCGTCCCTAAAATGGCGCAGCCCACTTCAAACCCCTCGATCATTTCTTCCAGAATTACCTCTGAATCGTATGCAAATGCATGTTCCACTGCAGCATGTAATTCTTCTCTGCCGGAAACCTTGGTTATGCCAAAGGAAGAGCCGGCACGCAATGGTTTGACGAAGAGAGGATATCTTAACATTTCTCCATAAGCCTCGATTTGCTCTGAATTCTGTTTATCATCTTCTGAAACCGTATAAGATTGCGCGGTTTTGACGCCGCATGCTCTTGCAAGACGGTGTGCTGTTTCCTTATCCATGCAGACAGCGGAACTCATGGTATTACAGCCAATCACCGGAATGTCTGCCAGTTCCAGGACTCCCTGCACTGTGCCGTCCTCTCCGTTTTTTCCATGTAAAATCGGCAGCGCGCCATCCAGGGATATTTCTTCTGCACCGTCCTCTTTTAACAACAAAATACCATGTAAACTCTTATCCGGCGAAACTGCCACCGGGACACATTTATTTTTAACAAACCAGTTGTCTCCCGGAATATCCGACAATTCCCCGCGGTACAAATACCATGCTCCATTTTTTGCTATGCCAATCGGAAGGATCTCATATTTCCTCGTATCTATATGTGTCATCACCGCATAAGCTGACTGCAATGACACTTCATATTCACTGGAAGCTCCACCAAACAAGACTGCAATTCTTTTTCTTTCCATAACCTGTTATCTCCTTTTTTCTTCATCATATATAACCCGAATGATATTCCGGCTATTTGTTTTCATCATACACAAGCCGAATGACAGCCAGGTGACTTTTCTATGACAGATTCGTCACAAAAACCGCCAGCCTCGTATTAATTGTACGAGACAGGCGGTCTGCATGTCTTAATATTCTGTTGCCGATTCCCTAAGATAATCTTAACTGAAAGTTAGGATTTTTTGAACTTAACGTTAAGGCTAAAGAAACTGCTCCGCAAACGTCACCTTGCAGCGATAGATTTCCGAAAGAGCGCCAACACTAAAAACAAAACGGCATAATTAAATGCCTGCGGGTTATTGACAACTGACTGCCCCAGATATCCCATTATTGCCGAAAACAACAGCCAATCCCTGGCCGATTTTCCCTCTTTGAAAAGGAACATTTTACCCGCTGAAACCCATATCATACTATAAGAAATAAAACCAAAAAAACCCATAGTCACCAGATATTGCAGAAATTCATTATGCGCATTCAGATATACGCCGCCCAAATGGGAAAAATACTTGCTGAGACACGCAATACCAAAACAATCGCATCCACAGCCAAATAGTTTGTATTTCCAATGGAAGTTTACAAACAAATTATATGTACAGATCCACAACCGCCCTCTTCCCGTCCCCCAGCTATCCTGAAACACAGAGATTTCATAGAACAGGACTGCCAGCGCTATAACAATAAAAAGAACACAAAACAAGATACTCTGATGCGTTTTCGTCAACGTAAATTTAAAACTCCTTTTTTCGCAAACGCCGCTTTTGAAAAAACATAAGACAAGTAGTGCAGCACTCCCACAAACCAGCCACAAATTTTTCTGAATAACAAACCGGAAAATACCGTCTATTTTTATAAACTGCCCGTGGTAAAATTTCATTATGAAAGAGACAATCCCTGTAACCAAACTAAAACTAATCAAAAGTTTAAGAAAATCCGCTAAGAATTCTTTACAATGAATGATATAGAGCCCGACAACAAAGAAGGACGCCGCCAATCCCAGGATAATTCCATCGCTTTTACAAATGATAACATTATAAAATCCCAGATTTACATAGACAAACAACAGCCGCTTTGCCCAATCTTCCCGGCAGTTGAAATAAAGCAGGCAGCCCATGGGGAACAGTATGGACAGATACCCCACATACCAGTTCACATTGCCGATAGTCGAAATATAAGTGTAAAAATCATTGGCAATTCCCCGGTGCATCCCAAACACGTCTATATGGAAAGAATTTAAGATTCCCATCACGTACAATACCGAAGAAGACAGCATCGCAATCCTCACCATATATTTGCCAAATGCAATATTGCGGGATATGGCAAAATACATCGCGGCCAAAATCCCTATCGTCAAGATACCCATAGACCAGCCGCCGCTTCCCCAGAATGCCTCTCGCGGCGTCTTGCAAGCAAAGCCGGAGCATATGGCGCTGCACAAAAAAAGCAATATAGAAACGTCTAACATGGTAAATCTTTTTTCTTTCTTCTGTTTCACATACTCTCTCGTGATAACTGTCTGCCTATGCTGAGAAATCATGGCGACCATGCCTGGAATATAGCATGCAGCCATGGCAAGAAACAAGATTCCTCCGACAACCCAGAGGAATCTTGCTTTCGCCATAGTCAAGTTAAAATATTTATTTTCAAAATAGAACGGCATAACCAGCATAATCAGCGCATAATACAGCGCAGATACCATTTCTTTTGTTCTTTGTGCGTTCATTTATCTCCATTCTTCCTTACGGAAACTACTACTCTTCCATACGCTCCGTACCATCTAAAACAATCCGGCTTCCATCCGCCCCCAGCACGATCACAGTCCGTTCTTTAAAGTCGAGCGTCAGGCATTCTTCTATTATTTCACCTTTAAATACCTCAAACCCATCCAATGTAATCTGCTGCCTGTCCTTATCTATGGAGACATACTCTTCAGAAATCTTCCCGTAAAATTCCACAGCGTCGTCAAACGTGTAGTTATCGTATAAATAATCCAGCTCATTTTCATCAAACTCCTGATAAACCTCGAACACATCGTAACTTATCTCCAACGGCACAGGACAGGGGATAAAACACCGCATAAAATTCATATTATATATCATATAACAGTTCTTTACCGTATAAACATGAAAATTCTCGTCATAATACATGACATAATAATTATTGTCTGTATAGAACAGGCTTGCCTGGTTTACGATACCCGTATTGTAATATGTAATTTCCCCAATGTAATCTTCCCTGTTCGTGTTTATGATATCAGTCTTTGTGGAATCTGACCTAAACGATAAATTACAATCTGAAAAATTTACATTCGGCTCCCCTGTCACATCCGCCCTGCAAATCAGGTATCTTGCTGCGGGATCATTCCATTTACTGACATACAACTCCTTCCATAACAATTGGGTATTATTACTGATTCCATAATAAACGCCAATCCCTGTTGCAGCGGCCAGCAGCAACACGGCGGATATAACCATAATCCTATGCTTTTTTCTCATCATACACGCCCCTTATTAATCCATTTTTACAAGCGCCTTTAGATATTTTTCGCTGATATATTGGACGCGCCCGCTTTTGGTTCCTGTTGCTGCATGATATCCATCGTTCACAACATAATACCTTGTCGTCTTTGAGGCGTACTTTGTATCGTTCTTTTTCTTCTTATATTGCACGGTAATATCATAATACCCCGCAATCGCTACAGAATGTCTGTTTCCGTTCGGAGCGTGAAAAGCGCCGATTACCGGCTTTTTCAATAATATTTTTCTCTTCATGTTATTTTCTCCTTAATTAATTATTTTCCTGCTCCATGCCTCTGAACCAGCCTCTAAACAAAGCGTATCATATTTTCATCGCATTTTCAATTTTAATCTGCCTGTCCCCGAGAAACTCAATTTTCCTGGTCTATTCCTCCCTCCCGGTCACTTCGGCAGCTCCACCACAAAGGTAACCTGCTCTTTCTCACTCTCCGCCGTTATCTCGCCGCCATGCCGTTTGACAATCTCTTTGGCAATGGCGAGCCCCAGCCCGGCGCCTCCCGTATTCGAGTTCCTCGCCTCATCCATGCGATAAAATTTCTCAAAAATAGAGGACAGCTTTTCCTTGGGAATCGTCTTTCCCTGGTTCTTAAATTTAACCACAACCTTTCCCGACTCCATTTCTTCCAGGAAAATATGGATTTTTGTCTCTTCATAACTATAGGCAACCGCATTTTTGAGAATATTATTAAAAACCCGCGCCAGCTTCACCGGGTCGCCATAAACGGTCACATTTTCGTCCCCATGCAGTACCGCTTGATTCCCCTTCTGGCTAAGGAGCGGATAAAACTCTTCCATCATCTGCAAAAGCATATAGTACAAGTCAATCTTTTCCTTTTCCAGTACAATCTGCTGGATGTTATAGCGCGTAATCTCAAAAAATTCATTGATAAGCTGCTCCAAACGGTTCGCTTTCTCCAAGGTGATATGGACGTATTTCGCTTTCTGTTCAAGCGGCATATCCGGCGCCTCTTCCAGAAGGCTCAGATAGCCAATCACAGACGTCAGCGGCGTACGGATATCGTGCGCCAGATACATCACCAGGTTATTTTTGCGCTCCTCCGCAAGCTTTGCCTCCAACTCCCGCCGTTCTAACGTCTGGCGCAGCAGATTCAGCTTCTTCTCCATCGGCTCCATTTCCTGGGACAGAATAATCTCTTTTTCCTCCCCCTGGATTAATTTCTCAAGCCCCGCGTCGATTTCATTAAAATAACGCGTAAACCAGGACAACGACGCCCAGAACAGCAACATGAAACAGAGCGTTACGGCAATGAAAATAATCAGTACCATGTTTTCCCGCATACCATACTGATAAATATTCCTGGCGTCATAATAGTCCAAATGAAAAACATTCTGTAAAAACAATACAATCCAATCTCCCACACGCCCAAACCAGAAACGGCGGTACAGCGTAAAAATAATGCAGAACGCCAACACCATCATGCCGAATGTGCGCAGGAAAACCTTGAATTTTAATTTCAGATAGCCGGATTTCTTTTTCCTATCCGGCTTACCCGAAGATTCTTCAGACCTTGGGCTGCTTTGTGCCTCCTGCCCTTTCCCATTTTCTATTTCTGGATTTTCTGTCTCTCGTTGTCTTCTGATTTCCATGGTAAAACCTTCCGTTTCTTTGAGATAATCAGTTCTCGATTTTGTAACCTACTCCCCAGATCGTCTTAATATATTTGGGACGTTCCACGGAATCATTCATCTTCTCCCGCAGATGGCGGATGTGCACGGTAATCGTATTATTGCTCTTGCTGTAATACTCATCCTGCCAGATTTCATGGAACAATTCCTCTGAGCTCACCACTTCTCCCTTACGCTGACAGAGAATTTTCAAAATGGAAAACTCTGTCGGCGTTAAATTGAGCGGTTTCTCATCCAACTGGCACTCATGCGTCTTGATATTGATTACCAGCCCGCCGTGCACTAAAAGCGCAGGGTCTTCCTCAACCACGCTTTGAGACTGATTATTATACCTCTTGTACCGCCTTAACTGTGCTTTCACCCTTGCCACCAGCTCCAACGGCCGAAACGGCTTCGTCATATAGTCGTCCGCCCCCAACATTAACCCACGGATTTTATCTATCTCTTCGTCCTTTGCCGTCAACATAATCACCGGATAATTATGGCTTTTTCGTATTTCCTTGCAAAGCTCCAATCCATCAATCCCGGGCAGCATAATATCTAAAATAGCCATGTCAAAAACTTCTGTCTGAATCTGCTCCATGGCCTCCTTTGACGTATAGCAGACCTTGGCCTCAAAATTCTCGCTCTCTAAATAAAACGCCACCAGATCGGCAATCTCTTTTTCATCATCGACAATTAAAATTTTATCACTCAACGAAATTTCTCCTTCCAAAACGCTCAATTATGAATAGTTATTGTACATTGTATCACGGCTTATTAATAAAATCCTCACTAATTTCCTGTTTTAATATTAAGATTTTCTTAAAGGCCTTACCTCTGGAACCCTTGAAAAATGGGGGTTTTTAGTATCTTGTCGTGGGAGGTTTCCAAAAGAAAAGAGCGGTGGCAAGTTCCGCTCTCTTTTCCTAATCTTCTAAGTATTGCTGAATGTGTTCCAGTACCCTGTCAATCTTACTGTTTTTCTTCTCTACGTCCTCGCTGTCCCTTGCTTCTATCAGATCGTCTTTCACAAAGTTCATAAGCAGCTTCATTTCCTTTTGGCTGATTGCCATTTCGTCCATTACCTCCAATATTCTGTGTTCTCCTTTCCGTCCATCAAATTTACTTGCCTCATCTGATAATTCTATCAGAATATATTCGTACGAATATTTCAAATCTTTTTTATATTTTCTTTTATGATTCTCCGTATAAATCCGTTTATACTTTCCCCTGTATGATCGGTATATTCTTTTAATGCTTCGTATTCCTCTATTTTCATATCTAACGGAATCCGCTTATATGCTTTTGCCTTATACTTCAGCGTTGCCCTTACTTGCGCTTCACTGGTAGACATATCCCCACACTCCTTTCAAAATAATAGTATCACAATTTTTATATTCGTACAATTATATAATATGCACAGTTTATATTCGTACGATTTGTTCATTTTTGTCTAATATATTTGAAAATGCCACAGCGTTCCCTCTCATAAAATCTACCATTGCCCCCCGCGACAGAATCCTTTATAATGATACAAAAAAGGAGATTGCCATGAAAAAAGAATATGTGATGGGGAACGGCGCAATTGCGCTTGGCGCCCTCGCCGCCGGCATTAATCTAGTGTCTGGCTATCCGGGAACCCCTTCCTCAGAAATTATTGAAACAATCAGCAAATACAAGCAGGGAACTATACATGTAGAATGGTCTGTAAATGAGAAAGCAGCCATGGAAGTTGCTGCCAGCGCCTCTTATTCCGGCGCAAGAACACTAGTTACCATGAAACAAGTCGGGCTAAACGTAGCCTCCGATCCCCTGATGTCGCTGGCATATGTGGGCGTCAAGGGCGGCATGGTAATTGTGTCCGCCGATGATCCGGGACCTATCTCGTCTCAGACAGAACAAGACACGAGAATGTTCGCCAGTTTCTGCCGCATCCCGGTATTTGATCCGTCTTCGCCGGAAGAAGCCTTTACCATGATTCAGGACGCCTTTGATTACTCGGAAAAATACCATACGCCTGTTTTGTTCCGTCCTACTACGCGGGTATGCCATGCATATGCCTCTGTAGAAATCAGTGAAACAACCCGTCCCAGACAATACGAAGGATTTATCAAAGACTCCGGAAAATGGGTGATTTTTCCACGCCTTTCCTTCGCCAACCACGCTATGATCGAGAAGCGAAATCCCCGGATTGGTAAGGACTTCTCTACATACTCAGGCAATACCGTAGAAGGCTCCGGGAACAAAGCTGTATTTACCGGGGGAATCAGTTATGCCTATGCTAAGGAATATCTGAAAGATTACCCCGATGTAAAATTGTGCAAGATTTCCACCCCCTACCCATTTCCTGAAGATTTTGCTCTCAAATGTTTGGAGGGCGTAGACGAAGTATTATGTTTTGAAGAATTAAGCCCCTTTCTTGAATCGGAATTGTTAAAACTTGTAGGAACGCACAATCTTCCTATCAGGATATACGGCAAAATTACCGGGCATATCGCGGCCAGCGGTGAAAATTCCGCTGACTATGCCGCGCAAGCGCTGCGGTCATTTTTAGGACATTTTGTCGTCAATTCCGGCATAGATTCTTCCGACGCACCCACGCTGCCCATGCGCCCGCCCGTACTTTGCGCAGGCTGTCCCCACCGGGCATCCTTCTATGCCGTCAAGAAAGCCATGGAAGGACAGAAAAGCTATTTCTGCGGCGATATCGGATGTTATACGCTGGGCAACGCCATGCCGCTGGATATGGTCGACACATGTCTGTGCATGGGCGCTGGGATCACCATGGCGCAGGGCTTCCACTGGACAGATCCGGAAAGCGCCTGTTTCGCCTTTGTCGGAGATTCCACATTTTTCGCCTCCGGCATGACCGGGGTCGTCAACGCCATTTATAATGAAGCCGACATGGTACTCTGCGTGCTGGATAATTCCACGACCGCTATGACCGGACACCAGCCCCATCCCGGAACAGGGCGCAATATGATGGGACATATCGTAGATAAAATCAGCATTGAGAAAATCCTCGAAGGCATGGGCGTCAGCAAAATTGTCACCGTCGACCCCTTGGATTTTACGAAAAGCGTTGAGGTTGTGAAAGAATGCGCCTCACAAAAGGGCGTCAAAGCCATTATTTTTAAATCCCCATGCATCGCCATCAGTAAGCCGGACAAACAAATGCAGATTTCTGACAAATGTATCCAGTGTAAGAAATGCATCCGCGAAATCGGCTGTCCCGCTCTTATCACCGTGGACGGAAAAGTTGCGATTGATACGGGACTTTGTACCGGCTGCGGGCTTTGCAGCCAAATCTGTCCGGTAAATGCGATTGGAGGTGACACTCATGAATAAAGACATTTTAGTTTGCGGCGTAGGCGGACAGGGAACAGTCCTTGCATCCAAACTTATCGCCTCTGCCGCTATGAATCTTGGTAATACCGTTCACTCCGCCGAGACCATCGGCATGGCGCAGCGCGGCGGCTCAGTCACAAGCCACATCCGCATTGGCGAACAGGCTTATTCACCGATGATTCCCCATGGCAGCGCAGACGTTCTTCTTGCCTTTGAGCCCGCAGAAGCCGTGCGCAATCTCGCATACCTCAAGCAAGACGGTATCGTCATCGTCAACAGCGTGCCGGTAAAACCGGTGACAGAATCGCTACATGACACAGGCTATGATGGCAGCGATATGCTTACATATCTGCAAAAAAAATGCCAATGCATAATTGTAGACGCCAAAAAACTATGCGCTGATTTTGGCAGCACACGCTATTTCAATGTCGCCATCCTCGGCGTTGCCATAGGCACTGGCAGATTAGGGCTTGATGCGAAAACAGTTTTAAATGAAATCGAAGCACGCGTACCTGCTAAATTTGCCGAGACGAACAAAGCCGCATTTCTAGCCGGCGTCAATATTGGGGAAACTACACTGTCATAAGCCTTTATCGTTACAACATAATTATAGAAAGGACATAGAATTTCATGGAATTGAACAATACACAATTGAGCCAGATAGACGCCCAAGTGAAGCGACTGGTAAAAACCGACAGCTACTACGGCAAAATTTACCGTGAACTTGGTATCACTGGCATTGATAGCCAGAAAGATTTTGAAAATCTGCCATTTTCCAGCAAAGATGATTTGAGAAATGCTTATCCATTGGGCATACAGGCGGCGCCGGATGAAGACGTTGTCCGTATTCACTCCTCTTCCGGGACAACCGGCAAACCGGTCATCATCCCCTACACCGCAAAGGACGTGGATGACTGGGCGATTATGTTTGCCAGATGTTATGAAACTGCCGGTATCACCAACCGAGACCGCATCCAAATCACACCCGGATACGGCTTATGGACAGCCGGCATCGGCTTTCAAGCTGGCTGTGAAAAATTGGGAGCTATGTGCATCCCTATGGGACCCGGCAACACGGATAAACAGTTACAGATGATGGAAGACTTGAAAACAACGGTCATAACCGCCACTTCCTCCTATGCGCTGCTGCTCTCAGAAGAGATAAACAAGCGTGGCATCAAAAACAAAATCTGCCTCAAAAAAGGCGTCTTCGGTTCTGAACGTTGGAGTGAGAAAATGCGCAACACCATCAAAGAAAATCTCGGCATTGAGCTCTACGATATCTACGGCCTTACGGAAATTTATGGTCCCGGTATCGGTATCAACTGCGAGCACGAAACTGGAATGCATTACTGGGACGATTATATTTATATTGAAATCATAGACCCCAAGACAGGCAAGCCTGTAGCGGACGGTGAAGAAGGAGAAATCGTCATTACTACCCTGGTAAAAGAAGGCGCGCCGCTTCTGCGCTTCCGCACACATGACATTTCACGGATTATCCCTGGCGAATGTCCCTGCGGCAGACATTTTCCGCGCCTCGATATCATCAAAGGGCGCAGCGACGATATGTTCAAGGTTCACGGCGTCAATATGTTCCCCAGCCAGATCGAGGACTTATTGCAGCTTGTGGACGGCGCTTCCAGCGAGTACAATGTAACCATTGCCCATGACGATTCCAAAAATAAAGACATCATGATTGTAACCGTGGAGGTAGAAGGACGTGTAGATTTTGAAGACGCGGCAGATAAGATTCGCAATTTATTCAAATCACGAATCGGCGTCACCCCCAAGATAACGGTTGTCCCGGTGGGAACACTGCCCAGAAGTGAGAAAAAGACAAAACGTGTGACAGATTACCGATACGATAAATAACATACATTTCTATAATTTTTTCAGGGCGTCTTTCATTTGAGGCGCCCTCCTCTCATACACAGCAATGATTTTTGCTATTTCTTCCCTATCTATGCTGCCTTTATTTTCCGCATAGAGTGCAAGAAACAGCATTACCATCTTCGTCTTAACGATTCCGTAACGCAAACACCTGGTAAAACTATAATCTTCATAGATATCAAGAAAATTAGTCAACAAATAATACTCAAAATACCGATTGAGCATCTTATCCAGCCCAGGAAGTTTCTGATATAAGCCATCCTGCAAGGCACGCAATTTCCTGCCGGCAGCTCCCGGATTGAGCCTGCCTAGAATGCCAACCTCCCTGATATATTTTTTACAAAGCTTATAGAGAAAATTAGAGATTACTCTCAGATTGGGATGGTAAAAGCCTTCAAAAAACAGTTTATTAATTTCCTCTATACCGATTGTAAAACATTCTCCAGAGGAATAATCTATAGGACTTGGAAGCCCACCGTCAGCGGTCGCCATGTTAAGGCAGGCAGACTGCGCGTCCCTTCCATAGCCAAGGATTGCCATGCTGTCAAATCTCATACCGTCTCTAAGCATTGCCGTCAATTCTGCCCTTGATTTCACCAGATAATTCAGAAAATTCTTATCGTCATTCGTCGTATTGACTTCATACTCAGGCACACCTTCTATTATATGATATTCAAACGGCTTATCAGAATAGGCACATTCCAAAAAAAGTTTTACCGCCTCCGGGCAAGCCAGATACAATGTTTCCTCACAAAAAAAGCTGAGGTTATACAGCTGCCGTGGAAACTGTACGCACACGGCAGGCATATAATTTTCCCCATGCTTTTTCTGTATACTGCAAAGGCGGTCGTTTCCCCAAAACGGGCATCTGCCGAATGGACTTCGGAAAGAAGCGGTCTGCTCGCCTCTCTTGAGGAAAATCCGAAGCTTTGTGCCAAAAAGCCCTTTTTCATGCAGATATTTCATATATACATCGTGATTGATGGGAATCTTCCAGCCCTGACAGCAATTTATGGAACATCTTTGACCTGCGCACTGAAACTCATCAAAAATGGAGATTCGTCTGATTTCACGCTTCATCAATCGCTTTCCCGATATCATTTCTCATATACTTATTATCAAAGGTAACCCACTCCGTTGCCTTATATGCATTTGCACGCGCTTCTTTCAAATCATTTCCCTTGGCGGTAATGCCCAGAACGCGCCCGCCGTTGGTGACAATCTTGCCATCTTTGAGCGCTGTGCCCGCATGGAAACAATAATAGCCGTCCTGCGTATCAAATTTGTCCATGCCCTTAATTTCATATCCTTTCTCGTAAGACACCGGATAACCGTCTGACGCCAACACTACACAGACCGCGGCATTGTCCTCAAACTGCAAATCTATTTCATCCAACCTTCCCTCTACGCATGCCTCCATTACTTCTATCATATCATTTTTCATGCGCGGCAGTACCACCTGTGCCTCCGGGTCACCGAAGCGCGCATTGTATTCTAATACCTTGGGGCCGTCCTTCGTCAACATCAAACCGAAGAAGATAATGCCCACAAAAGGTCTGCCCTCCGCCGCCATAGCGTCCACAGTTGCCTGATAAATATATTTCTTACAGAACTCGTCCACTTCCGGAGTGTAGAATGGACTGGGAGAAAATGTACCCATGCCGCCAGTATTTAAGCCCTGATCGCCATCCTTGGCGCGTTTATGATCCTGCGCAGAGGACATGATCTTAATCGTCTTTCCATCCACAAAGGAAAGTACCGATACTTCGCGCCCCGTCATAAACTCTTCCACTACCATATGATTTCCGGCAGAACCGAACTTCTTATCCTCCATAATCTCCTTGACGCCAGCTTTCGCCTCCTCCAAGGTCTTACAGATTAACACGCCCTTCCCTAATGCAAGGCCGTCCGCTTTCAGCACGATTGGCATTTTAGCATTTTCGAGATATGCAAGCGCCTTCGCCGGGTCGTCAAAGGTCTCATACGCTGCCGTCGGAATCTTGTATTTCTTCATCAAATCTTTGGAAAAAGCTTTGCTGCCCTCTAAAATAGCCGCGTTTTTCCTGGGACCAAATACCGTAAGTCCCTCCGCCTCAAAAGCATCCACAACGCCGCCTACCAGCGGATCATCCATACCGATTATCGTGAAATCTATTTCCTTCTCTTTGGCAAAAGAAACTAATTTATCAAACTCCATTGCGCCGATAGACACGCATTCCGCAATCTGCCCAATGCCCGCATTTCCCGGCGCACAGTAAATTTTATCTACCTTAGGGCTCTTTGCCGCACTAACGGCTATTGCGTGCTCACGCCCGCCGCTTCCTACAATCAATACTTTCATTCTGTTCTCCTTTTCACAACTGCATACGAAAACTTCTCGCAACAGCTCAATCGTCACACATATAAATGCATATTTTCATTAATACACTCATGCTTTTTCTCATCTATTATCCGTAACTACCACTCTGCCATCAACTACTTTTACCTTGTCATTGGCAATCAAATCAATTGCCTGCGGAAGAATCTTCCATTCCGCCTGCTCCATCACACGCCGCTGCAAAATTTCCGGCGTATCTCCCGCTTCCACCATCACCGGCTGCTGAAGGATAATCGGCCCGGTGTCCGTGCCCTCATCGACAAAATGCACGGTCGCTCCGGTAACCTTGACGCCGCGCTCTAACGCCCCTTCATGAACCTTTAAGCCATAATAACCTGTTCCGCAGAAGGACGGGATCAAAGACGGATGGATATTGATAATCCGATTTCGGTACGCCTGTATCATCATTTCCGGTATCACCACCAAAAAGCCCGCCAACACAAGCAAATCTGGCTGGTAACAATTGACTTTATCAAGAAAAGCCCTGTTAAAAATGTCTCGATTTTCAAACTGTTTGGGAGAAATACATACTGCGTCTATATTATATTTTCTTGCACGCTCTAAGGCATAAGCATTCGGATTATTGCTGATGACCGCGGCAACTTCCGTGTTGGTGATTGTACCATTATCAAGAGAGTCAAGAATCGCCTGTAAATTCGTCCCTCCACCTGACACACAGACAACAATCTTTAGCATAATGTTACTCCTTTTTCTCCATCTTCCACCTTGCCAATTACATACGCCGTCTCTCCTGCCGCGCGAATAGCTTCTATTGTCTTCTCCACATCCGCAGCATTAACGCCCAACACCATGCCGATACCCATGTTATAGGTGTTGTACATCATTTTCTCTTCTACCTGGCCTTCTCTGGCCATCATCTTAAAAATTGCCGGAACCTCATAACTGTTCTTCTCAATCACCGCATGTTTTCCTTCCGGCAGCATACGCGGTACATTTTCATAAAATCCGCCGCCTGTGATATGGCTGCATGATTTTATTCTCACTCCTGCCTCTTTGACTGCGCGCAGCGCTTTCACATATATCTTCGTGGGCGCAAGCAATGCCTCGCCCAAAGTCTTGCCCAACTCTTCATGGTATGTATTTAGCGTCTCTTTCTCCATCTTAAAAATCTTGCGCACCAAGGAAAATCCATTGGAATGCACGCCGGAACTGGCCATGCCAATCAACACATCGCCGGCCTGCAAATCAGCTCCGGTAATGATATCCTTCTCGTCCACCACTCCCACGGCAAATCCTGCCAAATCGTATTCATCCTCCGGGTAAAATCCAGGCATTTCCGCCGTCTCCCCGCCAATCAATGCCGCATCACTCTGGATGCACCCATCCGCCACGCCGCTGACAATTTCCGCAATTTTTTCCGGGAAATTCTTACCGCAGGCTATATAATCCAGGAAAAATAATGGTTCCCCGCCGGCGCAGGCAATATCATTCACACACATTGCCACACAGTCAATTCCAATCGTATTATGCTTGTCCAGCAAAAAAGCAAGTTTTAATTTCGTTCCTACTCCGTCCGTACCTGACACCAGCGTAGGTTTTTCCATATCCTTAAATTTCTCCATAGAAAATGCACCTGAGAAACCGCCTAAATTTGTTAGTACTTCTGGACGCATCGTCTGCTGTACATGCTTTTTCATCAATTCTACAGACTTATAACCAGCCTCAATGTCGACACCTGCATGTTTGTAATCCATTATTTTTCCTCCTGATTCTAAAAATTAATTTTACTATTGTGCTGAAAATTTCATAATTAATAATTCTGATAGCCAACTTCCTGCAAATGAGCATCCTTTGCCTCTACCTGTTCTTTTAATTTGTTAGAATAATCCTTTAACTTGCCCAATAATGCCTCATCTGAAGTTGCAAGAATCTTAGCAGCAAGAAGCGCTGCATTGGCCCCACCATTAATTGCAACGGTTGCAACCGGTATTCCTGAAGGCATCTGCACAATCGAGTACAGAGAATCTCTTCCCCCCAGAGAAGTGGTATGCATAGGAATGCCAATCACCGGCATCGGAAAGATTGCCGCACACATTCCTGGCAAATGCGCTGCCATTCCGGCGCCGGCAATAATCACCTTAAATCCCTTATCTTCTGCAGATTTCGCATATTCAAAAAACACATCCGGCTCCCTATGCGCAGAAATAATCTTCATCTCATACGCAATACCCAACTCCTCTAATACATCTGCCGCCTTCGCCATGATAGGCATATCTGAATCACTGCCCATTACAATCCCTACTTTTGCCATGATTAGTTCTCCTTTTCTCCATTTATTCCAAGCACATACATTCTAGCATATTAACGCAAAGTGGGCAAGCCTGCGATTACGACAAAAATAAAAAGACCTAACTCTTTATTTTATAAGAGTTAAGCCTTATATTCAAAACTGCCGGCGACCGGAATCGAACCGGTACGATGTCGCCACCACAGGATTTTAAGTCCTGCGCGTCTGCCAGTTCCGCCACGCCGGCACAAATGGGACCTACAGGGCTCGAACCTGTGACCCTCTGCTTGTAAGGCAGATGCTCTCCCAGCTGAGCTAAGATCCCATTTAATTTCCTTATCAGCAATTGCCTGATAAGCATACAATTTAAAATTGTATCAACGACCCAGAAGGGACTCGAACCCTCGACCTCCGCCGTGACAGGGCGGCGCTCTAACCAACTGAGCCACTAGGCCATAATCACATAGTTAAAAAGTGGACCTTCGGGGACTCGAACCCAGGACCGACCGGTTATGAGCCGGTTGCTCTAACCAACTGAGCTAAAGGTCCAAGTTGATAGATTCAACACAAGCCGATGATCGGACTCGAACCGATAACCTGCTGATTACAAATCAGCTGCTCTGCCAATTGAGCCACATCGGCATATTATTTAACTATGGAATGACTCCTACGGGAATCGAACCCGTGTTACCGCCGTGAAAGGGCGATGTCTTAACCGCTTGACCAAGGAGCCTTGTCAGTGCTTGTCCGTCGCCGTTGCCCCAGCGACGGATTAATATTACCACAGTCTTCCGTAAAAAGCAAGCACTTTTTTAGAAAGTTTTAAAATATTTTCATTATTGCATCCACCGGGCAGGCCTTTTTACAAGCCCCGCAGCGGATACATTCTGGATGGTTCGGGTGCTCCGCCGGATCCACCTGCATATGGCAGGCCTCCGCGCATGCTTTGCAATTGATGCACACATCCTTGTCTACCCGGTAACGGAACACCGCTATCGGGTTAAAAACAGAATAAACTGCCCCCAATGGGCAGATATATTTGCAGAACGGCCGGTAAACCAAGACAGACAAGAAAATGGTAACAGCCAGCAAAACGTTTTTCCATGCATACAGCCATCCAAGGGCGCTCTGCATGGGTTTGTTCATCAGTACCAGCGGGATGCCCCCCTCCAACGTGCCTGCAGGGCAAATCAGTTTGCAGAAATAAGGTGCGCCCTGGCCTAACACATCTACCAAAACCATGGGCAGGAGTATGACAAATACCAACAGCACTGCATATTTCAGTTTCCGCAGCAGCTTATCCCCCGGAACCGCCTTTATTTTCCTGGGAAAAGGGATTTTATGCAGCAATTCCTGAACCAGCCCGAAGGGGCACAGCCACCCGCAGGCAAACCTTCCTGCCAATGCGCCTACAAATACAAGGAACCCCGCCACATAAAAAGCAAACTTAAAATTCCAGTTCCCGATTACCGCCTGCATTGCCCCAATGGGGCAGGCTCCAACGGCTCCCGGGCAGGAATAGCAGTTCAGCCCGGGGACGCAGAGGTTCTTTAATTTCCCCCTGTAAATTTTCCCTTGGGCAAACCCGGCCAGATAGCCGTTCGTCAGCAGCGCCCAGAGAGCTTGCACCTTATGGCGTTTCCATTCATTTGCGTTTTTTCCTTTATCCAATTCCAATGCACTCCATACAAATATTAATTGCTTTCTCCAAAACCACAGGCATCTCCCCACGGCTTGCCCCATATCCCATAAACAGCAGCCCCAGCGCTGCCAGAATTGCCCCGCTGCGGGAAACTTTTATGGAACCTGGCCTGCTGCCCCGCCATTCCCGCTGCTGCGGCTGGGTATCAGCCCCATTGTTCCGGGAAATGTTCCGGCGGCTCACTTCCCTGCCCCTTTCAGTTCTGTTTCCACAATTTCTTTCCATTCCTCCAAGGAACGGCTCCCCGTATACGTTTCCCCTACGATATTCCCATCCTGGTCCACAAAAAATGTTTCCGGCACTGCTGCAATCCCTGAAAGCCTGCCGTTAAAATTGCTCGCATCTGGTATCAGGAACGGATAGGTTGCCCCTGTTTTCTCTGCCAGGAGCTTGGCCTTCTCCACAACCTCCTCGTCCGGGTTGCCGGCAGTCCCGGCTGCGTCCAGCACAATGCCTACCACGTTCACGCCTTTTTCCTTCATTTCATTATGCAGTTCCTCCAAATCCGGGATTTCGTTGACGCACGGCGAACACCAGGTGGTAAATACGTTCACCAGCGTTAAGTCATACTCCGCAAATATTTCCTGCGTATATGTTTCCCCTTCCGTATCCTGCGTGGAAAATTCCCCCACAGTTTCCTTTTCGCTTTCTGTCCCTTCATTGCCCTCCTCCCCTGCCTGGGTTTCCCCAGCGGAATTTTCTGCCGGATTCGCTGCCCCATCCGCGCCGCAGCCGCTTGCCAGCGTCATGCAGCATAAGCCCGCTAATAATAAAGTAGAGAATTTTTTTGTTTTCATATGGTATTTGCTCCTTCTTTTCGTATTACAATGCCCGCAGGCGCTTTGCCGCCAATTTTATAACAAGTCATGCGGAACATACGATATCATATGCTGACATTATAACACACATTTTCCAAAAAAGCTTGAAATATCCATAAAAAAGAATGCGCACAGCGTATTCTCCGTGCGCGAGCGGATTGCGCAGCAATAAATTCCCTCTCCGCGAGCTGCTCATAATTGTTTTTCTCTTATAGGAAATCCATACACTTTAACACTTCACAGTAACACGGTCTTTCCTATAAGATGAAAAACATTTTTGGCAAACCATCACTCCCACTCATTCCAGTTCTCCAATTATCCCCACTGCCGTTTTTGGAAGGGAATCTATCACGCCTTGATTGGAACCGTTTTCCCCTAAAATTGCAAATGCATAATCCCCATACTCCCAGGTAGCCAATGCCCATTCTTCCGTGTGCCGGACCTTCACCTCTATGCTGTTCCAGGACTTGGTTGCCCCAGCCCACAGTTCTTCCGGGCTCCCTTTGGGTATCACGCTTTGCAGGCTGGCTTCCTCAGGCGCCATGCCCCATTTGCTTTCCAGGCTTTCCTCTATCCTGTCCCGCAAACTGGCTTCCCCACCTTTTATAACCCAAAGCCTGCACTTCCCTTCCAGCACACTGTCATAATATTTTACCTGCAGGCGCTCCTTATCACATTCTTCCCGCACAATATCCTGTATCCAACTTCTGTTTTGGGGCAGCATTACTGGGATCCCAATCTCCGTATAAGGGTTTTCTGCTTCCATTTTTTCATAATATTCCACAATGCTGCCCCTATGGGTTTTCAGGCTGTTGTACCACTCCTGCCCTGTAGACGCTGTGCCAGCCGAAACCGGAAGCACGTTCCCAAGCCCTAAAATTTCTTCACAGGCCAGAGCCATAATCTGGCCTTCCAGCCCTGTTCCTCCCCCATTTTGCACTGCCTGCCCCTTGCCTTCTGCGCTCTGGGCTGCAGTTGCCCCTTGCTGGAAACGTTTCAGGAAATACCGGACGGTATAATCCCCATAATAAACCAGCTCCTGGTATTCCATCCTGTGGGCATCAATATATGCCCTGGGATCCGAAGCTTCCAATGGAGCAGAGCAAACCGTTCCCAGCAATCTTTCAATAATTGCATCTGTATTCAGCCTTCCATATTCAACCGCCTGGGCATAGCAGTCCTGTGTTTGCTGCACTGCATATTTCTGGCTGTCAAGGGCATCCTTTTCAATATCTGATGGGAATTTTTCACGGACATCCTGTACAAAACTGCTGCCCTCCCCAGGTTCCCAGTATTCTTCCAGCGTATATCCATCCCAATCCACCGCAAATGACAGCGCAACCGGAAGATGGGATCTTCCCACCTCCTCAATTCCATGTTCTGTAAAATTATATTCGCCGTAATAAGCCCAGCCATAATAGACCGTTTTCCTGCCTTCTTCCCCAGCCAGTGCATACGTCTTGGTTTTCAGGTTTTCAAAACTGCAGCAGGCAAAATCATACCCATACTCCCCTGAATAAAACGTCCCATTTTTCTCCATAATTGCGTCATGGACATACGCTTTCACAAACTCCGTTTCCCCGGGTTCCTCTTTTTCCCGAAATGCACCCGTTCCCATTTCGGCTCCCAAAAATGCCTGCCTATTGTTCCCTTCGCCTGCAGGCTGTCCCTGCCCCGCTTCTGCAGCATTCCCGGATTTGCCCAAACTGGCGGCAAACAGGCCGTGGCTCCCCATCTCTGCCTGTCCCTGCCCTGATTCTGCAGGGGCAGGGTCTGTGGCAAGGCAGGCTGCCCCAACCAGCAGGGCTATCACGCCGGTTATCCCCGCTGCCGGCTTTTTATTTCTCATTATATTCTTAATCCGGCTCTTTGTATCGCCCTCCCCAAAGCCTAACGGCATCTGTGCAAGCTTCCTGTCCCCTACTGTAAAACGCAGCAGGGACTCTGCATATTCCGCCCGTATCCCATCCCCCATTTTCCGGATGACTGCTTCGTCGCAGCTCATTTCCATATCGTTCCCTGCCAAATGGAAGGACAGCCATGCCAAAGGGTTGAACCAATGCAGGCATAATGCCAGAAACGCCAGTATTTTCACCAAATAGTCCCGCCGGGAAATATGGTGCTGCTCATGGAGGATAATGTACTTCTGCTCCTGTTCCCCAAGGCCAGAGGGCAAATAAATCCTTGGGCGCACCAGCCCCAGCACAAAGGGGGATGCAATATAATCCGCCAAGTACACATTTTCCCAAAGCTGCATGGAACACGCTGCCTTCCGCCGGAGCTTAAGCCCGGACACCAGCCCGGAACATGCCATCGCTCCCGCCCCTGCCAGCCAAATGGCAAAGGCAATGGATATTGGCGTCCCCAGAACTGCAGCGCCTTCCTGCACAGGCATGTTCCCCGCCGCTGTTTCTGGCTGTAAAAGCCCTTTTCCATTTTCCCCTGCCCAGTTTTCCGATTGTACAGGCTCTTTCCCATCTCCCCCTGCACGGTTTCCTAATTGGAAAATCTCTTTTCCATCCCCTTCATCCCCCATTCCTGGTGGTACAGGCTCTTTTCCATCCCCTCCTGCCGCCGTCCACAGCGGGATGTTCCCCTTCCCTATCTTCAAGCAGCCGCCTGCCCCGCTGCTGGCTGCCGGCGCGGATTGC
>Ga0137308_100590_pt1 | contig 54611 bp, 45 predicted proteins | sample Inofrocosms_June_FD_97181 | JGI IMG/M metagenome (GOLD analysis project Ga0137308, IMG submission 97181) | Mouse cecal microbial communities from Vienna, Austria - N-Acetylneuraminic and N-Acetylglucosamine D2O microcosms_June | ecosystem: Host-associated > Mammals > Digestive system > Large... | reverse complement strand
AATCTCTATCTGCAAAACTTCATCTATCTGTGCCTGTGTCCATTCGGCGTTCTGATAGGCTTCATACAAGCCCTGATAAGCATCCCTTGCTTTCTGTGAACCATAATACTCGTCATTCTCTGCCATAAAGATATAAACAGCAACGCTATTTTCCGCAACAGGCTCAAAGGCTCCGTCCCACCTGGAAGCACCATGTAAATAAGCTGCATATAAGTCCGGGCGCATGGATACGGCCTGCGACATAGTTTCCCCGCCAGCGGAATACCCGGCAGCATATACCCGATTTACATCAACGGGAAAATTATCAAGAAAATACTCTGTCAATTCAATCGCCTGCCTTGCAGATTTTTCCCTCCAATCGGTAAGTTGCGCCGATACAACAATCAAATCTTCGTCAAGCTCCGTCCATGCCAGAAAGCCTCTCCAATTCAGATTGCTGCCAGAGGAATCCTCTCCAAACCACATCATGTCATATCCCGGCATGACTACCATCATAGGGTATTTTCTGCTCTCGTCAAAATCCTCCGGCAGATAATAGCTGTAATGAATATCTCCGTCCGTTCCGGTTAATATCTGCTCTGCAACAAGCACACTTCCCGCTGACAAATCATCCTTACTCTCTGTGGCAGAGATTGTTGGAACAATCTCATTTGTACTCTCGGAGGATTTTTCCGTGGAGTTTTTTTCTGTCTGTCCAATGCTTTCTGCCAGTACATTTTCAGAATTATCAATATCTTCTTTTGCGCCACAGGCAGTAAACAGGAAAAGCACAGCTAATATACCAAACAAGATTATTCCTTTTTTCATTCTCAGTCACCTTGCCTCCAATTTATCTGTGAAGCCCTGTCAGCATTTCCACCGTTGCCGGGTCATAGTGAGAGAAGAACAGGCTTTCCTTTGCATCCAACGCCTGAATCGCCAACATATCCTCACCAGACAGAACAAAATCAAACACGTCTATATTCTGGATCATGCGCTCCTTATGCGTAGATTTCGGAATCACCACTACACCGCTCTGGATCAGGAATCGGAGAGCAGTCTGCGCCGCGCTCTTATTGTATTTCTTTCCAATTTCCATCAGGACAGGATTGGTAAAGAAATCTTTCCGTCCCTCTGCAAAAGGCCCCCACGATTCATGCTGTACACCATATTTCACCATATATTCATGAGCCTGTGCCTGTTGCTGGAACACATGAGTCTCCACCTGATTGATTGCTGGTTTCACTTCCACAAAATTGCACAGGTCGATCAGACGGTCAGGGTAGAAGTTTGATACACCGATAGCGCGAATCCAGCCCTCTTTACAAGCTTCCTCCATCGCCCGGTAGGTTCCATAATAATCATTGAAAGGCTGGTGGATAAGAACCAGATCAATATATTCCGTCTGTAGCTTACGCAGGGATTCCTTCAAAGAAACTTTCGCCTTTTCATAACCACCGTTACTGATCCATACCTTTGTGGTGATAAATAACTCATTGCGCGGAACACCGCATTTTCTGATCGCATTGCCTACCGCTTCTTCATTTCCGTATGCCTGCGCCGTATCAATGGAGCGGTAGCCTACACTGATTGCATCCAGCACACAGCGCTCACATTCCTCATTGCTCACCTGATACACACCGTATCCCAGCACCGGCATCTTGATCCCATTGTTCAAAGTTACATATTCCATTGTTTTTCCTCCTCGTATAATCATTATTTTGTCTTTTCATAATCTTCACTGCTGACCGACTCACACCACTCTGTACGCCCATTTTCTCCCGGCACTTCTACCGCCAAATGGGAGAACCAGCTATCAGGGGCGGCTCCATGCCAATGCTTCACGCCTGCCGGAATATTGACTGTATCCCCCGCCGTCATGCAAACCGGCTCTTTTCCCCATTCCTGATAAAAGCCTCTGCCTGCCACGCCGACCAGAATCTGTCCGCCGCCATTGTCGGCATGGTGGATGTGCCAGTTATTCCGGCAGCCCGGTTCAAAGGTCACATTAAAAATACCCACCTGCTCTTTAGAAATCGGAGTCAGATAGCTCTGCCCTGAAAAATACTGCGCAAAAGCCTCATTTGATTGACCGATTGGAAATACCATAGACTTTTCATGCAGAGCCTTTTCACCCGTTCCGTCCGTTTCATCATTCCAGATTTCCTTCGCCAGACGGAACGCCGCCCACGCCTTTGGCCACCCTGCGTAAAAGGCCGCATGTGTAATGATCTCGGCAATTTCAGTTTTTGTTATGCCGTTTGCTTTTGCCGCTTCAAGATGATGAACGAAAGATGTATCAGTAAGTCCCTGAGAAAGTAACGCCACCACCGTGATCAGGGAACGATCGCGGAGAGACATTTTATTTTCTCTGCTCCACACCTGCCCGAAAAGCACATCATCATTCAGCTCTGCAAATTTAGGGGCAAATTCCCCAAGCGCAGTCCTTCCTGCTGTCTGTTTTACTGCCATGCTGTGTTCCTCCTATAACATTGATGAAAGTATTCTCATAATTTTTCTGACAATCTGGCTGCTTCGGAACGATTGGTAGCCATTCCCGCATACCCCATCCCATAAAGTCCTGCAAAACGCTTCATGGTATATTCCCCGGCCTCCATCATCCACTTTTCCGGAGCTGCTCCCTGAAAGAGAAAGTACAATGTCCTTCCCGATAAAGAGCCTTCTATTCGGAACAAATCACCGCCCACCGTTTCCTGAATCCTTTTTGCCACAAATTCTGTATTTCCCTCCCGTTCCCCATCCCTAACTACAATGCTTGCGCTGGCAACAGCATCCACTCCGGATATATTTACATCTTCTGGCAAAGGTTGTTTTTCTTCATTCTTTCCACATGCGGCCAATGTAAAAACCATCAGCACACCTGTGATAACAGCTATTATTTTTCTCATAGTCCGACTCCTGTTATTATAATCCTAAACCTTCCACCCATGACCGGACAGTTTCTTCCGAAGCTCCTGAACGGAACCGCTCGCCTTCCAGCCATTCCCCGGTTCCGGCCATTTCCTCAAGCAGTTCGCCACTTTCACCCAAACCGGAGCTTGAAGAAGTGCAGAAAGGTATCACCGTTTTCCCTGTGAAGTCATTTGCCTTTATGAAACCGTCAACAGGCCACGCCGCAATTCCCCACCAAATCGGGTATCCGATAAAAACCGTGTCGTACTCGTCCCAGTTATCCACCGTATCAGATACAAGCGGAACATCCCTTTCATCCTCATTATCATGCTCTCTGGATACTCGGCTGTCCTTATCCGTCCAGTCAAGGTCTGCTCCCGTGTAAATTTCTGTAGGTACGATCTCGAACAAATCTCCATCCATTGCAGAGGCAATATAATCTGCAACCTCTTTTGTATTCCCGGATGCCGAGTAATAGACAACCAGTGTCTTTCCCCCGGATGTTTCCGGTGTCTCAGCGGGCTTTTCAGCGCTGGATTCTTCCGGTATTCCCTTAGCTGTTTCGCCGCTGGATTCACCTTCCTGCCGGGAGGGTTCTATTTCATTGCTTTGACTTTCATTCCGGGAGGACGTTTCACCGCCCCCGTTCTGCCTGCTGCCACAACCCGCAAGCCCTGACACCATCACAACACTAAGTATCAATACAATCCATTTTTTCATTTTCATCATAAAAGCTCCTTTCATATATCCATACATACTTGTATACTGTTTCTTCACGCCCATCAATAAACAAGCGCCGTAAAGGAAAACTGGATCAGTTTCCAACTGTCATCCTGCCGGATATAAACCTCTGTCACCGCAAAATGGTGAGTTGTTTCCTGCCCATTCAAAAGCAGCGAGTAGTTACAGTCTGTTAAAACAACTGCGGTATCCTGAAACAGTGTTGCTTTCTGCGAATTAAACTTTACTTCCGTCGGACAGAATACACCGTCTGTATAAAACCTGATCTCCTGATCTAAACCTGCGGTAACTCCGATGTGAACAAACTGGCACGCCGGGTCAGCAATCTCGCGCATCCCTGCCTCGTCTGCACGCTCCATTACATCCCAAAACTTTCTTGATGTTTCCAGCACCTTATTTTCCATGATATACCAAATCCTTTCCTCAATTATTTTAGTTTCCACTCTTTTTAGTAGCACTCCCGGAATATTCCAAGAATTTCTTCGTGTGTCAGCTTCTTATAACTGCCCGGAACAATCGCACAGGAATCCGCAACCGCTTTCAAATCAGTGCTTTCATTCATACCCAATTCACGCAGGGTCACAGGCAGGCCGATTTCCAAAATAAAATCTTCCAGCGCATTGATACCGGCACGGGCAACTTCCTCGTCTGCCTTTCCTTCTGTGGAAATCCCCCATACATTCTCGGCAAACCGCTTAAACTTCGCTAATCCCTCCTTAAAGATATGGCGGTAATAGACCGGGTGCAGTACCGCCAGCCCTGCGCCATGATTGCAGTCCGTATAAGCTCCAAGCTGGTGTTCCATCTGGTGGCACTGAAAATCTGTCCGCTTTCCCAGCTTGATGATTCTATTTTCCGCCATTGTCGCGTCCCACATAAGGTTGCTTCTGGCTGTATAGTCCTCCGGGTTCTTGATAGCCGCCCGCAGATTGCGGATTACATTCCGCATAAGCGCCTCTGCAATGTCGTCGGAAACACTGTCCTCGTCCGGCTCGCTGAAATAAATCTCCATGATGTGTGAAAGAATGTCAAAGCCGCCGGATACCATCTGGAATTTCGGGACGCTGTAGGTATAAGTCGGATCAAGCAAGGCAAACCTCGGATTACATTTCGGATAATCACGCCCGGTCTTTATTCTCAGTTCTTCGTTGGTAATGACAGCCCCGCCGTTGCACTCGCTCCCGGTTCCCGCTGCTGTGACAATCACACCAAGAGGCAGCGGCTCAAAATCAAAGATACCGGGACGCGCGAGGAAATCCGCCCATACATCCCCCTGATACCGGGCGGCAATGGATACCGCCTTGCAACAGTCCATAACCGAACCGCCGCCAACACCGAGAATCAGCCCCACATTATTTTCCTTTGCCAGCTTTGCGCCTTCCAGCACTTTCGCATAAGTGGGATTTGCCATAATACCCGGAAACTCAACAATATTCTTTCCACCCGCTTTCAGGATCGCCGTCACCTCGTCATAAATGCCGTTGCGCTTAATAGAGCCGCCGCCGTATGCCAGCATGACCGTATCTCCATACCCTTTTGTCAGACAGCACAGGTATTCCTTTACACACCCTTTCCCAAAAAACACTTTCGTTGCGTTCTCAAAAATAAAATTGTTCATCTCCACGTTCTCCTTTTATGATTGATTTTTTATCTGTTTTTCCCAAAATGCTACTGCCTCGTTTATCCATCCTTCCGCAACTGTTCCAGTTCCTATTCCAAAGCCGTGACCGAGTCCCGGATATTTATGAAACTCTGTGGGGATTCCATGTACATCCAGATTACGCAGACGATTTTCCATTGTCCGCCAGCTTGCAATGCCATCATTTTCCCCGACACATACGAAAGTTGGCGGGTCGCTTTCTGTATAATCGCTGTGGCCGGTATACTGCATGATAACTGTACCGGGCCGGGGCAGCTCATTTCCCCCAAAAGCAACCGGGCCATAAGAACCAAGCCATGCCGCCATCCTTGCGCCTGCAGAACCGCCCCACACAGAATAGCAGTCGGTATCTATTTCAAGCTCCTCTGAATGTTCAAATATGAAGCTAACCGCCCTCGTTAAATCTTCACAAGCCGTCTGCGCTCCGGGCCGGTAAATCAAGGCAAAGGCGTTATATCCCATTTTTGATAATTCCAGAGCATGGGGAAAGCTGTCCTGCATTGCTCCCACATAGGCAAATCCCCCGCCTGCATTACAGACAGCAAATTTTTCTCCGGGATTTCCTTTGAAGAAGAAAATCCCTGTATCCTGCTTTGCAGGATCAGCCGCCTTTTCCTCGTCGGTGTAAATATCATAAAAGCAGGCTTCTCCCGCTGCCGCATGATCTCTCAGATAGTTTGCAATCTCTACCGTCTTTTCCGGGGCAATATTGCTATACCATGTAAGTCGAAGCCCCCCAATGTGTCCCCGCTGTAATATCCACTGTCTACCGGAAAAATCAGTCTGCCATATTCTCCGAAAACCGGATCAGATATAACCTCGGTTATTTTTGTATCTGTTGTATATGGTTCCTTTATCTGCACTTCTGTCTGCACAATACTTTCTGCTCCCTCGGTTTGTTGCAAAAGGCTTTCTGTTGCTTCCTTTCCGGATTCTATATCTGCAATATTGCCAGAGGCTTTATCTGCACTGCATCCTGCAAGGCAAACCAGCAGATAGACAAACGTAGCAGTACAAACAACTTTTTTCAATTACATCACCTCCGTATATATTGGTCTAACATCAGACTCGAAAAATGCTTTGCGTTTTCCTCGTTGAAGCATAATCGGCTGTGCCTCTTATGTTTCATATTATAAAAAAAGCAAGACCCGGGGAGAAGTCTCGCTTTGTTCATCAGTTTATACCTAAAGGTTATAACTGGTCTTTTCTTCAATTTACAGCCCTTTGTGCCGCTTCTAAAAATTTCTTTACTGTTTCTGATGGCTGTGGAGAATGAAGCAGGCCAAACGGAATACTATGCTCCCACTCAACCGGAATCACCTTTAAAAGCGGATGTACGTTAGCCCATCCCGCAATGGCGAGCAAAACATCATTGCTGTTCTCACACCGATTGAAGGCCTCCATGCTGTAAAAATCAAAATCCACAATATGTATCTGACTATGGTTCTGCCAGATGTCATCCCGAAGCCGATCTACATAGTTACTCCAATCCCGGCACATTAACATCAGGTTCTCCCCATAAAGATCTTTTATTTTGAGCTTATCCTTTACCGCAAGCCGGTGATGGACAGAAACCGCACAACAGAACGGTTCGCGGGATAATGGAAGCCCGGCACAATGCCGCAGATCCAGCATGGTTTCATCAAAAATTCCGGCAACCACGTCTATATTCTTACCGAGATTAGCCAGAATTTCTCTGGCATTTTCCGGCGTATTCTCAAAGGGAATAATCTGGAATTTCAAATCCGGACAATGTTCCTGTATCTTTGGCCACAGCTGCATTAAGAGCTGGGCCGGTGTCATAGGTGAGCTGCCAATCCGAATGACACTCGCATTATCCTGCATGGCGTTTTTTGCCCTAGTAACAGAATCGCGGCAATACTGGATAATATATTTTGTGTCCTGATATAACGATTTTCCGGCTTTCGTTAAAGTCAGCCCCCTGTGCGTCCGTTCAAATAATTTTATTCCCAATGAATCCTCTAAAAGATTGATTTGCTTAATAACTGCCGTTGGAGTAATATAGGATTCTTCTGCTGCCTTATTAAAACTCCCGGCATCCGCCACACGGATAAATGTATCTAATTGTGGATTATACATGAAATATTCCCTCCTTAGTCCTTTTTCCTTATTCGTCTCTGATCGGCAGGTTTTTCTGCCTCTCGCGGTATCATCCATGCGTGGTCAAAACGTACAACACCCTCAATCCTATCTTCCTCACATAATTTTTGAACGCGCCGCTCAGATATTTCCCATTTTTCTGCTGTTTCTTTTACAGAAATATAGTCAGGCAATTTTGCCACCTCCCGTTGATATATCGTTATCATATACGGAGAAACGAACAAATACAAGCAAGTGTATGTGTATAAAAACTAAAATTTCTTTGAAAAAAGGCTTACTTTCACACCCAAAATGCGTAAGCTGTGGAGATTGCGGAGAGCCTTTCGAGCAGGCATAAAGCAAAAAGCGGAGGCCGCAAGGCTTCCGCTTATATACAACGGTTTTCAAATTCAAACTCTATCACGCATTCCACCACACCCGAAAGCAGCATCAGAAAACAAACACCGCAGCCGTATAAGGCGGCAGATCGAAGGAAATATTGTATTTCTTAAAGTTACAATCACCCTTGACCGCATTGATCTCGGCCGGAATCTCATGTCCGTTGCCGCCAAAGCGTTTATCGTCACTGTTCAGCAGCAGTTTGTATTTCTTTTTCTTCGGTACACCGATCATATAATTCTCCCACATCATGGGGGTCATATTGATCACGAACATGATATTGTTCTTGCCCGTCTCGTCTTTTCTGAAAAAACTGTAAACACTGCGATCCGCATCGTCCGCATTCAGCCACTCGAAGCCGCTCCAGTCATTGTCGATGGAATAGAGCGCCGGATACTTGCGATACATATTCAAAAGCTCTTTCACATACTCGTGCATTCCCCTGTTCTGTTCTTCGGCCAGCAGGAACCAGTCCAGTTCCCGTTCTTCGCTCCACTCTCTCTCCTGTCCGAAATCCTGTCCCATGAACAGCAGTTTCTTGCCGGAATGGCCGAACATATAGGTATATCCCAGCCGCAGGTTTGCATACTTATCCACCGGATAGCCCGGCATCTTATTCAGCATGGAGCATTTCAGATGCACCACCTCATCGTGTGACAGCGGCAGGATATAATTCTCGCTGTGATTGTATGTCATGGCAAATGTCATGGCATAATGGTTATTCTTGCGGAAATAAGGATCCAGCTTCATATATTCACAGAAATCATGCATCCATCCCATATTCCACTTAAAACAGAAGCCCAGGCCGTCATCTTCCACCTTGCCGGTTACCTTCGGCCACGCGGTGGACTCCTCCGCTATCGTCAAAAAGCCCGGATAAGTACCGCATACAACAGAATTCAGATGCTTGAAGAACTCGATCGCCTCCAGATTCTCATTGCCGCCGTATTTGTTGGCTACCCACTGGCCGTCCTGCTTACCGTAATCCAGATAGAGCATAGATGCCACGGCGTCTACGCGTATGCCGTCGATATGATATTCTTTGATCCAGAAAAGGGCATTGGCAATCAGGAAGTTCCTGACTTCGTTCTTCCCATAATTGAAAATCTTCGTTCCCCAGTCCGGATGTTCCCCGATCCTCGGGTCCGGATGCTCGAACAGGCACTGTCCGTCGAATCGGCCCAGTCCGTGGGCATCGGTGGCAAAATGCGCCGGCACCCAATCAAGAATCACGCCAATCTTATTCTTGTGCAGCATGTTGATCAGATACATGAAATCATCCGGCGTGCCGTATCTCGAAGTAGGCGCATAATAGCCGGTCACCTGATAGCCCCAGGAACCGTCATAAGGATACTCCGCAATTCCCATCAGCTCGATATGCGTATACTTCATCTCTTTTAAATATTCTACGATCCGATCCGCAAATTCACGGTAATTATAGAAGCCTTCCTTCGTGCCGTCCGGATGTTTCATCCAGGAACCGATATGGCACTCGTAGATCGCCAGCGGCTCCTTGTTGTAATCCCTGCCGTTCCTGCTGCTCATCCACGCGCCGTCTGTCCATTTGAATTTCGTGATATCGTAGGTCTTGGAAGCATTGCCGGGACGCATCTCCGCATAGTTTGCAAAAGGGTCGGCCTTGTACAGCTTCTCGCCTTCGGGTGTACGGATCAGATATTTGTACATCTCGTTCTCGCCCACCCCCGGCAGGAACAGCGTATAGATACCGATCGGCCCGATCTTCGTCATCACGTGCAGGTCTTCATCCCAGTTATTAAAGGTGCCGATCACATTGACACTGGCCGCATGAGGCGCCCACACTGCAAAAAACATGCCCTTTACGCCGTTCTCCACCGACGGATGTGCGCCCAGCTTCTTGTAAATGTCATAATGCGTCCCCTGCCCGAATACATACTGGTCAGCCTCCGAAATGAATACCTGGTTCTCTTCCGGCTTCTGGACCTCTTTTTTAACTGTCTTCTTCGTCTCCTTCTTGACTGCTTTGTTGGTTTCTTTTCTTGCCATGAGCATTTCCCCCGTTACTTTTTCTTTTTGCCGCAATCCCGGCTTTTCAGTGCTTTTAGTGTATGAAATCCTTCTCCCGCAAAATGATCATATCATCTTCATCGTATCGCTTCGCCAGCAGTATATCCATAAAATGGCCCGGTGTCTTCTTGTTGGCATGGTAGATAGCCTCATCCACCAGTTCCCTGACATCCGCCGTATTCACCTCATGATCGCTGGTCTGCATATCCGCGATCCTCGTGTGCAGCGCCAGAATGCCGAATTCATCAATGGAATACTCCAGCTCTTCCGCATACTGCTTCGCGTAGGCTACAAGCGCCTCATCATCCAGCGCCTCGATATCCACGCGGAGATTGAAATAATTCCCAAGCGCCGTATTTGCTGAAAAAAGCTGACTCATATCCGGCTTCTTATCCAGCATGAGGACGATCAGCCCCCTGTTGTCCTTATCCAGCGCTTTGGCCATCTTCGCCGCTGTAGGCGGCTTTAAGCGGGACGCATTCTCTATGATCAGAGCGCCGTTGTTCAGTCTGCCAAAGGTCTCCTCGACGTCTTTCTTGTTTAGAACGGTGCCGGATATCTTGGCCACCTTACCCGAGAAATTGTTGTCGTTAAGCTGCATCTCCCGGATCAGCGCCTTGGCCAGCGTCAATGTCTCCTCGTCCTCCTCCCCGGTAATCAGCACATTGCCGGTATAGGGTGAAAGACTCATATTGTCCAGCGTCCGCACAAGCTGCCTCTCCGTCTTGCGGTGATGGATAAACTCCCCGAACAGCTCCTTCTCCTCGGCTGTCAGTTCCCGCTCGGACACCGTATCCTCCACCGGCTGTTCCGGTTCCGGCTCCTGCACCTCCACGGCCGCTCTCTCCGGCCTGCTTACAGCTTCTTTCTTCTGCGGCTCTTCTGCGGGCACTTCTTCCGCATCCGGCTCTTCCAGTGTCTCCGGTTCTTCCGGCTCGAAGATCTCTTCCTCGAAATCGTCTTCCGGCTCTTCTGCCACAGGCTCCGGTTCCGGCTCCACCCACTTCGGTTTCTTCTTATCCGTATCATCAGGCAGCACCACCTTCCGGATTGAAGGCTTCTTCCCGGATTCCTTCATGATCGCCGCCACGAATGCCCTCTCCAGCTCTTCCAGCAGACCATTCTTCGTCGCCTCGTCGAAATCTGCAAAAAGATTCCCCGTATGTTCCAGAATCCGCTGGCGTACATCCTCCATGCGCTTCTGTTCATTGGTTTTCTTCATCTCTTCCCACTCGGCCATGATATCCTCAATGCTGAGCTGGCCGGTGATCTGCTTCTCTACCCGCTCGGCTTCCGGCATCACCAGACTGATCTGGCCGTCATATTCCTGCGCGAGAAAATTGTCGTATTTCGACGGTTTTGTATTCAAAGGTGTCAGAACGCCCGTCCTCGCACCCGGTATGCGGTTTTCTTCGGCTGCTATCGCGGCCTCCTTCGCCGCTTCCTGCTTCATTTGCTCCAGAATCTGACGCGCATCAAACGATGCCGTGTCCTCATGCACGATCTGGGCGCTGATCTCCTGCAGATTGTCCGTCGTCATCACAGGCTTCCTGCTCTTTGGCGGCTCCTTCGCCTCCCTGACGTCTGCCTTCTTCCAAATCTGTGTGACGGGAGTCTCCTGCAGCTGCTTCTCCACTTCCCTGTGGTCGGGCAGTCTGATCGTCTCCTGCAAAAGCGGCGCGATCAGGGATTTCACAATCTCATCGTCGCCAGGCACCTCCGCATCTTCATCCTCCGCCGGCTCTTCTTCAACCACCAGTTCCTGTACTGCCGGCTCAGGTTCCACGTAAACTGCCGGTTTCACTTTCCTGACAGCCGTCGGCTTCACCGTCTTCCTTATGGGCACGACAGGCGCCGGCTCTATGTATGGTTGCTCTTCTTCGTAAGATTCCTCTTCTGCTGCCGGCTCTTCATAAAGCACCGGTTCTGCCTGCGGTTCCCCGTATGACGCCGGTTCCGCTCCCGGTTCCGGCTGTGGTTCCTCGTATGGTTCTGCTCCCGGTTCCGGCTGTGGTTCCTCGTATGGTTCTGCTTCCGGTTCCGGCTGTGGTTCCTCATATGGTTCCGCTTCCGGTTCTGCCTGTGATTCCTCGTACGGTTCCGGCTCTTCGTAAAACTCTGCTTCTGTCAGGTACTCCTTACCGGTCTGCGGCTCCGCTTCCGGCTCCTCATAAACCGCATCCGCTGCTTTCCCGAGAGGTTCTTCCTCTCCCAGCAGTTCTTCTACGACCGCTTCGTCTCCGTCATATCCGTTTTCTATATAACCCGCGCCTGCACCGTCATCCTCGTTAAAAAACGCTCCCGTATCTTCTTCCGGCATCCCGCCCGCAGCCGCTTCCTCAGCCAGGATCTCCTGCATACTCTCTGCCAGCGCCATCTGCAGATTGATCGTATTGTACTGCCCAAGATCCACTGTCTTGACTTCCGGCAGTTCCATCGTGGGCGGCTCCTGCATCGCATCTTCCGGCTCTTCGTCCTCGTAGCGTCCGTCGCCCGGATAACCTTCTGCAGAATCCTCCTCGTAGTTCTCTTCTTCCGGTTCCTCCTCGAAAGGTTCCGCCTCGCTCTCCTTCGCCTGCATCCAAAGATCGTATTTATCCTGCTGATCCGCATTCAGCGGTACATGCAGCTTCTTTAACTCCAAAGCCTTGATGACGTACTTGCCTTCGCCGAACCAGAGGAACATCTCGTCACATTCCTCTACGCATTTGGTAGACAGACCGATCCTGTGATACAGATAGGCCAGCTCATAGGCCCATTTCTCTCTGTAATCCCGCTTCTTGAACTCCTCAAGAACCGCGATCCGCTCCTCCAGGCTCACATCCTGCGCCTCATAGAGCCGGTACTGCAGGATATACCTGCCGGTATCCCTCGGCGCGATCTGCACGAATTCCTTATAATATTCAATCGCCTGCACGCAGTCTTCCATCTTGATGGAAAGCTCACACAGGGAGTAGACGATCAGCCGTCCCGTTGGGTGTTTCTCATATGCTAACAACAGAATATCCCGGCTCTCCTGATATCTTCTGTTGATCTTATACAGATCACTGATCTTACACAGCATCATGACACTCTTGACTCTGCGCCAGTCGATCGTATCAGCGAGCTTAACGGCCTCTGCAAATTTTCCCTCGGCGATCAGAGCATTGATCTCATCGGCCCGTACTTTATATTCATACTTATCCAAGGTGCTCACCTCATTATTGTATTCTCACCGTTATGTATTCTCTATACAGTTCATTTCATCTCACGTGTGCCCGTCATGCGGCCGACACATGGCCATATAAACCCTATTTTCACTGTCTTAGTTTACCATAGCCTCTTATCAATGTAAATAATGATATAGAAAAAAAGCACCTTCTACCGACATGTTCTTTTATCATATACCAATATATGGAAACCTGCCAATATACAATCACTCTATATTGTATTATCCGGACTGCCCGCTACGTTTTGCAAGCCTGTCGGAAAGTTCGGCAAACTGTTCTAACGTCAACGTCTCGCCGCGCACTGCGGCGGCAAGTCCCATAGCGGACAGCACCTCTTCTACCTGCCGTCTGCCGATCCCCGGATACCCTGCATTGGCCAGACCGTTGGCCAGCGTCTTCCTTCTCTGGTTAAAGGAAGCCCTGATCACGGCAAACAGCCAGGCTTCGTCCTCCACCTCCACAGGCGGTTTCTCATAACGGGTCAGCCGGATCACCGCGCTGTCCACATTCGGCTTCGGCATAAAACAGCCCGCCGGGACTTTCGTAACGATCTCCGGCTTCGCGTAATACTGCACCGCCAGCGACAGCGCCCCGTAATCTTTCGTCCCCGGCCCTACCCGCATACGATCCGCCACTTCTTTCTGCACCATGATCGTCACGCTGTGCAGCGGCACCTTTTTTTCAAAAAGTGCCATGATGATAGGCGTCGTGATATAATAAGGCAGATTCGCCACCACCTTGACGGGCCTGCCGCCGTTATGCTCCTCCACGATCCGGTTCAGATCCAGTTTCAGGATGTCCGCGTTGATGACCGTCACATTTTCATATGCCGAGAGCGTATCCGCAAGCACAGGGAGCAGATTCCTGTCGATCTCGACGGCCACCACTGTCCCCGCCTCTTCCGCCAGCCGCTGTGTCATCGTACCGATGCCGGGCCCGATCTCCAGCACACAGTCCTCCTTTGTGATCTGCGCCGACTCGATGATCCTGTCCAAAATACTGCTGTCCACCAGAAAATTCTGCCCGAATTTTTTCTGAAAACTGAAATGATATTTCTCGATTATTTCCGCCGTGCTTTTTCTGCTGCCAAGTGTCGCCATGTTCTCCCCGATCCTTTTCTATACTGTCTGTTGTCCTCTTGTCCAATACCGCATACTCAAATTTGCTGCGTCAATCATTTAATAACAAAAATCTTTATAACGCCTGTACTTTCGAGAACAGCCTTTCCGCATTGCGGCTTGTGGCCTCCTCCACCTCCTCGCGGCTGACGCCCTTAAGCTCCGCCACCGCCTGAGCGATGTACGGCAGATTCAGGGAGGAATTGCGTTTCCCCCGGTTGGGTTCAGGTGCAAGATAGGGGCTGTCCGTCTCCAGAAGGATTTTTTCCAACGGAATATAGTCCACCGCCTCCTTCAGCTTCTTCGCATTCTTAAACGTGATCACGCCGCCGATGCCGAAATAAAAGTCCATGTTCAGATACTCCCTCGCCAGCTCCTTTGTATAGGAGTAGCAATGCACGACGCCACCCATCTCCTCCGCGTGGAGCGCCTGCATCATGTCCAGCGTGTCTTTCGCCGCATCTCTGGAATGAATGATCACCGGCAGCGCAACTTCCCGCGCCAGTTCCAGCTGTCGCTCAAACCATCTCTTCTGCACCGCCTCTTCCGGCTCCTTCCAGTAATAATCCAGGCCGATCTCCCCCACTGCCACCACTTTATCCCGGGAACACTGCTCCCGCAGCCAGGCAATCCCCGTCTCGCTTAATTCTTCCGTCTCGCCGGGATGCACGCCCATCGCCCCATAGACAAAAGGGTATTTCTCCATCAACTCAAGCGTCGCCCTGCAGCCCGCCAGGCTGGCCCCTACATTGATCACCCTGTCTATCCCGTGACCTGCAAGGGATATCAGCAGCGATTCCCTGTCCTCATCAAACGCCTCATCATCATAATGCGCATGGCTTTCAAAAATCATCTTGAACCTCCAAATTTGTTATGTCGTTTACTGTATTTCTTCCAGAATATAATAATCTGACACTTTTTTTAAGAAAAAATTACGAAAAAATTATGTATATTTATTTTTTTCCAAATTTTATTAAATTTCTTTAAAAAAACACTTGCAAAACACAAAACATTGTACTATAATAACTTTTGCGTGTTGCAGAGAACACAAACTGCTGATACAGGACACGCACCGCTAGCTCAGTTGGTAGAGCACCTGACTCTTAATCAGGGTGTCCAGGGTTCGAGCCCCTGGCGGTGCATCGAAAGGACTGGTTTTGGAGACTTTAGCGCTCTGGGGTTGGTCCTTTTTTTGTGCGTTTGACTCCGGCCGGAACCTGTCACATCACCTGCCCATGCAGCGTACCGGAAATATGCCGGAAGCCCGGAAGCATACGGCATATCATTCTAAAACATAATCCCCAGCCAGTTCACCACAATACCGCCCGCCACACCGATTCCGTACAGCAGTGCCAGAATCCTGATATTCTCCTTCTGATCGTCATTCACCCGAAACAGTACCAGCAGTCCCACGCCCGAACCGGCCAGCAGCCCGGAGATCATCGCCCCGGCGCTCAGCACGCCGTTTAAATACAGCTGTGTGATGGCCACAGAGGAAGCGCAGTTGGGAATCATACCCAGAAGCGCCGCGGTCAGTTCTCCCACCAGCGGACGGTTAAGGAACAGGCTGCCCAGCCTGTCTTCCCCGATCCATCCAATGATCATATTCAACACCGCGGAAATGCACATAATATACAGAAAAATCTCCGCCGTATGGTGCAGCGCCGATTTCCAGATACCGTTCTCGCAATGACAATGATGCTGCTCGCACAGATGCTCGATCTGCATCTGCCTGCGCCTGTTACCGGTAAGAAGGTCAACTGCAAAGCCGGTCAAAAGCGCAATCGCCACTTTTACCGCCAGGATCTTCAAAATGACCTCCACTCCCACATTTTCGGAGATCATGATCGGAAGCATCTCGTCGGAAGTAGACAAAAAAATAGCCAGCAGCGTTCCCGGCGTGATGATCCTGCCCGCATACAGATTGGAAGCCACCGTCGAAAAGCCGCACTGCGGAAAAACACCCAGCACACTGCCGATCGCCGGACCGCCTGCGCCCGCGCTGCGGATGGTCTCCTGCATCTTCTGGCCTGCCCTGTGCTCCAGATATTCCATCGCAAGATAGGTCAGAAAAAGAAAAGGAAGCAGCTTAACGCTGTCTATGAAACTGTCCATTACTGCATCTATGATCATAAAAACCCTCGACAATCCACCCAATATTTCCTATGGCTATTTTATACCCAGCCTGGCCAAAGTCACTTTACTCACTAGAATACATTTTTATCAGGGAAAATGCAAGCGGTAAAATCTATGGGGGTGTAGATAAAAAACTTTGGTATAATGCTTTATTTTTTCTGTTGATTGTGATATTATATTACATATCGACAGGAGGGATTCATATGGATGATATCAAATCGCCATCCGCCGTCACCATTGGAGAATTATCCAGAATCGTAAAAGAATTTGAAGAAAAAATACAAAACGGAACAGAAGACCCTGATCGTTTCCTTACCCTGACAGAAATCGAGGAACTGTGGGGAAAATTGATTGGAGATACCAATGTTTTATATTCAGATATGCTTCAGTCATTGATCCAAAACATAGACGAACGGGAGCTGGTCCGCCAAAAAAAAGAGAATTCCAGGCCAGAGGAATAAAGCTTCGGACAAACAGACGTGCAGAACGTTCGATTTTAACCTTGCATGGCAAACTCGCTTACAGCCGGAATATCCTGATCCCGGCTGACCAGGAATCGAAAGAAATCCTGGCAGGCCTCTTACAGACGAAGAAAGTTGTCCCGCTGGATGACGCACTTGGAATCTCAAACCTCCCATTTAAAATGACGCCCGCCCTGATGCTGCGGTGTGCTTATTGGGCACAAAACCAATGTTCTTACCAGGCAGCAGAGGATGTCATGCGCAATACTTACCGCCTGGATATCAATGATGATACAATTCGCCTGGTTACCAATTACATAGGAAAAGCTGTATTTGAAGAAGACTGCAGACAGGCAGAAGCAGCTTTTGAAAAGTTTGATTCCGGAAAAGCGGTCTTTAAAAACGGCAGGAAGGGGATCCTTTATATTGAAGCTGACGGGGCTGCATTAAATACCCGGCATAAAAATGATGAAGGGTCTACCTGGCGTGAAAATAAGCTTGGCGTTGTCTACTCATCAGACCACATATATTATTGGAAGAACAAAAAAGGGGAACGGGAACACCGCATCACGAAAAGGGACTATGTAAGCTATGTCGGGGCTTCGGAGCAATTTAAAAAGCATTTATACCAATGCGCATTACGCAATGGGTATGGCGATTACGAAGAGACCGTGCTCCTGAGTGATGGGGCTGCATGGATCGCAAATATGGCGGAAGAAATGTTTCCTGATGCACGGCATATCCTGGATCTGTTCCATTTAAAGGAAAACGTATATGATTTTGCCAGAAACAAGTTCCGCTTTGATGAATCGAGATATACTCCCTGGGCGGAAAGGATATGCGGACTGCTTGAAGACGGGAAGGGCGGAGATGTATTGAAGGAACTGGATCCCGATGAAAATTACAGCAATTGCGTCAACCTGTATCATTATATTACGATGCACCGTGGACATATCAATTATCCCGAATATAAGAGTAAAGGATATTTTTGTGGAAGCGGAGCGGTTGAAAGCGGGAACAAGGTAGTATTGCAAAAAAGATTAAAACAGTCCGGTATGCGTTGGGAGGCTGAAACAGCACAGTATTTATTGACTTTAAAATCCAAATACGAGAGCGGCAGATGGGAAAAGGATGTAGTTGCATTTTTTTCAGATCACATTAGAACAATAAGATGAAGAAACGGCAGATGCGCAATGGTTGACCACTACAGGTGAAATTACGCATCTGCCGTTTCTTTGCTGTGGGAATAAAAACCAAAGTTTTTTATCTACACCCAATCTATGGCCCCGCTTCGCCGCAGTGCGATCACTGTTTTTGTCATATAGGAAGTTCGTAGAAATTTTCCCCATAGCGAAAGCCAGACCATACAGTCTGGCTTTCATCATTCCGGCATCACACCAGGCTTTTCTTCTTGTTGACCGCGTCCGAGATATAGCCCTGCACTTCCTCCTTGGGGATATCCAGCGCTACAGACATCTCGCTGTAGAGCAGCGCCTCCGCCTTGCGCAGATACTGCTCGTCCGAGGAAAGCGCCTTCTTGCCCGCGTTGATGCGGTTCTGCCTGCGCAGGTAAAGCGTCTTGATGATCTGCACCAGGCTCTGGCAGTCATAGGTGCGGATCGCATCTTTGTACATCTGCTCTCTGCCCTTTTCCTCCTTGATCCAGACAGTCTCGATCTCGGTCATATTGTCGATCAGCTCCTCCGCCTCCTCCCGGTTCATGATCCTGCGCATAACGACTTTCTCATTATCCACCGGCATATAGACGGTACTTGCCTTCTCGAAGACCGGTTCCAGCACATAAAACCTGCGCACCTTATCGAATCTGTCAAAAGGGTTCCCCGTGACATTAACAACACGGCAGACACCGTGCCCGCCGCACATGATCAGTTGATCCTTCTCAAACATAGACCCTCCATGTTTCCGTAAACTCCGGGAACCGTCCAGGCCCCCAGGCCCACTTCACAGGATATACCATGCCGTTACCCGGCCTGCGCGATACACCCGGTCAGTCACTGCACCATATCCTGTGAAAGAAAAATGCTGTCGGACAACAGTCTTTTGTCCATGCATTTTCGCCGATAATTTCCTTAATATATATTATGGTAACATGAATTCGTCCTGTTTGTAAGTATTTTCTGAAAATTTATTAAAGTTTATTAATATTTCTGACAAGTATAAGACCATTTTTTGTGAAAATTGACGGACAAATCAGGAATACCCGCGCACGCAATGCTCACTCCGCCTCCCTCAGCCGCTCCACCACGGACCGTTTAGCCACATAGCAATAGGATATGAGCGGAATCAATATTCCCAACAACAGGAAGAATGGCGCCACCGCCAGGATTGGCACGATATTGATCCTATAAGTAAAAAACCAGAACATCCCTTCCAGCGCCTGCCCGATCACCGGTCCCAAAACAACGACCGTCGCCAGTGTGACCATAACGGCGCCTCCGGCAAAAAGCACCCCTTCCGTTATCAGCATGATATTCAGCTGTTTTCCGGTCATACCAACGGACTGCAGCACGGCAAACTCCTTTCTCCGGGTCAGGATGCCGGTGAGGATCGCATTGAGGAAGTTCAACACACCGATCAGTCCCACCACCAGGCTGACTGCCGTCCCGACAAACAGAAACATATTCTTCAGCTCATAGAATTCCTGCGCGCGGGTCATCCTGCTCTCGTAATCATAGAAAGATCCTTCTCCCTCCGTATATTCTTTCAGATACTGCTCCATCATCCCGGTCTGTTCGTCCGCGCAGTCGAACGCATAGTACAAGACCGCATCCGTTCCCGTATGTTCCTTAAAGGTGTCCGCATTCATCACAAATTCGTCATCCCCATAAAACCGGTAGGTCAGTGTGTTCGGCACAAGCACGGTAGCAACCACCTCATACGTCTCCTCCCGATATTCTTTTGCCCGCTGCGCCCACAAAAGGTTCCCCAGACTCGCATTCTCCGGATAGACCTCTCCTGTCTGCGGGTTATAATACTCATACGTATCCACGTACCGCAACGTAACCTGATCTCCCACTTTCGCCCAGTGCCAGTCCTCATAGAGATTGTGATAATCATCTGTGTCATATACTGCTGCCACGTAATTGCCGCCTTCTTTCAACTTGCCGAGATCCCCGTCTATGACCTCCAGCTTATCGATAAGGAAATCCTCCATGCCGTACAGCCGTGTCTCCATGGCCCGCCGATCCCCCACATTCTCCAGAATATCATCGACCATAAAATCAAGATCTTCCCCGCTGAGCCCTCCTTTGCGCCAACTGCTGTAAGCATCTCTGGCTCTCTTTTCAGTGACCAGCTCCTCCACATCGGATACCGTACCGTAAGCCCTGCCTCCGGTAATGCCATTCTGCTGCTCGATGCGCGCGATCGTCTCCTCCGATACTGCCGCTTCTTTTCCGCCTTCTTTATTCATCCATTTCTGGGATACCTGAAAGTACGATGCCTCAGCCAGCAGAAAATCCTGCGCCACATCACGCAGATATTTATCCATATCAAATCCACCCGTAAATACATGAGTCATTTCCAGGATCACGATGGCCAGCGACATGGAGAGCACACTGATCAGCGTCTTACTCTTGTTCCTGCCCAGATTCGCCCAGGCCATCTTCGGGATCAATGCCCCTGTTCTCCCCTTTCTTTCCTTCCTCCTGCTCCGGACACCTTCCGTATACCGCAGCGCTTCGATCGGTGATATCTTTGCCGCCATCCTGCGCGGTTTCCCGCAGGATAAATATACCGTGATCAGGGAAAAAAGGGAGGCTCCGACAAAGATCAGGGGATCGATGGAACTCACCATAACGATACCGTCCATATTGACTGCGGTGACCCGTGTGATCACTATTCCCAGAAAATACCCGGCTGCAGCGCCCACCGGAATACCGATCGCGGCAAGCACCACTGCCTGCAGCAGAATGATCCGCTTGATCTGCCGCCCCGTGGTGCCGATCGTCTTGAGCAGGCCATAGAACCGCACATCGTTGGAGACCGCGATGCGGAATATATTGTTGATGATCAGATAGCCCGTAAACATGATCAGAAGCAGCGCCGCTATAAGAGCCAAAACCATTCCCGGATCCATATTTTCACCTAATTGTGCGGAAACATAGCCCCAGTTGACACCTGTCGCGATATAGTCCTCTGCTCCCGGTTTCTCATCCTGATATCCGTGCCTTTCCAGAATCTCCTGCAGGTTATCCTGGATCCCCGATGCACTCTCGAACATGAGGTTCATCGTATGGTAGGTACATAGTCCGTTCTCGCCCTTTGTACCCAGTTTCTTGAAGATCTCTTCCGCCCGGCTTCTGGGAATCACCACGTTATTTGCCACCACCGCCATGTCATATTCCCAATAGCCGCACAAGGTAAATGTCTCCGTCGTCTCAGTGCCGTCTACATCGAAAGACATCGTAAACGAATTGCCGATCACCGGCTCCACGCCTAACAGCTTGAGCACTCTTAAGTCTGTGGCTGCCTCGTTCGTGCCCTCCGCCGGCAACCGTCCCTCGACCGGCGTACAGAAAGACCATTTCGCCGAGTTTTCATCGTAATAATTCACCTCCACATGGCTCTTGTTGAAAGGCGCTTCCGATGGCATACCCACATACAATCTGTCCCCGTATTCTTTGATCAAAGGATCTTCCTTCAACTCGTCGAACTGCTCCTTAGTGATATTCTTAAACACCGCATGGTTATACCCTCCTGCCTGCCGGAAGTTAGACTGTTCGAACCCTTCCTTCAAGGAGATTCCCGCGGTAAAAAGTGTCGTAAATAATACGGTCGTCAACACGATCGCCAATATTGTGATGATATTTCTGTTTCTCGCCGACTTCATATGGGCTATGCTGAGCCTGCGGATACATTTCCTGTTTGCTACTCTCATACTGTTATCTGCTCCTTTCTCTCCACCTGCAGATCTTCGTTCTGCTCTACTGCCCGAAGATCAGTGCCCATCCACGATCCTGCCGTCCTCAATACGGATAATGCGATCCGCAAGCTGGGCGATCTCCTCATTATGTGTGATCATAACGATGGTCTGTGCAAGTTTCTGGCTGCTGATCTTCAACAGACTAAGCACATCCTGGCTGGTCCGGGAGTCCAGATTCCCGGTAGGCTCATCGGCCAGTATGATCGCCGGTTTTGCCGCCAGTGCGCGGGCGATGGCCACTCTCTGCTGCTGCCCGCCGGACAGGTTGTTCGGCAGGTTCGTCAGTTTCGCAGACAGCCCCAGCATGTCGATGATGGAATCAATGTACTTTCTGTTCGGCTCGTTGCCGTCCAGCTGTACCGGCAGCACGATATTCTCATATACATTGAGCACCGGCACCAGATTGTAGTTCTGGAACACGAACCCGATCTTCCGGCGCCGGAAGATCGTAAGCGCCTCGTCTTTCAGGCTGAATATATCCTTACCGTCCACAGTGACCGTTCCCGACGTAGGCCGGTCCAGCCCGCCCAGCATATGCAGCAGCGTACTCTTACCGCTGCCCGACGTCCCCACGACGGCCACAAACTCTCCCTTTTCCACCTTAAGATCCACCCCGTCCAGGGCGCGTACTTCGTTTTCTCCTGTACCGTATATTTTCCTTACGTTTTGAGTTGACAGTATTGTCATCGTTCTCCTCCATTCTAATGTCGAAATCAAAAAATCTGCACCGTGAAGTATTCTGCTTCACAATACAGATTATCGCATACAATTCTTACCGTCTTCTTTCCAATGCAAAAAAGATTCTGACAGTTTTGAAAGATTTCGTCTGTCAGTCCACCGGCAGATACATGGAAAAGGCCGTCCCCTTTCCCTCCCCGGATACTACCTTGATATAACCGGATTCCTGTTTGAGGATCTCCCGCGCCAGATAAAGCCCTATCCCTACGCCGGCCTGGTCAGCAGCCTGCGGCGAACGGTAAAAACGTCCGAATATTTTCGCCTGTTCTTCCTCTGATATTCCTTTTCCTGTATCCGCCACCTCAATACAGATGAAAAGTTTGTACGGTTTCACCCTGATCGTGACCCCGCCCTGTTCCGTATATTTGATGGCGTTGTCTATGAGATTACACAGCGCTTCCTGCGTCCATTTCAGATCAAAACAGGCTGTCACCTCCCGGGCCTCCCCCGTCAGAACCTTCAGATACAATCCCTTTTCTCTGGCCTGTCCCGCAAACTGTTTCTCCGCCTCCTCCAGAAGCGGCCAGACTGCAGCTCTCTTTGGCTGCAGCACGAGAACTCCCGTCTCCAATCTCGACAGCTTCACAAGCGAGTCTATCAGAAACTTCAATTTCCGGGCCTGGTCTGCCAGAAGCCCGAGGCTTTCCCTGTTCTCATCGAACTGCAGCTGTTCCTGCAAAAGTTCCGTGTAGAGCAGGATATTGGCCAACGGCGTCTTCGTCTGGTGGGAAATATCCGCTACCAACGTCTTGATCTGCTCCTTCTCCTGTGCCGTCCTTCTGGCCGAAATCTCCGATGCGCTCAGGTATGCCGCCAGCTGGCTCTCCAGGGCCGAATACAACGATTCATCAAATACGCTCTCCTGAAAAGTTCCGTCCATGGCGGCCTCCAGCATACGCTTCACCCGATACATACTCCGTCTGGTCCTGTATTGATTCACCGCCACAAGAACTGCCCCGCCAAACAGACAGACCAGCCCTGTTATCAATATGATTGTTGCCCGCCCGTCATCTGCCATGTCCGTCTCCTGTTCCCCTACTCAAACCGATAGCCAACCCCATATACCGTCCTGATCCTGTCCTGCGCCCCCAGCTTATCCCGCAGGCGTTTGACGGTAACGGACAGCGCATTCTCGTCCACAAACTCCGCCTCCGAAGACCAGATGCGTTCCAAAAGCCTCTCCCTTGTCAGTGAAATCCCCCTGTTGTCCACCAGAACACGCAGCAGCTTCTGCTCCGTCCTGCTCAGCTCCACCTGCTCATCCCCGTGATAATATTCCATCCGCTCAAAATCAAACCGGTACTCATCAACCACAATGATCTGCTCCCTCCGCGTCTGCCGTGCCGCTTCCGCCTGTTCCCGCACGCGGCGCAGCTGGGTTGCCACGCGGGCCCGCAGCACTGCCAGACTAAACGGTTTGGTGATATAATCATCCGCTCCCAGCTCCAGTCCCGTCACGATGTCCATCTCCATATCATTGGCCGTCAGCATGACCACCGATACGCCGTACTCTTCCTTTATCTTTTTCAGGAAATCAAACCCGTTCCCGTCCGGAAGATTCACGTCCAACAGTACAAGATCACACTGTCCTGTCTGCGCCTTGAGCCTCTTTTCCGCTTCCTTTATGTTACCGCAGCTGCTTACACCGGTCTCCCCGCTCTGCAGCGCACGGCACAGACCGGCGGCAAGCGGTCCGTCGTCCTCCACGATCAGGATATACTGTTTTACACCGTTGTTTTCTTCCATACTAATCCCCATGCCTGTCACAGGCCTGCCTGTAATACTCAGCGCTGTCTCCGGCACTACTTCAATTCATTGGCCGTCACGTAAAAGTGATGGTAAATACCGCCCAGCTCCAGCAGACTGTCATGCGTGCCTTCCTCCACGATCCCTTCCTCTGTCAGCACCAGAATCCGGTCGGAATTACGGATGCTGGACAGTCTGTGTGCAATCGTGATCGTAGTCCTGCCCTTTGCCAGCGCTTCCAACGACCTTGCCACCTGAAACTCGCTCTCATTGTCCAGCGCCGAAGTGGCCTCGTCCAGAATAAGAATGGGCGGATTTTTCAGAAATACTCTGGCAATACTGATCCGCTGTTTCTGTCCGCCGGACAGCTTCACGCCGCGCTCTCCCACATAAGTATCGTAACCGTCTTTCAGAGCACAGATAAACTCATGTGCCCCGGCGCGTTTTGCCGCCTCGATCACTTCCTCTCTGGTGGCCCGCTCCCTGCCGTAAGCAATATTTTCATATACCGTTCCCGAGAACAGATACACATCCTGCTGGACCATACCGATATTCTGCCGCAGGCTCTTGATCGTATACTTGTGAATATTCTTCCCATCCAGAAGAATTTCACCCTCATTGATATCATAAAAACGGGGAATCAGATTGCAAAGCGTGGTCTTACCGCCGCCGGACGGGCCTACGATGGCAATCTTTTCTCCTGCACGGATATCCAGGTTTAAGCCCCTGAACACCACGTTGTGGTCGTCCGGATACTCAAAACCTACATTATGAAAAGCAATATTCCCCTGCGGATGTTCACAGGGCACCGCATCCGGCTCGTCAAAGATCTCAATATCGCTGTCCATGATCTGTACAAAACGCTCGATTCCTGTCATGCCGCGCTGAAACTGCTCCGCAAACTCGATGATCCGCCGGATTGTAGCAATCAGTGTACTCACATACATCACATAGGCCACCAGATCACCGGGCACGATCTTTCCTCTGATCATAAAGATGCCGCCCGCCACCAGCAGTACCAGATACATCACACCGTCAAAGGCTCTGGTCGTAGTCTGAAAAGCCGCCATAAACTTATAAGTTTCCTTCTTAATATGAAAGAAATTGATATTGTCCTTCTCAAACTTCTCTTTTTCCTTTTCCTCATTGGTAAAAGCCTTCACCACCTTCTGCCCGAGAAGACTGTCCTCAATGCGGGCGTTCAGCTCGCCGATCTGCACACGCTGCTTACGGAACGCCTCCCGCATACGCAGATTGATCATCGTGCAGGTCACCACCATAACCGGTATCACCGCAAAAAGGATCAGTGTCAGACCAAGGCTGATCCGGGCCAGGATCACGAAGGAAATGACCGCCTTGATACCCGCAATAAAAAATTCCTCCGGACAGTGATGGGAAAACTCCGTCACATCAAACAGATCGTTGGTGATCCGCCCCATGATCTGACCCACTTTGGTATTATTATAGTATGTATTGGACAGCTTCTGCAGGTGCGCATAGGCGTCCCGCCGCATATCCGTCTCGATCCGCGTTCCCATGACATGCCCGGTATACGCCATATAGAAATTGGCCATTGAATCTACGATCCGCAAAAGCAGATACAACGCCCCCAGCCGCAGGATCACCGTCACCGTAAGCGACACCAGATCATTCATCCCCGCATTCGTGATAAAGCGGATGATCATCGGCAGCACCAGCTCACAGATCGTCGTCAATCCTGCACAGAACAGATCGATGACCACGATCTTCCAGTACTTCTTATAATAAGGCAAAAAGCGTCTGAGCAGTTCGCCCGATGTGTACGATTTCACATTACTCTGTATTTTCATAATCATCTCCTGTTTCCGCTAAAGATATCTACTTTGTCCTTGCGGTATCTTTATGATATGGTAAACAAAATTTCTCATGTCGTTAACTATAACTATTACAAAATACCAAAATCGGCGGTCACGAAAACCGCCGATCATAGTGTTTGTTTTTATGCCAAAGCTCTTAATTTCATGTCATGCATGGTGATATATACATCCTGCAGTTCCTGTTTGGCCCTGACGTCCGAAGAAAGTTTAACGCACTCATTGAGTTTTCTGTACAAATCCAGGTGCCCTTCCGCAACTCTCTGGATATTGACACGAATCTCATTTTCAACTGTCAATTCCATCTTTGTGACTTTATTCTTCACTTCCTTCGAATCAAGCTGAAGATTTTTCACATCAAATCTTAAATCCCATATGTCAGCTTTCATGCCTTTCATTTCAGTCTTCATACCCTGGATGTCGGTCTTCATGACTTCCATCTCATTCTTCATGCCCTGGATATCGGTTTTCATGCCTTTCATCTCAGTCTTCATGCCCTGGATGTCGGTCTTCATGACTTCCATCTCATTCTTCATGCCCTGGATATCGGTTTTCATGCCTTTCATCTCAGTCTTCATGCCCTGGATGTCGGTCTTCATAACTTCCATCTCAGTCTTCATACCATGGATATCGGTTTTCATGCCTTTCATCTCAGTCTTCATGCCCTGGATATCGGTCTTCATAACTTTCATCTCAGTCTTCATGCCCTGGATGTCGGTTTTCATGTCCTTTACCTCGGTCTTCATACCCTGGATGTCGGTTTTCATGTCCTTCATCTCAATTTTCATGCCCTGGACTTCAGACTTCACGCTCCCTACTTCATCCTTGATCGGCTGCAGTAAGTTCGAAATCGCCTGCAGATCTTCATTCGTCAATGCCATAGTGTCTCCTCCTTATCCATTGTCCGTTTCCCTTTACTCTACACGGCACTGTTCATCACAGCGCCCTCCCGCTTCGGTTCTTATCATTCTTATCACAAACTCTTTCTGGAAAACTTATTATACACTATAGCAAACAAAAATGCAACATTAAACCGCATAACTATTCAAGTATTTTTCCTGCTCCGGCGTTAACACGTCAATCTCTTTGCCGAGGAACGCCAGCTTACGCTTCGCCACATCTCTGTCCACTTCTTCCGGCACATCGATCAGTTTCTGTGTAAGCTCACTGCTGTGCTCTACAAGATATTTCGCAGAAAGTGCCTGAATTGCGAAGCTCATATCCATAATCTCTGCCGGATGACCGTCACCTGCCGCCAGATTCACAAGGCGTCCTTCTGCCAGCACGAAGATCCACTGTCCGGTCGGCAGCTTGTAGCCCATGATGTTTTTCCGCTGCTCTTTCTTCTCCACCGCATTGGCTTTCAGCCACGCCATATCAATTTCGCAGTCAAAATGTCCTGCATTGCAGAGGATCGCTCCTTCTTTCATCACTGCAAAGTCTTCTTGATCAATGACACCGTCACAGCCGGTCACAGTAATAAAGAAGTCTCCGACTTTAGCCGCTTCCTTCATAGGCATCACGTCGAATCCGTCCATCACCGCCTCAATGGCTTTGATCGGGTCGATCTCGGTTACGATCACTCTCGCACCCAGACCCTTGGCTCTCATGGCAGTACCCTTACCGCACCAGCCGTAACCTGCCACTACCACGATCTTGCCCGCTACGATCAGATTCGTTGTCCTGTTGATACCGTCGAATACAGACTGTCCCGTACCGTATCTGTTATCGAAGAAATGCTTACATGCCGCATTGTTAACGCGCACCATGGGGAACTTCAATTCGCCCGCCTTATTCATGGCTTCCAGACGGATAATACCTGTGGTAGTCTCTTCGCATCCGCCAATGATATTGGGGATCAGCTGCGGCATCTCCTTGTGTACCATCGTCACCAGATCGCCGCCGTCGTCGATGATAATATTCGGCTCCGCCTCCAGCACATGACGGATATGGGTCTCATACTCCTCCGGTGTAGCGCCATACCAGGCGTGCACTTCCAATCCGGCTTTCACAAGCGCTGCCGCCACATCATCCTGCGTAGACAGCGGGTTGGAACCGGTCACATACATCTCGGCGCCGCCTGCCGCCAACACCAGACACAGATAAGCTGTCTTTGCCTCCAGATGCACGGACAGGGTTACCTTCTTCCCTGCAAAGGGCTTACTCTCGGAGAACTCTTTCTCCAGCGTACGCAGCAGGTCGCAGTTCCTCTTCACCCACTCAATCTTCTTCTCACCGGATTCGGCAAGATTAATGTCTCTGATTTCGCTACTCATTTTAATAGTTTCCTCCTTCATATTAATCAGCCGAATTTTTATTATAGTGATGGTCGTCTGTCCTGTCATCACTTTTTATGGTACAGACAATATTCTGCCGGCACCTGTATCTTTTCACAGGAATTCCTTAAGGACCCTCCTGTAAAATGCTTTGTCCTGTCGTAAACTGCATCGCAAATTGTTACTTCCGGTTCTAATGCCGTTAACGATTAAAAGAACATTTCCTTATACCAGCATACAGCCTCAATATATGCCTTAAACACCGCGTCACTGTCAATGTTCTTAAGTATCTGCATCCGGCTTACTTCCTGCCAGTCCGCGTTCTCATATGCTGTCATAAAACCATAGATATCCGCAAATTCGCCTTTACAGCTCAGCAGTGCTTCTCTGATATCTTTGGAAACGTTCACCTTATTAAGTGCTTCCTCCATAGGCATACTCAGGATAATATTCAGCACCGAGAAAAGCCCCATCAGGAACAGCTCGGACGCCTTCATGCCCATGCCAAAAGAAGGCGCCAGACATTCCAGGAACTTGGCCCGCAGGAGGGAAACTCTCGTGATCTCATTCGGTCTGTCCGCACAAAGCTCCTTTGTGATCACTGTATTGATCCACTTCTTGAGTTCCCGCTGGCCCAGCAGCGCCGCCGCATGACGGATCGACGTCACCTCAGACTTGGTGGCAATACGGTTCACCATCTCCAGAAGAGATACCACAAGCGCCGTATCCCTGCCAATCACATCGGCAGCCTTCGTCAGTTCGAAATCCACATCGTTAACAATGTTCATCAGCTCCAGATAGTTCACCTTCAACGGCTCCACCTCCGTCTGTCCCTTCGTGACCGGAATCCGGTAGAACGCACCCTCGAACAGATGAAACGCCCGATCCACTCTGACATCATCAAAAACTTCCTGCTTCTCGATATTTCCGACACAGATCCTGATATTCGGATACTGGTTTCCGAAATAAATCCTGGCCTTGTAGACATCCACTTTCTTATAATCCAGAATGATATAATCCATCAGAGAAAGAATTTCCTTATAGTTCTCGATCTCCTCTACCGGCAGCTTGCGAATCGCCAGCTTATACCCTTTCTGTTTCAGCTGTCTGAACCGCTCCTGATAGTCCGGTGTATTCGTCACGGAATTATCAAACAGCAAAACCAGACGTCCTATCATCGCTTCGCTCTGTGACTCAATGTCCGAAAATACCGCAATAGATCCCACCGGAACAAACACGTCCGTCCCCGGCGACAGCGTATCGATGCCGATCCTCTGCAGAATATCAAGGCCCTCCACTCTCGCCGCCCCGTCATTTATCCCCGACGCCTGGCGTGCCGGATTCAGAAGCAGATTCTCTTTCTGTGAAAAAAGTGAATAGGCACATACCTTCATGTCTTTATCAAAAAAAGGAATCAATGTAGCAAGCATACTCTGTAGTCCCCCTTCGAAATTATTACGGTCCTTTACCGTTTCTCTGCAAATTTCTTATATTATATCAAACTTTATTTGTGATTGCCATGGTATTTTTAAATCAATGTGTCCATTCGTAACAGTACAGCCTTCGGCTTCCCTGCTGCCCTTCTTTATATCCTCTAAAAAAGAAACACTGTCAAAAGCCACTCCACTGTGATAAAATGAGACAGAAATCATTTTTACAGCTTCACAGAGAACGGAGGATACTTATGAAACTGGTCATATTAGAACGAAACAGCGTGGGAACGGACGTTGACGTATCCTGTTTTGAAAAGTTCGGGGAGGTAACCTGTTATCCAAATACAGTTGCGGCGAACACTTCGGAACGTGTCAAAGACGCGGATATCATCCTCGCAAATAAAGCGCCTCTCAATGAATCTACCCTGAAAGACGCCCCCAACGTAAAGCTGATCTGCCTGCTGGCCACAGGCTTTGACAATGTGGATCTGGCCTACTGTAAGAGCCGCAGCATCAAGGTCACCAATGTCGTCAACTACTGCACTTCCACGGTGGCGCAACACACGCTCCTGCTGGCCCTTGCGCTTTCCGAGAAGATCGCATTCTACGATGACTACGTGAAATCCGGCGCCTACAGCGCCCAAGACCGTTTTTCCAACTTTGACAGAACTTTCTATGATCTGGAAGGGAAAACATGGGGCATCATAGGCATGGGAACGATCGGGCGCCGGGTGGCAGGACTTGCGCAGGCTTTCGGCTGCCGGGTCATCTTCTATTCCGCTTCCGGTAAGAGCACCTGCACCGATTATGAACGGGTGGAGTTCGACACCCTTTTACAGGAGTCGGACATCCTGTCCCTGCACTGCCCGCTCAGCGACCGGACAAGAGGACTGATCAATAAGGACGCCCTCTCGAAGATGAAGGAAACCGCCATTCTGGTGAACGTGGCCCGCGGACCGGTGGTGGACACCCGGGCTCTCTGCGATGCACTCGTCACGGACCGGATCGCCGGAGCCGGTCTGGATGTGCTGGAGCAGGAACCGATGGCGAAAGATAATCCGCTGGCTCGGATCAAGGACAGCTCGAAGCTGATCATCACGCCGCATATGGCATGGGCAAGCCTGGAATCCAGAACCCGTCTGGTGGATGAAGTTGTAAAAAATATCGAGGCCTTTCTGGCCGGTGAGAACAGGAATGTTGTAAACCTGTAAATTTATTTAAAAAAAGGGGTTCCGCCTGATTCAGAAGCCCCTTTTTTACTATTTCAGGATCTCAAGGTTCATATTCTCTGCCGGATCCACAAACTCTCCGTTACGGCTGAGCGCAAAATGCAGAAAAAATCCGGTTGCTCTTCCGCTGCGCCCCACTGTGGCGATCGTATCACCTCTCTCTACCTGCTCATCCGGCGACACGTTAATGTCTTTGCAGTGACAGTAATAAGTCATATCTCCGTTTTGATGCAGCAGGACAACATAGTTACCGTATTCCGCCGTGTAACCGGTTTCATGGACAATGCCGTCGGCTGCCGCTTTGATATCCGCGCCCTCTTCAGCCGCAAAGTCAATTCCTTCGTGCATACGCACTTCCCCACTGGTGGGATGCGTCCTCTCACTGAATGTATCTGAAATCCGGGAATACGCGCAGGGTTCGTCATATATGATCTCTACATCATGTATGTTACCGTCATGCTGATAGGGAAATTCCGCAGCCGTCTGCACGGCCCCGGCCTGGTTCCCATCCCACAAAGTATAGACCATGTCATCCCAAACACACTGCAGATTGCGGAGTTTTGCAGCTTCTTCACTGGTGGACGCATACAAATAGATATAAGCAGTCTGCAGACCTCTCTCATCCTTGTATTCTTCATACAGGTAATTGGAACGCCATCCCGCATACCGCTCCTCTGTCACCAGATACCGGTCAAAAAGATCCTGCGTCTCCAGATCAACCTCAAAACTCTTCACGATCGGCAGCTGCCGGAGCAGGTTCTTCTCCACATTATAATGGAACATATACTGTCTCTTCATCGGATGCAGCCACACCTCCCTGCCGTCAGCCGATACGGCAACCTGACAGGCATTATCTCCCTGCGTAAAGTTACAGCCAATAGCCGCCAGATCCAGACTGCGCACAACTTCTCTGTCCGTCAGATCATAGACAACCAGTCCGAAATAATCATGGAATATGATAACGCTGTTATTCGCTCCACCCATCCCCGGCTGTCCTGCATAATCAAGCCACGGACCGTCTACCCCAAGCTCCGTCTCCTCGGATATCTGCGCCGGGGCCGCTGTCAGCTGACGTGCTTCGCTGATCTCTTCTTCCGGATCAAAAACTGCTTCCTGTTCGCGCTCGGAAATCCTTTCGTTATCGGAAAGTACATCGTCCTGCCGCGCGTCGTCATTTTCCGGATTTTCGTCCAGATCTGCTTTACCATCCGCCCCTTCTTCCAGCCGCTGTTTGTTGCTATCTGCCGGAGCTTCTGCCGCCACTTCCGCATTTTCCGCCGCTCCTCCGGTAAAGGCGCAGCCTGCCATACCAAGCATAAGTACGGCCGCGAGAATTCCCGCCGACATTCTGGTGCCGTTGCCACCCGCAAGACGCATGATCCGCTCTTTCATCTCTGATCTGCCCGGGCGAAGCATGGTACCGAAGGAATAGACCCTTTTGCCCCGGTTTTTTCCGGAAAGCTCCAGCAGCATTTCTCCGTAAGTCAGCCGCTCTCCCTCTCCCAACTGCTTTATGGTGCCGTGATCACAGGCGATCTCCCCATCCCTGACCGAAGCCGCCGCCGCGATCCACACAAAAGGATGAAACCAGTACACAGTGACCAGCACGGCACGCAGCAGCGCCCAGATATGATCACCGTGAAGATAATGTACCTGCTCATGAGTCACCACATGGCGAAACCGCTCTGTACCGGTCCGGATATCCGTACCAACATAAATCGCCGGCCGTAAAACACCGACAAGGCAGGGCGCCTCCAGTTTCTTCACCTGATAAATCGGCAGATTCCTGTGCAGCCCGGCGGTCTTCCTGCCGTTCCCCGCAATCTTATCCCCACTCTGTTGACAGAGTTTGCGCGCCCTGTACAGCCTCCTGCGAAAACGTAGATGTACCGTAAAGAATATCCCGCCGACCACCATACTGCCCACGATCCATATCCCCCGAAAAACTGCCGCCACTGTATAGTCCGCAGGCATGATCCGGTTACGATCAGTCGTATCCTCATCCTCCATATCAGCCATCGCAGTACCGTCAACCATTCGGAAGTCGTCGCTCTCCGGTGAGGACAAAGTCCCCTCTGCCCCTGGTTGCTCCGTCACAACATCCCGCTCATTTTCCGAAGTCAGCTCCCGGGAGTCCCTGCCTGTAATGCTGCGGTTCTGCGACTGACCGTCCAGGTCTTCGGCCGCAGAGGATGCCTCCCTATAACCTTCCGTCACCACATGCACAGCCCGCAGTAAACTGAACGGGCTGTCTATAAAATTGACCGGCATGAGCAGCCGCAGCGCCACAAGCAGCCACAGACTGTACCTTACATAAGCATGCAGTTTCTCTCCAAACATTTTCCGCACGATCAGTATGCCACTCACCAAAACTGCTGCCTGAATCATAGCTCCCGTCATTACCCCCATCACGCTTCCCCCTTCTCCTTTTTCTCTGCTCTGGCCTCCTGAATGATCCGGTACAACTCTTCCATCTCTTCGTCCGGGATATCCTGCTTTTTTACCAGCGTATTGACCATCAATCCCAGACTACCGTTGTAGATCCGGTTCAAAAAGCTGCTCGTCTCGGACTCCACCACCTCTTCCCGCTTCAATAACGGATAATATTCTCTTGCCTTCGTCCCTTCCCGGTATGCAATGCACCCCTTCTGCTCCATCCGTTTCAGCAGCGTCTTCGTAGTGCTCTTGGCCCACCCGGTCTCTGTCTCCATCGCCCTGATCAGCTGCGTCGCCGTCTTCGGAAACTGTTCCCACAAATTTTCCATAATGCGCCATTCACTGTTGGAAAGGCCGATTGTCTTATCCTCCATATTTCCCTCCACTCCGAAATCTCTCAAATTCCAAAAAAGGTTGACTAATGTAACCCTGATAACAATATAGCATATCAGGGTTACATTAGTCAACCTTTTGTTAATAACCTATTTTTTGTTCAAGCCGGAGGCCGGCTCTCCTTCCGGAAAGATACTACAGATACTTTTTCAGATTTTGCAATACCACCTGATACCCGTTGGCATACATATGAATCCCTTCGATCGTATACTCTTTCTTCAATTTGCCTCTCTCGTCCGCCAGTCCTTCATTGACATTGATAAAACGACAGCCCTTCTTCGCCGCCAGGTTCTCTATCGCCGCATTGGCAATATTGAGATTCTCATTAGTCCTTGTAACAAAAGCCGTCTTACCCCATTCGCCCTCCGGAATCTTGTCCGTCTCATTGACCGGATAATACGCCATCATATTGATCTCCGCTTCCGGCAGTCTCTCCTGAATCCTGACAATGATCTCCTCGTATCGCTCAAGCAACGCCTCCAGCTGATACTCCGGACTGCCGATATCATTCGTCCCGATATTGATGAAGATCCTTGAAGGTTCCGTACCAAATACCATCTCCTCCATATGCTGCAGCATGTCCGTCGTAGTAAATCCGCCGATACCCCGATTGTAGACGACCTGATCCATACCGTTTGTCATCAGAAGCTCATTGACCGGAAACTGCTCCATCAATGACGATCCGGTAAAAAGGATCTCCCCCTTCTTTACATTCTGATTTAAAATCCGATATCTCTCCAGTTTATCCTGCTGTTCTCTGTGCATAAGTTCTTTGAAAAAGTCCATATCGTCCTCCATTTTAAACTTCAACCACCTGCCGAAAAGTTGATCTGCTGCGCAAACTCTTCAACGCTCTCCACCTTTACCGCTAATTTCAGCCACTCTTTCAGTATCTGAAGATCTTTCTGTTTAAAAATCTCTTCCTTCAACTTGTCCTGCACAGTCCCGTACTCTTCCAGCAGATCCACTATGGATTCGCTCTTACCTTCCGCTATCGCATTACTTATCATATCATCCAACGGTCTGAACATTTTCTTTCCCTCCTCGTTTCCTTTCTTCTTTCGCCTGACCAGATGTTCCAAACTCTTAGAACCTGTCAACCGGGTGAGAAGATCCCAGCTTTCGTCGTTCATTTCCCAATATGTCTCATTCGCCTCAAGACATTCTCTCAAAGATTCCCTGCTGTTACGTTTTGCAAACAGCTCCAGCAACGGCCGCAGTTCCGTTCTGAAATACTCTAAATGTCCAAATGTTGACAAATCAAGGAAATGCAGAGGATATTCCGGAACCAGTTTCTTCAACTCACTTCCCACACCTGCACCCTTCTCTCCAAAATCAATCATTTCAGAAAGGTTCTTTGGCCCCTGCCACTTTTCTTCTCCCCAATACACGATCAACGTTGCCACCGGAAAAAGGCGGTCCTCTTTCTTTATCTTATACAGGTATTCTCCGGCGTCCTTATAAACTTTTGCCGGAGTTTCTCCGCATCTCTTTCGATATTCTTCGTATGCCTTTTCATTCCTGCGCCTGATATCCCGAAGCTGTCTCTCATATTCCAGTGCCTCCTGCAGCATGACCCGGACCGGAATCCCGTAATCGATCTCATCCTGATTCTCCAGTGACAATATGACAAACCTCTGTCCGTCATAATTCTGCTTCATGACCAGATCTCCGGTCTTCTCAACCAACACCGAACGGCCGGCTCCGGAGCGAACCGGTGTTACTTCCTGCAGTTCCTTCGCTTTAACGACCTGCCTTCCCTGAAACACCCCGCCATTCCAAAGATCTGCATATCTGGCAGTATCCTGCAGATATGATTTTAAACTGATGTCCTTCCTGCCCACAATACCTCCTTCGCAGGAGACCTTTCAGCGCTTACTCCGGCATCCGCATCTATATCTGCACGTAGCCTCTTTCTCTGCATTGCCTTCCATATTTGCGAAATCTCCTGCTTTCTTCAATTTATCTGGATTAAAAGCATGATTTCGTCTGACGTCCGGTTGGACATAAAGTAACCGTTCTGCATTATAACGATTAGATATGGATTAGAATTTTGAAATATATGCTTTTGAACGAGTATAACATGAAATTTTACACTTGTCACGCATGATTTATATTCGGAAAACCGTTTATCAGCATTGTGCACAATACTACATATTGTAGCAATAACCACAAAACACACTGTAAACAAACAATATCTTCCATCCACCCATTATGATTCATCCATAACAGGCAACTTTTTTCTATCATTCACTGCAGCGACCGTAATACCACCCCAAAACTCCATTGATCTTTCCATAGCAGCCGGCAGCATTGCGGAATACAACGGAGATCCTGTCCCTGGGTTTTACTTCCAGCTGTGCTTCCAATCTACGTAACCCTGTTTCTCTTACTGCAATGTTACTGCAAAAATACTTTATCAAAACAGCTGCGGCACTTTCTTTTTAAAGATCACTGCTGCTATTGCGAACGTAATCACCGCTGCCAAAAGAATCTGCAGCAAAGATTCCCGGTTTGCTGCGTTCTTACTTATTATAATCTGGCGAAATACAACGACGATCATGGAGGATACTATCGTCGTCGAAACGGATTTGCGGATCATGCCAATGATAAACGGCCAGACCGACAATATCGTGCACACTATGACAGCAGTAACAGCCGACGGTATCCATGTCTGCAATAAAGAGGTTTTAAATGTGCCCTCTAACATATCAAAATAGTTATCGGCAATTATCATATAACCTGTACAGCAGATATACCCCATCATTACAGAAACTGCCGTGTAGACCATGATGATCATCATCTTCCCGGCAATCAGCCCTTTTCGGTTCAGTGGGTAGGAAAACAGCAGAATAATCGTCCGCCGATCGTACTCCCCGATCACGAAACGTGCCGTCAAAACCGACGAATAGACAAGAAAGATACTCGACACCAAAAGGCCGATGACAAGAAAGGTGCTTTCAAAAGTGTCCTTTGTCTGTTCCGGATCCGTCATACTGTCAACCAGAGATACCGAAATAAAAAGGATACTGAAAAGAATCGCGGCGACAGTAAACATTATGTTTCGCCCCACTCCGAATTTCTTCAGTTCCAGCCCAATTAAATGTTCCATATTAACCCCCCATTCTTGCTCAGTCTGCAAATTTGGGCGCAAGCACAAATTTGTGTGTGAAAAATCTGTCGCATATGGATTTTTCACACTAGTCCCCTTCCTCTGTGAGCTGAAAGAAATAATCCTCCAGCGTATCCTGCCTGCGTCCCAGACTTTCCAGACCAACGCCGTTCTCAACGAGGTATTTCGAAAGAGTTTTACCGGAAAGGTCAGAATCATAAACCCGGATAAACTCCTGATCCTCTGCAGTAAAGTTTGTAATTCCCTTCTTTTCAAGGAGGGCCGCTGCACGGGGTACGTCATCCACCTGCAGGCTGATATATTCTGTCTGGCGTTTATGGATCTCCTCAACAGGCAATTCCGCCAGAAGTTTTCCGTGCCGAAGGATCCCGATGGTATCTGCAAGCAGATCCACCTCGGAAAGAATGTGACTGGATATGAAAACAGTCGTCCCGTTTTCACGGTTTAACCGCTGGAACAGTTTTCTCATTTCCCGAATTCCTTCGGGATCCAGGGCATTGATCGGCTCATCCAGCATCAAAAATTCCGGATATGCAAGGACAGCCCTTGCGATAGCCAGCCGCTGCTTCATGCCCAGCGAAAAATGCCGAACCTGCTTTCCCCTGACCTCCTGCAATCCAACCATTTGCAGCACTTCATCAATTCGTTCCCTGTTCGGAAAGCCCATATACTCACAGTGTAACTCTAAATTTTGACGGGCCGTCATTTTTTCATAGAAGTACGGGTTTTCAATAATGGAGCCAACCTTTTTGAATACCTCATAGCTGCGGTCAGTGACTTTCTCCCCGAAGAGATGAACCTCCCCGGCATCCGGCTCCATCAGGTTCAAAACCATTTTCATCACCGTACTTTTTCCCGCCCCATTCGGGCCGACAAATCCATAAACGGCTCCCCTGGGGATATGAATATTAACATTGTCTACCACCGCATTTCCCCTGTAGGATTTTCGCAGTCCTACGGTTTCCATAATGTAATCCATTTTTTCCTCCATTCCGAAGCGCTTTGCGCCGAGGACGCGGGCAGAATTGCAGAATTTTCCGAAGGAATACTCCAATTCTGCTCTGCACTCAATCATATCTATGACTTTATGATACAGTACAGACTTCTCTTTTCTCTGCCGGAATTCTAACTTTTTTCTAACTTTTACAACTTTTCATAATAATGGAGAAAATCGTTTTTTGATTCTGTATGCTGTGAACCTCCAACTCTGCCCCTGTCATTTCACAAAGGCTTTTGGCGATCGCGAGTCCCAGGCCGCTGCCTGTTGATCCGGGGGCCGTCGTATAATCTCTTGCAAAAATCTGTTTCTGCTGCTGCGGCGTCATTCCTTTGCCGTGATCTTCTATTTCAATAACGCTTTTGTCCTTTGTTGTCGTAAGACGCAGGGCAATATATTTTCCGTCACCACCATGCCGGATCGCATTGTCGATCAGATTCTTCAAAATGCGCTGCAGCAGGTCCCTGTCCGTATCTGCGCAGATCGGTACAGGCGGCACCTGAATCTCCACCGTAAACTGCTTTTGATCAAGCAGATCATAGTAATCCAAAATGGTATCATGGCACAGCTGCGAAATATCCTCCTTCTGCAATTTCAGGGGAAGATCGCCGGAAGCGATCCTGGACATTGTGAAATAATCGCTTATCGTCGTTATCAGGACGTCCGCTTTGCGGTCGATTTTAACAGCCATCTCATGAATATTTCCTGCACCGGACAAATCCGCTGTCCTGGCCGCCAGCATTTCGCTGTTTCCTTTTAATACCGTAAGCGGGGTGCGGATATCATGTGAAATATTCGTCAGAACCTGTGCCATTGCTCTCTGCTCCTGCCCGAATTCCGACTTTTTTGCATAAAAATCCCGCAGCAGCGTGTTAACAGCCGCCCCTAACTTCCTGACGCAGATGTGCGCAGCGGGAAGCAGGACGAAACCGTTTTCGGAAGCGATAGAAAGTGTTGTGAGGCGGTTGCTGATATACTCGATTTCTTTTTGCAGCTTCCTGTACAGGATGCGCTGCCGGATCAGAATCAGCAGCAACACGGCCGAAAGCGCAGCAAACAGAATCCACATTTATCTCCCCTCCATCTTATAACCGATTCCCCATAAGGTTTTAATATACGTCGTTGTATCTGCCTGATCTTTTTTCAGTTTCTGACGCAGGCGGTTGATATGCGTATTCAGTACATTCTCGTTGCCGAAATACGGCTCCTTCCAGATCAGTTCATAGAGACGTTCCTTTGAAAAGGCCTGCCCCGGATGGGTCGCCAACAGATACAGTATATCAAATTCGATCGGCGTTAAATCCACAACAACGCCCTGCCGGCTGACAGAATGACCGGCACGGTCTATGTTCAAATCCCTGAACTTCACAACCGTATTGTCCGCAATGGCCTGATAAGTACCGGCCCGCCGGATATTTGCCTTAATTCTTGCGGTAAGTTCAATCAGGGAAAAGGGCTTCACTACATAATCGTCCGCCCCTAAATTCAGCCCCAGCGATTTATCCGTATCATTATCTTTCGCAGTAATGATGATTACCGGAATGGTGCTGACCTGTCTGATCGCCTTAATAAGCTCCATGCCGCTTATGTCCGGCAGCATAAGGTCAATCAGGGCAAGGGAATATTCGTCAAGATTTGCGAGCGCCTGCATGGCCGTTTTTCCGTCGCTGAAAAAGCACACTTCAAATTCGCCCGATAAATAGTCTTTTATCATGCTCCTGATCTCTTCATCATCTTCAACCAACAGGATCCTCTTTCTCATTGTGATCGCTCCCTTTATTTTTTCAAATCCATTCGCCATTTTTCATTTGCTTTATGCTATACTGATAAGTGGCGGCACTGATTGGTAACTGCCGGCAGACCACTGTCTTCTCATCTGTGTTCCATAACAAATATAGCACATTATCATGATAAATTATATAAGAAAGGACATCTCACCCACATGAACGACTTATTGACCCGCATCAAAGACAATGTATCCAAAGTTATCATCGGCAAAGAACACGTCACCGAACTGCTTCTTTCCGCACTGGCGGCGGGAGGGCATGTTCTGCTGGAGGACGTGCCCGGGACCGGCAAGACAGTGCTGGCCAAATCACTGGCCCGCTCCATGGAGTTCTCTTTCGGACGGATTCAGTTCACACCGGACCTGCTGCCCAGCGACGTGACCGGCCTTTCTTATTTCAATCAGGAAAAGGGCGCTTTCGTCTTTAAGGAAGGCCCCGTGTTCACGAATCTGCTGCTGGCGGACGAGATCAACCGCGCCACACCCAGAACTCAGTCAAGCCTTCTGGAATGCATGGGCGAAGGGCAGGTGACCGTGGACGGTGTGACCCGCTCTCTGGGCGTTCCCTTCTTCGTGATCGCCACGCAGAACCCGGTGGAAACACTGGGCTGTTATCCCCTTCCCGAAGCACAGATGGACCGTTTCCTGATGCGAATCAGCATGGGCAGCCTGAGCGAGACACAGGAACGGCAGATGATCGACCGGTATATCAACGATCAGCCGTTAGAGACCATCAGGCCGGTCTGTACCCTCCCGGAGGTAGCGGCCCTGCAAAAAGAATGCCGTAACATCTATGTACATGAAGATCTGAGAAATTATATCGTTAATCTTGTCCAGGGAACCCGCAAATACGATGCCGGTTCCGGTGATACCAACGCCCACAGCATCGCGGAAGGAGTCAGTCCCCGTGGAACGCTGGCGCTGCTCCGCGCCTCTCAGGGTTATGCCATGGTGCAGGGCAGAGATTTTGTCGCTCCCGAGGATATCAAGGCAGTGGCCATTCCGGTGCTGGCGCACAGGATGATCTCGGAAGCCGCCTACACGCAGCAGAAAGAATCAGCCATCCGTGGACTGTTGAACAGCATTTCCCTGCCTACGGAAGATTGGACGCGGCCATGATCAGTTTATTTTTCTTAAGTTTGCTGCTTTTGACATTTCTCTGGAATCGGTATTATGAAAAGCACTGGAACACCGGCCTGCTGGTCACGCTGCGCTTCCTGCAGGATTTCGTCTATGCGGGCGAACAGGCGGAAATGACCGAGCAGATCGAAAACCGCAAGAAACTGGTGCTGCCCGTGCTGGAAGTTGCTTTTCATATGGATAAAAGGCTTGCCTTCCACGACTGTGAGAACACCAGCGTCAGCGATTTTACTTACAAAAGGGATATCTTTGCCCTGCTTGGCTATCAGCGTATCACCAGGAAACTAACGCTCAACTGTACGAAACGCGGCTGTTACCGCATCGACAAATCTTACCTGACGGCTTTTTCCATGCTGCACAGGAAACGTTTCTCCATAGAGGCGCCGGCGGACACACAGCTTTATGTCTATGCCGCACGGACCAACGTCTCGGATATCCTTGTCACCTGCGAACGGCTTATGGGCAGCGTGCAGTGCGCGAAGCGTCTCTTCGAGGATCCTTTTGCCTATGCCTCGATCCGCGAATATACCGTCACCGATCCCATGAAGACGATCAACTGGAAAGCCAGCGCAAGAACAGGCGAGTTGATGGTCAACACCTTCGAATCCACTCATATGGAAAAGGTGCTGCTCTTTCTGGACGTGGAAGACAGCGGCATCCTGAAATACGAATACCTGATCGAAGACGCCGTCTCCGTGACCGCCACTCTGGCGCAGAAAATGATCGCCCGCGGCATGGAAGTCGGATTGTGTACCAATATCGCGGCGGATTCCGATTCTGCATACACCTGCCTGCCTCCCACCAGCGGCAAAAAACAGCTCACCGACATCGAACGGCTGCTGGCGACTCACCAGTCCGACGCAGGCGTGCTTCCCCTGTCATCCATGCTCGACAGCTTTGCAGGTCAGGCGGCGGATCAGCTGGAGGATGCAGTCATGATCTTCATCTCCAAAAATGCTGTGCAAAATCAGACCGCTATCGAAGCCTTTACCGGCAGGGAACAGGCCGTGTGGGTGGTTCCGTGCCCGCGTAATGAACCCTGCTGCCTGCAGACGATAGACAATATCCGTCTGATCAACAGAGAAGTGAACGATTTCTGATCCCGGCAGCAGTTTCCGGCCGCCGTGAATCATTTATTTTATCAGAAAGGGGACAGCTGCTTTGAGAAAACTGATCAAAACAACTGCAGGATGGATCCACACCACACTCATCCTGTCCGTTATCATACCGTTGCTCTACGTCCTGTGCGTGAGAGACCAGACCCTGGTGGGCCCGTATCTGTATCTGAAATGCCTTGTGATCGTGTTTCCTGTCGTGGTTACCGACTTTGCCGCCGAGAAATGCAGAACGCTCTTCACCTATCTGCTTCTCTCTGTGCTGACCTTCGCCGCCACAGGAGCCGCAGGCTGGATACTGGCCGGTTCCCTGCACGACAGTTTTCTGGTGTGGGGCTACTTACTGCTGCTGCTTGGCGAAACCCTGTTTGTGATCGTCAACCGGATGATTGCGCGCCTGCAGAAAAAAAAGGACCGGGAGGCCGCTTTCGAAGCCGATCCGTCCTTTCGTCCTTACAATGATATGTTAAAGGAACCTGCCTTTCCGGTGCTTTTCTATTTCGGCGGCGTTTATCTTCTGGGAGCCAATTTTAACGGCCCTTCCGTGTGCAATGACGCCCTGTTCAGCGCCATTTTATACGCCGTGACTGCATTTTTATATCACTATGTATGTGAGACCGAACGCTACCTTTCCCTGAACAGAAGAACCTGCAACCTGCCTTCCCGGCGCATCTATGGAATCGGGAGCGGTATGCTGGCAATCTATCTGGCACTGCTCATGGTGCTGGCGCTGGCTTCCCTGTTTACCGTTTCGCTGCGGCACTACCGCGATCTTCGGGATCTGAAAACCAATGTCGAAATGGACTTTACCGAAACCGCACTGCCCTCTCTCACAGAGAACATGGGCGAAAATCCCATGGCCGCTCTTATAGGAGATCCGGAAGACATTAAACCTGCTCCCTGGTGGCTGGACTATATATTCTACGGCCTTACGACTCTGATCTTTGTGCTGCTGGCCCTGGCGCTGATCAAAAAGGTGCTCGCCGTTTTTCAGGATTTCCGTATCACAAATGACGAAAACGGGGATATTGTCGAAGAACTGCACGATACGGAGGATGAAGTAAAAATTGCGGCGCCCGCCCGCCGCCACAGGCTGTCCGAGCGGGAGCGCATCCGCAGAGAGTACCGCCGGGTGATCCGCCGTCACCGTAAGGAGCAACCCGCCGATCACGAATCTCCTGCCGAAATTGAGCAGGAAGCCGGCATAGCGCAGACCGAAGAAGGCATGGCACTCCACGCCAGATACGAAACGGCCCGCTATGGACGTGTGCCGGAAGCCTCCCGCTGACCCGGCTCTTTCCTGTAAACAGGAAAACTTAAGATAAGAATCTAAAAAGGAACTCAAATCGAAAATGAAAAATTTGAGTTCCTTTTTTAGATTCTTGAAATAACTCAAATTTTTTAGTAAAATATGAAAAAAAGAAAGAGAATCTAAAATGACAACTGAAAATTTCATTGAATTACTAAAACAAATACAGAAAATAAAATGCGAAACTCAAATTTTAGAATTGAAAAGCGCCGGGAAAGGATGTCCTAAGCGTCTCTATGATACGCTCTCCAGCTTCTCCAACCAGGATGATGGCGGAATTCTCGTTTTTGGCATTGACGAAGAGAACGATTACGCAGAATCCGGCGTCTACGATCCGCAGGATCTGCAAAAGAAAATAGCGGAGCAATGTCTGCAGATGGAGCCGCCTGTCCGTCCGTTGATCACAGTACTCCGGAAAGACGGAAGAAATTTTGTTGCCGCAGAGATACCGGGCATGGATCTTGTAGAACGTCCCTGCTATTATAAAGGGCAGGGCCGTCTGAAAGGTTCCTTCACGCGCGTCGGCGATAATGATCAGCCGATGACCGAATACGAAATCTACAGCTATGAGGCTTTTCGCAGGAAATATCAGGATGATATCCGCACAGTACCAAGAGCCGCATCTTCTGCACTCAGTCACGAAAAACTGGCAGAGTATGTTCAAAAACTGCGTTCCGGAAAGCCTAATCTGTCACATTTACCGGAACAGAATATCTATGAACTGATGAGTATTACGCGGAATGGCGAATTTACCTTAAGTACTGTCATGCTGTTTGGTCTGTATCCGCAGGCATATTTTCCCCAATTATGCATCACTGCCATCGTGGTGCCCGGCCGGGAGATCGGCACTGTCGGGGATCTCGGAGAACGTTTTCTGGACAATGAACGCATAGAAGGCAGCATTCCGGAAATGCTCAACGGAGCTCTCCAGTTTGTCCGCCGGAATATGAAGACAAAGACCATCATCCATCCTGACAGCGGTATACGGGAAGATCGTATGGACTACCCGATGACTGCCATCAGAGAAACCATTGTCAATGCGCTTGTACATCGGGATTACAGTATGCATACGGAAGGAATGCCAATCCAGATCCTGATGTTTGAAGATCGAATGGAGATACACAATCCCGGTGGAATCTACGGAAGGCTCCGTATCGACCAGCTGGGAAAAATGCAGCCCGATACGCGCAATCCTGTTCTGGCGGCCGCACTGGAAGTTGCCGGCATAACAGAAAACCGCTATTCCGGTATTCCAACCATACGCCGGGAGTTCGCACAGCTTGGTATGCGGGAACCGGAATTTTCCAGTGAAAGAGGGCACTTCGTCGTCACATTTTACAAAGAAATCCTCACCTCCGCAAAGGATACACCTGCGCACGATGCAGATATCGCTAACCTGCTCCTGTTCTGTCAGACTCCCAGAACACGAAAGGAAATCTGCGATTATCTGGGGCTCTCCTCCACGTCCTACGCGATACAGGTTTATGTCATGCCGCTTGTGGAGCAGGGATTGATCCATCTGAGCATTCCGGATAAACCAAAAAGCACAAAGCAGTTATATTACAGCAACAAATAGCACAAAATCAGGCGGTATGTCTCCTGTCCGGAAGCATACCGCCTTTTGCCGTCTGCCGTTATCAAATTGCAATACCGCTTACCGCCTGTCTATTCCTGCCCCGGCTCTTCCTGTTCTATCCGGATCAGGAACTTCAGCACATAATCCCGCTCCATGGGATAACAGTACTCTTTCGCCGTCTTCGGACCGCAGATCCCGGTGCCGATTCCCATCTGGAAGGCCGAGATCGTCACGTAAGTGCCGGTCACCGTTTCCTCTTCCCGGTGTCTCATCTTAAGAAGCTCTCTGTCACTGTAGGGCTTGATCCCCAGCTCGAAAGGCTGCTCAAGCGCGGTAAAAGTCACTGTCTGCCTGCCGTCGCTTAAAGCTGCCCACCGGCAGTCACAGCGGTTGCCGCTCTCCTGGGGCCGGATATTCGGCTCCGTCATGTCCGACACCCTGCAGGCCGCTTCCTCGATCTGAACCTGCTCCTTCATATCGGCGTAGGATTCCCCGTTTCTTCCCAGATAGCGCACCTGCCCAAAGCTGTTGTCCAGCCGGAACGCCTTGCCAAACCGCGGCAGATTGCCCCTGCCCTTCTCACAGTGCAGCCTGCTTGTGACCACAAGCCCCTCCGCACTGCCTTCATAACAGTCCGTACAGAGAAATGTCTGCTTTTTACAAAAGATTCTTGTGGTGACTGTGATACAGTTTTCCTCCCGTTCCACGGACAGCACATCCTCCTGCTGCTCCAGAAAATCCTCCATACAGTTGTGCAGAGAAAAGTTAAAATCATTGTCCGTGGGAGCACGGAACAGGATCGTATAAGGATCCGCGGTTTCCAGACAGCCAGCTGCCAGCTGTATCACCGGCCGGCCGCCGTTTATGGCAAATCCTCCTGTTTTCAGCGCAGTATCCGCAGCCATGTCCGCACCGTTCTCAGTCTGTCCACCTGTCGCCAGAGCCGATGCAGGTTCCACGCATCCGGCATCCTCCGGAACCGCAGCAATCTTTTCTTCCAAAACGATCTGTTCTCTCGCCGCTTCCCTTCCGGCGCCGTCTTTCGTATCTATGGTCACGATCGTCAGCATCAGGTCTTTCCCTGCTGCCCCTGCCGCCTCTCTATGCGGTTTCGTATCCAGCACGATCTCCACTCTCGAAAGCGGCCCGGCCTCAGGCACCAGCGTCATTTCGCTTCCATCGCTCCATCTGCATACCAGCCGGTAACGGCTTCCCGCCGAAAAGGCAGTCGTATTAAAAATCTCGAACCGGTCTCCACCCAGATGCCGCATCCTGATCGGACGATATATAAACCGCATGATCCTGGCCCCGGTGGACGGGGTACGATCCGGATAAAACATGCCGTCCACACAGAAATTGCCGTCATGCTCCCACTCCCCGTGATCACCGCCATAGGTATAAGTGCCGTCCGCGTGACGTACCGCATGATCAACCATCTCCCACACACAGCCGCCCATCAGATTGTCGTATGCATAGATTTCCTTCCAATACCCTTCCGCGTTTCCCGGTCCTACCCCCATGGCGTGCGCATATTCACAGAGGAAATAGGGCCTGTCGCACAGTTCCCGTACCCGGTAAGTCTTCTCACCGATGGCATGCACCCTCTTGATCGGCGGATACATCTCGCTCCCCACATCGTAGGCCTTTTTCTTCGTGTGAACCGCACTCTCATAGTGCACCGGCAGGTCCGTATGCTTTTTCAGATAGTCATACATCCGGTCCGTATTATAAATGCCGCCCGCCTCATTCCCCAGGCTCCACATAATCACAGACACGTGAGTCTTGTCACGCTGGTACAGCCGTCTCGCCCGGTCCACGTAATGCCTCGCCCACGCCGGATCGTTGCTGATGCGGTTATAATCCGGCGGAAGTCTGTGCGACATGGTACCGTGCGTCTCCAGATCCGCCTCATCTACCACATAGATGCCCAGTTCGTCGCACAGCTCCAGCAGATACGGATCCGGCGGATAGTGAGAAGTGCGCACCGTGTCAATATTATATTCCTTACAGAGCTTCATATCCCGCTCGATCTCTTCCGGCGTCAGCGTATAGCCGTTGTCACAGCTCGTATCGTGGTGATTGACGCCGTGCAGCTTTACTTTACGGTCATTCAGATAAAAAACGGCGCCCCGGATCGTCACATCCTTAAATCCCGCCCGCATCTTCACACAGCTGCCGGGCACTTCATAGTACAGATCATACAGCACCGGCGACTCCGCATTCCATTCCTCTACCGGCAGATCCTCGAATACCGCTTTGGCCACCCTGTTTTTCGACTGCACCGTCCGGCGTTCGGAGATACCGTTTCCTTCCAGAATAAAAGTCACTTCCCCGTCCGCATACAGCTTCGCACTGGCCGCCGCCCGGTAGCCCCGCGCTGTCTTACGTGTCTTAAAACCGATATCCCAGATGTCCCCTTTCTCGCTGATCCGCAGCAGCACATCCCGAAAGATGCCGTTATTGCGGAACATATCCTGACACTCCAGATAGGTGCCGTTACACCAGCGGCGCACCACCGCCACCAGTTCATTGGTCCCCGCATGGATATAAGAAGTAATATCGAACTCCGCCGTATTGTGGGAACCTTCCGAATAGCCCACAAAGCTGCCGTTCACATACAGGTCGATACAGCTTGCCACCCCGAGGAAGGACAGCACATGGTTATTCGTACAGTCCTCCACCTCAAAAAACCTGCGGTACACACCCACATAATTGTACTCTTCCTCCGGCTCCTGCCACCGCGGCCCGATCCCATGATCCGAACCGATCCAGCAAAAGCTCTTCCCCACCTTCTCCGTGGTCGGAATCTCCGGCGGCTGGTATGGGAACTGGTAACGCATATTCACATAGAAAGGCTTCGCATACCCGCGAAACTGCCAGCAGGAAGGCACATCCAGCCTGTCAAACTGCATTTCATCCGTGTCGATCACTTCCGGAAGCTCACCCGGCCGCGGATAAAACTTAAAGTCCCACTCGCCGTTCAGGCAGACGACCTTCGGAGAGCCGTAACGCTTCCCGGCCCCGCTCACTCTGTCCGCCTGCTCCCTGTCCGGATACGGGATAAAATAACTTCTCGGCGGAAGTTTGTTGATCTCAAATGTGTGAAAATCCTGGTAGTTCGTTGTGTTGATCCTGTACTTCATACCTCTGCCTCCTGATTCCGGCTGTAAAGCCCCTGATGCTGTCCGCTCCGTTCTCATTCACCTCATACCGCCTGCGCTTATCTACCGCTTTTCTCCTATCACTTTACAACGCTTCTTATAACACGCAATACCATACCGATAGATGGTCTTCATCCCGTCACGCACAAGAGTTTCCTCATATTCTCTATCCTTAATCTGCCGCATGGCCGTTTCACACGCGGCATCAAAAGCAGCATTTTCTGCGTACTTTAATTCTATAACAATACCGGTTTCTCCGGATGCAGTTTCTATCAGAATATCACTGTAGCCTTCTCCGGATTCCGCATTAGACCGGACTGTCCAGCCGTGCATGTTCCCCAAAAGTCCAAGCAGAAGACCATGATAGAAATTTTCTTTCATGCCTTTTGGGGCGTTCGTATCCCGAATACTGATCGTCTTCTGCAGATACCCATTGAAGCCCCTCTCGATAGCAGTCACATCATTCTTCTGAAATGCCAGGCAGAAATTTTCCAGCATTCCCACATCTCTTAGCGTTTCTTCTTTAAACCACTTGCGGATCTGCTGTACAAAGATCCACCTTATCTCCTTATTGGGAATCAAAAGCTCCGTCATGCCGTCCGCCTCTGTCCCACGTTTCGTCAGATAACCTGTCATAAAAAGGATACTCCACAGATGATCCAGATCTGCATCCAAATCCCTGTAGGTCAATTCCTGATGAATCTCCTTTTGAATACTGCCGCCGCTGATCAACTGCTCAATCTCATTTCTGGCAGCCGGATTCGCTTTCTTTACGAAGTTTCTGATAATATCGTTGCTGCTTGTATTCACCCAGTAATTCTGCGGCACCGCTGTATTTCCATCCCGAAGATCATCGCAGTAATTGATCACATCCCATGGGCAGTATATATCTGCATCTCCAAACTGATAGCCGTCATACCATTCCTTAATGAGGTCATATTTCTCCATAAATCCATAGTAATCCAACATCCTTCGAACTTCTTCATCCGTAAAACCAAAATACTCGTGATAACGTACATCTTTCACCGTATACACTTTAAAATTATTCAGTCCTGTAAAGATACTTTCTTTCGATACTCTCAGGCATCCCGTAAGAACTGCACAATACAGGCTGCTGTTCGTCTTAAGCGCCTGCCCAAACAGTCCCCCGACAAACTTCACCATGGCATCATAATAGCCGGCCCGATATGCCTGATCGAGAGGCACATCATATTCATCGATCAAAATGATCGCTTTCTGTTCAAAATGCTTATATAACAGCTGCGACAGGATTAACAGACTGCTCTTGAGAAGCGCATCTGCCATCGAAAAAACGCCTTTTTCATTTAATTCGATCAGCTTTCTGTACTGTTGGCGCTCCGTTTCCGATAAACGGCCGCTTTCCGCCAGAAACGAAAAACAGGCCGCCTCTCTTCCGATGATATCGCAGAACATCCCTCTCGCTTCTTCAAAATTATCCCCTGCCGCCGCTTTCAGACTGATGGAAATGACCGGAAACTTTCCCATGTACTTATCACAGAGTTCCTTTTCCTCAGCGATTGCAAGTCCATCAAAAAGCGTCCTGTCACATCCCAATCTGAAAAAACATTTTAACATGCTCATGTTCAAAGTCTTCCCAAACCTTCGCGGCCGGGTAAATAAATTGACATAGGCACGATTTTTTAGAATACCTTTGATCAGTCCCGTTTTATCAATATAATAAAGATTTTCCCGCCGGATCGTCTCAAAATCCTCAATACCCACCGGCAGCGCCGTTTCCGCTGTCATAAATATGGTTCCTTCCTGCAAAGTCTAATGCTTAACTGTTACCCTTGATCTACCTGCTTATTGTTTGTCAATTTCAACTACAAAGCCTTTTTTCTTTCATTCCGAAGCGCTTTGCGCTGAGGCCCGGGCAGAATTTATTCATCCTTATACAGTATAGCACATATCCTCCGCGGAAACACATCTCAATTAATAATCACCTCGCGGCAGTCGCCAAATGTCTGCTGGCAGCCACCTGGCTCGTTGCCCGCGGGAATAAACCCCGGCATGCTCAGCCCGCCGGACGGCGGACCACATAGCCATCCATATCAGGAAAGTCGAAGATTCTCACAGCAAATCGTCTATTTCTCCGTATGAATCACAACTTCCTGCGTCTCACAGCCTTCCGCCGCAAATTTCACACGGATCTCGCCCGCTTCCGCACCTGCGCGGATCACTGCCATCACATAGCCGTCGTAAGTCTTCCAGGTAACACCGTCATAGCTGCCGATGGCCCGCGGATCTGCGCTGCCAAAGCCCTGCAGGGTGCCCGCGCCTTCCACGGTCACCGTGATCTCCTTTTCAGCATACAGATTCTCCACGCCGTCCTTGTCCGCTAACCTTACCGTCACAAAGGCCAGATCCTCACCATCCGCCTGCAGTGTTTCTCCTTCCACTGTCACCTGCAGCTCCACAGCGGCATCTGCGGTCTTCAGCACGAAACGTCCCGTCTCTGCGCCGGCGGTATAGCCCACCGCCAGAAGCTCTCCCGGTTCGTAGGTCATCTCATAGGAAGCCGTAAAGCCATTTGCCTCACCGGCCGGTTTCCTGCCCAAAGATGTGCCGTTTAAGAACAGCTCCACTTCCTCCGCTTCGCTGTAAACATCCACATTCGCCGGTTTTCCTTCATATCCCGGCCAGGTCCAGCTGGCGATATTGTCCTTTAACATCCATGCGGTCTGAGAGTGCGGCATACCGTGGCGGTCCACACGTTCTACCGCGATATACGGCTCTTTGCGCAGGCCGAAGACAATCTCCCGCAGAAAACTGATCGGTCTGCGGTAACCGATAATGTCCAGATCACCGATATAGGCAGTCCGATCCGGATAGACACCGTTGAAATTCTGAGTGCCGTCATAATAGAAAATACCGCATCCCGCCTCGCCCAGATAATCATAACCGGTCCACGTATAGTCACCCAGCACATGGTCATTGTTCTTCACGATATCCCAAAGCCTCACGATGTCGGCGGGGAAGGTCTCCGTGCCCACCACCGGTTTGTTGGGATGCAGTTCCCTCTCCAGCACGTGACGGCCGGTCAGATAATTCAGTCCGGTAATATCCATGCCCTGGCTGGCCTCCTCGATACACTCCGTCATCAACGGATGGCAGGCGAAGGCATCTGCCGCCGGCCCTACCATCAGCGCCATCATGCCGTTTAATGCACTTGCCCCTTCTTCCGCACGGCCTTCCTGCCCCGGCTGGCCTTCTCCTGCTGCCGGTTTAGATGCTTCGGCCGCCTTCATCAAATCCTGAATGATCGTCCCCATCCGCGGCCCCAGCGCCAGCATACCGTTGATCGCATTGGTCGTGTAGCGGTAAGGATCCAGCGCACGGAACCGGTTGCAGATGGCGCGGTTAAGCTGTGCGCCTCGCTCCGTCCCCAGATCCGGAATCTCATTTCCTGCAGAATACAGAACCACGCTGGGATGATTGTAGTCTTTTCTTACCATACGCTCCACTTCCGTGTCCACGCAGTCCAGAAAATGCAGCGCAAAATCATTGGCATTCTTATGGTTCGTCCACATGTCGCTCAGCTCGTCCATGACCACCATACCGATCCTGTCGCAGGCATCCAGCATGGCCTTACTCATGGGATGATGGGCACTGCGGATACTGTTAAAACCTGCCTCCTTTAACTGGCGGCACCGTCTCTCCTCCGCCTTTTTCAGTGTCGTGGCGCCGATGATGCCGTTGTCATGATGGATACAGGTGCCCCGCAGTTTCACCTGCCTGCCGTTGATGCGCAGGCCGTGCTCCGCATCCAGTTCCAGCCTGCGAATACCGAAACGCTCCCTCGTCTCATCCAGAAGCTCTTCGCCCGCATAAATCTTCACTACGCAGTCGTACAGCTGCGGCGTGTCAGGACTCCACAGTTTCGGCTTAAGCAGTGCGATCCGCTGACTGACCTGCTCCTGTGCCTCCATAAACATGGTCACGCCCACTTTATCCACACCCACCACGGTTCCGTCACAAAGTAACGTCGTCTCCACCGTGATCTTTTCTTTCTTCCTCATAAGATTCCGCACAGACGTACAGATCTCCACTACCGCGCTTTCCTCTCCCACATCCGGCGTGGTGATCCGCACGCCGTCCGCCGGCACATGAATCCGTGAACCCACCAGCAGATTGACATTGCGGTAGATACCGCTTCCCGAATACCAGCGGCTGTTCTTCTCCGCAGCGTTATCGGCAACCACTCTGATCTCATTCTCCGCACCGTACTCCAGATATTTGTCCAGCACCACATAAAAATCCGAATAGCCGTACAGATTGCTCTGTGCCAGATTCCCGTTCACATACACCATGGCCGTAGCATAGACTCCTTCAAACTCCAGAAGCACCGTTTTCTCCCGCCACTCCTGCGGCACGTCCAGCTTCCTGCTGTATGTATAAAGCCCGCCCGGCCAAAATCCTGTCTGCGCGCTGTTGGCCGTGTCCGGCGTCCGCTCCTCATGCACCATGGCATCGTGCGGCAGATTCACCGCCTCAAACTGCTGCCCTCCCATAAAAGCCGACATCAGTGATGCGCTCCCTCTGGCGAACTGCCAGTCTCTGTTAAAATTCTCCCGGATCATAATACCCTCTCCTCTCTTTTTTACAAAATGTCTGCCGATAACAGTTCAGAAACCCGCCTTTCCATTTCCGCCCTTTCATGTTATACTGTCCATACCTATTTGCGGATCCGTTTCCCTTGCGATACGCTTTACTGCATGCGGCGCAGCACTGTATACAGAGTTGTTGTGCAGATTACTGTTTATATCTCATTATAGGTGCATCCTTTCCGGCGCTCAATGACAGAAACCAACTGGCAGAAAGCCTGTTTGTAACCATATTCAACCTGTAGACGCCGGCTGCCGGAATGTCAAAGTGCACTGTACAAAAAAGGAGCTTTCCATGATAAACCACCCGAAAACTCCCCGGCCGGCAGATCCGGCCGCCTCAAACACCCATATTCATATCTCGAAAAACATTCCGCCGGAATATTACTTTTCTCCGGAAGAACTGCAGCTTCTCAGTGATCCGTCCAACCCTCTGGTCATCAGTCAGGATCTGTCACAGTACGGGATCCAGACCCCCTTCATGATCCTGCTGGAGACCTGCCGGGAACAGGACGGCCTCTTCAATATGTTCCAGTTCACGCAGCACTCTTACCGTCCTCTCCAGCTGGACAAAAAGGTCGTGGATTTTACGAAAAAAAGACCTCTGCACCGGCATTCCTGCATCGAGATCATGTATGTCCTGCAGGGCTGTGTGACCAACCATGTAGAGAACCAGGTCTTCACCTACGAGGCCGGCGAATGCTGTATCATGAACAAAAACATACGACACTCCGAGGATTTTACCGGTGATTTTCAGGTCGTTTTCCTTATGATGCGGGATGACTTTATCGCGGAACTGCTGGCCGAATACTATGAGATGGCCGCCGTCGCCTCCAAACCCGACGACGCCAATCTGGTACTGCAGCTTTTTCAGGACAGCCAGAACCGATCCCTGCAGTTTGACAAGGTCTATCTCGACTGCTTCCCCGTCATCCCCGCCGACAGGATCCTGGAAAAGACGGCTCCGCTGTTTAACAGTATCCTGCATGAGATCATCAATCTGCAGCCCGGCTCCCTTTTTTATATCAAGGGCGCCTTCTCCCGACTGCTGCAGCTGATGACGGACCCCGGTCTGTTCAGCATCAATCGCATACACTCCGAGTCAGACAATCAGGAATATCTGTTCAGCAAGATCACCCACATCATGAAATCCAGTCACGGACGCTGCACCAGAGAAGAACTGTCCTCCCAGCTGCACTACAACGGAGAATATCTGAACCGGATCATCAAGAAATACACCGGCAAGACCATTCTCGAATACGGACAGTCCGTCTACCTGGAAGAGGCGCGGACCATGCTCGCCGGCACCGATAAAAGCATCTCCGCCATCATCGATGAACTGGGCTTTTCCAACAGAAGCCATTTCTACCGGCTGTTTGAAAAGGCTTACGGGCAGACGCCTCTGGATTACCGCAGGCAGTATAAGTCTACCGGACTGTAACATATAAAAAGGGAGGCGGTCGCACTTCCTGGCGCAGCCGCTTCCCCTGTATCAATCTGGATTGTACTCCGCACAAGGTTCATTTCCCTTGCTATATCCGCATCGCTCATCTCCAGAAAATACGAAAGCAGTATTACATTCCGCTTCCTTTCTGAAAGAGCCTGCAACGCTTCCGCAATCAGGGCATCCTTCACCTCAATGTCATATCCATACACTTTGAAATGACTGTTTTCTACTCCATACTCATCCATAACAAACAACCGATTCAGCTCCTTTTTAGACAGTTCAGAGAACATGGCTTCATGCCGCCTGCGGTATTCCATATATCTGTAATAACTGGCGGCTTCGCCCTTGAGCGACATCTGACACAGACGGTCAAACTGATGCCGGATTGTCATTTCATCGTGGAAAAAAGGTTTCTTCATACGAGTTCACCTCCTCCCCCGTTGTGACGTGACGAAGGCATGGCGGCAAGGTAGCAGAGTGCGCCGTATTCTAAACTGGTGAGGTAAATGTC
>Ga0137308_100588_pt1 | contig 54868 bp, 42 predicted proteins | sample Inofrocosms_June_FD_97181 | JGI IMG/M metagenome (GOLD analysis project Ga0137308, IMG submission 97181) | Mouse cecal microbial communities from Vienna, Austria - N-Acetylneuraminic and N-Acetylglucosamine D2O microcosms_June | ecosystem: Host-associated > Mammals > Digestive system > Large... | reverse complement strand
CGCCTGGAAGCCCTATGCTATGGATGAGCCTCACATCATGTTCTCCTTCAGCAAAAGCCTGACCTCCACTGCCATCGGCTTTGCCGTCCAGGAGGGCATCCTCTCCCTGGATGACAGGCTGGTGGAGCTGTTCCCAGACAAAATTCCGGAAAACCCCAGCGAAAACCTGCAAAAATGCTGCGTGAAGCACCTTTTGATGATGGGCTGCGGCCATGAGACAGAGATAGCCTGGGGGCCGAATCAGGAAAATGACTGGATAGCGGATTTCCTCTCCCACCCCTTTGTATACGAGCCAGGCGCCCACTTCCTCTATAATACAGCAGGCACAAACATGCTCTGCGCCATCCTGCAGAAAAAAACGGGCCTGTCTCTGACAAGGTTCTTAAAGCCCCGGCTGTTTGGGCCTTTGGGCATGACAGATATCCAGTGCCACACCCTCCCCAATGGCGTTTCCATGGGCGGGGCTGGGTGCTGCCTTACCATAGAGGACATGGCCCGGTTCATGCAGTTTGTGGCGAACAGGGGCCAGTGGGACGGAAAACAGCTTTTGAATGAGGGCTGGTTTGACTTGGCTACAACGAAGCAGATTGACAATGCCGGGGCTGGCTGGGGCGGCGACCCGGACTGGCAGGCGGGCTACTGCTTCCAGTTCTGGCGGTGCGCGCCGGATGGCGTGTTCCGGGGCGACGGGGCCTTTGGGCAGTATGGCGTGGTGATGACAAAGCAGGATTCGGTGCTGGTCATCCAGTCTGCTTCCATGAAGCTGCAGGCTGTGCTCACCGCTGTGTGGGAAAAACTTCTTCCCCAGATGGCAGAAGGCGCGCTGCCTGAGGATCCCAAGAGCCTGCATGTTTTGCAGAACCGTCTGAAAAACCTGGAGCTGAACCCCATGCTGGGTATGCGCAGCCCTGGGGCAGAGGAGTCCCTCAGTGGCGCGGTATACGTCCCTGACAAGCCAGTGCCCGGCTTTGCGGACATCCTGGGCGGGGTAGGCCGTTTTGTACCGGAAGGGCGCGCTTTGCAGACCCTTTCCTTCCGCTTTGGCCCTGCGGGCCTGCGTCTTACAGCCCAGCAGGACAACGGTGAGTTCGCCTTAGACGTGGGGATGCAGGGGCATTTTGCCCAGAACCGGGTAAACGGCGTGCTCTATGGCGGAAACGGCCGCTGGCGTGCCAAAGACAAGCTGGAAATGGAGCTGCGCAACACCCGGACTGTGGCTGGCAAGCGGTTTGTGCTCCAGTTTGCCGGAGACAAGCTGTATATTACGGCAGACTCCACTATCCCCGAAATCGGCGGCCTGGGCGAGCCTTTGATGGAAGCTATTTCCTTCACCCTGCAGGAGGGCGAGGTGAGCACCAAGACAAAAATGTACTGGGAGGTAAACGGGTAATCTCTTGTTGAAAAGGAGAAGAGAGGGCTGGGCTGGTTGTGGCTTTGCGAAAAAACTGAAAAATGTTTTCAGATGATTTGAGAAAATAAAGAAGGACGTTTAAGCGGTAAAATAAACCGTTTAAACGTCCTCATTTTTTTAGAAAGCAGCTTGGCTTTTTCCTGCGGTTTCCATGCTCCTCCAGGATAAGGTTTGCCGGTTCGGTATATATTCCAGCAGCTCCGACAGGTCGCAATCTAAAAAGCCTCACAGATTCTGTCCAGATGGTCAAAACGGATACGCCCGGCAATCTCGTTGTATAAATTGCCTATATACTTTCGCGGGTCTTTCTTTGCGCTATGCTCCAATGGGTACGCGGTGAACCGCCGATTAAAAACTTGCAACCTACGCTAATTGTAATGCTTGCAAAAAAATTCTTGCTTTTTTTCTGAAAACGTGGTATACTAACGGATGATTCAGTATGCTTTTACGGCGGCGTGCAGAAACCGCCTCCCAGAAGGCTTGCGGACACAAACAACGAACAGGGATAAAGAGGTGAAACGAGAATGAAGCAGAATATACATCCCGACTACCAGGAGACTACTATCACCTGCGCCTGCGGCAACGTGATTAAGACCCGGTCTACCAAGAAGGATATCAAGGTCGAAATATGTTCAAAGTGCCATCCGTTTTTCACGGGCAAGCAGAAGCTGGTTGACACCGGCGGACGTGTGGCCAAGTTCAATAAGAAGTTTGGCCTGAAGTGATCTCAATTGAGCGCCGTACTGCATTCGTAAGCAGTACGGCGCATACTTTTATGAAGCCAAGAGGTACTATGAGGGAAGAAAAACAAATTTTAGAAGAAATCCAAAAGCCGCGGGACCGCGTTATTATTGCCGGTCTCTCCAGCCCCCGGCTGGAGGAAGCGGATAACGCAAGCGAAGAATCCATGGAGGAACTGGAGGACCTGGTGGAAACGGCGGGGGGCGAGACAGCCGCGTCCGTACTCCAGAACCGGGCCTCCCCGGACCCGCGTACCTTCATCGGCGAGGGCAAGGTGGAGGAGATCAAGGCGTTGGTCAAGACCGAAGAGGCGACGTCCGTTATCTTTGACAACGATCTCAGCCCCTCCCAGCTGCGGGTATTGACAGAGGAGCTGGGGGTGCAGGTCCTGGACCGCAGCGCGCTGATTCTGGACATCTTTGCCCAGCGGGCGCACACCAGGGAGGGACGGCTGCAGGTGGAATTAGCACAGTATCAATACCTGCTGCCCCGCCTGACCGGTATGTGGACCCATCTGGAGCGGCAGGCCGGTACCAGCGGCAAGGGTCCCATCGGCTCCAAGGGTCCCGGCGAAACCCAGCTGGAGACCGACCGCCGCCATATTCACCGTAAGATCGACAAATTGAAAGAGGAGCTGGAGGAGGTCCGCCGCGTCCGCGGTACCCAGCGTCAGCGGCGGACGAAGAACGAAATTCCGGTGGTTGCCATTGTCGGCTATACCAACGCCGGAAAATCCACCCTTCTCAACGCCCTCACCGGCGCGGACATTCCCGCTAACAACCGGCTGTTCGATACCCTGGACACCACCACCCGGCTGCTGACCGTCAGCGATACCTTGGATGTGGTGATCTCAGATACAGTCGGTTTTATCCGCAAGCTGCCCCATCAGCTGGTAGACGCATTCAAAGCTACGCTGGAAGAGCTGGAGTACGCGGATTTGCTCCTGCATGTGATTGATATTTCCAATCCGGAGTGGCAGGAGCAGGCGCGGGTTGTGGACGGTCTGATTCGGGAGCTGGGAGCGGAGACTACTCCCTGCCTGCGGGTCTATAACAAGTCCGATCTGTTCTGGGGGGATGTCCGGCCCAGGGGGGAGGATACGGTAAATATCTCTGCCAAAACGCGGGAAGGTCTGGATGAGCTGCTGAAAGCGATAGACAGGCAGCTGGATAAAGGGACAAGGAAGGTAACTTTACACTTGCCGTATGACAAGGGAAATCTGCTGGATGTGCTCTATCGGGAGAGCCGGGTGGAGTCTGTGGAGTACGGAGAGACAATTGATATCAAGGCTGTATGCAATCCACGCGCCATCGGTATGGTAAAGGACTATATTGAGGGCTGGGTGGAGCCGAAGGAAGCCTGGGAGGATTGAACCAGCCCTGTACCGGTGAGATAGCTATGGTAATTGAGACGGAACGGACGATTCTGAGGTCTTTTGCTGAAGCCGATGCAGAAGATCTTTTCGACTACGCGCAGGATTCCCGCGTTGGTCCTGCCGCCGGTTGGGAGCCCCATCGGACTATTGCCGACAGCCTGGAGGCCATCCGCACCCATCTGTCCAGTCCCGGCCTGTTCGCCATTGTATACCGGGAGACTGGGCATGTGATCGGCTCAGCGGGGTTTGTGAACCATAACGGCGTAGTATCCGATGAACTGGGATTTGCACTGCATCCCGCATACTGGGGGCGGGGCATTATGCCGGAAGTGGTGCAGGCCCTGCTGCGCTACGGCTTTGGGGAGCGGGAGCTGGAGACCATCTGGTGCGTCCACTACACGGAAAATGCACAGTGCCGCCGTGTACTGGAAAAATGCGGATTCTCAATGGTGTTTCAGAAGAAGATGCACATGACCCAGGAAACAGATTTTTGTGTTCTGCTGCGGCAGGATTGGGAGGCAAGATCATGGAGAGCTACTTAGTCCCGGCAGGGGAGGGCGAAGCGGAATATGTAGAAAAACGCTCCCGTTTTATCGGTCATATGTGGCGGGTAGAAAGCGAGGAGGAGGCCCGCGCCCGGATTGAGGAGACCCGCAAGCGGCGCTACGATGCCCGGCACAACTGCTGGTGCTATATCATCCGTGAGGGCGGCGTACTGCGCTACAGCGATGACGGCGAGCCGCAGGGTACCGCCGGACAGCCGATGCTGAACGTCTTCCAGCGGGAAGATGTGGTCAACGTCTGCTGCGTAGTGACGCGGTATTTCGGCGGCATTCTGCTGGGGGCGGGCGGTTTGACCAGAGCCTACGGCGGAACGGCTAAGCTGGCCCTGGATGTAGGCGGCGTGAGCCGGATGCGGCTGTGGGCGTCGCTGGCGGTGCCATGCACCTATTCCCTCTATGAGCGGATGCGGCTGCTGGTGGAGCAGTGCGGCGGCACGGTGGCGGACACAGATTTCGGCGCGGATGTGCTGCTGACCGTGCAGCTCCCGGCGGAGGATACGGATGCTTTCCGTGAGAAGGTGACGGAGCTGTCCGCCGGAAAACTGGAGCCGCTGGTGGTGGAGGAACAGTTCCAGCCGGGGCCTAGAGAAAGATAAAAGGGGAGAGACATAGCATGAAAAAACTGTCCTTTGCATCCGATTACATGGAGGGCGCACACGAGGCTATTTTATCCCGTCTGCGGGAGATCAACTACGAAAAAATGCAGGGCTACGGTACGGATGCCCTGTCGGAACAGGCCCGTGATAAAATCCGCAGCGCCTGCGGCTGTCCGGGCGCAGATGTGTTTTTCCTGGTAGGAGGCACCCAGACCAACGCTGCGGTTATCAGCGCGCTGCTGCGGTCCTATGAAGGGGTGGTAGCGGCAGTAACCGGCCACATCAGCACTCATGAGGCGGGAGCTATTGAACTGGGCGGACATAAGGTTCTGACCCTGCCGGAACAGGCGGGAAAAATCACAGCGTCTGCACTGCGGGAGCTGCTTTCCAGCTATATGGCGGACGAGACGCGGGACCATATGGTCAAGCCGGGAATGGTTTATATCTCCCAGCCAACGGAATCCGGGACGCTCTATGCACGCGCAGAGCTGCAGGAGATCAGCGGGGTTTGCCGGGAGTACGGCCTGCCGCTCTATCTGGACGGCGCGCGTTTGGCCTATGCGCTGGCCTGTCCTGAGAACGACGCCTCTCTGGAGGATTTGGCACAGCTGTGCGATGCGTTCTACATCGGCGGCACAAAGTGCGGCGCATTGTTTGGGGAAGCGTTGGTCGTGCCAAAGGGCGGAGGGATTCCCCACTTTTTCACCGTCATGAAGCAGCGCGGCGCACTGCTGGCAAAGGGGTGGCTGTTGGGTCTGCAATTTGACGCGCTGTTTACAGACGGGCTGTATGGGGAAGTCGGAAAAACAGCCATTGCCGCTGCGGATAAAATTAGAAACGCACTGCGTGAATATGGCTACCGCCTGTATTGCAGTACGCCCACAAATCAGGTGTTCGTTGTCCTGGAGGACGCGCAGATGGCGCGGCTGGCGGAAGCGGTCGAATTCAGCTTCTGGGAGAAGCTGGACGATACGCATACTGTGATTCGCCTTGCCACCAGCTGGGCGTCGTCGGAGGCAGACACCGAACGGCTCGTCGCGGTTTTGAAAGAACATGCTATAGGCTGATAAGCGCCCAAAAGCCGTCCTTGAAATAGGACGGCTTTTGGCGCGATATGGCCGGGGCCCATGTCTAAACATTAATCGGGTATAAAGCCCTTTCCGAGTTTTTCAGCGGTGATTGCGATTTGCGCTGGTGTGGGTTCCCAATAGAATTTGATTTCTACTATCCGGTTTCCCCAGAAGATCAGGTAAGTATTCAGCACGCTGTCGCTCCAATGGAGTCGGTAAGCATCATCAGCATTCCAGATGGAGGCATCTATTGGTTCATAGTGGTCAGTGAACACAAAGTTATCGTGGACTTCATCTTGCCGGGAGTTTAACACCGCCCGCTTAATGAAGTCATACATAAAGTCCTGCTTTACCTCGGTGGCAGTGTACTCTAATTTGCATTCGTCTACGTTGTCATTCCCATCTGTGGGAACCGCATATTGACGGTATTCTGTGCTGGAGAGCAGGAATGTCTCTTGATGGCCGGCCTCCTTGCTCCACTGTGCGTCCGCATCCGCCAGATCCTCAATTTCCAACAGCAGAGGATCGTTATAGATCTCTCTGGTTCTTCCATACAGATCATAGGTGCCTATCACATTTTTTTCGCTGTTAAACCGCACCCGCCCCTGGATGATAGCTGCGGACATTAACCCCAACATGAGGAATGTCAGCAGGACTACAGCACAAACAGAAACGATACGGTTGACATTTCTGGAAACACCCCGCTTTTTCAGTGCGCTTTTTAGCAGGTTCCCGATAACGATGATGAACGGCGTCATACAGAGCCAGAGCGCTGTAAATCCCAGCGGCCCCTGAAGAGCGGTATAAGACAGAATCAGAAGCAGTGCGGAAACCGCCAGCAAAATCCAACTGGCCGCCGGTTTGCTCCGAATTGGCAGAAACACTCCGTCATTTTGGGCGGCGGCCTTCGCCTTTCTGCTCCAGCAGAAGTAAAATCCGATTTCATACAGGCAGGCCAAAGTTAATACGCTAAACATCAAAACCGAATAGATAGAAAAGGGGTTGGAGAGTTCGCCCACAGGGTCCCGCCGCCATTGAGAAAATCGAATGATAATATTCCACAAGAGCATCCCGCCGAGTACAGCTTGAGGAAAGAGTACATTCTTTTTCATGGACCGGCAGATATTTTCTACCTGCATGACTGGCTCTGTTTCAATGGGAACAGCGTTCAAGTCCTCGTTGCAGAAGATCTGCATAACGCCCCAACTCGTCACCAGGTTCCATCCATCCTGGCGGCAGTAGTCGATCTTGGTCAATTCTCCGTCTGTGGGGCCGGGGTCAAAGTCCGATGCGCTGGGGAAATAGGTAACGGAGAAGCGGAGCTTTTTCGCTTCCGCCCGCTTATAGGTCCACATGAAGCTGCCTGGCTTTTCCAGCATCCATCCCTTTTCGGCCATTTCCTCCAGCTTTTCCTGAATGGCCCGCTGGTCATAAAAAGAAAAGCTGCAAAAACACCGTTTGATTTCTTTCATGATGATGCTCCCTTCTTGATGATACGGTCATAATCAGCCACCTGGCCTAACAGCCGCCCATATTCCTTGTCCAACATCTGTTGACCCTTTTCTGTGATGATGTAACTGCGGCGACGCCCCTCGGCCTTGGTTTCTTCTATTGCGCCTTCCTTCAGAAATTGCTCCAGAAGGTCGTACAGAGTTCCAGAACCAATGTTGACCCGGCCATTGGTAAAAGCGCGAACCATTTCCAGAATATCCATACCACGGCGTTCCTCGCGGAGACAGAGCAAGATATAAAACATCTGCTCCGTCAAGGTCTTAAACCGTTCCCTTGGCAGTGTAATCCCCTCTTTCTCGATTATCGAGTTCTTTACCTGTATTATAAACTCGATTATCGAGAAAGTCAAGCTGTATTTTGAGAGAGGAGTGATCTTGCGGTCATTCTTTAGCATTCCGGACAAGGACGCGCAGCTCCGCTCCCTTGCGCAAAATAGCGCCGCAACCCTGTGAGTACAGAGCTGCGGCCGCAGTTCTATAAATACCTTTTCCAACCTAAAGCAGCTTATCCAAGAGCAGAAAGAGCAGGAGCGCAAGGACAGGACAAACCGCTTATCGCCGATAGCCCGTCTTTATGCGCTTATTGGTGGATTGCTCCATATAATCTGTCCGCCAGGGCAGCGAATTCCTTCATTCCCAGCGTCTCGCCCCGCACACTGGGCGGAAATCCGCAGTCTTCAATCACACCGGCAATCTGTTCCCGGTCCAGCTGTCCGCCGAAAACAGAGGACAGGCTATTCCGCAGGGTCTTGCGCCGCAGGGCGAAAGCGGCCCGCACAGTCTGGAAAAAGAAATCTTTCCCACAGACCGGGGCAACCGGCGGCGCGGTGCGCGTCCGGCAGCGCACGACGGCGGACGTCACTTTGGGCCTGGGAAGGAAGCAGTCCGGCGGCACATCGAAAAGCAGTTCCGGCTCTGTGTGGTACTGCATGTATACAGAGAATGCGCCATAATCGCTAGCGCCGGCGGGAGCGGCAATGCGCTGGGCAACCTCCTTCTGCACCATGACGGTGATGGTTTCAAATCGGTCCGCCTCCACCAGTACCCGCAGGGCAGGGGTAGTGATGTTATAAGGAAGATTAGCGCATACCAGAGGCGTCAGGCCGGAGAAGTACCGGTCTGCGGCGGCAGGAATATCCAGTTTCAGGATATCCTCATTGATGAGCTGGAAATTTTCCGCGTCCGCCATTGTCTCCGCCAGTACCGGCAGCAGGGAGCGGTCCAGCTCCACGGAGACGACGGCGGCGGCGCGCTGGCAAAGCTCGCGGGTCAGACAGCCTACGCCGGGTCCTACCTCCAATACGCCGTGGGACCCGTCCGCACCGCAGGCGGCGGCTATTTCCTGGGGAATCCAATCCGCCGTCAGGAAGTTCTGCCCCATTGTTTTGGAAAAATGGAAGCCATGGCGGGCCAGAAGGGCCTTGACTTCCCGGATATCGCAGAGATTCATTTTGCTGTCTCCTTACACGTTTTTCAATAGTATAGCATATTTTGAAGAAATGGCTAGCTTTTTTTTGCTTCCAGTGTTATAATCTGCGGGAATGCCGAATAGGGGGATAGCAAGAATGAATGAGCTTGTGAAAATATGTCTGCTGGTCTGTCCGCTGGTCTTTCTGGGCGGTTTTGTGGACAGCGTTGCCGGTGGAGGCGGTCTGATTACCTTACCGGCCTATATGATGGCCGGAGTGCCGGTGCATCTGGCCGCGGGGACGAATAAGGTGGTAGCAGGTTCCGGCGCGTCCATAGCGGCCATTCGTTTCTTCTGCAGCGGAAAAATACGGATGCTGATTGCTCTGTGCTCCGGTGCGGGCGCAATCGTTGGAGCTGCCATTGGCGCAGGCTTTGCGGCACGGATGTCCGACAGGCTGCTCCAGGGTTTGATGCTGGTGGCTTTGCCGCTGATCGCCGTGTTCCTGGCGGTAAAGAAGGACTTCGGTCAGGAGGCTGAAGTGGAGAAAACCTTCAGCCGTACCTATGAAGCGTTGATGAGTTTGGCGATTGGACTGGCTATTGGCTGCTATGACGGCCTGGTGGGGCCGGGGACAGGGACGTTCCTGATTATGGCCTTTACCGCGCTGCTGCATCTGGATATGGTCACGGCCTCCGGCTGCGGCAAGGTGGCGAATGTGGCCTCCAATGCGGCTTCTGCCGTGACCTTTGCCCTTAATGGGATGGTCATGTGGCAGCTGGTTATCCCGGCGGCGGCGTGCAGTATGCTGGGGAACTACTGCGGTGCGCAGTACGCCATACGGGGCGGCGGGAAGAAGGTCAAGCGGATGATCTTCGTGGTCCTGGGGCTGCTGTTTGTAAAGCTGCTGGCGGACCTGATTTTGTAAGTTATAGGTCAAAATGTGTCTTGAAATCAACTGACAGAAACACGTGAGGGCTGCTGAAGCAATCAGCAGCCCTCACGGATCATGTCGCAGCTTACTATTTCGTTTTCTCAGTCCAGAATATAGACGGTGCATTCCCGCACACCGAATTGGATACACTCGCTGTTGGTATCCATATACAGGTCAATGCTGTTGCCCTTCACGCCAGTGTCCTCCGCCACAGCGAAGCCGTAGTCGTACTTACCGTCATTGCTGACCACATAGACCTTTGTACCCAGTGGAATGACGTTCTTGTCCACCGCAACCACACCGACGTGTACCGTTGTGCCGCTGGCGGTTCTGGTCCCCACGCTGCCGCCGGTAGTGTAGGCGGTTCCGCGCATGGTTCTGGCGGAGCTGAAGGTCAGCGTCTCGCCGTTGTCCAGGGTAATGGTACCGGTACCGTCGGAGCCGGTGTTGATTGCCGCCACGGCGTCGCCGTTGTTAGCGAAGTTCTCCATAGTACCCTTCTCAATAATGGTGGGAAGGGGAGCCGTGGTCACTGCGTCGATGAGCTGGCGGGCCGTCTCCTCGCCGTCCTGGTAGACCACTTCGTATACCTCGGTATACGTACCGTCGCTGCCCTCCTGAATAACGGTTTCCTCCCAGGCGGGCTTGCTGTTGTTGTACTGGTAAACAGTCTCATGCTCCAGCACATCGGAAGTATGCTCATAAAAAACAAATTCAGAGTCTACGTTGATTTCCAGCGCCTCGTCCAGAAAGGAAACGGACACCATCTCCAAAGGACTGGGTTCGACCCCCAGACGCTCCAAAAGCTGAGAGACGGTTTCCTTCCGGGTGACAGAGGAAGTTGGCTTGCCCTGATGGGTGACAGTGACGGGCTTACCGGCGGTGAGCATGAGGTCGCTGCCGGAACGGCGGGAGACCAGCTCAGCAGAGCCGTCAGTAAGGAACACCTCTCCGTCCAGCTCGTTCACGTGGACATAGGAGTCGTTGCTGACAACGTAGAGGGCAAAAGCGTCCACATCACGGGGGTGTGGGGTCATAGACAGGGCGAGGACGGAGAGAGCCGGTACTGCTGCGACAGCGATCAGCCGTTTCATTTGAGAAGCGGCTTTCCTGCTTCTTTCAAACATGATACTTGAACCTCCATAGTTTTTCAAAAAGGGCCGCAAAGGGAATAGCGATGCAATGCACCGGGGGGCGGGCAGAAAATTTCATCTTGCCGCCAGGCCGCCTGAGAGGGAAGAAGAGAAATAGATTTTCTTCCTGTAACAGTGTATGCAACCAATTTGTAACCTTTGTTACCTTTTTGAAAACTTCGTGTAGTATACCTGATAAACCTCTCCTTGTCAAGTGTTTTCAATGATTTTTTTCTGGGTCAAGTTGACATAAAACATTTTATTCGGTATTTTTTTCGTAAATCAGAGAATTCCAGCCCCAAAATGATTACAATGTTAGTTACAAATGGTAACAGGATATGAAGAAAAAGAATCGCCTGAACTGGGGAAAATTCGTTTGGGCATCCTATTGCTGGGCATGAAGCGTTTTGTCAAGCGTTTTTTTGAGTTATTGACGCAAAACTTTTCAGCACGGCGGGAAATGGGCAGGAAGAACGGGAGCAAAACGCGCCTGTGGACGGTTAGAAGCCGTTTTCGGCGGCGAAATGGCTGCGGCAAATATAAGAGTCCCCGGATACCGCGGTATCCGGGGACTTATTCTGCGCAGGGGCCGGCCTCATCAGCGCAGGATCAGCAGCTCCTTTGACGCTTCCATAATAGACTTGCTCTCCGTCCCGCCGACAATAATGACATCTTCGATCCGAACGCCGAACTGTCCCGGCAGATAGATGCCCGGTTCCGCCGAGAGGACCGCGCCGGCAGGCACCGGCTTATCGTTAAGCGTTGAAAACCGGGGGTTCTCGTGGACTTCCACGCCCAGGCTGTGGCCAAAGCCGTGGCCGAAATACTCGCCGTAACCTGCGTCCGCAATGACTTTTGCCGCCGCCTCATGGACGGTCTTTCCGATCACACCGCCGTGGGCGGCGGCGATACCGGCCAGCTGGGCCTCCAGTACCGTGGCGTATACCTTTTCCATCTCTTCCGTAACATGGCCGATAGCTACGGTGCGGGTCATGTCGGAACAGTAGCCGTTGTAAATGCAGCCGAAATCCATCGTCAAAAAGTCGCCGTCCGCCAGGGGCCGCGCTGTCGGTACGCCGTGGGGCATGCTGCTGTTGGGGCCGGCCACCACAATGGGATCGAACGACATCTTTTTCGCTCCGTGGAGCAGCATCCGGTATTGCAGGAACGCGGCGATCTCCTGTTCCGTCCTGCCCGGCTTGATGAACTCCAACGCCTCTGTCAGAGCCTTTTCCGCAATGCGCTGGGCGGCGGTCATGCTCTCCAGCTCCTCCGGCTCTTTGATCATCCGCAGGTCTGCAAGCATCTGTGCCGCCGGGACCAGCTCACAGCCCTCGAACTTCTCCTGCCAGCGGTTGTATTCCTTTACCGTGGCATAGCTTTCCTCAAAGCCCAGCCGCTTGATGCCCCGCGCTTTCAGCAGCTCCGCCGCCTGTTCCGCCGCCGGTTTTTCCGCCGTGGTCAGACGGATGTCCGCATCTGAAACAGCCTTCTGCGCCGCCTCAATATAGCGGCAGTCGATCAAGAAATAGCTCCCGTCCCGCGTAATGACGGCAGTACCGTCGCTGGAGGCGAATCCGGCGGCATAGAAGCGGTTGGGTGCGCTGGTAATCAGCATAGCGTCCAGGCTGTTGGCCTCCAGCTGGGCTGCAATCTTTTGAAATCTGCTCATAGCTTTCTGCATCTCCTTTTCGCAATCCACTTGAAGGGCCTCTGCAGCAAGTGCAGAACATGATTCCATGCTCCCGCCGGTCCGCCTAGCGGCTCCACCATCAACGCCAGCACGCCGCTGCGCTTTGCGCCCAGCACATCGGTCAGCAGTTTGTCTCCCAGCATAGCGGTGTGGGCCGCCGCCACGCCGTCCATGGCCTCCCGGTATCCCCGGACGCCCGGCTTTCCGGCGTGGCCCACGTAGCTGATTCCCAGCTCATGGCAAAAGGTCTCCACCCGGCTGGTGGAGCGGTTGTTGGACAGAATCTTGACCGTGACGCCAGCGGACTTGCAGTCCGCCAGCCATTGGCGGAGGGTACTGTCCGGGCTGGGGACGGAGCGTGGGGCCAGGGTGTAGTCCAGATCGCACAGCAGCAGACGGATGTCCAGCGTGCGCAGCAGCTGGGGGGTGACGTCGGTATAGCGGTCAAAAAGCCGGTCAGGAATCAGGGAAAATGGCATAATGTCCTCCTGGATCGCATAATGTAGGGTCAGTATAACACGCCTGCGGCGATTTCACAAGAGGGGGAAGATAACTTGCAGATCTATTTAGCCGCCGCGCCGGAGCATCTGGCGGAAGCCCGCCGCTTCACGGAGCGGATTGCGCATGCGGCCTACCGCATCGGTCCGGACGGGCGTCTGGTCCGGCAGAACCTGCTGCCGAGAATCCGCGGGGGGCTGCTGGCGCTGGGGGACTGGGAGTGCGGTCCGGTCCGGGACCCCGCCATGCTGTGCCGGGAGGTGTGGCGGGAGTGCAGCAACCGCGGCTTTGGCGGCGTTGTGGCGGACTTTGAGGAGCAGCCATCGGAGGATAAGGCCGCGTTTCTGGAGGCGATGGGGAAGGTGCTGAGCCGGAACCGAATGCGGCTCTTTGTCCCGGAGGCGTACGGGCAGCGGGTGAGCCAGGCCGCCGTCTTGATCTGCACCGCCATCTCCGGCGGCACGCTGCGCCAGCGGCTGGAGGAAGCGGCGGCGCGGTTCGGGCCGTCACGGGTCGCGCTGGATTTGCAGCGGCTGCGGATGAGCTTCCCGCTGCCCTGCCCGGAGGGGGAGGGTACGCCGCTGAGCGGCGAGGCTTTGGATTCGTTTCTGCGGGAGCGGGAGCCGAGCATCTTCTATTCCGGGGATTTGTGCGCCAAGTATTTCACCTGCACCCAGGACGGGGAGAGCCGGTTCATTCTGTTTGACGATGGGGACACGCTGCGGCGGAAAATTCAGATGGGCCGCGAGATGGGGCTGTGCGCCGGTTTCCTGATGTATCCGGAGACGGCGGATTTACTGCCCGCAATGTTTGGAAAAGGATAGGGGCCAGGCAGACGGAGGAGAGAACCGTCTGCCTGTTTTTTATGAAAATTCTGTATCTATGTAAGAATTTTCCCTTTTCCGGATTGTCAAATACGGAAAGTGTTGGTATAATAAGCACGAAAGCTCGATTCATACAAAACTGCGGGCACGACAAAGAGAAAGGGGACATAAAATGATGAAAAAATCACGTAAAAGGCTGCTGTCCAGCCTTTTGGCGGTAGCCTTGGCGTTGTCACTGCTGCCGCCGGGTACGGCGCGGGCAGCGCAGGCGGAGGTGACTGGGACACTGTCCGCAACGATGCGGATTGATTATTCCCAGAAATTGGAGGAGTTGCAGGAACGCAGCCTCCAGGTATCCGTTGTGCAGGACGGGAAAGATTTGGGACGGGTGGACCTGGCCCGGCCCGGAACCTACAGCGTAGGCGGATATGAGGCGGTTGTCTCCGCCCGGAACACGGACGGCGGAGACCTGGGCGGCGGAAGCTGGCCTGGATATCTGGACCTGGAGCTGCGGAAGCTGCCCCGCGGAAAGTACACGCTTCGCTTCACCGGCACAGGCTACGCCGCCTACAGCGAGGAGCTGGACATGACGGAGCACGCCTGGCATCTGATTGTGGGCACAGGCGACGCGACCTGCACCCTGGGCGACGTCAACGGCGATGGCCGGGTAGACGTCCGGGACCGGGAGGCGCTTGCCAAAGCGTTGGGTTCTTCCAACAGCAGGGATATAGCCCAGTATGACCTCAACGGCGACAATGCGATTGATATTGTCGATCTGGCTTACATCAACCGTCTGATCAAAGCAGAGGGCGGTTCCAGCAAAATTGAGACCACGGTACTGGTACCGCCGGTCGTTCCCAATCCGGATGATCCAAAGCCAGGGGTTCCTGGAGACCCGGTTGTGCCGGATACGGACCCGGATGAACCGGACGGAAGCAATACCCAAATAGAAGGCGGCAGTCTGTCCGACCTGTTCCAGGACAATGGGACGGTTCTGCGCTTCTCTGCTCCAAAGGGTGAGGATATCGTAATCCCGCTGGAGCTGAGCGAGCCGGTGGAGATGTCGGAAATTCAAATCGTATCGCCTGCCGGAACCGGCGCGCTGCAGGCCGGCCGGGCGCTGGTGGAAACCGTGGACGGCAACCGGATGGAGATTCCCTTTGAAAACGCCCAGCCGGAGGGGACGCACCCCATCGGGCGCAGTTCCGGCGACAGCGTGATTACCATTTCCCTTGGAACCAGAGTTGCTGTCAAGAAGATTACCATTACAGTAACCAAGACCGTGGGCGGCGAGTATGCGGCTGTGGAAACCATTCAATTTTTGAAGGATATTGTGCCGGACAACCCGGTTCCCTCCCACAGCGTGGTCAAGGGGCTCAAGGCGGAGGCTGGCAGCGAAGCGGTCAGCCTTACCTGGGACGCCCTGCCCAATGTGTCCGGCTATAAAGTGACCTATTGGCTGCAGAGCAGTCCCAGCAGCACAAAGCAGCTGCAAGTTGACGTACCCCGCGCACAGGTAACGGGCCTGGATAATCTGAAGACCTATGTCTTCACCGTCACGCCCACGGCGGAGGGCTGGGAGGGCAAGCCCTCGGAACCCGTTACTGCCACACCGCAACCCGCCAGTGTTCCCGCGAAACCGGACATGGTGACAGTGAGCGCGATGGACGGCGGACTGAGCGTATCCTGGAAAGCTGGCAAATCAGCGACATATTATGAAGTGTACTACCAGGAGAAGGGGGCGGCCCAGTGGCAGCAGGCTGGCGGCCAGCTGAAGCAGACCCGTATGACCATCGACGGTCTGACCAACGGCGTGACCTACTCAATCTATGTGGTGGCAGGCAACGCGCTGGGCAAGGGTCCCAAGTCCGATACGGCGGAGGGAACGCCGGAGGCGGTCAAGCTGGAGCGGCCAGAGGGCATTCCCACAAAAGGGCTGCTGGACAACAGCCTCATTCAGGAGGTTCGTCTGGCGGACATGAACAACTACGACCGCGATTCCTACACCACCGCCAAGCCCTTTGACGTACGCAACGTCATAGACGGCGATTACTCCACCCATTGGACGGCCCGCGATTGGTCCAGCAACGAGCACGTGGAAGTGACATTCACCCAACCCGTAAGCCTGAGCGCGGCGTTGTGGGTACCGCGTCTGGACGGTTCCTATCCCAGTTGGCTGCGGGTGTACAGCATCCATGTCTGGTACGAGGACGATGATTTGAGCAAACCCGGACACCTGATTGTACCGGACCCCAACACCGGCGGTCGGGACGACGGAGCAACAGGCAACAGCAGCGCCATGCAGACCTGGCCCAGTGTGCGCGGGAATCCTGCCGTGTCGAAATTTGCCATTCTGCCCTTTGATGCCGCAGGTCCGGTCAAAAAGATCAGCGTAGCAGTGGAGCAGGTGGACTATAATCGGGTCAGTCTGTCCGAGCTGTTGTTTATGGAATACGACCCGGAGCATGACCTGCCGGGAGATATCGACAAACTGTTTGCCAACAGCCTCCACACGGAGCTGGCCTCCGGCGTAACCCAGAGTACAATTGACGCCCTGCGGACACGGCTGAACGGCGAAGAAAAGGACTACTGTCTGTATCCGGCGGCGTTGGAGGACGAATTGCAGCTGGCGGAAGAGCTGCTGGCAGGCCAGAGCAGCGGCGTACTGCTGAACGGTCTGGACGCCCGCGGCGGTTCCGGCGGCAGCGACCTGCAGCCTCTGGGTGTGACGGCAAAAGCGGGCGATGAGATTACCATTTTTGCCTCCGGCATCCCGGAGGGGAAGACCGTGACCGTGTACGCCACCCAGTTCAACAGCGAGGTCTCCGGCTGGAAGGGCCTCGTGGGTACGCTGGTGAACGGACGCAATATCATGAAGGTTCCCAAGCTGTCCAGCAAAGCCGGGGTAGACCATGGCGGCAGCCTGTATTTTACCTATAACGACGCAGATGCGGACAAGATTTCCCTTCATGTTCGCCGTGCCATTGATATTCCCATGCTGGACCTGTCCGATTGGTATACCGTTACAGAGACGCAGCGTAAAGAGCTGATTGGCGCATATGTGGACGAATTGAGCGGCTATCTGACCAAGTACGCCATTGCCAAGGACGCTGGCGACTATCGGAATGTGACGGAAATTGCCACGCCGGTGGTACTGCTTTCTCTTCCGTCCAAAGCGGTCAGTAACGCGCTGGGCAGCGGAACGCGGGAAGAGAAAATCAATACCCTCTATAACAACGTATTAGCCTGGGAGGACGTCATGCACATCTGCAAGACCACCCATGGCATTGACGGGACTTACGAAAACAATACCCAGGCAGCGCGGCAGAATATCCGCTGCATGACCATGTTTGAGGGCGCGTTTATGTACGCAGCCGGGAACCATATCGGTATCGGCTACGGTTCCTGCGGCGGCATGGCCGTCGGAAAGCCTATTTCCACACTGTCGGAAAATGCGCAGGCAAACCAGCTCTTCGGCTGGGGCATTGCCCATGAGATCGGCCACAATATGGATCTGCTGGGCAAGGCGGAAATCACCAACAACATCTATTCCCTGATGGTCCAGACCTATGACGGAAAGCAGAATACACTCCCGTCCCGGCTGGAAAAAAGCGGAAAGTACGCCGAAATCTTTAACAAGGTTGCCCAGCAATATGCCGGTTCGTCCAATAATGTGTTTGTACAGCTGGGAATGTACTGGCAGCTGCACCTGGCTTACGACGACGGCCAGCAGCCGCTGAAGTTCTTTAACGAGTTCTCCAAAGCATGGACGGCAAAGACTTTCAGCGAGGGTGCGGGCAGCTATGACGAGAAAGTAGCTCTGACGGCTTCCGGCGTGGCCGGGAAGGACCTGACGGAATTCTTTACCCGCTGGGGTATGACCCTCAGCGACAGCGTCAAGGCGACGCTTGCTTCCTACGCGAAGGAGGAGCGGGCGGTCTGGTATCTGAGCGACCAGAGCCGCCGGGACCGGCTGAACGCAGTCTCTCCCGCTTCCGGACAGCTGAAGGCGTCGGCTAAGAAAAAGGCCGGCACAAACAATGAGGTTACTGTGAGCATTGATGCCAGCGGCATTACTGGAAATGTGCAGGGCTACGAGATTTCCCGCAGCGGGAAATCCATTGCGTTCGTCATGGCGGAGAAGGACAGCCGCACGGCAACCTACACAGACACGATTGGTTCCGGAAACCATATGGATTATGAGTACACGGTGACAGCTTACGACACGCTGGGCAACAAGACCGGCAGTACGGTTGAGGCAGGCGAGGTTCGTATTGCGTATGACACCGTGATTGACAGCAGCCTGTATGAGACGGATCGTGGTGAGGATGGAAGCGTAACGATTACGCTGGAGAAGGAGACCTCTATTTCCGGACTGAAGCTGAACGGCATGAAGCCGGAGAGCGGTGCGTTCACTGTTTCCGTCACCACGGCGGAGGACAAGAGCGCAGTCGCTTTGAAGGGAGACTTCAAGGATAATCAGGCCATTGATGACAAGGAGAGCTTTGTATCGTACTTCAAGGTACCTGAAGCCGATATGACGGATGAGAACGAGACACGCATTTGGACCTACGATGCCAAGAAAGTAACGATTACGGGACTTCCCAGCGATGTGGATTTGGACAAGGTGCAGCTCATCAGCTACGCGGGCGACGATGTGGCATTCCTGGACGGAGCGACTATGGGCCTGCTGTCGGCGGACTACAAATACGGTACAGAGGCAGATGATGTTATCAAAGCGGGTACGCTGGTAATCGTGGGTACCTTCCGCGGTGATCCGGTATACAATACGTTTGAGATTAAGGGCGAGTTTACAGGCGCCATCCAGTCCGAAGATGGCGACATAGCGGCGGCAGAGCCTGTTACCCGGTCTATAGACGGAGATGGGTACCTGTTTGCTACGGTACCGGCTTTCGGCGACATGTGCGACATCAGCGACGGCCTGTTCCTCTTTGTCCCGAATGTGCAGCGAGAGGCTGAACTCCAGGATATAGAGGCAACGGGTACGCACTGTACCGCCACCAACCTGCTGCCCAGCCGGATTCAGGTCAATCTGTACCGCACAGATGATCCTGACAGCGCGGACAGCAAGCGTCTGACCGCACAGTCCATGTGGATCAGTTGTCCCGGCGGTTCCGAAGAAGACCTGCCGTTGGTTGTTCTGGAGGGAGGCGCCCAGTCATGATGAAAAAGAATGTATTCGCGCTGCTGCTGGCGCTGGTCCTGCTCACCGGAGCAGGACCGGCGGCCAGGGCCGCTGGCCGGACAGAGCTGTACTGGGAAAACAGCAGCCAGACCGGGAAAATCTATCTGGACCTGCGGGAGCTGAATACCAGCGCATATGGTATCCAATTGGAGCTGACGCTGGACGGCAGTTATCCGGATTGCGTATTCCAGGCGGAAAACAGCCGTGCGTACGCGCCTGCTTGTACTGTGGATGTCCGGCAGGGGAAGACGGATGTTGTCATTTACATCACGGATACAGAGCCCCTGAACAACAGGGAAGATTTTACCCTTGGGACGTTGGATTTGGGAATCCGCGAGTCTGTCGGGACCGGCGTACTGCCGGAGAATGCCAGCATTACCGTGCTGGACCGGAATTTGACCGGCAGTTCAGAACGCATTTCTGTAACTGGTACCGGCAGAACAGATGCCCCGTCCAGACCTGAACAGGACCGTCCAAACGACAGGCCGGAAAATAGACCAGACAATAAACCGGAAAATAAACCGGACAATTCACAGAAACCCAATACGGACCCCAGGCCCAGCAGCCCGGAGCCGTCCCAGCCTGACACAACGCCAGCAACGCCGCTTTTCAACGATGTACAGGAGAAGGACTGGTTCTATGGCGCCGTGCAGTTTGTATACGGAAAAGGGATGATGAGCGGTACCGGCGCGGGTACGTTTGCACCCTACGCCACCACGACGCGGGGTATGATCGTCACCATCCTGCACCGTCTGGAGGGCTCGCCGGCAGAGATTACTTCTTCGTTTACAGACGTGCTTTCCGGGGAATACTACGCCGCACCGGTAGCGTGGGCGTCGGCCAACAAGATTGTTACCGGATACAGCGACGGAACCTTCCAACCCAATGCGCCCATTACCCGTGAGCAGCTGGCCGCGATTCTGTACCGGTACGCCCAGTATAAAAATGCGGATGTCTCCCGCAGGGCTGCTCTGACGCAGTTCAGCGACCAGTCAAATGTTTCTGCCTATGCAGTGGACGCCATGTCCTGGTCCGTGGATGCGGGACTGATTACCGGCATTGACGGACGGCTGGAGCCTGCAGGCTATGCCAACCGTGCGCAGGTGGCTACGATTCTGATGCGGCTGTGTGAGAATGTATTGATTGGATGAGGAGCTGATAAAAATGACGGCTGCTGAGACGTTGACCGGAAACACCTTGCGTATCGGGATGCGGCGCCTTTAGGAAAGAGGAACGTGAAGCCGGAATAAGAGAGGGAATGAAGCAGGGAATGACGACAACGGCGCGCCGCATGTTAGAGACTGGAAAATATGCATTAGAAGAAATTGCTGATATTTCCGGGCTTTCATTCGATGAACTGAAGACGATACAAAACAACTGAAAAGCAAAAGGAAACGGGCCGGGAATCTGCGGATTCCCGGTCTTTCCATATTCAAAAAACGCTTGACAAATCCGCACTGCTGTGGTAGTATAAGTTTACACACTACTATAGTAGTACAAGAAAGGAGCATCACACATGGACAACAAGCTATTTGATTCAGAGTTAAAAGTCATGGGCGTACTGTGGCGGGAAGGCGATGTAACCGCCAAACATATTTCTGACGTGTTGGGCCAGGAAACCGGCTGGAATATCAACACGACCTATACCATTATCAAGCGGTGCATAAAAAAGGGAGCGGTCAAGCGTCTGGAGCCGAACTTTCTCTGCCACGCCCTGGTTGCCAGAGAGGAGGTGCAGGAGGCGGAGACGAATGCGCTGCTTAATAAGCTCTTTGACGGAGCCGCCGACCAGCTGTTTGCCTCGCTGCTGGGACGAAAAACGCTGTCGTCCGGGGAGATTGCGCGGCTGAAAGAGCTGGTCGCCAAATTGGAAGGGAAGTGACACTGTGAGTCTTTTGCAAATGAGCTTTTCCGGCGGCATTTTGATTCTGGCAATTACCGTTATCCGGGCATTGGCGCTGCATAAGCTGCCGAAACAGGCGTTTTGTATTCTGTGGACGGTGGCGGCGCTGCGGCTGCTGGTACCGGTGTCGATTCCATCGCCGGTAAGTGTGTATACGCTTGCTGAGCCGGTGAGCATGACGCAGGAGGCCGGATATCCAGACATACCCATGAACCCAATTCTGGAAACAGTCTGGCCTGCGGGGGCCACAGCTGTAGAGGAAAGGCCGGATATCCCTGTGCGGCAGATCGTCTGGGCGGCAGGAAGTCTGGCGTGTACCGTGTTTTTCACGGCATCTTATGTATGGCGCCGCCGGAGGTTTCGGGAATCGCTTCCGGTAGATACTCCGGCGGCGCGGGAGTGGCTGGCAAACAGTCCGCTCTGGCGGAGGGTGGACATCCGGCAGTGCGGGGCTGTCTCCGCGCCGCTGACCTACGGTATTTTCCGCCCTGTGATCCTGCTGCCGAAGGAGATGGACTGGGAGGAGGAGACCGCCTATGTGCTGGAGCACGAGCTGGTCCATATCCAGCGGTTTGACGCGGCGTGGAAGCTGGCGTTTGCGGCGGCGGTGTGCGTACACTGGTTTAACCCATTGGTATGGGTCATGTATGCGCTGGCTAACCGGGATATAGAACTGCGCTGCGATGAAACCGTTGTCCGGCGGTTCGGACTGGGGAAGAAGTCCGCCTATGCGCTGACGCTGATCGGCATGGAGGAAACCCGGACCGGACTGCCGCCAATGGCCAGTAGCTTCAGCAGAAATGCAATTGAAGAAAGGATTACTGCTATTATGAAACTGAAGAAAAGGTCAATTGCAGCCGTTATACTGGCGGCTGTGCTGGTATGCGGTTTGTCAGTAGGGTTTGCGACTTCTGCTGCGGAGGAAAAGCAGGGGGATTTACGGCAATATCTGAAAGAAGTACCGGCGATGGGCTTTACCCAGGAGGAGAGCCAGAGGCTGCTGTCGCTATGGTTTGATGGGTACGAGGATATGACGGTGGCGGATTATCAGCAAAAGATGTGGAAAGAACGGGACAAACCGGGGGACATGGAACTGATGGATCGTTTCTCCCAAAGCCTCCGAACGGGTACTTTTGGCAGCGATAAAGAAGACCAGGCGCGGGATGCTTACAGCAACTACTTTTTCAACGTTTATGAGCCGCTGACGGCATCAAGATGGCAGAGCCGTGATTTCAGCCATTTCGTTGCAAAGAACGCGCTGCTGGAGTACGTCTTTACTCTGAATATTCTTGATGCGGAAACATTGACAGTAGGGGAGTATGAGCGGACACAGCAAGAAATCAAGGACGCTATGAAAGATTTTCTGTGGGAACGAACAGAGACGGAATTAAGGGACGCTTCCTATATGGAGACATTCCTGGACCGTGAAACGGCCGCGTTGGCCAAACGCCTCAGCGCCAACAGCCTGCAGGTCCAAATCAATTATGGATTCCAGCCCGTAGAATCAGACGATACAGCCGCAGATTTTTCCAAAACCGTCTACCAAGGCTGGGATGAAGTTCTTTCGCCCTATACGGACTTTGGCCTGACCTATACCTTTGACGATGCGGACAATGACGGCAACGGCCTGACCATGTACTACCAGGGCAGGGAAGTCAGAGGCATTATGGACGAGCAGGAAAACCTATGGATCACCGAGCACACAGGAAATGGTATTTATGCCGCAGACGCAATTGAACTGCACGCAGTCTACAAAGGCGGCAAGCTTACCGGTCTGCGCCAAGCCACGTCTGCGGAGCAGGCGGAGTGGGACCGGATACGGGAACAGAACAGCAAGGAGGGGACGCATTATGCGAACGCAAATCCTTCCAGCCCAGTTTCCCAGCAGGACGAGGAACGGGAGTTTCCCCACGCCACAGCAGAGGATTACGCCTCGTTTTTGACACTGATGGACAACAGTGCGGATATGGCGTTGTCGGAATTCAACCGGCTCCTGCTGGACTGGGGCAACGAACATTGGGACGCCTATAATCGGATTATGTGCGACAGTCTCTGGAACGATTACGCCGTTGAACTGAGCACAGAGGAGGAACGCTTTGTATCCCTCACCTGTAATCTGTCCGGTACGGAAAACGCCATGCTTGTACGAAGCGATTACACCGGGAATCCAGAGGAGGACCCCGGATTCAGCGCAAATCTGCCGGAGAGGATGACGGTGGCGAACGGTATAACGGCGGCTTGGTGCGATTTGTTCTATCAGTGCAGCTATCATATTGCGGACAAGTCCGCCGTTACAGTCCAGGAGCGCGACCTCTGCATTGGCGGTTTGACGACCGGTATCCTGGAGTTCTGGAACGAAACCGGTTTAGATACGCTGCTGCGCATGACCGAGGAGGAGGTTGCCGGAAAGCTCAACAGTATTGCGGAGATGCACAGTACCGGCTCCATCCGAATCATGCCTATAACTACGGATAATATCCATTTCGAAGCGTTGGACGAACGGGGATTAACTGAATAAAATCAGCAGGACCACCCTTTGGGGCGGTCCTGCATTTTCACTCTGTTACGCTGTAGATTGGGAATAGCTGCCGCGCCGTTTACTGCACATTTTAATCCGGCGGCAAGTCTTATGGTACCGATCTGCAATAAGACCGGCGTCCTTGTAACAGGCCAGCTGCGCCCGCCAATGGCGTTTCTCCTGTTCTACAGTGAGGGCGAAATACAGCCGCCGGTGTTCCGGGCAGTAGCAGCGCAGAACCTGTTCGGTGGGCGTGGTACGAATCCATCGTCTGCCGCTCAGCGGCTGGCCGCAGGTGGGGCAGAGGGGATTTATCACGGCCTGATGGTTTTTACAGACCCACCGGCCCTCATAAACGCCCAGATTCAACTCCCAGAGTGGGACTGGTCCTTTGCGCTTCGGCGGACGGCGGAAAAGGGAAAATTCCGCGCAGCGGTCCATCATCGTCTGGTATAACAGGACGGTATAATAGGTGTCATTCCAAGCGCTGTGAAAATCCAGGTCCGTGTCCAGGTCAAGATCTGTCACGGCCTTTTCCAGGCTCGGCTGACAGCCCAGGTCTCCGGTGCAAAGTTTTTGGTAGATGTATTGCAGGTCAAAATACTCGCACTTCCAACCGGCGTCAAAGGAGAGGTTATGGTACTTGTAATTGCTCAGCAGCACCTCCACATCGTTGTTGCCCCACTCCACAAAAACAGGGTCCGGCCCGCACCAGTGCAGAAAATCGGGTCCCAGGTCCAGAAAGCCAGGGGCATCGGAGAGCAGCTCGTCCAATTCCTCCGGCGAGTAGGGGAGGACGTCGTAGGTGTGAAATCCGATCTTACGGCTGGCTTTGGGACGGATATAGCTGTGGAAGGAGTCCAGCATCGCGCCGGTATCCTGTTCCACTTTAATGGCGGCAATCTCCAGCAGCTCATGGAAAGGGACACGTTCCCCCTCGTGGTTGCGGTAAAACGCGGTATTCCACTCCAGGTCCAAAAAAATCAGCTCGGACATACGAAACGCTCCAGTACAATTATCATATCTTTGGGAAGGGGCGCGGCAAAAGTGAGCGGCTTCCCGGTAACAGGGTGCGTCAGCTCCAGGCGGACGGCGTGCAGGGCGGGGCGGGCGATAAGGTCCGGATTTTCCGTACCATAGAGCCAGTCCCCGGCCAGGGGACACCCCAGCGCGGCCATGTGGAGGCGCAGCTGATGGGTGCGGCCTGTGCGCGGCGTAAGCTCCACCAGCGAGAAGCCGCCGCCTGTGGACAGAACGCGGTAGGCGGTGCGGGCAGGCTGGCCGTCCGGACAGACCTGCCGCTCAATGGCAGAACCTGGCGCACGGCCAATGGGGAGATCAACACTGCCGGTCTGCGGGCAGGGCGTACCGGTGCAGATTGCCTGGTACTGCCGGAAAAAATCGCGGCTGTGGAGGATACGGCGGAGCCGGTCGTGGATAAAGCCGCTTTTCGCCACAGCCATCAGGCCGGTGGTACCCCGGTCCAGACGGTTGACCGGATGAAAGGAGAATCCCTCGCCCAGATAGTGGGCCAGTCCACCGGCCAGGGTTGGTTCTCCGGGGGACAGGGAGGAGGGGATCACCGCCAGGGGAGCGGGCTTGTTGAGAATCAGAAGGTGGCTGTCTTCAAACACGATGTCCAGCTCCATAGGAACGGGAGCAACTGCAGTCGGACGTTCCGCCGCGTTCAAATCTACAGTAAGCCGGTCTCCGGTTCGGAGAACCGCATCGGTGAAGACGCGGACGCCGTTGACCGTCAGGCCGGATTCCGTCCGTTTCAGACGCTTGACGAGGGCGGTTGAAAGTCCCAGCTCATATTTCAGCAGGGAACGGGCGGTGCGCCCGCTCTGCTCCCCGCTCACAACCAGCTCCAGCAGCGGCATGATACGCCTCCATTTAATACTTAAAATTAAAATAAATTATACAACATACCAACGCAATTTTCAACCACAACATTGCTCTATCATAAGAAATAAAGAAATGGAATAGAAAACCTCTTGGCAAAAATTTAACAAGGGGTTATACTATGGACAGCTATTTTCGTGCAATACAGGAGGAACATATGGTAGAATTCATCAAACAGCACAAGCTGGTACATATTTGGGCGGCAGGCGTTCTGGCCGTCTTCTGCGCTTACTGGTACGGCGCCAGCAGTCCGGAGGCGGCAAACGCGGTGTCCGGAGCGACCCAGACTCTGAAGGACGGATATGCCAAATTCTGGTATCTGCTTCCGTTTTCTGTGGTCGAGTGGTTCTATGTCTTTTTCATCGTGGGCGTTACAGCCTGGGCCGTTGTCCTGCTGCACCGCATCCGCACCAGAAAGGGACGCCATGCCGTCTACGGCTGCGCCGCCGGTCTGGCCTGCCTCAGCCTGACCGCCTACGGTCTGTACTGTCTGCTTTGGGGGGTAAACTACTACGCGGACGGCTTTCAGGAAAAAAGCGGCATCTATGCCCAGCCGGTGGCCGTCCAGGAGCTGGACCGGGTGACGTCATGGTTTGCCCGGCGGCTGGAGGACACGGCAGGGCAGGTGAAACGGGACAGCGACGGTGTTTTCGCTGTCCCGCGGGATGAAATTTTCCAGGCCAGTACGGGCATATACGAAAACATTTCCATGGAATTTCCGTTTCTGGCCCGGCAGGACCGTATCCCGAAAAAAATGTTGTTCTCCCGGCTCTTCAGCGCCATGAACTTCACCGGCTTTTACAGCCCCTATACCGGAGAATCGAACTTAAACATAGACAGCCCCGCCTGTCTGCTGCCGGCCAATATCGCCCACGAGCTGGCCCATCAGCGGGGGATCGCCTCGGAACAGGAGTGCAATTTTCTGGCCATCGCGGCGTCAACCGCCTCGGACGACAGCGCGTATCAGTATTCCGGCTATCTGATGGGCTACATCCATTTGAGCAACGCCCTGTACCGCGCAGACCGGGACCGCTGGGCGGAGCTGTACGCCGCGTTGCCGGAAACGGTGCAGGCGGATCTGCGCTTCCACAGCAGCTACTGGTCCCAGTTTGAGGGCCTCACCGCCACGGTCAGCAAGCGCATTTATGACAACACGCTGAAATCCTACGGCCAGACAGACGGCATCCGGAGCTATGGCACAGTGGTTGACCTGCTGACGGCCTACTATTGATCCTCCACAGTTTTCAGCGCATCCAAAGCCCTCCGCGCCCTGGTACTGCCGTTGGAAGCCGCCCGGCGCAGCCAATAGAACGCCTTCTCAGAGCTGGGTTCCACGCCCTGGCCCAGCGCAAACAGCATCCCGTACCGGTACTGTCCCTCCGGGTAATCCTGCTCCGCGCTCTTCTCCAGCCAGAACGCCCCCCGCTTCCGGTTGACTGGACGGCCCTGGCCGCTGAGGTACATCATACCGCACATGCACTGTCCCTCCGGATTCCCGGCTTTTGCGGCCCGCTCCATCCACTCCAGCGCTTTCTCATAGTCAACCGCCGTACCGTCGCCATTGTAATACATCGTACCGCACCGGCACTGCGCCTCGGCTACGCCCTTTCCGGCGGCGATGGTATACCATTGGAGGGCGTCGGGCTTGTTGATGCGGGTCCCCTGGCCCCGGTCGTAGGCCATGCCCAGCATGTATTGGGCGGGGGGGTAGTCCTGCTCTGCGGCCTGCTTGAAGCGGAACAGGGATTCCCGGTAGTTGACCGGCGTACCGCGGCCATCGTGGTGCAGCATACCGGCCTTGTATTGCGCCTCCGCAGACCCCTGGTCGGCGGCCTGTTCGTAGTACAGCAGCGCCTTTTTCAGATTCACCGCCGTACCGTCGCCCTCCTCGCAGAGCATCCCGCAGTTATACAGCGCGCCGGTGTGGTCCTGCCGGGACGCCTTCTCAAACCAGGAGAGCGCAATGGCGCTGTTCTGCTCCGCTCCCTCGCCGCCGTAGTACATGACGCCGCAGGCAAACTGCGCCTCTGCGCCGCCCTGTTCGGCGGCTTTTTCGTACCACTGGAGGGCAGAGGAGAGGTCTTTTTTCGTACCCAGCCCAAAGTAATACATGGTGGCGCACTGGAACTGGGCGTCCGCATGACCCTGTCCGGCGGCGGCCTCCAGCCAGTATAAGCCCATCTGCTCATCCTGCGGCACGCCGTCCCCGTCGGCGTAGAGCCTGCCGCAGCGGTACTGGGCGTCCACATTTTCCAGCGCGGCGGCTTCCTCGTACCAGTGCAGGGCCTTGATTCGATTTTGCAGCACGCCGTCGCCGGTATCATACATGACCGCGCACCGCATCTGCGCTTCCACCATGCCCTGCTCTCCGGCCTGCTGGTACCAGTCGATGGCTTTCGCCTTGTTTTGGACCGTTTCGCCCCGGTCATACAGTACGCCGCACCAGTACATAGCGCGGACATGGTTCTGCAGCGCGGCCCGTTCGAAGCAGGCCAGGGACTGCCGTTCGTCCACGGGGATGCCGTCGCCCTCATAGTGCATCATGCCGCAGTAGAACTGCGCGTCCGCGCTGCCCTGCTGCGCGGCCCGCTGGAACCACTGCAGAGCGGCGGTCCGGTTGACGTATGTGCCCAGGCCCTTGTAGTACATCAGGCCGCAGCTGTACTGCGCGGCGGCATTTCCCATCTGCGCCGCCTGTTCATAAGCGGCCAGCGCGTCGGGATACCGCTTGGCCGCGTAGGCGCTCTGCGCGGTGCTGAGGGCGGACTCCAGGGAGTTGACGCGCTCCTTCAGATCCTTCAAAGAGGCTCTCTGCTGCGCCTCCTGCCGCCGCTGCTCCCTCCATTTTTGGAATATACCCAAAACTTTCACCGCCTATCTTTCCAGTAATATGTTCGAGACTCAATTATACCCTCTTCAGCCGCATTTTGTCAAATCAGCCGGACCCGGAAGGAAAACGCGATATCCTCTTCCGCGCTGATATGGTATGCTTTCTCCACGTCCGCGCCAAAGCTGTCGATGCCGCCCACGCCGCGCATGGCGCCGCATACGGTCACAACCGTGCGCACCGGCCTGGGAAGCTCATAGCTGTGCGCGGCCTGTTCCAGCTCCTGGGGGGTGTGGGGCAGGGCGGAGAAGGCAAAGGGACTGCCGGATTTCTCCAGCAGCAGCTGTGCGCCGTCCGCCATATGCAGCGATGCCGCCCAGGTGTCTGTGTGACAGCCGCACTCCTGGGGAACCAGGTAGGGAGGAATATGGGGGACCTCCTGGTGCCAGCCGAACGCGCCGCCCTTTTTCCGGTCTGGATAGGTCTCCCCGGACAGGCCCAGCCAGCTGGTCCGCTCCACCGGCACAGGCGTGGCGAAACGAAGTCCCAGCAGGGGCAGCTGCGGTCTGCCGGTCTGGCCGTGATAGAGGACCGATACGTCCAAACAGCCGCGGTCTGTCACCGTATAAGCGACCTCCGTACAAAGTCCCGGCAGCGCAGGCGCGGTATAGGTATAGCGGATACAGACGCCCGTTTCGCTCTCCTGCAAAATCTGTATGCCGCCGCACTTCTGCCAGGCGTCCGCCGCCGCCCAGACGGAGCTGTTCCAGGCAAATCCATTCCCCAGATCGTTTTCCGTAGGGGCGCGCCAGTAGGCGGGGCGGGGCGCGCGCCACAGCCACTCCCGGCCACCGGAAATCAGAGAGACCGGTCCGCCTTCGGGGTAGGAGAAGAGGATTTCAAAATCCTTACCCCGGACGCCCAGCGCGCCGTCGCCGCGCGCCGTCCGGAGGGGGGAGGACTTTCCCGGCGCAGGGAGAAGGGCAGCAGCGCGGCGGTTTGCAGCGTCGTGGGCGGCGCGTTCCTCCGGACTGGCATACCAGTAGCGCACCTCCTGCATAGCTGGCTTTTCCGTGCCGTCCGCAAAGACAATGCCGTTGCCGCTGAATGCGTAGTCGCTCTGCCGGTCGCCGAAATCGCCGCCGTAGCCAAGAACCCGGCGCCCATGGCAATCCGTGTGCCAGAGGGCTTGGTCCATATAGTCCCAGATGAAGCCGCCCTGATACTGGGGGAACTCCTCCGAAAGCCGGATATAGCTCTCCATACCGCCCAGGGAATTGCCCATGTCGTGCATGTACTCGCACAGCAGAAAGGGTTTTCCGCCGTGGGGCTGACGGCCCTCCAGATACGCCCGGACATCCTCCGGCGGCGCGTACATCCGGCTCTCCACATCGGAAATCTGATTGAAAGCGCGGTTGTGGAACACCCCCTCGTAGTGGACCAGACGGCTGGGGTCCTGGGACCGGAAGAACTCCGCCATAGCCAGAATATTTTCTCCCGCGTAGGACTCGTTTCCGCAGGACCAGAAGAGGATGGCGGTATGATTTTTGTCCCGTTCAAACATGGAGCGGGCGCGGTCCACAGAGCAGTCCCGCCACTCCGGCAGGCTCCCTGGGACGTTCCAGCTGGGCTCCACCTTCCCCAGCTTCTGCCAGGAGCCGTGGCTCTCCAGATTTGTCTCGTCCATCATATAGATGCCGTTCCGGTCGCACAGGCAGTACCAGGGGGTCTGATTGGGGTAATGGCAGGTGCGGACCGCATTGATATTGTTCCGGCGGAACACGGACATGGCGGCCTCCATGTCATCCTGACGGATGGCGCGGCCCCGGTCCGGGCTCCACTCGTGGCGGTTCACGCCGTTGAGCAGCAGGCGCTCTCCGTTGAGCAGCATAACCCCGTCCTTCAGCTCGAAGCGGCGGAAGCCAATGTCATACGGGACAACCTCTGCTGCTGTTCCGTTGGCCGTATGCAGCGTCAGCGTCACCTGATACAGCTCCGGAGACCGATGCTGCCAGGGGCGGATATTTTCCAGGCGCAGGGGCTGGCTGCGGAAGTATTTTCCGTCCTGGCGCAGAGACAGGGAGCCGTCAAAGAGAACCCCCTGGCCGGGATGGGAAATATGGCAGTGTACGTCCGCGCCTGCCGTCTCGCCCTCCAGCAAAAGCCGGACAGACAGGACGCCGGTATGGTTGTCCTCCTCCAGACCAGCCTGCAGCCACAGGTCGGACAGATGCAGCGCAGGTTTGGCGTAGAGGTACACCGGGCGGAAAATCCCGCTGAACCGAAAGAAATCCTGATCCTCTATCCACGCCGCGCTGCTGCGCTTGTACACCTCTACGCACAGCCGGTTCCCCGTATCGCGGATATAGGGGGTGAGGTCAAAATCAGACGGCGTAAAGCTGTCCTCGCCGTAGCCCACAAAGCAGCCGTTGAGCCAGACATAAAATGCCTGCTCCACGCCCTGGAAGCTGATACAGATCCGCTTACCCCGCAGTCCCGGATCGAGGTCGAACTCCCGGATATAGCTGCCCACAGGGTCATCCTCCCAGTCGATCTGGGGCGGGCGGAGATTGGCGCGGCCGTCCCAGGGGTACAGCGTGTTGATATACTGAATCTGCCCGTATCCCTGCAGCTCCATGTGGCCGGGGACCTGGATGGAGCCAAAACCGGAGGCGTCAAAATCCTCCTGCCAGAAATTTTCCGGACGGAGGGCGGGGGCCTTGCTCCAGGCAAAACGCCACAGCCCGTCCAGAGACTGGCGCAGGGAAGAACAGCCCTGTTCCAGCTCGGCGGCGGAAGCGAAGCAAGCGTGGTCGGAATGGGCGTCCAGGCGGTTTACCTGGAACACAGTGGGGTCGGAAAGCCAGCGGATGTCTGCCTGCATGACAAAAATCTCCTTTTTATATTTTCTGTTGACGTACCGCAGCCAGCGGGAAAAGAAAAATTGCCAGCAAAGGGAAAGTATGCTATACTCGAAGCATCCCGAACCAAAGGAGAACAACTATGGAACCTGTCTACTACACCGTTCAGACCATCAACGGCGATTATGCCTACCTCCTCAGCGACAGCGGCGTGGACAACCAGGTGGCAATATTTCTGCTGCCGGAGGGGACGGACGTGGGAAGCAGGCTGCTGTTCGAAAACTTCGAGTGGACGCTGCTTGCCTGAACACAGCGGGGGACGAGGCCGTGCAGCGGTCCCGCCCCCGTTTTTTTCTCCTGCTATTCCCTGATAAAAGGGTCATATCGTTACCGGGCAAGGATCCAGGATCAGCAGCGGATTTGAGAGGGCATTAAAGTTCTTTTTGATACTTTTTCTTGAAAGAAAAAGTATCAATCCCGCTTCCAGGACGCGCCTTCTCTGGTGTCGGCCACTGTTATGCCCCGTGCCTTCAGTTCGTCGCGAATTCGGTCTGCTTCTGCAAAATTCTTTGCCTTTTTCGCCTCCGCGCGCTGTAGGACCAGCGCGTCAATCTCCGGGTCGCCCTCGCCGGTGATGACAATGCCGCCGGAAGCCGCCGTCTTGACATTGGCGTCCGCCTCGCGCCTGGCGGCGGCTTTCTCCAGCAGCCCCAGACTCAGCACCTGGTCAAAGCTGTCTAAAAGAGCCAGCTTTGTCTCGTCGTTGGACGGCATCTTCAGCACATCGTAGAGGGCGGTCACGCCCAGGGAGGTGTTCAGGTCATTGCCCATCGCCTTGCAGAATTTTTCCTTCTGGACCTGGAAGGCCGCCTCGTCCACCGCGCCATCGCCCGGCTTCAGCGACGCGATGCGGGCAATCAGCTTGCTATACGCGCCCTGGGCGTTGTCCAGATTCTCCCACGTAAATACCAACGCCTTGCGGTAGTGGCTCTGGAGGCAGAAGAGGCGGTAGGCCAGGGGATCGTAACCTTTTTCCTCCAGAAGAGATACGGTCAGAAATTCCCCTTTGCTCTTGCTCATCTTGCCGCTGTTTGTGTTCAAATGCAGCACATGCATCCAGTAATTGCACCACTTATGTCCCAGAAACGCCTCGCTCTGGGCAATCTCGTTGGTGTGGTGGGGGAAGGCGTTGTCAATGCCGCCGCAGTGGATGTCCAAATCTTCCCCCAGGTGTTTCATGGAGATGCCGGAGCACTCAATATGCCAGCCGGGGTAGCCGACGCCCCAGGGGGAGTCCCATTTCAGAGCCTGATCCTCAAATTTGGACTGGGTGAACCAGAGGACGAAGTCGTTTTTGTTCCGCTTATTGGCGTCCTCCTCCACGCCCTCCCGGACGCCCACCGCCAGGTCCTCCGCATCGTGGTCGTTGAAAATGTAGTACCGGTCCAGCTTGCTGGTATCAAAGTACACGTTGCCGCCGGAGAGGTAGGCATATCCTTTTTCAATCAGGCCGGAAATAATATGGATATACTCCCCGATGCAGTTGGTAGCCGGTTCCACTACGTCGGGACGCTTGATATTGAGCTTCCGGCAGTCGTCGAAAAAGGCGCCGGTATAGAAGGCGGCGATGTCCATGACCGATTTTTGTTCCCGCTTCGCGCCCTGGAGCATTTTGTCCTCGCCGGTATCGGCGTCGGAGGACAGATGGCCCACGTCGGTGATATTCATAACGCGCTTGACATTGCGGCCCTCGTAGCGCAGGAATTTTTCCAGGACATCCTCCATGATATAGCTGCGGAGATTGCCGATGTGGGCGAAGTGGTAGACTGTAGGTCCGCAGGTATACATTTTGACAAGCTCCGGGTGATTGGGGATGAATTCCTCTTTTTTATGGGATGCGGAGTTATAGAGATACATGTTCCGTTCCTCCTTTGGATGGATGGCATTTTTGCGTTCCGTTTTCACGGCTCTTTGCAGGGCCTCAAAATTATCCTCATTATATTACCAGCCTCTCCCTTTGGTGTCAAGTTGTCGTGTGGGAATAAAATGTTTTTCAGACCCCCTATTGACAAACAGGGCAATTTGTGTATAATACAAAGGATGAATAATTGCTCATATATTCATTTGTTCAAGCATTAGTTCAACAGAGGAGGGGCGCTATGAGTAAAGAGCCTGTGGAGCTGTGCGAGATCAGCGTGATCCATGAGGATGTCCTTGCGCGTGTGAAAGCCAAAATGCCTGACGAGGAGCCTGTGTATGAGGTTTCCGAGTTATTTAAGGTGTTTGGGGACACCACGCGGGCCCGTATTATCTGCGCGCTGAATATCGAGGAGATGTGCGTGTGCGATCTGGCTGCGCTGCTGAGTATGAGCCAGAGCGCGATCAGCCACCAGCTGCGGCTGCTGAAGGTATCGCGGATCGTCAAGAGCCGCAAACAGGGGAGAGTGGTCTATTATTCCCTGGATGACACCCATATCAATCATATTTTCGCTACGGCGTTTGAGCACGTCATGGAAGAAATGGAGGGATAAGCCATGGAAGAGGCAAAAAAGACGGCGATGGACAGCGGTCATATCCATGAGCACGACGAGCGCTGCCATCATCATGAACATCACGAGCATCATGAGCATCACCATGCGCATGAACACCACGAACACCACCATCACGGGGACAGCTGCGGCCATGAACATCACCACGAGGAGGGCTGCTGCGGCTGCGGCCATGACCACAACCACGAGCAGGCCCCCGCCGAGGCGCGGAAGGAGCTTCTGATTCTTGCTGCCGGCGCGGCGCTGCTGTGCCTGGGACTGGGGCTGCGGGCGCTGCTGCCAAGCCCGCTGGCCGGTACGGTTGTCCTGACGGCGGCATTCATCCTGATGGCGTTTGACATCGTTGTGCAGGCAGTCAAAAATATCCTGCGTGGCGATATCTTCGGGGAGAGCTTTCTGATGACCGTAGCCGGTACCGGCGCAGCCTGCATCGGTGAAATCCCGGAGGGGGCGCTGGTGTTCCTGCTCTACCGTTTGGGAGAATACCTCCAGACAAAGGCGGTTTCCTCCTCCCGGAAATCCATCTCCGCGCTGCTGGATGTACGCCCGGACCACGCCAATCTCCTGGAAAACGGCAAGGTCAGGGAAGTGCAGGCGGAGGAAGTGGAGGTCGGACAGACAATTTTGGTGCGGGCAGGGGAAAAAGCGCCGCTGGACGGCGTCGTACTCTCCGGCAGCTCCCAGCTGGACACCGCCGCTCTGACCGGCGAGTCCATGCCCAGGGAGATCGTTCCCGGCCAGCAGGTCATGGCAGGCTGCATCAATCTCAGCGGCGCGCTGGAGCTGCGGGTGGAAAAATCCTTCGGCGAGTCCACTGCCAGCAAAATCCTGGAGATGGTGGAGAACGCATCGGAAAAGAAGTCCGCCAGCGAGAAGTTCATTACCCGCTTCGCACGGGTCTATACGCCGGTGGTCTGCCTGGCGGCTGCGCTGGTAGCGTTCCTTCCGCCGCTGGCGGGGATGATGCCCTGGAGCCAATCCATCTACAGCGCGCTTTGCTTCCTGGCCATCTCCTGCCCCTGTGCGCTGGTGATTTCCGTGCCGCTGAGCTTTTTTGCCGGGATAGGCCGCGCCTCCAGAGAGGGCATTCTGGTGAAGGGCGGCAACTACTTGGAGACATTGTCCAACGCTGAGATCGTGGCTTTTGACAAGACGGGTACGCTCACAGAGGGGCGTTTTACGGTGTCGGAGCGCCTTCCAGTTGACGGCGTATCAAAGGAACAGCTGCTGTCGCTGGCGGCGTTGGCCGAGAGCCGGTCCACGCATCCCATTGCGCAGTCCATTCTGGCGGCTGCCGGTACCGTGGATACGGAGACGGTAAGCGACGCGCAGGAAAGCGCTGGCCACGGCGTTGCCGTTACCGCCGCCTGCGGACACATTATAGCCGGAAAACGGCAATATTTAGCAGAAAACGGTATTGATGTTCCGGAAGCTGGTACAGGGAGCGCAACAGCGGTTCATGTAGCGTTGAACGGAGCATATCAGGGGGCCGTACTTTTGCGCGACGCGCCAAAGCCGGATGCGGCGAAAGCGATTTCCGCCCTGAAGGCGTTGGGCGTCCGGCAGACCGTCATGCTCTCCGGCGACAGCCGGCAGGCGGCGGAAGAGATTGGCAGGGAGCTGGGCTTAGACGCCGCCGTCGGCCAGCTGCTGCCGGAGGATAAGCTCAACGAGCTGGAACGCCTGCGCGGACAGCTCAGTGAAAAAGGGAAGATTCTCTATGCCGGGGACGGCATCAACGACACGCCGGTCTTAGCCGCCGCCGATATCGGTATTGCTATGGGCGGACTGGGCGCGGATGCCGCGATTGAAACTGCTGACGTTGTGATTATGGGGGATGAGCCGAAGATGGTGGCCGCCGGCATCCAAATCGCCCGGCGCACATCCAGGATTGCTTCGGAAAATATTGTTTTCTCCATTGCCGTCAAAATCCTGGTGATGCTTCTGGCTGTCATGGGATTGGTAGAGCTTTGGGCGGCAGTGTTTGCGGATGTGGGCGTCTGCATGATCTGTATTCTCAATACGCTGCGAATCAATCGCGGAACCTTGCGCAGCATCTGAAACCGAACCGCGCCTCCGGGCCTGCAAAGCGCAGGCAGGAAGCGCGGTTTTATTGACGGCCCGTCCGGAATCATGGGACGAAGCCTTCCGATTCGACATAAAAATTTTTGTGGACAAAGACGGCATATCCGTGTAAAATAAAAGACGTCGTATATCGCGCCACTGAAAAAACAGAGCGCACGAGGGGAGGTAAATGGGGATATATGCGGATTGAACAAAATAAAAATTTTGCTCAATCGAGTGGAGGCCAAACCGCCCAAATACAGCAAAATGCCTTTTTTGCGGCGTTTCAGGCTCCGCAGATCCCCAGCTGCTTATGACAAACTATCGAGATCACGCGCCGCAGATTCTCTGCGACTTTTTATCTTACCACGAAAACATCAAGGCCCACTCGCAGAAAACCGTTGACGAATACTTTCTGGACCTGCGGAATTTTTTCCGCTACATGAAACAGTCACGGGACCAATCCCTGCGGGATACGCCCTGGGATGAAATCTCCATCATGGACGTGGACGCCGCATTCATCCGCACCATCACGCTGACCGACATCTACGGCTACCTGACCTTTCTCAGCCGGGACCGTGCGCAGCAGCCCAACAGCCGCCGTACGGAATACGGTCTGTCCGCCACAACGCGCGCCAGGAAAATTGCAACCCTGCGCTCTTTTTTCAATTATCTCACAAAAAAAGTACATATTCTGGACGATAACCCCATAAAAGACATGGATTCGCCCAAATTAAAGAAAACCTTGCCCAAATACCTCACACTGGACGAAAGCCTGGAGCTTCTCAACAGTGTGGACGGCGCAAACAGCGAGCGCGATTACTGCATTCTGACCCTCTTCCTCAACTGCGGCCTGCGGATTTCCGAGCTGATCGGCTTGAATCTCAACGACATCCAGGACGACGCCCTGCGGGTTTTGGGTAAGGGCAATAAAGTGCGCATTGTCTACCTCAACGACGCCTGTAAAGACGCCCTGGAGCAGTACCTTGCCGTGCGCCGTCCCATCGGCGGCAAGGACCAGAACGCCCTGTTCCTGTCCGCGCGGGACCAGCGGATCAGCCGCTCCAATGTCCATGCCCTGGTCAAAAAACGCCTCAGCCAGGCCGGTCTGGACAGCGCACAGTATTCCTCCCACAAGCTCCGCCATACCGCCGCTACGCTCATGCTGCAAAACGGCGTTGACGTCAAGGCTGTTCAGGAGGTCCTGGGGCACGAACATTTGAATACCACGGAAATTTACACCCACATTGATAACGAGGCCCTGCGGGTTGCCGCGAGGGCCAACCCGCTGGGAAAGGTGAAGCCGAAAAAATGAATCTTACAATTACCCCCGCCTACGATGTTCCCCAGGAAATCGGCGAACTGTTTGCGGAATACACAGGAATGCTCCTTGAGAATGCCCCGGATTTCCGGCAGTACCTGGAGCTGCAGAACTATGATGACGAACTACTGCATCTGGAGGCAAAATATGGCCTGCCGGACGGCAGACTGTACCTGGCGCGCTGGGACGGCGCGGCGGCGGGCTGCATCGGACTGCGGCGGCTTGACAGTATGCGCTGCGAGATGAAGCGTCTGTATGTAAGGCCAGCTTTTCGGGGATTGAAAACCGGCAGGGCCCTGGCAGAAAAGCTGATTGCGGACGCACGGGAAATCGGTTACAGCCGTATGTTGCTGGACACCTTCCCTTTTCTCCGCTCCGCTGTCAAGATGTATCATGACTTGGGATTTTATGAGATTCCCAGCTATAACAACAGCCCGATGGACGGTCTGGTATATCTGCAATTGGACCTGTAGGCGGAGGTATACAGACGGTCTATCCCCGCCGGACGCCGGTAAAATGCAGGAACCGTATGCCCCGGTATTGATAGGTGCTTAAAGGGCGGTAATCGGCATCGTAGCTGTGGGCCGCGAGCAGTACGTCTCCAGGCCGCCGGGCGGGCCGCCGCAGAAGCGCAACCACTACCGGCGAGTGATTCCACGCCGCGCCGTCGAAGGACAGCTGCACCACATCTCCGGGCAGGATCTGACTGATGGACGCTGTCACGGCTGCAGGACCCTGCGACGTCTCTTCCCTAGTCATAAAGTTATAGAAATACTCCACTCCTGTCCAGGCAGGGGCCTTGTTGTTGGCGTCTATATAGTACCAGCCCAGGTCCTTGGTATAGTTCATCACGCCGCTGCCCGCATAGACGCATTGGGACGCAAAATTGGTGCAGTCCCCGCCGATTCTGTCATAGTCGTAAAATGCTGGATTCCGGCCATAGGCCCACCGGTGCGCATACCGTACCGCCGCCGCCCGGTTGTAGGGAAACAAGATGGTTCCATCCTTCAAGAGAAAATCACCCCTTCCACACAGCATATGCGGAAGGGGCGGCATATGTGTTACGGCTCCTGTTTTTCTTTTTCCCGGCGGTACTGTCCCAGCAGGCCGTCATATTTCCGGCCTGTGAGGCGGTAATACATCTCAAATCCTATGGTCATTGCGGCAAATATAACCAGAAAAATTCCCAAAAAAACCATCCAGGATTCTCTTTCCATGGGAAACCATTGGAACGCCCAAGCCGTGACGGCCAGCAGAGGCAGGAACAACAGGCAGAACAGAGCCAGACGCCAGGTATACCGCAGTTTCTGGAATACCCAATCCGTGAAGCACAGTCCCTGAATCAGCGACCCCGCAGCGCATACCAGCAGCAGCGTCCACAGCATGGAGGTTTCCACCTGCGTCCTTTTGGATGCCGCGCAGCAAATCAGGTAGACCAGCATGGTCCCTAAATACAGAAGACCGGCAGCAACCTTCCATTCCAAAACCGCGTTCCAAAACTTGTTCATTTTCCAAAACTCCTTTCCAACTCATGCAGTTTCTCCTTCAAATCCGCGGCGTACTGGCGGGACACATACAGCCTCTCCCCTCCGTCCACCGTCACCAGCATCCGTCCCCCCAGCTCCGGCCGGACGGAACGGATGCGGCGGAAGTTGACGATGGCGGACCGGCTGACCCGGAGGAAATCCAGTCCCCGCAGGCCCTCCTCCAGCTCGTACAGCCGCAGAGCGCATTCGTAGACCGCCTGTCCGGTATAGAGGAATGTGCGCTTATCCGCCGTGTCGATGTAGAGGATATCCTTTGTGTCCAGCAGGTGGAGTTCCCCGTCCAATGTGCCCACCAGCTTTTTCTGGTGAATACGCAGCATGGCGACCAGATGCAGGATGTCTTCATCCGCCTGGCGGCAGTTGATGACGACCTCTGTCTCGGAAAAGGCCGGGTCCTGGTTCAGCGTGATTTTCATGCCATCGCCTCCTTCTGGAACCATTGTAACAGAGCAGAGCGGAAATGCAAGGCGTTTTGCCTCAGTGGCGTTTGTGGGGAGCTGAGTGGAAAGTTTGGAGGACTGCCCTGCGCAGGACAGTCCTCCGTTATTTTAATCTGCTGCTCAATCACACCAGAACGGCCCGGTGGAAGACCTTCTTTCCCTTCTTAATCAGGACGCCTTCCCCGCTGAAAAGCTCCTGGGAAAACTTCTGGTCGATATCCGCCACCTTCTCGCCGTTCACGGACACGCCGCCCTGCTGTACCAGCCGCCTGGCTTCGCCCCTGGAGGCCGCGAGGGAACAGGCCGTCATCAGATGCAGAATCCCGATCTGCCCGTCCTCAAACTGCTCCCCGGTCAGGGCAGTGGTAGGCATATCCGACCGGTCCCCGCCGCCGCCAAATAATGCGCGGGCCGACTCCTGGGCCTTGTTGGCCTCCGCCTCGCCGTGGACCATGCTGGTCAGCTCCCAGGCCAGAATCTCCTTGGCGCGGTTGAGCTGGCTGCCCTCCCAGCCGTCCATTTCGTTGATCTGCTCCAAAGGCAGGAATGTCAGCATACGGATGCACTTCATCACGTCCGCGTCCTCCACATTCCGCCAGTATTGGTAGAAGTCGTAGGGCGTGGTTTTGTTGGCGTCCAGCCACACGGCGTTTCCGGCGGTCTTGCCCATCTTATTGCCCTGGGCGTCTGTGAGCAGGGTGATGGTCATAGCATGGGCGTCCTTCCCCAGCTTCCGGCGGATCAGCTCCGTGCCGCCCAGCATGTTGGACCACTGGTCATTTCCGCCGAACTGCATGTTGCAGTCGTAGCGCTGGAAGAGGTGGTAGAAGTCGTAGGACTGCATAATCATATAGTTGAACTCCAGGAAGCTCAGCCCCTTCTCCATCCGCTGCTTGTAGCAGTCCGCCCGCAGCATGTTGTTCACGGAGAAGCACGCGCCCACTTCCCGCAGAAGCTCTACATAATTCAGACCCAGCAGCCAATCGGCATTGTTGACCATCTGCGCTTTGCCCTCGCCAAACTCGATAAACCGCTCCATCTGACGCTTGAAGCACCCGGCGTTGTGGTCAATATCCTCTTTGGTCAGCATCTTGCGCATGTCTGTGCGGCCCGACGGGTCGCCGATCATGGTGGTTCCGCCGCCGATGAGGGCGATGGGCCGGTTGCCTGCCATCTGCAGACGCTTCATCAGTGTCAGAGCCATAAAGTGGCCTGCGGTCAGGCTGTCCGCCGTGCAGTCAAAGCCAATATAAAAGGTGGCCTTTCCGGCGTTGATCATCTCGCGGATTTCTTCCTCATTTGTGACCTGTGCAATAAGGCCCCGTGCCACTAATTCTTCATAAAGCTGCATGAATGATTCTCCTATTCAAAATAAATTGTATCCGTTGGTTCAGGCGGTAAGCGCACCGCGGCGGCTCCGAAGGACATTGTATACAACCACTGACACAACCACAACCGCGGCTCCCACCATCGAGAGCAGGCCAATGCGCTCATGGTAGAATACCGCCACCAGGATTGGGTTCAGAACCGGCTCGATTCCAGAAATCAGGGACGCAGTAACAGCCGGTGTCGTGCGCAGTCCAATGCACATCAGCACATAGGCCAGCCCCACCTGGAACGCGCCCAGAACGACGGCGCTGGCCAGCGCGGCAGGCGTAAACACTGTCTCCTGCAAAAGAAACGGAAATCCCAGCGCCACGCTCAGCGTGTCCCCCCAGAACACGGAGGAAATCGGGTCTGCATCGGGCATATCGTTCAAAAGGAACACGCCCGCGTAGGTCAGGCCGGAAATCAAGGCCAGTACATTCCCCAACATCTCCCCTGCCTCCAGGCTGTCCACAAAAAAGCACACCACGCCCAGCAGTACCAGCACACACGCCGCAATATCCAGCTTTTCCGGCCTCTTCTTCCAAAACAGGATTCCCAGAAGAATAACAAAAATCGGCGCAGTAAACTGGAGCACAATAGTATTCGCTGCGGTGGTCAGCTTGTTTGCCAGGGAAAACAGCACGTTGGTGCCGCAGACGCTGATGGTCCCCAGGGCAATCCAGCGGTTAAAGCGCAGCCTGTGGCGGCTGAGCAGCAGGTATCCGCCCACCACCAGCAGCGCCACAATATTCCGCGCACTGTTGATGCTCATACCGTTCCAGGGAATCACCTTGATGCACAGTCCGCCGATGCTGTACAGCACAGCGGCAATAAAGACGAACAGCGTTCCCCGCCGCCGTTCTCTCAAATCTACATCTTGTCGCTGCAAAAAAACACCCCCTGTCCTTTGTACTCCGCCAAGCGGCGGAAGTTGGACAGAGGGCGATTCATCGCGGTACCACCTCTGGTTCACCGTCCCCTCGCAGGAAACGGCCTCATAAAGTCCGGTCAGGACTTTCACGCTGTATCGGGCGCGCCCGGCGGAGCCTACTTACTGATTCGGTCCGCTGCTCCGGGATGTATTCGCACCGCCGCCCTCTCCCCTTTCCACCATCCAGGGGTTCTCTTGGCAGGGTTCTGCCGCGCTACTTCTTCCCATCATCGCGTTATCAGATGGTAGTATAGCGGGAAAAGGGGCGTTTGTCAATGGGGAATTTCCACTTTTTTAAGCCTTCATGACCTTTGCCATAACAGCCAGGCCCTTGTCGATCTCCTCCCTGGTAATGACCAGCGGCGGCAGCAGGCGCAGGGTATCCTTCCCGGCGGTCAACGCCAGCAGGCCGCTGGCCATCAGCCGGTCCTTCAGTTCCTTGTGGGCCATCCCCTGCACGCCTACGCCAATCATGAGGCCCATCCCCCGGATGCCGGACACATAGGGACTGTTCAGCGCGGCAATGCCGTCCCGGAGATACCGCCCCTTTTCCTTCACTTGCTCCAGGAAATCCTCCGTCAGCGTATCCATAACCACGTTTCCCGCCGCGGCAGCGATTGGGTTGCCGCCGAAGGTACTGCCGTGATCGCCGGTTCCCAGTACCTTCCGGCACTTCTCGTTTGCCAGGAAGCCGCCAAAGGGCAGTCCGCCCGCGATGCCTTTTGCAAACGTCACCACATCCGGATGCACGCCGAACTGCTGGAACGCAAATACACTTCCCGTACGGCCCATACCAGTCTGCACCTCGTCAATGAGCAGCAGCCAATCCCGCTCTGCGCAGAGCTTTGCCACCGCCTGTACAAAATCCTTGTCCAGCGGGTTCACGCCGCCCTCGCCCTGGATCAGCTCCATCATCACCGCGCACACATCCCCATCGGCCTCGGCCATCAAACTGTTCATGTTGTTTGCCTCCGCATAGCGGAAGCCCTCGGTAAAGGGGAAAAAGAAGTCGTGGAAATGGTCCTGCCCTGTAGCCTTCAGGGTGGTGATGGTGCGGCCATGGAAGGAGTTGCGCAGCGTAATGACTGTCGCCCGGCCCTTTCCGTACTTCTCAAAGGAGTATTTCCGGGCCAGCTTAATCATACCCTCGTTGGCCTCCGCGCCGGAGTTGCCGAAAAAAACCGCCGCCATGCCGGAGGCCGGTACCAGCTTGGAAGCAAGCTTGGCATAAGGCTCGGTATAGAACAGGTTGGAGATATGCCCCAGCTTCATTGCCTGGTCATAGATCGCCTTGGCCCAGGCTTCGTTGGCATAGCCCAGGGAGCATACGCCGATACCGGAGGTAAAGTCGATGTACTCCTTTCCGGCGGTATCGTATACCGTCGCGCCGCTGCCGCGGTCGATTGCCAGCTGATTGCGGCCATAGGTCTGCATCACATAGCGTTCGTCCAGGGCCTTTATCTCTTCAAAAGTCATTGTCAGGTCAGTCCTTTCTCACCAAATCATGGTCCCGATCCCCGCATGGGACAGGACTTCAATCAAAATCGAATGGGGGATTCTTCCATCCAGTATATGCGTCCGCCGGACGCCGCTGCGCACCGCGTCCACACAGCACTCCACCTTCGGGATCATGCCGCCGGAGATGACGCCGTCCTCCACCAGCCCCGGCACGTCCGCCAGACGCACCTGGGAGATCAGGGTATCCTCGTCGTTCCGGTCCCGGAGCAGACCCCGGATATCGGTCAGCAGAATCAGCTTTTCCGCGCCCACCGCCACGGCAATTTTTGCCGCCGCAGTATCCGCGTTTATATTGTAGCTGGTTTCGGCATCCAGTCCCTGGGCGACCGTGGAGACGACAGGGATAAAGCCGTCCTGAATCGCATCCTGAATGACCGTTGGGTCCACTGCCGTGATCTCCCCCACCAGACCGTAATCCACGCCGTTTTCCGTCCGGCGTCTGGCCTGCAGCATACTGCCGTCCAGTCCGCACAGGCCCACCGCACGGCCTCCGGCGCGGTTCAGGGTCATGACCAGGTTTTTGTTGACCTTGCCGCAGAGGACCATCTGCACCGCATCCATGGTTTCCTCGTCGGTGTAGCGCAGGCCGTTGATAAACCGGCTCTCTTTTCCGATCTTCTGCAGCAGCTCGTTGATCTCTGGCCCGCCGCCGTGGACCACGACAACGTTGATGCCCACCAGACGCAGGAGGATGATATCATTGATGACATCCTTGCGCAGTTCTTCGGAGATCATGGCGTTGCCGCCGTATTTGATAACCACGGTTTTCCCGTAGTAACGCTGGATATAGGGCAGGGCTTCTACCAGCACCTGCGCTCTGTCCGAGTGGCTGAATTGCATATATGCCCCCTCCTTACGTCCGGTAATCGCCGTTGATTTTGATATAGTCGTAGGTGATATCACAGCCCCAGCAGGTACAGGAGCCGTTCCCCTCACCCATAACAATGTCGATGACTATTTCGTCCTCCGTGAGAATTTTCTTTGCCAAATCCTCGTCAAACGCCAGGCCCCGCCCCTGCTCACAGACCAAAATGGTTCCAGCGCGGGAGGCAAAGCGGACATCCACATGCTCCGGGTCAAACTGCTCGCCGGAATATCCCATCGCGCACAGCACCCGGCCCCAGTTGGCGTCGCAGCCGAAAACAGCGGCCTTTGTCAGCGTGGAGGCAATCACCGACTTGGAGACCGTCTCCGCCTGGGCCTCATTCTCCGCCCCCTTCACTGTGCAGGTAATCAGGTGTTTTGCGCCCTCGCCGTCCTTGGCCATCTTCCGGGCCAGCTGTACGCACAGCTCCTGCAGCGCAGATGCAAAGGCATCGTAATCCACGCCCTTTTCCGCAATTTCCGGGTTTCCTGCCAGACCGTTGGCCAGCACACAGCAGGTATCGTTGGTAGATGTGTCCCCATCCACGCTGATGCGGTTGAAGCTGACGCGGGCGGTCTCCAGCAGAGCCTCTTTTATCATGGCGGGAGAAATCGCGCAGTCAGTGGTGATAAAGCAGAGCATTGTCCCCATATTGGGGTGAATCATACCGCTGCCCTTGGCGATTCCGCCTATACGCACCGTCTTTCCGCCCACCGTGGTCTCCACAGCGGCCTCCTTTTTGACGGTATCGGTGGTCATAATGGCACAGGCCGCGGCGTCGCTGGCCTCCGCACTCTGTTCCAGCAGGCCGCAGAGCGTAGGTATGCCCTCCACAATGGCCCCCACGTTTAGCGGCTGGCCGATTACGCCGGTAGACGCCACCAGCACGTCCTCCCCTTTGCAGCCAAGAGCGGCAGCAGCAGCTTCGCACATTCTGCGGGCATTGTCCTCCCCTCCGGGGGCGCAGGCGTTGGCATTGCCGCTGTTGGCGATGATGGCCCTGGCCTTGCCATCCGCCAGATGGTTTTTTGTCACATGGATTGGCGCGGCTTTTACAACGTTCTTCGTAAACACCGCGGCAGCGGCGCAGTCCGTATCAGACACGATCAACGCCACGTCCTTTTTATTGACGTTGTGGGTCTTCACGCCCACATGGAGCCCTGCCGCCCGAAACCCACGGGCCGCGCACACTCCGCCTGTAATCTGTTGCAACATGGTATTCTCCTGCTATCCATTGATAGTATATAGTAAGATTATGCAATGTAAATCCTGTTTCCTGCTACAAACTATGCAAATGCTGTTCAATTCTCTCTCAGATATGCAATCCTTCCGTCTCGCAGAATCCCAGCATCAGGTTCATATTCTGTACCGCCGCACCGGACGCGCCTTTGCCCAGGTTGTCAAAGAGGGCTGTGATGGTAAACTGTCCGTCGTTCCCCGCCACGATCAGGCGCAGGCTGTCGCTGCCCATTTTGGCGTTGGCGTATAGCTTGCCGCAGTCGTCCAGCGGAGCCACTGTTACCAGCGGCTGTCCGGCATAGTAGTCCGCAAGCTGCTGCCGCACTTCGCCAAGTGCAGACACGCCGCGCAGATGTTCCATATGGAAAGGAACCATTGCAGCCATACCCTTATAATAGTCGTCCACAATGGGGACAAAAACCGGCGTTTTTTCCAGTCCGCAGACGCCCCGCATTTCCGGCAGGTGCTTATGGCTCTGTCCAAGGGCATAGGGCGATGGCGACGAGAGCTCGTCCGCCCTGTCCGCCGCCTCATAGCCGGCAATCATTTTCTTTCCGCCGCCGGAATATCCTGTGAGGGAAAAGCAGCTGACGGCTGCATCTTCCGGCAGAAGCCCCACCTTGACCAGCGGATAGACAATGCTGATGAACCCGGTGGCGTGGCACCCCGGATTTGCTGTCCGTTTCGCGGAACGGATTGCCTCCCGCTGCTCCTTCGACAGCTCCGGGAAGCCGTACACCCAGCCGTCCGCCGTACGGTGGGCGGTAGAGGCGTCGATGATACGGGTATGGGGGTTCTCCACCAGCCCCACCGCCTCCACAGCAGCCGCGTCCGGCAGACACAGAAATACCAGATCGGATGCATTCATCAGTTTTTTCCGTTCCGCCGTGTCCTTGCGCTTTTCCTCGCTGATCAGCAGCAGCTCGATATCCTGCCGTTCAGCCAGACGGTCATAAATCTGGAGACCGGTCGTCCCCTCTTTGCCGTCGATATATACAACCGGTTTACTCATAGCCATCCTCCGTTTCACGGACGGCAGGCGCTGATAAACGTGCGCAGCTCCTGAATCTGCCGGGTAGTCTCCGCCACCGCCGGTCCGCCGTAGCTGCTCCGCTGGCCCATACAGGTCTCCAGCCGCAGCGCCTCGTACACATCTTCTTCAAACAGCGGAGAGATGTCCCGCAGTTCATCCAGCGTCAGCTCCTCCAGCAGTTTGCCCTGCTGTCCGCAGTAATAAACCAGATTGCCAACCGTGGTATAGGCATCCCGGAAGGGCATCCCTTTTTTGGTGAGATAGTCGGCGCAGTCGGTGGCGTTGATAAACCCGCCCCCTGCGGCCCGCCGCATCTTCTCCGGAAGAACGCGCATGGTTGACAGCATCCCCGTAAACACCGGCAGGCATATCTTTACCGTGTCCACCGCGTCAAACACCGGCTCCTTGTCCTCCTGCATATCCTTGTTGTAAGCCAGCGGCAGGCCCTTCATCGTGGTCAGCAGTCCCATCAGATCGCCGTACACCCGGCCCGTCTTGCCCCGCACCAGCTCCGCCACGTCGGGGTTCTTCTTCTGGGGCATGATGGAACTGCCGGTAGAGTAGGCGTCGTCCAGCTCAATAAACTTGAACTCCCAGCTGCACCAAAGGATGATTTCCTCGGAAAACCGGCTCAGGTGCATCATCAGAATGGACAGACCGCCCATCAGCTCAAGGGCGTAATCCCGGTCGGACACGCCGTCCAGACTGTTGGAGCAGGGGCGGTCAAAGCCCAGCGTCCGGGCTGTGGCCCAGCGGTCGATGGGATAGGTAGTTCCGGCCAGCGCGCCGCTGCCAAGGGGACATACATTCATCCGCCTCCGGCAGTCTACCAGCCGCTCCACGTCCCGGCGAAACTGCTCGCCGTAGGCCAGCAGGTGCTGGGCAAAAGAGATGGGCTGGGCCCGCTGGAGGTGGGTATAGCCGGGCATGACCGTATTTTGATGCCGCTCCGCCTGCATTAAAATGACATGCTGCAGATCAAGAATCTGGCCGATGATCTCCTCAATCTCCCGCCGCAGGTAGAGCCGCAGGTCCACAGCCACCTGATCGTTGCGGCTGCGGGCCGTGTGCAGCCGCTTCCCCGCCGCGCCGATACGCTCCGTCAGCAGGGCCTCCACATTCATATGGATGTCCTCGTTGTCGGCAGTGAATTCGATTTTCCCCGCCTCCACGTCCGCCAGGATGCTCTCCAGGCCCTGCCGGATCTGCTTCAGGTCCTCCTGGGAGATGATCCCCTGCTCCGCCAGCATTTTGGCGTGAGCCAGACTACCCTGGATATCCTCGCGGTACATCCGGCAGTCAAACTGAATGGAGGAATTGAAATCATTAACTAAGCTGTCCGTCTCCTTGCGGAACCGCCCGCCCCATAGCTTCATAGGTCGTAACCTCGCAATTTCTTAAAGTTTATAATTGCACAAAATAAAACTTTTGTGCAATTACTGTGTACACCTCTAAAAAGTGGGAAGCGGCGGAGACGCTTACGTTCTCCGCCCCTCTCCCAACCTATTTTAAGGATGCTGCTCCGAAATACATATTTTGAATGGATGTCCGGCAGGGTCCAGTAAAGTGGTCTCTCCCTCCCGCTCATCGACAATCTCCGCGCCCAATACCACCGCTTCTCCTATTGTTTCGTGAAAGCAGTCTCTCTGCACACCAAATTCCAAACACAGCATCATCTGCTGTTTTCCAGGCATTGAGGGATACATCGGCGGGATATAATCGTCCGCATATTCAATAATGAGCCGAACGCCAGTGTCCGGCGGCTCGATCACAGCACGCTTGCCGTCCTGCTCCGCAGCCGTCCACCCCAGCAGTTGGGTATAAAAGGCAGACAATTCCTCTACAAACAAGCACTGCAGAACCGCCGCCTGTACAGATGTCCCCACATGTATCGGTCCGCCAGGGTTCCCCCAATCATACTCGCTCAGGTCATGACGCGACCACTTGTCCAGCCGCTGGCAAACGCCCCAATTCTCCGCCTCTATAAACCGCCGCATGTCCGCATCCAGCGGCCATAGAAAAAACTCATGCTCATGAGAAATGCTGCCAAAGAACAGCTTTCCCCCTGAAAACAGGCACAAATCCTCAAACCAGCTGTCAGCATTCCAAGCGGACAGCAGCGTCTCCTTTGCCCCCTCTGCGGCATGGTACCGGTAGACCCGGTGCGAATAGCTGCCGGGGCCGTAGCCGAACCACGCATCTGTGGTCACGACGCTTGCAAACCATGGCCAAAGGGCATCCTTGAGCGGACAAGAGTCATCGTACATGCCCGCATATGTAGAGAGGGTAAAGAAGTCCATATGCGGCCAGCAAACATCCAGAAACTGCCGGAAACGGTCTGTGCAGAAAGGGATCGGACCATTCTGGTCAAAGATATGGGCAAACCAGCCGCTCAATTAGAGCTTGCCCTCTTCCCGCAATGCCTGCACGGTATCGGGCAGGCCCCACAGATTGATAAAACCGGTAGCGTCGGTCTGGTCATAGTCGCTCTCCTCGAATGTCACCAGCTTCTCGGAATACAGGCTCTCAGGAGACGTGACGGCGGAGGTAACAATATTGCCTTTGTACAGCTTCAGCTTCACCTGTCCGGTAACGTGCTCCTGGGTCTTGACGGCGAACGCCTGCAGGCACTCCCGCAGAGTGGAGAACCACTTGCCGTTATACACCAGGTCGGCAAAATCCACTGCCAGCTTGCTCTTCATGTGCTTGGTGTCTTTATCCAGGCAGATCATTTCCAGCACTTCATGGGCGCGGTAGAGGATGGTTCCGCCAGGGGTCTCATACAGGCCGCGGTCCTTCATACCCACCAGCCGGTTTTCCACGATATCCAGCAGACCGATGCCGTTCTCGCCGCCGATTTTGTTGAGCTTGCGGATGATATCGCTGCCCTTCATCTTCTCCCCGTCCAGCGCGACAGGCACGCCCTTGACGAAGTCGATGGTCACAACGGCGGGCGTATCGGGAGCCTGGAAGGGGGAAACGCCCATCTCCAGGAAGCCAGGCTCGTCATACTTCGGCTCGTTGGCGGGGTCCTCCAGGTCCAGACCCTCGTGGCTCAGATGCCACAGGTTCTTATCCTTGGAGTAGTTGGTTTCTCTGGAAATCTTCAGCGGCACATTGTGGGCCTCTGCGTAGTCGATCTCCTCCTCGCGGCCCTTGATGCTCCACTCACGCCAGGGCGCGATAATGGTCATCTCCGGGGCCAGCCGCTTGACGGCCAGCTCGAAACGGACCTGATCGTTGCCCTTGCCGGTACAGCCGTGGGCAATGGCGTCCGCGCCCTCTTTCTTAGCGATTTCTACCAGATGCTTGGCGATAATGGGGCGGGCAAAGGCGGTACCCAGCAGGTAGTCCTCATACTTTGCGCCCATCATCATGGAGGGGATGATAACGTCGTCCACCATCTCGTCCACCATATCCTCAATATACAGCTTGGACGCGCCGGTCTTGATGGCCTTTTCCTCCAGGCCCTCCAGCTCGTCGCCCTGGCCCACGTCGGCGGCCATTGCAATGATTTCCGGATTATTGTAATTTTCCTTCAGCCAGGGAATAATGATGGATGTATCCAAACCGCCAGAGTAGGCCAGTACGATTTTCTTGACTTCTTTCTTACTCATAATAAAAACCTCCATTGGTTTATGTTTATAAAAGGGTTCGCTGGAACTTTGTGCATATATATTACAACATTGTGTTTTTTTATGCAATAGCAAGTTGTGATAAAATCTCGCAGACTCCCCCAAATCCCCTTGTGCATTTTACCGGAAAATCGGTCAAAACAGACTTTTACGCATCTTCCTATTGCCAGTTGGGCCTGCTTATTTTCGATTGGAATGAATATATACTGTATATTATATACTTTTTTTCATGCCTTTTCGATGCCAGTCACGGTCCAGCAGGCCGGAGTTGGTGCAAAGTGCGCAAAAAAGCCGTTAAGAATTAGAGAGAATGCGCATAGTTTTCACAATTTCAGTCTGTTATAATGAATGTGTCTTTATTCTCTGTCCCCGGTCAAGACAAAAAAATATCAGGAGGCGAGAACAATGCGTTCATCCAAAACCGCTGTCTACACCAGTCCCTATGAGTTCCATGGAAAAATCCCCCTCCAGCAAGCCATTCCGCTGGGCCTGCAGCATGTGCTTGCCATGTTTGTGGGCAACCTGACGCCGCTGATCATCATCTGCGGCATCTGCGGCATCAACAGCGAGATGCCGGAGCTATACGTCACCCTGCTGCAGAACGCTATGCTGGTGGCAGGTATCGTCACCCTCATCCAGCTCTGGTCCATCGGACCTGTGGGCGGGCAGGTTCCCATCATCATGGGGACCAGTTCCGGCTTTCTGGGCGTGATGAAGGGCGTGGCGGCCAGCGTCAGCGGCGGCGGAATCCTGGCCTACAGCGCGATTCTCGGCGCGGGACTGATCGGCGGGCTGTGCGAGGCGGCGTTGGGCTTCTTCATCAAGCCTCTGCGCAGATTTTTCCCTCCTGTGGTCACAGGCACGGTGGTGCTGTCCATCGGCCTGTCCCTGATCTCCGTGGGCGTCAATTCCTTTGCGGGCGGAAGCGGCACAGAGGACTTCGGCGCACTGCCTAACCTGCTGCTGGGCCTGCTGGTACTGATTATTATTGTTGCCCTCAAACACTTCACAAAGGGCATCACCAGCACGTCCTCCATCCTCTTCGGCATTATCGCCGGTTATATCACCGCTACAGTCATGGGCTTTGTCCTGCCGCATACGCTGGAATCCGGCGCCAATGCCGCCTGGTATGTGAACTGGTCCAAGGTCGGTGCGGCAGAGTGGTTCTCCATTCCGCGCATTATGCCCATCAAGCCCACCTTTAATGCCCACGCCATCATGTCCATCATTATTATGTTCCTGGTGACGGCGGTGGAGACCATCGGCGACATTTCCGGCTGCATCGAGGGCGGCATGGGCCGGGAGGCCACTGCCAAGGAGCTGTCCGGCGGCGTCATCTGCGACGGCTGCGGCTCCTTTATCTCCGCCCTGTTCAGCTGCCTGCCCACCACCTCCTTCTCCCAGAATGTCGGCCTGGTTACAATGACGAAGGTCGTCAACCGCATGGCCCTGACCTGCGGCGCAATCTTTCTCATCCTGGCCGGTCTGTCCCCCAAGCTGGCCGCCGTTATCTCCATCATGCCCCAGAGTGTTCTGGGCGGCGCGGCGGTCATGATGTTCTCGTCCATCGCGGTTTCCGGCATCAAGCTGCTGACCAAGTTCGGCGTGACCAACCGGGTTGTGACCATTGTCTCCATTGCCATGGGCCTGGGCTACGGCCTGGGCGCTACCGGCGGTGCGCTGACCGGTCTGCCGGAGGGTGTACAGCTGATTTTCGGCGGTTCCGGCATTGTCCCCGCCGCCATCCTGGCTATTGTCCTGAACATTGTGATCCCGAAAGAGCAGGAAGATTTGGAGAGCGAAGCCGCCCATAACCGGTAAGAAAGAATCGTCCAGCGGCCCCCGTCACCAGAGACGGGGGCCGCATCATTTTGTATGTAGGCAGTATCAGGAGCCAAACAGACCTTTCAGAAAGCCAAACAAGCCCTTCTTTTCCTGCGGTTTTTCCTCTGGCTGCACAGCCGTATCTGGCTCTGCAGCCGTACTGTTTCCGCCACGCAGACGCTGCAAGGACTCCTCCGCCCTTTTGTAGCCCTGATCCACCGCTTTCTGATACAGCTCCAATGCCTTTCCGGCATTCTGTTCCACACCATAGCCGTATTCGTAGCACTCGCCCAGGAGAAACTGTCCCCTGGGATAATTCTGCTTAGCGGCGGCGGCAAACCACCGCGCGGCCTCGCCGTCGTTCTCCTCCACGGCAATGCCTTTGTAATAGAAGAATCCCAAATTACACTGGGCCCGTGCCAATCCACGGTCCGCCGCCTGGCGGTACAGCTCTGCCGCCTTCTTTTTATCCTCCTTGACGCCCCGGCCCATCTCGTAGCACAGACCCAGGGAGCAGGTGGCGGGCGCATGGCCCCGCTCATGGGCCTTGGTGTACAGCTCCACCGCTTTGCGGATGTCCTCCTCTACGCCGTAGCCGTACTCATAGCACTCCCCCAGAAAAAACTGTGCCCGCGGGAAATTCTGCTGGGCGGCCTTCTCAAACCACCGCACAGCCTCGCCGTCATTCTCCTCCACGGCAATGCCCTGGTAATAAAAGAATCCCAGGTTGCACTGTGCGCGGGCATAGCCGCGGTCTGCGGCCTGACGGTACAGCTCCGCCGCTTTTTCTTTATCCTCCTCCACGCCGGTCCCCAGCTCATAGCACAGACCCAGCGCACAGGTTCCAGGGACATGTCCGCCCTCATGGGCCTGACGGTACAGATTCACCGCCTTTTCCTCGTCTGCCTCCACGCCGTAGCCGTTTTCATAGCACTCGCCCAGCAGCTGCATGGCCCTGCTGCTGCCGCCCTGCACGGCCAGCCGGAACCATTTTACCGCCTGCTTGTCGTCCTCCTCCACGCCGAGGCCGCAGTAGTAGCAGTATCCGAGATTGCACTGCGCCCGCGGAAATCCCTGCCCGGCAGCCGTCTGGTACAGCTCCACCGCTTTCTTCAGGTCTCTTTCTACGCCGCAGCCGTATTCATAACATATGCCCAGGGAGCAGGTCGCCGGAGCATAGCCCTGTTCATGGGCGGAGGCGTACAGCTTTGCCGCCTTTTCCTCGTCCTGCTCCACGCCGTAGCCGTATTCATAGCACTCCCCCAGCAGCTGCTTGGCTCTGGGATAGTCCTCCGAGGCCGAGCGGGCGAACCATTTGACCGCCTCCTCGTTGTTTTCCTCTGTCACAATGCCCTGGTAATAGAAGAAACCCAGATTACACTGTGCTCTGGCATCGCCTTGTCCAGCGGCCTCCTGGTACAGCTCCATCGCCTTGGCCTTATCCATCTCCACCCCGCGTCCCAGTTCGTAGCACAGGCCCAGTGCGCAGGTGCCGCCGGGGTGGCGTCTCTCGTGGGCCTGACGGTACAGCTCCACCGCCCGTCCGGCGTCCCTTTCCACGCCGTAGCCGTGCTCATAGCACTGTCCCAGCAGGTGCATGGCTCTGGCCGCGCCCTGTTCGGCAGATGCGGCAAACCACTTTGCCGCCTCGCTGTCGTCCGTCTCCGTGCCGATGCCCTGGTAATAGCAGTAGCCCAGATTACACTGCGCCCTGGCGTCGCCCTGTTCGGCAGCCTCCCGGTACAGCTCCACCGCTTTCACCAGGTCCATCTCCACGCCGGTCCCCAGCTCATAGCACAGCCCCAGCGCACAGATTGCGGGACCATAGCCCTGCTCAGCGGCGGCGCGGTAGAGCTGGAACGCCTTGCCCTCATCCTTCTCCACGCCGTAGCCCTGGTCGTAGCACTCCCCCAGCAGATTCAACGCCCGCGGATACCCCCGCTCCGCCGCCTGTGCAAACCACTTGACGGCCTCCTCGTTGCTCTCCTCCACGCCGATGCCCTGGTAGTAGCAGTACCCCAAGTTGCACTGTGCGGGGGCGTACCCCTTTTCAGCGGCTTCCCGGTAGAGCGCAATGGCCCTGTCTTTATCCATCTCCACGCCCATGGCCAGCTCATAGCACAGGCCCAGGGCGCAGGTACCGGGGGCGTAGTCTTTTTCATGGGCGGCGCGGTAGTATTCCGCCGCTTTGGCCTCGTCCTTTTCCACACCGTGGCCGTACTCATAGCACTGCCCGGTCAGATAGAGCGCCCTGGGGTACCCCTCCTCCGCCGCCTCCTGGTACAGCGCGGCGGCTTTCTGATGGTCCTCCTCTACCCCCGCGCCCCGGTCATAGCAGACGCCAAGCGCACAGGTCCCCTCGTCGCAGCGCTTCTCATGGGCGGCCTGGTACAGCTTGACTGCCTTTTCGATGTCCTTCTCCACGCCGTAGCCGTTTTCAAAGCACACGCCAATCAGTACCTGCGCTCTTGGGTATCCCTGCTGGGCGGACTTGGCAAACCACATGGCGGCTTCCTCGTTGTTCTCCTCCACGCCGATGCCGTGGAAGTAGAAGAATCCCAGATTGCACTGAGCGGGGGCGAAGCCCTGCTCCGCCGATTCCCGGTACAGTTCTGCCGCCCGCTGCTTGTCCATTTCCACCCCGTGTCCCAGCTCATAGCACAGTCCCAGCTCGCATTGGGCAGGCGGATAGCCCTGTTCCGCCGTCAAAGCGAACAGCTTGACCGCCTTGTCGTAATCCTTTTCCGTTCCCTCGCCCCGCGCGTAGCACAGGCCCAAGTTGAACTGTGCGCCGATGTGGTCGCCGTCTGCGGCTTTGGAGAACCAATAGAACGCCTTTTCCTCATCCTCCGGTGCGCCGTCCTCGCCGTTGGCGTAGCTCAGGGCCAGCCGGTATTCCGCATCCAGGTCCCCGTCCTCCGCTGCGGCCTGCATCTCCCGGAAGCTCTCCCGCTTTCGTGCGGTTACATTGGCGATGCTCTGCATCAGCTCCGGGTTGAAATATATCATGGTAGTATCCTGCTCGTTCTCGTTTGGCTGCAGGTTTTCGTTCTGATGATCTATCACGTGCTGCGCTTCCTTTCCTTCTCTGTTGCTGCCGCTTTTAGCTGCGGCAGGTCTCAGGAAATTGATCTGACGGTGATTATAACACAACCGTGAGAATATTTCCACCTATTTTTCTCCGTTCGCGGAGGACTATATGTCCAAAAAGGAAAATATTTGAAACGCCTTGATAATTGTACGAAATCGTACTATAATACAAGTCCGAATTCATACCATTATTCTGGACGGAGGTACACGATGGAGCACAGGATTTCAAGGGAGCTCAAACGCTACAACTATTTGTTCAGTGAAACAGGGGCGGCATATCATGAGATGTATATGAAATTGGGACTGTCCGACAGCGCGATGATGGTTCTCTATGCCGTTTTGGAAAACGGAGACTGCCGTCTGCTGAAGGAGATCTGCCAATCCACAGGTCTGAGCAAGCAGACGGTCAACTCCGCCCTTCGGAAATTGGAGGCAGAGCATATTCTTTATTTGGAAATGAGCGGCGG
>Ga0137308_100587_pt1 | contig 54957 bp, 52 predicted proteins | sample Inofrocosms_June_FD_97181 | JGI IMG/M metagenome (GOLD analysis project Ga0137308, IMG submission 97181) | Mouse cecal microbial communities from Vienna, Austria - N-Acetylneuraminic and N-Acetylglucosamine D2O microcosms_June | ecosystem: Host-associated > Mammals > Digestive system > Large... | reverse complement strand
CCTTGTCCATAAACTCAAATTCCATCTGCAGCGTTAGATTTCCTAGACGCAGCCACCGCTGCGCCTCATTCCTCCGCCTTTCATATGAACTAATCATTCTGGGACAATGTATCAAAAATAAATTATTCGTTGTACTAATCATAGTTGACACGCTAATCACAGCCTACTATTTCCCGTTCAAAACAAAAGGAATCGCCAGTGCCAGCAAGAACAAATTGACGCATCAACCATTTCATTTTATACTAACCATGGAACTGCTGTGTGAGATACTGTAACGGAGGCGCCATGGCTGTCATAAAAAGCATTCAGGAAAAATATATGAGAGAGGCCTTGAAGCAGGCCAAAAAAGCTTATTCTTTAGGAGAAGTTCCCATTGGCTGCGTCATTGTCCATGAGGGCAAAATTATCGGCCGCGGCTACAACCGCCGTAATACGGACAAAAATACCCTCTCTCACGCGGAGATAACCGCCATCAAAAAAGCCAGTAAGGTCATCGGCGACTGGAGGTTGGAGGAATGCACAATATATGTCACCCTTGAGCCTTGCCAGATGTGTGCCGGTGCCATTGTACAGGCCCGGATTCCAGAAGCTGTCATAGGCTGTATGAATCCCAAAGCCGGCTGTGCCGGTTCTATTTTAAATGTTCTGGAAATGCCGGAATTCAATCATCAGGTTACCGTTACCAGAGGCATCATGGAGCAGGAATGCAGCGAAATGCTCAAAACCTTTTTTGCGGAGCTGCGCATCCGAAATAAAGCGGAGAAAAAGCAAAGGAACATATTTAAAAATCCTCAATTGCATACTTGACAAACTCTCCGGAAACCGATACACTTAAAAAGCCGTACATTTCGGTATTGTTCGATGATGAAATTCGGTCTTGCGCAATGGGAATCTGTGAACCGTGTCAGGTTGGGAACAAAGCAGCACTAAACAGAACCTCTCATGTGCCGTGAGGAAGCCGGGTGGAATCGCACAATCCGGGTGTACGGTATTTTTATTTCCTTCGTTCCGTATTTTACGCATACCACTTGATTATAAAGGAGCAATTACATGTCCATCACGCCGGATCTTCTTAACAGGCTTATGTCCGATTGCACACTATGTCCCCGCAGCTGCCATGCAGACCGTCTCGCGGGACAGACCGGATTCTGCGGACAGACAGCGGAACTGAAAGCTGCCAGAGCCGCACTGCACTATTGGGAAGAACCTTGCATCTCCGGCAATTCCGGCTCCGGCGCCGTCTTTTTCTCAGGCTGTAGCCTGAAATGCGTATTCTGCCAAAATCACAATATCGCCCTCGGCAAAACCGGTAAAAATATTTCATTGGAGCGGGCCGCCGAAATCTTTCTAGAGCTTCAAGATAAAGGCGCCGCAAATATCAACCTTGTCACCGGCACCCACTTTATCCCGCAAATCGCATACGCGCTGGCATCGGCCAAAGCTCAGGGGCTATCCGTTCCCGTAGTATATAACACAGGCAGCTATGAAGAGGTATCATCCCTGAAGCTGCTGGACGGATTAGTGGACATTTATCTGCCCGATCTGAAATATTATTCTCCCGAGCTTTCCGCAAAGTACTCCCATGCCGCCGACTATTTCGAGAAGGCCTCCGCTGCCATTGCGGAGATGTACCGCCAGACGGGGGCACCTGTCTTAGATCACGAATCCGGCCTAATGCTGCGTGGAATCATCGTGCGCCATATGTTGCTTCCGGGTGAAACCAAAGATTCTAAAAAAATTCTCCGTTATTTGAATGAGACTTACAGAAATAACATTTATATCAGCATTATGAACCAGTATACCCCCTTAGAACATGTTTCCCATATTCCCGCTTTGAACCAACAGGTAACAGAAAGCGAATATGAAAGAGTGCTTTCCTTCTCGGAACGCATCGGAATTGAATATGGCTTTTATCAGGAGGGTGGGACCGTCGGCGAAAGCTTTATCCCCGAGTTCGACGGGGAAGGGCTGGAATGAACGGCCAAGGGAAGAATGCCCAAGGTACGGGTATTCTTTTTCCGAATAATTTTGCCGTCATAAGGAGAACATCGCCGGATGGTTACAGCTGGGTTCTCATCATGTAATACCCAAAGTCACCTGCCTGAGCCGGTTCTGTTCCACATTCAAAACTCTCAAAGCCAAACATGACTGCCACCTGTTTTTCCCGCTCATAGTAATTTCCGGGAACTCCTATGTAGTACGAAACTTCTCCTCTTCTCTCTATCTTAGTCAGTATCAAGTGATCATAATTATAATATCCATGCAGTAGAAAACTATTGTTGGCTGCCCGGTAAGCCTCTCCCGAGAGCAGCACAAAATCTGCCGGACTGATGGACAAGTACTCCCGCTCATCCTGAAAAGGATGTATGTGAGGATAAATGGCCCAAATCTGCTGCCACTTGTCTTCCAGCAGCCTGACCGGAGTTTTCTCTCCCCTTGCGGCATTTACTGCCGTTGATTTCCGCACAGATTTTTCTGTCCGCCTTTCCGAAGCCCTCCCTGTTGGCGTATTTTGTGTATCTCTTTCCGCTGTCCTGTTTCTTTCCCGGACCGATACCCTCTCTGCCGCTCTTGGCATTATTTTTCCTATATCCCTTTCTGATCCTGTTATCTCCGCAGACTCTGCACTCTTTGACTCTGCCATTTCCTCCGCAAGCCCCATACTTTCCGTTACACTCATTCCCCCCGCAGGCTTCACACTCTCTGCGGTTCCCCTTCTCTCCGTAGATTTCATCCTCTCCGACACTGCCGCTCTCTCCGCAAGTCTTATCCTCTCCAAAGCTGCCGTTTCCTCCGCAGATTTCATCCTCTCCAAAGCTGCCGCTCTCTCCTCCGTATCCGCCAATAACTTTTCCGTCATTTCCAGCGACTCTTCTGCCGCCCTTACCTCGTCCCAGGGAATCAATTGAATCTCTCGCCTTTCTTTTGCTTTACGCTTTTCCCCATTATCCGATTGTGTCAGGATGCTGCCAAGTACTGCTTTTTTTCTGCCCGATCCGCCGGATGCCTCATTGTATCTTATCTTACCGTTTTGTGTCTCATCATTTTGCTCCGCATTATTTTGTATCATATTATTTCGAACGATATTGTCCCGCTCTGTATTCTCCCACTCGGAGACTTTCGAAGTTTCTTTTCCCTGCCCGCCGCTTTTTCCGTTGTCATTTGTTCTTCTATTTTCCTGCCATTTACAGCAGATTTCTCTGGTGCCGCCTAATACAATCCGAATTCCCTGAAGCTGCTCATAATCCATAACCGCATGATATATAAACTGCCCTTGCCCTTCCTTCAGGCTGATCCGACCCACGGAAAACTCTCCGTTACCTACCTGAAGCATGACATCTCTCTCATAAGTATCGGTAGGATGCAGTCCTTTGACGGTAACCGCAAAGTTGATATCCATTCCTTTTACTTCCGTCTTAATAAACCCGGCTCCGCCTGTGCGGTCTCCGTTTTCCATTAGATCAAGATACCTGATCTTTCTTTCATAATACTTGTTCTCAACCATAAAATACCCCCAAACATACTTGATTCTCCTTCCATATAATTATATAGAGGGATGCGGTGCATTGCTGCACTGCCTGCTTACCTTAAGTATATTCAGGGGGTTGTCCTCTGATGCAATCAAATATTCACTTTAATTCTTAATACTCCAAGCTCTCCAGATATTTCATATAATTTACTACCATAAGTGCAATCTTAAAGGTGAGGGCATCATCAAAATTTCTCAAATCCAGCCCCGTGCTCTTCTGAATCTTCTCAATACGGTAAACCAAAGTATTCCTGTGCACAAACAGCTGTCGTGATGTCTCCGATACGTTCAGGTTGTTCTCAAAGAATTTATTGATGGTAGTTAAAGTCTCTTCATCCAATTGACTGGGAACATTGTCTCCGAAAATTTCTTCTACAAAAAGTTTACACAAATTGATAGGCAGCTGGTAAATCAAACGGCCTATTCCCAATATTCCGTATGCAACCACTCTTTTTTCGGCATAAAATATTTTTCCTACATCCAGTGCCATCTTTGCTTCCTTGTAAGATTTGGACACATCCTTTAATTCTTGTACGACCGTTCCAAACGCCACTCTCACATTTAACATTGCCTCTGCATTCATCATTGCCACAATGGTATCGGCTATGCCCATCATATCCTCATGGGTGCTGTTCTGCGCCAGAGATTTAATTAAAATAACACTGCTCTCATCCACCGCAGTAATATAATCACCCGCCTGACTGGTGAACATCCCTTTCAGCAGCTCAGTGACAATCCCGTCCTTCTCCAGCTTTGCCTCCACAAGAAACACCACTCTGGGCGCTCTGGCTTCAATATGAAGCTTTTTTGCTCTATTATAAATATCCACTAAGAGAAGATTATCCAATATGAGATTTTGGAAGAAATTGTTTCTGTCAAATCTTTCCTTGTACGCAATCACCAGATTCTTAATTTCACAAACGGCAATTTTGCCAATCATGTAGGCATCTTCACCGGAACCTTTTGATACCAGAACATATATAAGCTCACCTTCATCCCATATCTTTAGTAGATGATACGCACCAATCACCTGACCGTCGGCCGGAGAATTTGCAAATCCGCTAATCAATTCAGCAGTTATGTCCATCGTATCCGCTGTGGAAGCAACCATGGCGCCCGACAGATCATAAACGCATAAATCCACCTTAGTAATCGCTTTTAATTCGTCAATACTGGTCTGAATAGTCTGGCTAGAAATCATATTTCCTCCTAATTTAAATGCCGTTTACGGCAATCTGTTCCGTCTCTGTTCTTCAGCGCCATACTCTGAAAATTTGCACCTGCACATAGCAGGCTGCCGTTTCTTACCTGTATCTTCAAGCACACGCCACTTCCGTTTCGAGACCGATTTCATCTCCCTATTTGCCGCACCGGGCTCCCGCCGGATCCGATGCCATTCTTCCTCTGAGTATCCATGTACATAAAAACAGAAAAGGGATGCTGTCACCAGCACCCCCTTGCTTACTATTTACTAGTTTGTGATAGTCTGCTCGGTTTCCTTATCAAATACATGAATCTTATCAATATCAAATGCAAACTTGATGGAATCACCAGGTCTTGCAGTTGTACGAGGATCAACTCTTGCAGTAATAGGGAACTCATCCAAATCAAAGTACAAGTTAACTTCTGCACCAAGCAGCTCGTAAACCTTAACGGTGGACTCGAACACACTCTGAGGTGAAGACTCAAGGAATACTTCGGAATCATATACATCCTCAGGACGGATACCAAAAGTAACAACCTTTCCGTCATAACCGCCGTCAATCAGTTTCTTTGACTTTGCAGCAGGCAAAGGAATGCTGCGTCCGGCAATTTCCAGACTAGCAGTACTGCCGCTAACCTTAACCTTTGCATCCAAGAAGTTCATCTGAGGAGAGCCCATAAATCCTGCTACAAACAGGTTCTGAGGCTTCTCATACAGATTCTGAGGAGTATCAACCTGCTGGATAACGCCATCCTTCATAACTACGATTCTGGTACCAAGGGTCATAGCCTCTACCTGATCATGAGTAACGTAGATGATGGTGGTGCCCAGTCTCTGATGCAGCTTAGCAATCTCAATACGCATCTGTACACGCAGCTTAGCATCCAAGTTGGACAGAGGCTCATCCATAAGGAATACCTTAGGATTACGAACAATTGCACGCCCCATAGCTACACGCTGTCTCTGACCACCGGACAAAGCCTTGGGCTTACGATCAAGGAGAGGAGTCAAATCCAGAATCTTAGCTGCTTCCTTAACCATTTTATCAATCTGATCCTTAGGAACTTTTCTCAGCTTCAATCCAAACGCCATGTTATCATATACGGACATATGGGGATACAGAGCGTAGTTCTGGAATACCATCGCGATATCGCGATCCTTAGGCTCTACATCATTAACCACTCTGTCACCGATCTTTAATTCGCCGGAAGAAATATCCTCAAGACCTGCAATCATACGAAGGGTGGTGGACTTACCACAACCGGAAGGTCCTACAAAGATGATAAACTCCTGATCAGCAATCTCAAGGTTAAAATCCTTAACTGCTTCAAAACCGTTAGGATATACCTTGCAGACATTTGTTAAAGATAGACTTGCCATAATAGTAAACTCCTTTCATGTTCACATAAATTCGTTTCATCTGTTAAGTTATAAACGATTGACTATCGTTCTACTTGAAAATAGTATATCGAAAAATCATTCTTCACGCCATACCACAAATTCACAAAGATTTTTAATCTGATTGTAGGAATTGCTTATAGACGTAAATTTTTTTTCAAATGCTTGTCAAAGTGAACAAAATTTACAAGCTTTCTTAGTCAACTTCAACAATTACTTCTGTACCTTGTTTTCTCCGGTAAGGCTTTCATCCAATACATCGCTGAAAATATGCTCGTCCTCGTCAGGCGCCTGTTCCGACGGGTTCTCTGCCATGACCTGATCCTCCAGCTTCCGGAAAAATTTGTTGTACAGATGGGCACAGAGCCATGCCGGACCCGACAGCCCGAACAAAAATACAATGGGAACCGTCCTTCCCGATATCCAAAGCAGCAGCAACGGCAAAGCCCAGATTACAATCATAAGTAAGGTCTTGGGAAACTGCATAATACTCATTAAAAAGGCGTTCTTAATGGTTCGCCATGTAGTATTTGCAAATTTCGCCAATACGGGATACACATACAGCACGGTAAAGGTAAACAGCACGGCAATAATGGTAATCATAATCTGAAGAAATTTGCCGAAGCCCAATTCGGGGTTTCTCAAAAGCACAAAATCTCCCACCAAAAGCAATGTAATAAACAACGTCAAAACGCCGATTATCATTCCCTGAAAAAAATTTTCCTTAAAGGATTTAAAAAATCCTCTGGTAATGTAACACTCTTCATTTCTTACGATTTTTAAAGCCATATAGTGCATAGCCGTCAGGGAAGGTCCTATGGTAATAATGGGGATACAGCAGATCATGGTCAAAATATTAAGCCACATCAAATCCGCCACCTTTCCCAATGCCTGCATAACAGGACTGTCTAGATTAAATATGTTCATTTGTTTACCTCCCTGTGCGTTTTAACGCACATAACAATCTTTTTTTAACAACAGGATTCTTCTCTTAAAATTCATTACATAAAAGCGCCCTATCTTTACACTTCCAGTCATGCCGATGCAATCGGCACAAACAATCAACGAATTGGTGCAAGGCGAGGAATGACTTAGTTTCTCTTATCAGCCTCTCAGAACACTTTTTCCATCTCCGTCACACGGATACCCGAATACTCTTCCTCCGGTTTCACTGTACGAAATCCCAGTCTGTGATAAAAATCCACCGCATACGGAGCCGCTTTCAGAGACATATACCGTTCCCCCGCCTCTTCTTTTAGATACCGGCAAAGACTGTCCATAATTGCCCTGCCCACCCCTCTGCAATGGTAATCCTCGTCTACAAACAACAGCGAAAGATGATTTCCGTTACGTATTGTTCCGGCTCCGATAATTTTGTTGCCGTCCACGGCCACCATCATCTGGTAGCTTCCTTTCAAAAATGCCGTATAGAGCTCATCATCCGTGATAAAGTCAAAAAAGTTCCGAATACCCTCTTTCGTGTATTCCTTCCCCTCATATTTTAAAAAGGTACGCCAGATCATCTTCATGGCAGGCGCCCACTCCGAGTCATGCGCCCATCTGATCTGGTAAGTTCTCACCGCCCCTGAATTCATACCCGTTCACCGCTATTTCTCTGACCTTTCACATAATACCTTTTTTTCCATCCACTTATAAATATCCTGCATCACGTCCTGCCGATTGGTTTCGTTCAAAAGCTCATGCCTGCCGCCTTCATAAAGTTTAATCTTAATATCTTCCAAACCTACTGCCCGGAGGGATATATAAGCTTTTCTCACGCCTTTCCCATAGTCGCCCACCGGGTCGTCATCTCCCGAGAGCAGAAAAACGGGCATTTTTTTCGGAATACGCTCCAAATTTTCCGCATGGTACAGACGGCTGATCAATTCAAACAAAGTTTCAAATCCGTTGATGGTAAAAACGAAACCACACATTGGATCCTCCAGATACTGCTTCACCCGCTCTCCCTCTCTGCTGAGCCAGTCGAAAGGGGTCTTGGGATTTTGAATATGCCTGTTGTAAGATCCGAATGCCAGCTTATCCAGTAATTTTCCCTTCTTTCCGGCGCCTAACAGGATTCTCTGGGCGGCCGCCAGTGTTCTGGAAATTACCAAAACCGCTTTGCGCGGCATACCGGTACCCATAATCACGGCGGCATCTATGCCCTTGCCATAGCGAAACATATAATTTCTGACAATAAAGGATCCCATACTATGTCCCACAATGACATACGGAACATTCGGATACAGCTCCACAGTCGCTTTTTTCAGGCGATGGACATCCCTCACCAAAACGGTGGCAGGATCCTGCTCACAAAAATATCCGTATTTTCCGTATTTGCCCACGGACTTTCCATGACCCATATGATCCTCGCCGATTACCACACAACCGCGGGCAGTCAGAAATTCCGCAAATTCTTCATATCTCTCAATATACTCTGCCATGCCGTGTACGATTTGGACGATACACCGGATACTGTCTTTGTCCTCCGGTATATAGCGGACACCGTGAAGCCTGCTTTTCTCGTCCCGTGAATCATAATACAATTCTTCTTTTATCATACAAATACCCCCATGCGTGCCTCAGCACGCATGCCAATCAATATTTGGAAGTTTACTTCCAAACTTTACCTCATTATTTATATACAACAGCTCCTTCTAAGGAGTATACCGTATTTCATATGAAAAATTAAGTACTTTATATAAATTTTATTTCTGCTGCCTGTCAACAAGGTTACCGTTGACTCCGTTTACAGCAGCCTCCGCACAGAAATCGTAAAAACAAAGGTTTCGTGCAGAGCTGTCTCCGGTATGTCACTCGAAAGCAGCGTGAAAACACCTCTCGGTGAAAACGAGTGAACAGTAAATCAACAAGTTCCCGTTCAAGGCAACGGCAGCCAAGCAGTTCCGCAGACCGGCATGACATCCTTAAATTTTACACGCATAAAGCAAGAGATAACATCTGGCAACAGCGGCGGATTATCGGACACATTAACAAATCTCCGCCCCTGACGGCATATTCTTTTCGGGCTTCATCAGCGCCAGCTTTCCGTCTCCGTCCTCGGCACAGAGCAGCATCCCCTCGGAAACCACACCAGCAAGAGTAGCGGGCTTCAAATTCACCAGCACCATGACCTTTTTCCCGACCATTTCCTCCGGGCTGTAAAATGCTTTGATCCCCGACACAATCTGCTTCACCTGACTGCCGATCTTTACTTTGCTGCAAAGAAGTTTCTTGGACTTGGGCACTGCCTCACAGGCAATGATTTCGCCTACCTGAAACTGGAGCTTTGCAAAGTCATCATAGGTAACTTCCGGTTTTGCGGCAATGTCAACAGCCTCTCCGGCATCGGAATTCCCATGGCCGTCATCCCCGCTCTGAGCTTCTTTTTCTGCCATTGCCATGGCCTTCGCCAGCTCTTCTTCCTTTTTTACCACTTCCTTCATATTCAGACGGGCAAAGAGGATCTCCGGCCGGGCCGCCACCTTGTTTCCGCTCTCATAGAGGCCAAACTCCGCCAAACGTTCAAACCCTCTCAGAGACGTGTTTAGCAGTGCCGCAATTTTACCCGCAGTCTCAGGCATATAAGGCTCCAGAAGGGAAGCCCCTATGACAATGCTCTCCACCAGATTATATAAAACGGTAGAAAGGCGGTCTTTCTCAGCCTCATCCTTTGCCAATACCCAAGGCTGAGTCTCATCAATATATTTATTGCAGCGCCTAAAAATGTCAAAAATCTCCGTCAATGCGTCTGCCACACGGAGAGACGCCATCTTCTCCGCCACTTTAGCATAAGTTCCCACAACAACCGCTTTCAGATCCTCATCCACAGCTCCGGAAACGCCTTTATCGGCAATCACTCCGCCAAAATACTGGTTGCTCATAGATATGGTGCGGTTAACCAGATTTCCTAAAGTATTTGCAAGGTCTGAATTTGTTCTCTCGGCGATCAGCTCCCATGTGGCGCTTCCGTCATTTTCGAAAGGCATTTCATGAAGCATATAATAGCGCACCGCATCCACACCAAAAAAGGCGATCAAATCATCCACATAAATAACATTTCCTTTTGACTTGCTCATCTTTCCCCCGCTCATCAGCAGCCAGGGATGTCCGAAAATCTGTTTCGGCAGAGGCTCACCCAACGCCATCAGGAAAATAGGCCAATAGATCGTATGGAAACGAATAATATCCTTTCCGATCAAATGAAGATCCGCAGGCCAGAATTTTTTGTACTGTTCCGTGCTGTTTCCCTCCGCATCATAGCCGATGCCGGTGATATAGTTCGTCAACGCATCCAGCCACACATAGACCACATGCCTGTCATCAAAGTCCACCGGAATCCCCCATTTAAAAGAAGTTCTGGAGACGCATAAATCCTGAAGACCGGGAAGCAGGAAGTTATTCATCATCTCGTTTTTGCGGGAAACAGGCTGAACAAACTCCGGATGCTCATTCATATGTTTGATCAGCTTATCCGCATATTTACTCATCTTGAAAAAGTAGGCTTCCTCTTTGGCAGGCTTGACCTCGCCGCCACAGTCGGGGCATCTGCCGTCCGCCAGCTGGGATTCCGTCCAGAAGGATTCGCAAGGTGTACAATAAAGCCCTTCATAAGAGCCTTTATAAATATCCCCTTGTTCATACAGACGCTTAAAAATCTTTTGCACCTGTTTCTCATGATAGCCGTCGGTAGTGCGGATAAACTTATCATACGAAATATTCAGCATATCACACATGCCGCGGATAACCCCCGCCACTTTATCCACAAATTCCTTCGGCGTAACCCCCGCATCCTGAGCTTTCATTTCGATTTTTTGTCCGTGCTCATCGGTGCCGGTCTGAAAAAAGACCTCATAGCCCTCCTTTCTCTTAAAGCGCGCTATGCTGTCCGCCAATACAATTTCGTAGTTGTTGCCTATATGCGGCTTTCCCGATGTATAAGCAATAGCCGTTGTTAAATAATATGGTCCTTTGTTCTGCATATCTGTCTCCTCCTGATTTAGTTCCCTGCTCTTCGACTTCCCTGTTCTGAAAGCTGTTTCAGACGCTTACGACTCTGAAATCCCTTTCGGGTGTCTCGTTCCGGGATTTGTTTATTTAGTTCTTTGTTTACAATTCAAAAAACCCGTCTCCCTGTATTTTCCTACACAGAAGACGAGCTTATACCCGTGGCACCACTTCTTTTCACCCGTCCCTCACAAAACGGATCTCATGGGGTCCGCGGCCATGTCACGCCGCTAGTGTACTGACCCTATCCGCGATAACAGGCGGAACCTGTCGCAGCCTTACCCAAAAGCTTCTCTTCGGTATCACAGCTTTTACATTTTTCATGGCATATATTTCCACAAAACAAAAAGCATTCTATCAACACGCTTTATCGGCTCGGTGCGCTGCTCGGAAGCCATCTTCCACGTCTCTCCGCTCCATTCCTCTCAGCCTGCTGCCATTCTGTCTCCAACGGAAACAATGGCATCACCGGAATGTTCTCTGTAAAGCATCCATCACGCGTACTCTCTTCGTCACTGCGTTTACACTCTTCATCAGATCATGTTTGAAAAATCTTCCCTCCGGACTGCACGCCCTGCTTCTCGGCCTGCCGCACTCAATTTGAGATACATAGTCTCACTGTGCTCTCCAAATTGAGACTTATATCCCGCATAGTATGAAAAATTTTTCAAATATACTCTGAAATAAAGTCTAGCACAGGGAAATAATATATGTCAAGCCGCACTTCACACTCTGTATGGCAGACTGACAGTAACAGGTAACAGTTGTGTTACTTTTCACTTGCTGTCACCGCAAGATATTTTCACGTAAGCACAGCATGAAAGAATCTCTCGACGGCAACAAGCGGACAGGAACCTGCACCCTCCACCCCTTCCACAGCAGCCTATTCCCACAAAGCATATAATACATGATTTCCGGCGCACCTGTCTCACTTTTTCGTGCACAGAAACATGTGCACGCCTCACGGCAACCGGCACACTATACAGGTAAAATTTACGTTTAAACAATTATTGATGTTTTTATTTAAACATGATATAGTTACCATACACAGAATAATAAAAGAAAGGAGAAAATAATCTTATGGCATTAACAAACCACGATCTAATGGCAATTTCTCAGCTGATGGATCAGAAAATCCAGCCCATACATCATAGACTTGACTGTATAGACGGCAGACTGGATCAAGTAGACAACAGGCTGGACTGTATGGACAGCAGGCTGGACCAAGTAGACAACAGGCTGGATCAAGTAGACAACAGGCTGGACAGGCTGGAATCTAACGTATCCGCTTTGAAGGCAGGGCAAATCGATCTCAGACAATGTCTGAAAGAAGTTAACCTTAAGGTTTCGGACACTTACAAACTGGCTTTGGATGCTTGGGGCACCAGTGTTGAAAATAGAAATTGGCTTGAGAAAAATATGCTCGAGGCTTAATTTACTGCTTTGACAATGGAAAGGAGGATTGATAATATGGCATTAACAAACCATGATCTAATGGCGATTTCTCAACTTATGGATCAGAAAGTTCAGCCCATACATCATAGACTTGACTGTATGGATGGCAGACTGAACCGCATAGACGAACGACTGGATCATATGGACAGCAGACTGAACCGTATGGACGAACGGCTGGATCATATGGATGAAAGGCTGGACCATATGGATGAAAGACTGGATCATATGGATGAAAGACTGGATCATATGGATGAAAGGCTGGATCATATGGATGAAAGGCTGGATCAAGTGGACAACAGGCTGGACCGGCTGGAATCTAACGTATCCGCTTTGAAAACAGGGCAAATCGATCTCAGACAATGTCTGAAAGAAGTTAACCTTAAGGTTTCGGACACTTATAAACTGGCTTTGGATGCTTGGGGCACCAGCATGGAGAACAGAAATTGGCTTGAGCGCAATGTGCTGAAAGATTGATTTCCCTTTTATTTTTGTTGCAATATTTTAAAAAATGCAAAATCCAATAAGTTTCATAGATGCTTTGAATTACATATAAACTTATCTGATATGTCACACTCACATTTTTCCCCAATATATCGTTATCTATAGAATAATTACATCCTTACGCATAACTGCTCAACCTATGGTAGAACCGCCTATCCTTCGCGGTTATTGATACTTATGCCGGTTGTGCTATTCTATCCGTACCGGTATCAATAAAATATCGGAAAATTAAATGGACAGATTCGGATGATACTATGGACAAAAATCAGCCTAAAAAGATAAACTACCGGAAAAATGTTTTCATACTGCAAAAATATGTCTGGAAATTTGCGCCGGAGCTATTTTTTATTCAAACCGTGAAAATCTGCTGTCAGATTACCATGAATGTTCTGGTATATGAAATGATGATGAAAAGAGTACTGGATGCCATTACCGAAAATAAAGATTGGAGAAAAGTGGCGCTTTACGTCTTATGGGTGGGAATCTGGCAAATATCTTTTGACTTTATCAATAATGTATACACAAATTATATCTACAAAACCGTACAGTTAAAAATGCACAAGGGAGTTCATAACATCATATTTGAAAAGGTACAGAAAGTGGATCTTGAAAAATATGATAACCATGAATTTTATAATGATTATATCTGGGCATTGGACCGGGCCGATACCGAAATTTTAAACAGTTGTAATAATATATTTGAATTGCTCTTCGACTGCGGACACGCCATAGCTCTGTTTTGTATAACATTAGTGTATGACAAATTTTTATTAATGTTTGTAGCGGTTCCTATGGTTCTCCATGTCCTTCTAGGCAATTTCTCCAGCAAAATAGAATATGAGTATGAACGAAAAAATACTATTTTGCAGCGGCATCGAGAGTATTCAAGACGCATTTTCTATCAGAGAGACTTTGCCAAAGAACTGAAACTATATCCTATCGGCAATATCTTGTGCAGAAATTTCAGTCAAAATGTGGAAAAACAAATGGATGTCTGCAAAAAATACGGTTTCCGGCTTGTATGGACAGGACTTGCAGGTGACAGTCTGTCCAGTGTCTTTAATTATATGCTATTGTATATATATCTGGCTTTCCGTGCCATTGTGCAGAGTGCGTATACGGCAGGAACCTGCGCGGCGTTAATCAACGCAGTAGGGAACCTGTCCTATGCACTGGAAAGAGTGTTTAAAAAGATACCCCAAATAAGAAAAAACGGTATGTTTGCAGAAAAAATAGTGGAGTTCCTAAATTATAAGGGCACTGTGGAAAGCTTTACATCAGACAAGAGTCCGGATACATTCGAGATGTTGGAATTCAGAAATGTATCCTTTCGATATCCGAACAGTGAAAACGACAGTATACATCAGATAAATTTATCATTGAAAAGGGGAGAAAAGCTTGCTATTGTGGGAGTAAACGGCGCCGGTAAAACGACTCTGGTCAAGCTGCTGATGCGTTATTATGATGTTACAAACGGCAAAATTTTCTACAATGGCACAGATATCCGCAAATTTACCACTGCAGACTATAGGGCACAGTATTCCACAATTTTTCAAGATTTTCAGATTTATGCCATCTCCGTAGAAGAGAACATAAGCATGGGCAAGGCATCCTCAGACAAAAAGCAAATATTGGCTGCATTGAAGAACAGCGGTCTGGAAATTCTCAGCGATAAATTGTCCGCAAATCTGACAAAAGAATTCGACGAAAAAGGCCTTATCCTTTCAGGCGGCCAATATCAGAAGCTTGCCATTGCAAGAGCTCTTTACAGAAACTCGGATATTGTCATTATGGACGAGGCATCCAGCGCTTTAGATCCCATTTCGGAAGCCGAAATAAATAATACAATCATGAAACAAATGAAAGATAAAAGTATGATTATTATTACTCACAGATTATCTACCATTAAACATGCGGATAAAATATGTTTTATGGAAAAGGGCTGTATTCTGGAAGAAGGGTCACATGAGGAATTGATGAAAGCGAACGGAAAATATGCGCAAATGTATCGTATACAAGCAGAACAATATATAAGTACATCTAAGGATGTTTGAAAAACATTTCCCCTGTTTACGCGAAACATACAGTTCAAACTTTAGTTCCTGTCGGATGGAGCAATTGGATGGAGAGGAGAATCGGCATGAATTTCGGTAAAAAAATAAAAGAACTGCGTTTACAAAAGACTGTCACACAGGAACAATTTGCCGCCTATCTGAATATCTCGCCTCAGGCGGTTTCTAAATGGGAAAATAATCTAACACTGCCGGATATACAGCTTTTACCGGATATATCGGTGTATTTCGGTGTCACTATTGATGAGCTCTTTGAAATGACAGATGAAAAACATCTACAGCGCATTGAGCACATGGTACATTCAAAGCGTACCATGGATAAGGCAGACTTTACGTATGCCCGGAATTTCCTTCAAGGTAAACTGGCGCAAAAGGAAGCGATGCCAAGATGTCTCACTCTCTTAAGTTCTCTCTATAACTTAAAGGCCGATGAATACAGCTCAATGGCAGAATATTATGCCATTGAGGCTTTGAACTTGGAACCGGAAAATAAGGATAATCATGTTAACCTCTTGAAGGCACAGCACGGTACTTCCCCCGATTGGTATCTTTCCAGCCACAGTAAGCGGATCCAATATTATCAGCATTTTGTAAAAGATCATCCATCATATCTGAGAGGCTTTCTCTGGCTTTTGGAGGAACTGATTGCAGACAATCGCTTTGATGAGGCAGAAAAAACACTGCATAAAATAGAATCACTGGATTCCTCCTGCCGTGTTCTCCTATATAAAGGAAAAATTGCATGGATGCGAGGGGATCACAAGCGAGGGATGGAATATTGGCAAAAAATGTCCGCACAATTTCCGAATGACTGGCTGGCACAGCTCTGCATGGCGGATTGCCTCTCCTGCACCGGGCAATACGACCAAGCCATTCCCTATTACCAAAGGGCTCTGGAGCTTCAACCCTCTCCCCGCTACACGGATGCTTATATCTCTATGGCTCAAATCTACGAAATTCAGGGAAATCATGAAGCTGCCATCCACGCATGGGAGGGTGTTCTCAAGCTTCGCCGGGAAGAATGGAATTATCAGGAGGGAGAAGCAATTGACCAGCCTTTAAGAGAAATCACCAGACTGCAGAAAGAAAAACAGACTTGATACCATACAAAATGTTATCTCAAACACACTCCGGAGCCATCGTCCACAGGAATCTTATAGTTTTAAAATCAAAGACCCCGCAGCAAGCTGACGGGGTATCAATCTTGCAACGCAGCAAGCTGCGGGGTATTCGGGAGGGATATCATAAGCTAAAAATCTCTTTTTGCAGCCGTCACATAGGTTTTATTGCGCATTATAATCTTTAATCACAGGCGGAATCTGTGCCATCATATTATCAATGTCCTCATACATAGCACTCTTGGTCGTCCCCATCTTACTTGCACGATTGATATGCTGCATTACTTTCTCGTATTGCTTTTTCAATTGTTCAAAGAAACCGGACAACATCTGCAGCTTGGATCTGGAACTGTCAATCACTTGAGAAATTTCATTTTGCACTGACTCTGCGCCTTCTGCCGCCTGCGTAATATGGTCAAACATTTCATAAGTTTCGTCTACCTTAGACAGGCTCTGGCCCAATGCCTCATGAGAGGTTTGGATACTGGCGCTGAGCTTATCGGTTCCTTCCTCCACATCTCCGATACTGGCATCAACCATATCTGCAAGGCTTTTTATTTCCTCCGACAAACTCTTCACTTCTCCCGCCACTGCCGCGAATCCTTTCCCCTGCTCCCCTGCTCTGGCGGCTTCAATGGACGCATTAAGCGAAAGAATATTTGTCTGATCCGCAATGGACACAATCTTGCTCATACATTTTTTGATTTCTTTCAAAGACATCTGAAAAGTCTCAAACGTGCTTTTCATTTCGTCAAAATAGCTCTCCACCAAAACCGAGCTGTTTCTCAGCTCCTCCACTTCTCCCTGTGCCTGAGTCACAGACTGAAAAATATTATCTTTTACAGACGCAAATTGACCGGACACCATACTGATATTGGAAAAGGTTTCTTCGAAATCTTGTAAAGATCCTCTTAATACTTCCGAATCCTTTAATACATCGCCGAAGGATTTACTTACCATGCTTAATTCATACAGGGAGGCCACCTCTTTTTGAACGAGCACATTACGATATTCCTCGAGGCTCTCTACCACATGCAGCACCGGATACAGACTTTTCGTTTCCTTCTGGGGTTTTTTCCACAATTTCATCTTCTTTCCTTCCTTACTCAAACACAACACAAGTCATCGATTGATTAACAAAACGATTGTTATAATGTTCTCCGTATCCGACCAAACCGGCATGATTGTTCAAAGTGCTCATATCTTTCAGGTACTCGTCCATATAATGGTTCTCGGTAAAAAGCAGATACCTGAACAGACAGTTAACGGAAAATACCGCCGAAATCTGCGGAAAATCTCTCTTAATCTTTTTGATGGTGTCCCTGACAACAGCCTTATAATCTCCCAGTTCCAACATAATCAGGACGTCCGAATCATTAACCTGTCGAAAACATGCCAGCGCATTCCCGCTTACTTCTTTAATTGAAATAATGCACGTATCATCGCCGTTTATTTTTCCAAAAGGATTCTTAAATGTCTGGGTCTGTATTTCTTTTTCAGTCACATGAAGAATATCTTGATAAACCTGTTTAGCGGGCATACCGTTTAACAGTCCTATTTTATAATTCGCCTTATCCGTTCTGGAAGCAATAAAACGGTAATCGCCCATTTGATGATAAATATTTTCCTTATAGGTTTTTACCTTGCCGCGATTATTTTTCACAAGCGCATATACCACTGCGTCCTGATATACCTTACCGTTAGCCGATACCTTTCCTCCGTCGCCGGTTCCACCCACCAATGAAATATTATTATGTTTCAGCACACTGTAAACAGTGGTTAATACACAGGCATCGTTTCCGGTACAGAAATCTATGCAGACCGTGTTTTCACTTGAGCTGTTAATTTTATGTACATCCTGTTTCAGCCGTTCAATATATTTTACCGGCATAACGGATACTTCTTCCAGCACATTTGCGGCCGCGCTGATTCCGTCATAAAAAGCGATAACCCCCACGCCCTTTTCCACCACTTTTGTATCATAACTCATTCCGATACAGCCAATGCTGGGCACATTGGGATAAAGCGCTTCCAGTTTTTTCACATGCGCTTCAAATTGCTCACTGTTAGACAAAAGCAGAATCAATTGAGGCTTACTCAGACCTCTGACCGCCTCCTGAAGATTGCCGGTCTGGCTCTTACCAAAAAACTGTCTCAAAATGTTTTCCTCTCTTACTTACAATATTTTACTTTATTTTCTCATTAGAATTATACTTCATGTTAAAACGGTAAGTCAACAACTATTATAAGTATCCCCCGCAGCCGTTATCCCTTCCGGCTGATTTCGCCCCCCGCAGTCAGGCGGCGTTTTCACGCGTTTTTACATAGCCTCCTCTTATGATGTATTACCCCAAAAATCTCCATGCTTTGACAGGCAGAACAAATTCCGTCTCATATTTTTGTTGACAATTTGGAATACTCTCCCCTTCGGTCATAGGAGTCCATCAGATAGCTGTCATCCATCAAAACACAGTCGATTTCCACCGTATCCTGCCGATATCTGCTGTGTTTGCGCAGATCCTCCTTGGGCTTCTCCTGCTTTGCCTGAAAGGAATTCCTTGTCTGAAAGCCAAAATACTTTCGGGGAAGCCTTCCGCTCAGCTGCCCGGAAACATTATGAAAACGCACCTTCACTCTCTGCCAGAATGTCTGCTTCAAATTCCCCGTATCTTCTACAGCGGAAAAATACGGATTATCCTGTACTGTCTGATGCCGTATCAATGGCTGCACTGCTATGGATGAAGCGGCTGTCGTATCCGGATCCCGTACCGAAGCCGTGTCCGGATTTCCCACTGTGCGACCGCCTTCCTTGCTATTGACTTCCCTCTGATTCCCGTCAATGACATTTGCTGCCGCCTCCCCGTCTCCCCAGAAGCTATGTAAAAATCCCTTTCCGCTGCCCAATACATTTTTCAGCCATGCCGACAGGGAAAAAGGAGCTTCCTGCTGCAAACTTGCCTTAGCTTCGGAAATTCCCGCGGAAGCAGACGCCTTCATAGCCCCTCCGCCTACTTTTTCCCGAGCCTCATGATGATCATGAATGCAGCGAGTTACGTGATGGTCACTGGCGCTGTGGCTGCTGCCAAGTCCGCCGATCTGCATGTTTCACCTCCCTTTCCTTCAACCTGTCCTCCCATACTTTCCCAACGTTCTCCTCTGCGGCCGTTTTCCTGCCGGCTGTACATTAGACCGGTTTTTTGCCGCCTGCACAGCCATTCCAAGCCAACCTCCTTGGGACATCCTTCAACCTCCCGCACATGCAGGCATCCGGGACTTTGGCTCATTACCCGCGGAAATCAACAGCCTTGCATTTGGCTCAGAAGTTCTCTCACATTGGTATCAATATCATTATGGAACACCGATGAACCTGATACGATGACGTTTGCACCGGCTTCAAGCACTTGTCTCAGATTCTTTTGATTGATTCCGCCGTCCACCTCCACATCCACATGTCCAAGTCCCCTATGGGTCAAAATCTGCCGGAGCTCCCTCACTTTCTCTAAGCACTCCGGAATCAGCTCCTGTCCGCCGAATCCGGGTTCCACCGTCATAACCAACACCATATCCACCATATCCAAATAGGGCTCGATCTCTTTAACGGGTGTAGCAGGCTTGATCGTAATCCCCGCCTTTTTATGTAAAGTATGAATTTCCCTAATTATATCAGCCGTATTTTCCGTTGCTTCCAAATGAAAATTAATTAAATCAGCCCCGCAATCTGCAAATTCTTTAATATATCTCTCCGGTTTCTCTATCATTAAATGAACATCAAAGAATAGTTCCGTACATTGCCGAATGGATTGTATAACAGACATGCCAAAAGAAATGGACGGCACAAAAAGTCCATCCATAACATCAATATGCAGATACCGCGCCCCCGCAGCTTCCGCTTGTCCGATCTGTTCTCCTAATCTGCTAAAATCTGCTGCTAAAATAGACGGCGCCAAAATGTTCATCCCATCGTTTCCTCCTGAATCCATTCCCACTACCGTCTATTCTATCAAATATTTAATTCCACTGCAAGTGGCGTATCACTTTTAACCTCTACACATTCTAAAGTTTCTCCGCCACATCTTTCTTCAAGCGTTCCCATGCGTCCTCATGCTCCGTATAATAAATAGGGCATTTCTTGCCGCCGCAGTCGTAATGACGCAATATATCATCCGTTGACAAATGATAAACATCCGTAAGCCATGCCAAAAGGTCTATCAAAGAATCATAAGTCTCCTGTGTAAAGGAACCGTCCGCAGATTTATAACAACATTCAATGGAAACGGAGTCATAATTTCTGGACTGCACCGCATAGGCAATTTCATCCAAAGGAATACACTGGATAATTTCACCGTCATAACCGATAATAAAGTGGGCGGACGCACTGGTAATGTGTGTGTCCTTTAGCTGTTCGAAATAACTTCTGTTCTGCGCCGCGCTGGTATTGGGGTTTGCAGTATAATGTACAAAGATGCTGCTGATCTCTTCCAAAGCTTCTCCCGGACGGGAATATTCATTAGGCGTCAGAAAATTTTCCTCCCATTCCGGATGCTTGGCATAATCTGTGGCAGAAAGTCCCTGTACCAGACTCGATGAAACCACCGGCTGAACATCCTCCAGAAAATTCTGCGGCGGTGTCTTTATACTCGGTTCCGGCGTTTCGTTGTCCATGCGCTTCATAAACAGAATTCCGCAAAGCAAGCTAATAAAGAATATTCCGGAAAACAAAACCATTCTCTGCATTTTGACAATACGTCTTCGGCGCGCAGCCGCACGCTTCTTCTCCATTGCGGCTCGTCTGCCCTGTGCCTGAGAATATGCATCCGGATAAAAGTCGATTTTTCCCTTTCTGATCGGTTCTGCCTGAAATGTTCTGCCGTTTCTCTGTGCCTGCTGCATACCTTGGGGTCTTCGAGATGCTCTATGCGCTTCCTGCTCTCTCGGAGAAACGTTGGAGATTTCCCACTCCCTCTCTCTTCGAAGCGCTCCTTGTAATTCCCGCTCCCTCTGAGGCGCTCTCTGCAGTTCCCTCTCCCTCTGAGGCGCTCTCTGCAGTTCCCTCTCCCTCTGAGGTGCTCTCTGCAGCTCCCTCTCCCTCTGAGGCGCTCTCTGCAGCTCCCTCTCCCTCCGAGGCGCTCTCTGCAGTTCCCTCTCCCTCTGAGGCGCTCTCTGCAGCTCCCTCTCTCTCCGAGACGCCCTCTCCTGTTCCCTCTCCCTCCGAAGTTCTCTCTGCAGCTCCCTCTCTTCCCAAGATAATTTCCGGCTTTCTTGGTTTTCGCGGGCTCCCCCTCTGTTTTCCTGTTCCCAAAAAGATGCCGCTCTGCGAGAGGTTCTCTGAGACGCTCTCTGATTTTTTTGAGACGCCTCATATGCTCTCTGTTCCCTTTGTGCCGACCGCTGCTCTCTGTTTTCCCACAGCTTCCTGTGCTGCTCATAATCAACCAGATAAGGGTTTCTCTTTATATTAATTAATTCCGGTTCGTCTCCTCTGTAGAAGTCCTCATTTCTATAAGCATCTGCACTCATTTGTATCTCCCCACCTTACCGTATCCATAAAAATCATTTCCACGCAATATTTTACCGGACAATCATTTTGCACTATTTCTCCACTCATCACTTGCCGGATGCGCCATGACTGCACCTGCATGCTCTCGACTCCCATCCTTGCCGGATCTCTGCTGCCGATACGAAGCATAAGCCTGACTTTACATTGTTCTAAAAATATTTCATATACCGACAGGATACCGCCTTGCAAATCAAAAAGTCACCCCCCGCTGCAGGCAGCAAAGCATTAAGCTCGCAGCGCTGCAAAGCATCGGGTATGCAACCCTCGCAGGAATCAATCCGCATCATTTAGATGAAAATAAATAACAAAACATATAGAATCTTTAATTGTTGAAAACAGTGTAATATAAAAATGTATCATTTTTGTTTATTTTTTTATTAATATTTTTTTAACTTCTTGAAATAATTACAAATTTTGCCTTATGTAGTATTGACTCGCCTGTCTAACTGTGTTAGACTCTGATTGTCTAAAAGTATTAGACAGTGCAAAAGGCAGGAGGTATAAAAGTTTGGAAGTAAACCTCCAAATATTGATTGGTATGTGTGCCAAGGCACGAAAAGGAGGTATATTTATGGAACAATATAAGCTGGGGGAAATGGAACAAAAATTTGCAGATCTCATATGGGAAAGCGCTCCCATCGGTTCCGGAGACTTAACAAAATTATGCGAAAAAGCCTTTGCATGGAAGCGGACTACTACCTATACCATGCTAAAAAGGCTATGCGACAGAAATCTGTTTATTAATAAAAACGGTACGGTGGCCGCACTCATGACTCGGGAAGAATTTCTGGCCGCTCAGGGAGAGCAGTTTATCAATGAAACCTTTGAAGGTTCCCTGCCCCGTTTTCTGGCCGCCTTTTCCAGAAGAAAGAAGCTGAGTGACAAAGAAATTCTGGCACTGAAAAAATTAATTGATTCTTATGAGGAGGAGAGCCATGGCTGAACAACTATTTATCCGAATATTGAATATGAGCCTGACGGGAAGCTTTGTCATTTTGATTGTTTGGGCAATACGCTTCTTTCTGCGGAAAGCGCCCAGTATTTTTTCTTACTGTCTATGGGCGGTGGTGCTGTTCCGGCTTTTGTGCCCCATATCATTTTCAGCGGATTTTTCACTTTTTAATGCACTACCGGCTCCTTTTACGGAACATGGAAGAATTGCATATATTTCCGAAAATATTTTAGAAAACAATCGTTTTCCTATGCCGGTCACGACACCGGAATCAGAAAGCAGTAAAGGATACGACCGTCAAAATGCCGATGCGTCCGCCGGAACCCCGGATTTCAGCAAAACAGCACTTATACTCAAAACCGCCGCCGGAATATGGCAGGCAGGAATTCTGATTATGGCTCTCTATAGCATAGGAACAATGATGCGGTTGAAAGAAAAATTGAAATCCGCCGCACAAGTAAGGGACAATATTTATATTTCGGAAAAAATTGCCACTCCCTTTGTAATCGGAATCATACACCCCCGAATCTATCTTCCATCCGGTCTCAGCGAAAAGGAAACGGAATACATCCTCCTGCATGAGCAGATTCATCTGAAAAGAAAGGATCATCTCCTGAAAACCGCAGCATATGCGACTCTCTGCCTGCATTGGTTCAATCCTCTTGTCTGGGCCGCTTTTTTCCTCTGCGGGAAAGATATGGAAATGTCCTGTGACGAAGCAGTCATTCGAAAAATCGGAAATGGTGTAAAAAAAGAATACTCCGCTTCCCTGTTATGTTTATCCACAGGAAAACGTATCGTAAACGGAATTCCTCTGGCTTTTGGAGAAGGGGAAACCGGCAGCCGCATAAGGAATATCCTGCAATATAAAAAACCGGCAGCCTTGGCCTTTCTTTTCACCACAGTGGTCTGCATCGCGGCGGCGGTCATTCTGCTGGCCAATCCCGAACCGGCCGAAGAAGAGACCGGCGGTGCTTACATCACATTTTACGGCATTATTACGGATATCGTTTGGGAAGGCACATCTCGCAGACTTCTGGTCTGTCCCGGGATAGGTGAAATGGAAATTCCGGAAGCCGAGAACATCGATACCTACTTTGAACCCGGGGACGAGAGAAATCCCCATGAGCTTTTACCGGGAGATTTGGCCGCAATTACCTTTTCTGCAGATGAGGACGTGTCAATATTGGAAACATGGCCGGCTCGGTTTTCCGTTTCCGCCGAAAGCATTCTGGTTCTGTGGCAAGGACTCTCTCTTGAGAATACGGGGAACGGCTCCTATCTGTTCACTTTTCCCGGCGGTGTCGTTCCAGATGCGGAAACGGCAAAGCTTGGCGATACCTTGTCGCTTTACTGGGAGGAGTCGGAAGACAGAGCATACCTGACCCAGACTCCGGAAAGCGAATCTTCCGAACTGATAGCCTCCGTTTCCATCCTTGCCGTAGATGAAAATGAATATGGGGCAAGTATGCTTACCATAGAACTGTCTCTCTCCGACATTCAACAAATACTCTCCGGATTCGGTTTCCATATCCGGTTTTCACTGGAGCAGAACACTCCGTCTGCAAAAGGCTCATCCGAACACAACGGCGCCGCAGACAGCGCCCTTCCCTCTGAAGAGTGGATGGAACATGCCTTCTCTATTCTGAAGGAAAACTTTCTCTTGGAGTTGGAATCTCAGCAGTAAAACAACTCTTTGTATGCTTGCTGTCAAATGACTGGCACCGATATTTGCGAAACGATAACTTTACGGAACCGTGACCACACCTGCATAGCAGATGGTTTATGAAAAGACTGCTCCACAGTAAAAGCGGCGTAGGTTTCCCTATGCCGCTTTCAACCATATCGGAACTCATTTACATTTTCCCAAGCTCATCCGATGTTTACAGAAATTCCTTCACGGATTTGTACACGCCTTCCGCATCCAGACCATATTTCTGAACCAATGCCGCCGCAGAACCGGACTCGCCGAACACATCCTGCATACCCAGCTTTTTCACCTTTGTAGGCAGATTTGCGCTGAGGCAGTCACAAACAGCGCTGCCCAAACCGCCGATCACGGAATGCTCCTCCACCGTAACCACCTTGCCCGTTTTCTTCGCACTGTTTATAATAATTTCCTCATCCAAGGGCTTAATCGTACAAATGCTGATCACCTCGGCATTTACACCGTCTGCCGCCAGCTTTTCCGCCGCGCCAAGCGCTGAGTCCACACAGATACCTGTAGCCACAATGGTAACATCCGTTCCTTCGCGGACTACGGAACCCTTACCGATCTCAAACTTATAGTCCGGCTTATCATTAATCACGGGAACTGCCGCACGCCCGAATCGTATGTATACAGGTCCTTGATACTCCAAAGCCGCACGGACAGCTGCTTTTGCCTCCACATCATCGGCCGGACACATCACTACCATACCGGGAATGGTTCTCATAAGAGCAATATCCTCATTGCATTGGTGGGTTGCTCCGTCCTCTCCTACCGTAATACCCGCATGGGTTGCTCCGATTTTTACATTCAGGTGGGGGTATCCGATGGAATTGCGAACCTGTTCAAAGGCACGCCCGGCAGCAAACATGGCAAAGGAACTGACAAACGGGATCTTTCCGGTGAGAGACAATCCTGCCGCTATCCCCATCATATTCGCCTCGGCAATACCGCAGTCTATATGACGGTCGGGATATGCCTTCCGGAAAATGCTGGTCTTAGTGGCTGCCGCAAGGTCAGCATCCAAAACTACCAGATCAGGGAATTCCTCTGCCAGCTCTTTCAGAGCATTGCCATAGCTTTCACGAGTTGCAACCTTTTTTACTGTACCTGCATTCTGCGCATTTTTCTCTGCCATTATGCTTCACCTGCTTTCTCTAATTCTGCGCCGATCTTCTCCAAATCAGCCATGGCTGCGGCATACTCCTCATCATTGGGAGCCTTGCCATGCCAATCAATATTATTTTCCATGTAAGAAACGCCCTTGCCTTTCAGACTGTGAAGTACAATGCATGTGGGCATACCCTTCGTCCCTCTTGCCTCTTTAAATGCTGCCCGAAGTGCATCAAAATCATGGGCATCCACATTGATTACATGGAAGTTAAATGCTTCAAATTTCTTATCGATGGGATAGGGGGAACAAACCTGATCAATAGGGCCGTCAATCTGCAGGTTATTGTTATCCACGATGACACACAGATTATCCAGCTTACGATGTCCCGCAAACATGGAAGCCTCCCATACCTGCCCTTCCTCCAATTCGCCGTCTCCCAGCAATGTATAGACACGGAAGTTCTCCTGATTCATTTTCGCACCCAAAGCCATACCCACGGCAGCGGATATTCCTTGTCCCAGTGACCCGGAAGACATATCCACTCCGGGAATATGGATACAGGGATGTCCTTGTAAATAAGAACCCAAATGGCGCAAAGTTTTCAAATCTTCCACCGGAAAATATCCCCTGTTTGCCAATGTGGAGTACAGACCGGGAGCAGTATGACCCTTTGACAGTACAAAACGATCCCTGTCCTTCTTATCGGGATCCTTGGGGTCAATGTTCATTTCCTCAAAGTACAAAAAGGTAAATGCATCTGCCGCGGAAAGAGAACCGCCGGGATGTCCTGCCTTTGCACCGTGAACTGCGGTTACAATACCTTTACGCACTTCATTTGCGTGCTTTTGCAGTTCTAAATTGTTCATGGTTTCCTCCATTCTGTCCAGGACAGCGCCTGAGACTTCCTTTATTTCTGCGGATAAGGAACCTAATGCTCCAAAATGCTTGTGCCGAAATCTCTCGCCCTCTGCAAGGCATTAGTCCCATCCGAATTCGCAGTCGTTCAGCACCGTCGGTTCTGAACATTTCCAAAATTATACTAGCACAGTTTCCGGTCCGCGTCCAGTGTTTTCCGCTAAAAACGCCGATTGTGCACGAGCACGTTACCATTCACTCCGTGACCATTAACGCATGCACAGAAACGGCAAAACAGCGGTTTCGCACAAGGCTGTCCAAGTGATTATTCTAATCGCTTTGGTTTGATCACGCAAAAACATCGTGACAGCATCTCCCGACGGCAACGAGTGCGCAGCAGCCTGTTTTCTGCCGTCTGCTCCTTATACGATGCGTTTTATTTTTCCTGCTGCCCGTAATAAGCATTTGCACCGTGCTTTCTGTAGTAATGTTTGTCTTGAAGTTCCTGAGGCGCCGGACTGATCCGGGGATTAATGGTTTCCGCTCGGTAAGCCATTTTGGCAACCTCCTCCAGAACCACCGCATTATGTACGGCTTCCTTGGCATCTTTTCCCCATGCAAAGGGACCGTGATTTTTACAAAGCACTGCGGGAACTGCCACAGGGTCTTTTCCCAGACGTTTAAATTCACTGACAATCAGATGCCCCGTATTCTCTTCGTATGCCTCTTCTATCTCCTCTGCGGTAAGGCACCTGACACAAGGCACTTCGCCATAGATATAATCGGCATGAGTGGTTCCGTAACAAGGTATGCTCCTTCCCGCCTGAGCCCAGCTGGCAGCATATGACGAATGGGTATGCACGATGCCCCCGATTGCGGAAAACGCTTTGTAAAGCTCTACATGAGTTGCGGTGTCCGAAGACGGATTATAACGCCCCTCCACCTTCTTTCCGTTTAAATCCACTACTACCATATCCTCCGGTCTCAGCCTGTCATATTCCACACCGCTGGGTTTGATAACGAACAGACCGCTCTCTCTATCGATTGCGCTGACATTACCCCATGTGAAAGTGACAAGTCCGTACTTGGGCAGATCCATATTTGCCTCATAGACTAAATTCTTTAATTCCTCCAGCATGATTCTGGCCTCCTATTCCAGTTTTATTCCAGTTCCGTTTCGGATCTGTTTTGGGTTTTGTTCCGGTTCCGGTTTTATCCCGGCTGCGGTTTTACTTTATTTTAACCCTTCCACTGCTGCCTTCTCGGCTTTCAGGGTACTCTTATATTTCTCGATATAAGCGTCAAAGCCAGCCACATCTTCGGCCTTAGGCTCAATGGTCGTACCGCTCTGGCCTGCAAAAATCCGGCTGCTCAAATAATCTGGCAGGCTCTCTCCGGCTTCTTTCTCCTGCATATAGCAGGCAAGCACTGCCATACCCCATGCGCCGCCCTCGCTTGCCGTATCCATTACCGTGACGGGTGCGTTCATAGCCGCCGCCATCAGCTGCTGTCCTACCACAGGTGTCTTAAACAATCCACCGTGTCCCGTCAGGGAATCCACCTTTATCTGTTCTTCCTTAAGCAAAATATCATTCCCGATTTTTAAGGCCGCCATTGCACTGTAAAGATTGCTCCGCATAAAGTTTGCAAGAGTAAATTTCGCATCCGGGGTACGTACAAACATAGGCCGTCCTTCGTTCAGTCCCGTCACCGGCTCTCCGGAAAAATAATTGTAAGAAACCATTCCGCCGCAGTCCGTGTCCGCCTTCAACGCCTCCCTGTAGAGGGTGCCGTAAAGCTCATTCATGTCCGTCTTCATTCCGAAGGTATCGGCAAACTGCTTAAACAGCCCCACCCATGCATTGAGATCGGAAGTACAGTTATTGCAATGAACCATTGCCACAGGGCTGCCGTCGGGCGTCGTCACCATATCGATCTCTTCATGAACCTTTGACAATGCCTTCTCCGTTACCACCATGGAAAAAATGGAAGTTCCCGCAGAAATATTTCCGGTGCGCACCCTGACGGCATTGGTGGCCGTCATGCCCGTTCCCGCATCCCCCTCGGGAGGGCACATGGGAACGCCTGCCTGTAAGGTTTCCGTGGGGTCTAACAGCTTAGCGCCCTCTTCAGTCAAAACGCCTGCCGCCTCTCCCGCTTTCAGCACCTTGGGCAGAATATCATTCAGTTTCCAAGCTAAACCGCCGGACTCTGCCAGCCGGTCGAACTGCCCCAGCATCTTCTCGTCATAATTGCAGATGCCGGAGTCGATGGGAAACATTCCGGAAGCCTCTCCTACCCCCAGTACCTTTTCACCGGAGAGTTTCCAATGAATGTAACCGGCAAGAGTGGTAAGAAAAGCAATATCCCGCACATGAGATTCACCGCTTAACATTGCCTGATAAAGGTGGGCAATGCTCCATCTCTGAGGAATATTGAATTCAAACACGGATGTCAGCTTTTTGCAGGCTTCCTCCGTCATGGTGTTTCTCCATGTGCGGAAGGGTACAAGAAGCTCCCCCGCTTTATCAAAAGGCATATAGCCATGCATCATACCCGAGAAGCCCAGTGCGCCAAGCTTTACCAGCCTTACGCCATACTTTTCCCGCACATCCCCCGCAAGGCTCCTGTAACAGCCCTGAAGGCCTGCCCAGATATCTTCCAGACTATACGTCCATATGTTATTTTCCAATCGGTTTTCCCAATCGTGGGTTCCCATGGCGATAGGGGCATGAGTTTCGTCCACCAATACCGCCTTGATTCTGGTGGATCCAAACTCAATCCCAAGCACCGCCCTGCCTGCTTCAATCGCTTTCTTTGCCGTTTCACTCATCCTTCTAATCCTCCGTTCTGCCGCCTTGCGGCATCTACTATTATCCTATCAATTCTAAAGATTTTCGTCAATCACTATCGGCGGTCAGGTATCACTCATAGTCCGGATTTTTCCCGCATATATTAAATCAATCTCAAAATCCGGGGGATAAACTGACTTGAAGCAAAGAAATCCACTCTCCGCGAAACAGCTGGCTTTAGCTGTAAGTGTTTTTCTCACTTTTTCTGCGGTCACAGCATTTTTATTTACATACAAACAGGACGAAAAGCGTTTTACCCATATTACCTCCACTCTGCTTACCGAACATATGACCTCCAATACACTGAACATGCATTATACGCTGGCTTATCCTGAAAATTACGGTATCTACGACTATAAGCCTGTCCTATCCTGCTACAGCAGCAAATCTTCCCTGCAAAATCAAGCTGCCACGGAAAATACCTTGACTGCACTGCGATCCATACATACGGAGAATCTCTCGGAAAGGGATGCTTACTTCCATAAGCTGCTCACACGCTCTCTGGAAAATTCTCTGGCCATGGCAGAATATCCCTACTATAACGAACCTCTGTCCCCTAATTCGGGAATGCAGTCCCAGCTTCCCATTCTGCTGGCCGAGTATGCATTTCGCACCAAAAAAGACATCACCGATTATCTCGCCCTATTGAACCAGACGGATGAGTACTTTTCCTCGCTGCTTACCTTTGAACAGGAAAAAGCCGCAGCAGGACTGCTCATGCCGGCGTCTTCCCTGCGGGATGTCCGGGAACAATGTGACACCATTATCACAAAAGAGGAGTTGGAAAAGGGCACCCATTTCCTGCAGACCACCTTCACGGAACGGCTGATGCCATTACTGAAAGCGGGAGTCCTTACCCAGACCGAAGCGGAAGCTTATATTTCCCAAAACAACCGCCTTTTAAAGACCGTCCTGCTTCCGGCCTATATCGCTCTCGGTGACGGACTGATTCTCTTGGAAGACGAGACTATCATGCTGTCCGGCTTGGGCACTACGGAAGAGGGGAGGGAGTACTATCAGCATCTGCTGATCTCCGAAACGGGCTCCTACCGCCCTATCGAGCAGATACAGCTGCTTTTGAAGGAGAAATTCACGGAAGAATACAAGGCAGTCCATAATCTTATGACTACATATCCCGAACTTTTTACGGACCACGGCACAAAAAATACAAGCACCTTCCCCTATACCGATGCCGCCCAGATGTTGACGGATCTGCAGCGGCGGATTCAGAATCACTTTCCGGCTGCTTCAGGCGAGAGCACCGCTATTTCGGTGAGACCCGTGTCCCCCAGCTTGGAAGACTATACCGCTCCCGCCTTTTACATCACCGCCCCCATAGACGATACGACGCAGAACACCATCCATATCAATCAAAGCAAAACGCCCAATGGTCTGGAGCTTTATACCACACTGGCACATGAGGGCTATCCGGGTCATCTCTACCAAACGGTTTACTATAACCGCAGCGCCTACTCAAACGGGGAGCGCCCCGCAAGGGAACTGTTATGGTACGGCGGCTATCAGGAGGGCTGGGCCCTGTATGTGGAGTTTATCGCCTATGATTATGCCGCAAAACTGCTTCGGGAGCAGAAACTCGATACCGACGCCGTTATCGCGGAACTGGAAAAGCACAACCGCAGTATGCAGCTGTGCCTGTATTCCATGCTGGATATCATGATCCACTATGAGGGAGCCTCCTACAACCAGATTGCCAAGATATTGGAGGGTTTCGGCATTACCGACAGCAATTCCTGCCGCGCCATATACACCTACATCGCTCAGGAACCCTGTAATTACCTGAAATATTATCTGGGGTATCTGGAGATCCTGTCCCTCCAAGAGAAGGCAAAGGAGCTCTGGGGAGAAGAATACTCGGATTACCGGTTCCATTGCTTCTATCTGGACTGCGGGCCTTCCGACTTCCTGTCCCTTCAGGAAGAATTGGAACAGCCCTAAAAACCAGAATTCCCTCATAAATTTTCATCCATATAAAGCTGCGCCCTGTTTTGTATGATTTCCACACATTCTTCCACGGTCTTGTCCCCGGCGAAAAATGCCTGAATCTCTTCGTTAATGATCTTGTAAAGCTCTCCGCCGGCCATGGATTGTTCCGGATAAATATGATCCATCATATGGCGGATCCTTTCCGATGTCTCTTCGGAGACAGCTTCGCCCTCCATACGAACAAAAGGATGATAGGGCTTCGTCAGATACACGTCAAAGGCATTTTTACGCACGGGGAACCCGCTGAATTCAGTACCATACCAGCTTTGTTCCTCCTCCGAAAGCACAAACTCCAGAAAAGCCCACGCACCTTCCTTATTGACGGAATTACTGTAAACAGCAAGCTGCATGGAGGGATCCATAATAAAACAAGGCTCTCCGGAGGCAGTGGGAAATCCCACATCCCATGATTGATTGCCGTTTTGGCTATACTCCCTGTTATAATCGTAAGGACTGTAAAAATAATTGTATTGGAGCAGATATTCTTTTTCGAGAAATTTCCGTTCCTCTTCATCACTATAAAAAACTCTTTGCTCCTCCTGATTTTCAGGATACTTCAAATTCTTAATGCTTACCAGCAATTGCATAAATTCCGGAGTGTCAAAATTACATTTTCCCTGCTCCCAATCTATATAGGAATCCATAGTGGTGGATATAAGATTCCACACAGAAAGGGGAGTATATACATTCAGAAGCTTTGCATCAGGATAGCGCGTGCCTAATTCAAAAAGCTGATCATATGTCCAGCCGTCTCTGGGAACCGTGTCCGCCGAGGAGGCAAGGGAATTAATAGAGAATCCAGTTATCATACTGGTAACTTTCCCGTTGCTTTCGCAGGCTTCCCAAACGGTTTCCAGAATATCGTCCTTCCCCACCACATCGCTTTCTCTGAAATAAGGTTCCAAATTCTCCAACAGCCCCTTACTCTCCAGCATATCCTTATTGACAAAGCTGATCTCCAGCATGTCCGGTATTTCGGAAGGATGAAGAATCAAGTCATCCGTAAATGCAACAAAATCGTTATAATTTTTTATGACTATCTCATATTCCTTATTGGAACGGTTAAAGCTGCGCACCAGCTTTCCCAGCTTTATATTGGGTATATATGCCGTTCCCAGCGTTATCGTCTGCTTATCCGGCACGCAGCCCCTATCGAGGTGCCCGATACGGACAATTTCCGGATTCTGTCCGTCAGACAAGAACGCAGCACATGAGAGTGCCTCCAAAACGGGCGCAGCCTCCGGTATATCCCCAACCCCTGTCCTGCTCTCCGCCGGATCTGCCTGCGGCTCTGTCAACGGTACCGTATATCCCCCTAAATTTTCCGGCGGAAAGTTTTCCTGAAGCAGGCGGATACTTTGCAAGGAGCTTCCGTCCACATTTAAGCTTTTCCAGCTGAGCAATTCCGCATACTCGCCCGTGTCATAACGATATGAATAAAGGCTGCTCTCCGTGGATACCAGAATACCCAGACAGTAATCGCTTAAAACCACCATATTGCTCAAGCCGTCTTTTACGGCAAAGGAGAGATCCCGGCTCTCTATATTCCCCAGTTTCCCCGTCTTAAAATCTACTTCCCTGAACAAATAATTTGTAACGGAAGTGCTGTAGTCCTGCCGGACAAGAAAAACACCCTCTTCTCCCGCATCCAGAAACGTACATTGGTATCCCCCGTCATCGTCAATGTCCGTTCCCACATATTCCCCTTCCGCATTGAAGAGATATACCTTATTGTCGTAGTCTGTCATCAGCACATTCCCGCTGTAATCCACATACATACCGGAAAAAGAATGGTAAGTCTGCGACAATGGCCGGAATTCTTCGCTGTCAAGGGCTTGCAAATATATTTCCCGAAAATCTTTGTCCAACTTCCTTAAATAAAGAGCTGCCGAAGCATCCCCCTCCTTTTCCCTCTCCAAAAGATAAAAGGAGCCGTCTTGTCCCAAAGCGAAGCACAGAATGGAATGATTCTCCGATATTCCCGTATAGAGCGCCTCCGGCACTCCGGTGCCATCTGCATTCACACGATAAAGAGTGGTCATGGATATCTCCCTCTCTTTATCCCATGTGCTCTCCAGATACAGGATGCTGCTCCCTTGCCATACATACCCGCTCAGGCTGTTTAGATCCTGCTTTACCGCTTGATAGGAAGCCGTAGGAACCATTTCTCCCGTAAGGACAATTTCCTTATTCTCCTCTTCCCCTGTCTCCTTTGGACTGCCGCAGCCCCCCGCCCCTAACAGTAAAATAATAATCGGCAGTATCCATAGAAACCGTTTTGGCATCCGTTTATGCATTCTGTTATTCCCCTCCTTAGCTTTATGCCCTCTGATTCAAAGCGTATTTGAGTAAGCTTTATTAAAACCGCCGCATCCTCCGCGTCTCCGAAGAATGCACACGATCCTCCATCATCCTTTCCATATAGTCTCTGTCCCAAAGCAGTATCTTCAATTTTTTAGCGGCTTCCGCTGCCGGGGCGGTGAAATATTGATTGGTGAGAACGGCTCCCACCATTCTGTCATAATAATCTCTTCCTGCATAAGCCTCCTGAACCGCTTTGACCCCTACAGGAGCACTGTAACACTTACATTGAATCGCATAAGTTACGCCGTCTTTCTCCGCCAGAATATCTACGCCGTAGTCCCCGCTCCCTCTTGTGACCTCCACATCCCCAAAGCCGCTCCTCTGCAGCAGTTCCGCACAAAAGTATTCAAAGTCATGCCCCTCCATCAAATCCATGTCCTCTGCAAGGCGGCGCTTTTTTCTGCGTATCCCCCATCGGATCAGCAGCATCAACAGACTGAGCAGAAAAATAATTATAAAAATTGCAATTTCTTTCGTATACTCGTTCATGCAATCATTGTAACACACTTTTATGAAAGTTCATACTTTTAGATAATCTTTTTCAAAATCTGTACTTTCCCAGATAAAGTCTGACTTTGCAGTAAACCCAGCTCCACTTCCTTTCCTGTTTCAGCAGTTCCAGAAGCCCTTCCCTGTCATTTACCGCTTCTTTTATCTTCTCTTCACCTGCCGTTTTCCTGCCGTACACCACTCCTTCATAGCTTTCCAGAAATGCCAGAGGAAGCTCCCGGCTTTCCCCATTCCGTCCCGGCAGATACCTGATCCTTTCTCTGAATTCCTCCAAAGTCTCCCAGCTTTCCCTCTTCGCTCCAAACATGGAAATTATTTTCAAATTGCGAAAGACCTCTGCTCTGAGCCTTTCTTCCGGCTGCATTTTCCTATACTGACGCCTTCCCAGCCCATTGTCAAGGGCAAGCAGCCCCCCGCAGCTCAGCAAAGCCGCCAACACTGCTGCACCGGACAACTGCCAGAAATAACGGAAATCGGGATTTTCTTCCGAATCCTCACCCGCCGCAATTTCCATGCCCGCTATACCTCCGGTATCCTCTTCTGTCCCTCCGTCCGGACCAATCCTCAAGCTCCAATCCCCAAACGCCGATTCCCCCGCCAGACTTTCCGCACGCTGCTGCACCGTCCAAGGATCATGACGTCTGCTTCCATATCCGGGAGTTGGCTCAAAGGGAATCCAACCGATCCCCTCAAGATATGCTTCCGGCCAGGCATGAGCCATATAAGAATAGACGGCCGCCTCCCCCCGTTCTCCCATGGGAACACAGTACCCTTGCACATATCGGGCCGGAATCCCCTCCGCCCTTGCCAGCAGCACAAACGCGGAAGCAAAATAGGTACAATACCCTTGTCTGCTCTCCAACAAAAAATAATCCAGAAAATCTTCGGCATTCCTCACACTTTTCGGCAAATCTCCGGGAGTCAGTGTATAGCAGAATGTAGACAGGTAACTTTCAATCGCCTTAAGCTTCTCCAAGTCGGTTTCGGCACCCTTCACAATGTCCTTTAGGTAACCCGACAGTTCCCCCGACAGCCTTACTTCTCCCAGATATGACTCACGGACCGCCATTTCATAATTCTCCAAATCCTGAAGGGTAAATGTCCTTCCGCTGCGGCCTTCACATTCCTTATTAATCTCTTCCCATAATTTCCGGTTCACCGTCTCTTCCGAACCGGATTCTGCCGATCTGCGGCTTTCCTCCGGTCTGACTGCCTCCTCCAGAAAGAGTTCAAACTGCGGCTGACCTGTGTTCATGGCAAAATAGCGCAGGCTGTACTCCGTGCCGTAGCCCTTCCGCCCATTCCAGCGCAAAACTCCGTCCTCACAGACAATATCCGCATCCGCTCCGGATGCGTCCTCCATATCCCATGTCTTCAAGGGCGCAAACACATATCCTGTGTTGAAATCCTCGTATCGTACCGTTACCCGGATTTCTTTCAGATAATCTCTCTGATACCGCTCATTATAATTTCTTACTGCATACAGCGTCTCAGCCGTGTCCAGAAAAACCTCATTCTCATACCCTTGTTCCTTCCGGCTCCATTCCCTTCCGTCAAAAGTGTCATAGAGCATCCCCGTCAGATACAAATAGTCCGCCGCAGAAGGACTTACCTGCACAGCCATGACTTCCTTTGCCTCTCCTTGCAAATCTCCCCCCAGTGTTCCCTCCTGAGAAAATCCGGTAAACGCCATATGGAAACCTTCCTGATTCCCCCATTTAGCCTTCTGGGTATACGTCCGGAATGACTCCTGAAGCTGCCGGTAAATCGCTTTTGCCCAGTTCCAGTCATAGGGCTTCTCCGGTGCGGGCAAAATCAGCAGAAGAACCAGATATAAGCCCAGAAAAGGCAATATCCAAAAAATACGGACTTGCACTCTCCTTTCTTCCACCTGTCGCCTTTCCCAGCTCCTTTGCACCCATTCCACCCAGACCAACAGAAGAAAACAGACCATAAAAGCCATTCCGAAAGGATTCACCTCACGGCGGTATATCATACAAAATATCAAAATACCCATAGGAAAGCCTGCGACGCCCGCCTTGAGCAGCGGCAAGCGGTCAAAAAGCACCTGAAGCAGATAGCAGGCTGCCGTAAGCATGGCTGTCTGCAGCAGTACATACGCCTGTGTCCACTCTGCTACGGCTTTTTCCTTTCCTGCCAGCCAAAACAGAAACGTCCGCCAGAAAGTCAGACTGCCGACAGGATCTGCGGCTATTCCGGCGCACAGTAATATCAGCAGAACAGCCAGACAAATCAGCCTGCTCCTGACCGCCACGCCATTCATACCCGTAAGGATACCCAGAACCCCGAAAGCCACGATAAAATGCCGCATCCCCGGCTTGTCGATTCCAAGATAGCTCCCCGCGCCCAGTAATACAATGCAGATCAGCAGCCCTGCGTTCACTGCTCTATAAAGCGTTTTTTCATGAGAATGGAGCCATCTTTTCATCACAGTCTCCCTTCTAAAGGTTCTTCTATGGGAATCTGGCAGATCCTGATTCTCCCGCCGCTCTGCCGGATATATTCTCTGACATTCTGATCCGTGACAGCGTAAACCACCACGGCCATACCTCCTGCCGACAGCTTCTGCATTGTTTCCATCATACGCATGTCCATTTTATGAAGCACAAAAAATACAACTTTATTGTCCCATAACCCGCCCTGAGCCGACATCTGCTCCACCAGATTCGGGAGATCCCCATTCTCCCCGAAGACAACCGTGGACACATTTTGGTAAAATTCATCGAAATCTTGTATATTCTTTACCGGCTTTCTCACCGGTTCCTTCTGGCGGTAACAGGCGAAAAATCCCATACCCCTCCGGGCGAAGAAATACCCCAGCGCCAGCAGTGTCTCCAGCATCTTGTTCTCCAATGGCAGATATTCCGCCGCCGTCCTGCCATAACGCGTCATATCACAAAAGAGGGAGATTCCTTGCTTTTCCTCTCCCGTTCTGGTTCTGGAAAGAAGCTTTCCCTGCCGGGCCGAAGCCTTCCAGTGAATCTGCTTCAAAGGATCTCCTTCTATATAATTCCTCACCAGAATATCCGGCTCCTCCCCTGACAGAATTTCCCTTTGCAAGGGCGCTTGAAATTCCTCCATCCCTCTCAATTCTTCTATCTGTACCAGCTTCGGGCGCACCACTGCTTTGATGACACCGGGATTGGCATAGCGCAGCCGGAAAAGCCGCAGGAAATCCGATACCACCACTTCCTTAATGCCCACCTCGTACTCCCCGCGATACCGACATATCAGTCTGGTTCCGTAAGTAAACCTATCACCCGGCAGCAGTTCGTATTCCAGACTTCCGGGAAGCTCTTCCACATAAGAAAAATCGGAAAAGAGATTTACACTGACTCCGGAAAAGGCAAAGGAACTCTCATTCTGCAAAATGAAAGTGTAATCCTCCGGCTGGCCACATACCATATTTCTGCTCCCCAGTTCCTGATATATCTTAAACCGTAAATATACGCAGGCTATATAAATCAAGGAAATCACCGGCAATAAAGATATGCCAAAAAAGAAGCCGTAGCTGATAACGCCTCCGTAAACACTGATTGCCGTCAAGGATAAAATCCACAGACACAGATATAATATCCTGTATTTTCTCATTCGATTACTTTCCTGCCATATCTATAACCGCTTACTTTGTGCCGACCCGTTTCCATTCCTTCACATAGGCACCCTTGCCTTCAGAATAAGACTTTTTAAGACTCCTGCTCCGTCTTCATTCCTAAATCTTGCCTCCGCGGACAATGTCAGTCTGTGAAGGAGAACCTGCATGGCAACCGCCTTCACATCATCCGGCTTCACATAATCCCTTCCCCGCAGGAACGCCCTCCCTTGAGATGCGCGCATCAGCGACAGCATGGCTCTGGGGCTTGCCCCCAGTCCAAAACGGGACTCCTGTCTGGTAAGCGCTATGATGTCTTCCATATATTCCAAAAGCGGTTCCTGCACGATAATCCCGCGAACGGCCTCCATAATCTCCATCACATCCTCCGGCTCGCACACACACTCCGCCTTATCCGGAGTCTGTCCTTCCAGAGCTTGTACCGCCATCCGGATCTCCTGCTCCCTGTCCGGATATCCTATGGACAGCCGCATCATAAAACGGTCCATCTGTGCCTCCGGCAACGGATAAGTGCCCAGAAATTCTACCGGATTCTGGGTGGCAATCACCAGAAAAGGGCGGGGCAGTTCATAAACTTCCCCGTCCACCGTGATACGCCCCTCCGCCATTGCTTCCAACAGACTCGCCTGTGTCTTAGGCGCCGTCCGATTGATTTCATCCGCCAGCAAAATCTGATGCATCACGGTTCCCGCCCGATATTCAAACTCACCTGTTTTCATATTGTAGACAGATACTCCCAGCACATCCCCCGGCAAAGTATCCGGTGTAAAAGAAATCCTTCCAAAGCTGCACCCTATGCTCTTTGCCAGAGTCGATGCCAAGGTCGTCTTTCCCACTCCGGGCACATCCTCCAGAAGGACATGTCCCCCCGCCACCAGACAAGTCAGAAGATCTTCCACCACATCTTCTTTGCCTACGAACACTCGGTTTATGTTATTTTTCAATCTTTCAGCCAATGCAAACTCTTTTTGTCCCATAAGTTATTGTTTCATCTTTCAAATTTATACCCATCTGCGCGCTACAGCGCGCACTCAAATCAATAGTTGAATACGCATTTTTATTCAACCTTATACCCATCTGCGCGCTGCGGCGTATTGGTATGCATAGCAGGCTCCACGGAATCCGGGAAGACCACCATCACGGCATGCCCCCTGTCAAATAATTATTCACTTAATAATTTTACCGCCCATTCCTCTGCCTCATTATCCGGCTTTAGAACCAGTTCCTGCCACTGCCCCTGATAATACAGCCCGCCGCATCTGGCGCTGTTTTTTCTGTTTCCAATAATATGATCCGGCATTAAAAATTCATATTCCCGCCAGGTTGCAGGAGTTTTTCCTTCCATAGTTAAAACCCGGTCCTCTCTGTAAGAAAGAACGCCGCACCCCGGAAGGGATGGACATAAACTTAATCTTTCACTTGCAAGATACAGGGCATTGCGATCTGATCTATATCTTTCAAAATCAGCATGGGGATGCCAGCTGCATTTCTTAATTTTTTCAGGCGTATCCAATATTTCCCCTATTTGCAGATAACTATGAATCATATGAACCGCGCCTTTTTTATATGCGAATCTTAAAACTCCATCTTTATCATATTCTGTCTGCCGAAAGATTCCGAAAAACAGGAACAAATCTCCGACTGTTACTTCCGCATTACGCAATATCCCCAACGCGCTTCCCGTCTGACCGAAAGCAGGCCGCCAGTTATCTGCCGGCACGATTCGAACGCCTTCCCGAATATCCGGATCAAGATGGCAGCCGCTGTAAACCGCTCCCGGGTTTAAACCGGTCAATATTCTGTCATAACTAAAACCATTATATTGCAAATCACTATACTTAATATCTTCCTCATCAGGTATGGGCAAAGATAATAATGTTCCATCCGGCAGAATCGGACTGGGACAGCCGCCGCTTGTGGTATCAAATCCCTTTCTGGATAATATAATCTTCATTTCCACTCCTTAAATAATCAGTCATAAAGAGAATCATGCGGCGCACCGATTACTCCCTGAAAAGAACCGATTAACCCCATCGCATAGCTGTGAATAATCTCGTACTCCGAACAAGAATCCGCATATCTTTTAACCTCCCTGTTTTTAGGAAGCATGCGCAGAATTTCAGCGTCAATAGCAGGAGCATTTTTCCCAAAGTATGTAAATTGCCGGGAAACTAATACATAATGGCCATTCCTGTCCTGTTCGTTCTGGCCGGATCCTTTGGTGTGTATATGCGGTAATAAGTCATTCCGCTTTAATATACCGGCTTCTACATCATATATTTGATCTGTTCTGTCTCCATATACGCTTTTCCCCCGCGTTGAGAAATATTCATTCATCGTAATAACATCTGTTATCCTTGCATAATAGAGCATACCATTTTTATAAATACCGAAAAGGTATATTTCATCAACAGGATTCCTGTAATAATGTTGTCCAACATGATACCTGAGGCCGGTAATTATATTCTTACCATTCCGAATCTGCCCTCCTTTACAGCAGGCCAGCGTAAAAATATTGTTATCTATACATGGTGCAAAACCCATATCATAAGCAATCCTATAGGAAAAGATAATCCTGCCCATTGCATCACCCTTATACCCTTTTAACTATTTCTTCCACTATACATTATATTCTTTGCGAACACAAGAGCAATGACAATCTATGTGAATTTCTTCTCTGACAGCCTTTAAGCCAGCGCTGCTTCTGCCCAATGTCTCGGATACAGGGAATGCAGACTTCTAAACGCCATACTCATTGATTACAGTCAGGGAATCTACACATGCCGGATGTAATTCAATATTCTTATCAGTTAATTCCAATGGTTCTGACAATGCTTTTTTTATCTACGTCAGAATCAATTTGCATTATCTTCATAGCACCCTCCACAAACACTTAATTTTAACTTCCTCCGACAGAGAGGATAACACATTACCAGACGGTAGATTGAACTCCAATCAATGTCCTCCGGAAGAAGTGCAGAATCTGTTGACGCAATTACACGAATTGTGAGAATATCAAAGGATGCCATGAGACGTTAGTTTTTCAACTCTCACTTGTGTTCATCCTTTTGAAAGCACTTGACCACATAGGATTTTTCATCGCTTATGATTCGTGCAATGTTGCCTGATGAATATGCTAAACCAGCGCAGATGGAAGATGGAGGAATACTTCCGCATTATGAAGAGCGTGTTCCAGACGCGGCCCGTATACCTCAAGCTGCAGGATTGTATCGCGGTACATTTCATTACATGTTTCATCTCGCTCATCTTTTATAAGTATCTGGAACTTTTTAGCCGTTTTGGACATCAAACTCGGGTGCCCCCTCCCGCCTGCAGGCCGGTAACTGCTTTGCAGCAGGCCTTGTTGTGCTTTTTTAGCCTAATAATTCTCTTGATTTTTTATATCATCCATCTGGTCAACATTACACTGGCCACCGTTCCCGCCAAGGTGGCCAGCAGCGCCCCGGTCAAGGTATATCTGGTCTTTGTCACCTTCGCCGCCAGAAAGTACACACTCATTGTGTAGAACACCGTCTCCGGTATGGTGTCAATAGGGGGAAATACTTTTCCCTCCTCTGGGACGATTTCCCCTGTGTAGCAAAAAAGGACATCATTTCATGCCCTTTTTGTACTTTGTAACTTTATCTGAGTCGTATGGCCTTATATGAGCCACATGATCCGCAGCATTTTGGGAATTGCTCACACTGTCACGGCGGTATCCCGGAGACGCAGAAGTTCATCTTCTGTCAGCCCTGTGATCTTCATCACCTTAACAATGTCTATGCCCTCATCCAGCATAGCCCTTGCCACCTCTCTGACCTTCTGGTTCCCATATTCGATCTTCTCTTTCTCATACATCTGGCTGATCTGCGTCATGTCAGTTCTCCCCAAAATCACTCACACTGTTATACCCACATCCTGAAGACGCAGAAGTTCTTCTTCTGTAAATCCCGTAGCTTTCATAAGCACTGCTATATCTACATCTTCTTGCAACAGAATTTTTGCGATCTTCGTCTTTTCCTCTAATACCCTCTGGTTTCCATATTCAATTTTCTCTTTCTCGTACATCTGACCGATCTGTGTCATATTAACTTCCTACACTGTTACAGCAACATCTTGGAGGTGCAACAGTTCTTCTTCAGTCAATCCTGTAATCTTCATAATCTTTATAGTGTCAATATCCTCATCTAACATGGCTCTTGCCATCTCTATTGCCTTTTCTTTTGCTCTCTGGTTCCCATATTCAATCTTCTCTTTCTCATACATCTGGCCGATCTGTGTCATATTGATTTTCCTCCTTATCTGCTCCATGTATTCCTTTTGGATAAACTTGTCACTTGCTACAACAACACCGGAAAGAATAAAAACCTGCTGTTCCTCATCCTCCAACTGTTCAGCCAGCCCAACAACCGCCTCCAGCATCTCCTGTTTCCCCTCCGTACCGGGAACCGTCAACGGCAAAATCACCAGCTTCATCAGATCATCCTTGTCAAGAGACCTGCCCGCCTGCAGCTTTTCCTGAATCTCCTGAAAGGCAGCCTTGCCGTCTATATGTGCCAGAAACGCCTGCTCGGCGTGCAGGGTAAAACAGGCCGTTTTCAGATCCGGCTCCGCCTGATCCACATCACCGGTATAAATCACAATCAGACGCAGGTTGAAATTATCATCTTCTATATAATATTTTTCCATGACCCGCGCTATGTAATTCAAATATTTAATTTTATTGATTCTTTTATAGACTGACTCGTAATCCACAATCGCATATGTTCCATCCTCTAAAAGGAACAGATTATCAACGCTTTTTTCATTTGCCGATATTTTAGGCAGATCTGTTGGCAAAAGCGCACGAATGCGCGGAAGATCAATGCCATAGGCCGCAAAACTCTTTTCTTTATAAGTCTGACCTAAAATCTTGAATAAAATGTCCTTGTTTTGGTAAGCAATTCCTTCCATCTCTTTTCTCCTTGTATTTTAACACAAAATAAATGCGGTGTCATTTTGAAAAAAATCTTTTTTTCTGAAGAGCGGTTGTACTCTTCAGTATAGTACCTGTTACCTGCCCTCCCTCCATTCAATCTTGATGTCCTCTGTGCCGTTTACTACTATTTTCTCTACATAATAGTCTACGACTTCAAATGTGAGCCTGCTGTCACCTCCAAACACCTCCTTTTTTCTCTCCGTATGGGTGCTCTCTGCAATTTTCACTCCCTTCTGTGATACCGTATCTGTTTCTCTGCAAACCGCCTTTTCATGTAACGCCCTTCTCCTTTCCTCATATTCCTCTCTTGTAATCAGCCCCTCCGCGTACATCTCATAATCCGCCAGCAACATCTGGCCTCGGATTCCTGCCTCCTTCTGTGCTTCTTTTTCCTTTTTATCCTCCCGACTCGTTTTCACGAGATCAACCTGAGGCGCAGAAACCAAGAAACCTTGCATCAGGCTTTCCGGTATGGTCTGGCCTGCGATTTTTTCCAGAATTCGTTTCTCCAGAAAGTCACTATGGGCTGTCATGCCTTTTCTTCCCATGGTCCGGCATCTTGGGCAGGAATAATATTCCACTCCCTTATGCCCGCCGCTTTTCGTCATGTTTCCGTAGCATCTGCCGCAAATCAGCTTGCCGGAAAATGCTGCAGGGCTTCCTGCTTTCCTGTCCCGGTTTTTCGATTTTCCTGTAAGCATATCCTGAACCTGATAAAAAACTTCTTTATCAATGATTGGTTCATGAGTCCCCTGCACGATGATCCATTCTTCCCTGTCTTTCTTCTTACAGTTTTTGTCGCACATTTTGACTCTTTCTTCCTTTCCGCCCACCATATCGCCTATATAAACCTGATTGCGGAGAATAGAAAGCACTGCGCCGCCATTCCAGCACATTCCTTTCACATACTGTTCATCCCGAAAGGTAAGCATCCCTGCTGCTATCAAACGCTTATTGGGAGACGGGAGCTCTCTCCTGTTTAACTCCTGTGCAATCCCGTATGCGGACGTTCCCTGTAAATATTGATGGAAAATGTCCTTTACGATTGGTGCCGTACCTTCATCTATCACCAGCACTCCCTTTTCTGTCTCCGATTTCCAGTAACCATACGGCGGCTTGGCAAAGATACAATTTCCCTTTTCCACCTGCTGCCTGCGGGCCACCTTCAGTTTCCTTGACAGTTCCTTACAGTAATAGTCATGGATGATACCCTTAAAGGCCATATCCATTCCCGGCAGCTGATAGGCAATACTGTCACTGTCATAGCTGTCATTCACGCAGATAAAGCGGACTCCGAAAGCGGGAAATACTTTCTCCATGTAATAGGCCGATTTCAGATAGTTTCTTGCAAACCTGGACAGGTCCTTTACCACAATGGCATAGACTTTCCCTTCTTCCACCATTTTCAGCAAAGCCTGCATGGCTGGACGCTCCATGGATGTGCCGGAAAATCCGTCGTCCACAAACTCACGCACTTCGTATCCCACTGTATCCAGATGTCTTTTTACATATTCCCGCAAAATCTCTCTTTGATTGCCAATGCTGTTACTCTCCATGTCTTCCTCTATATCCTCGTCATGCTTGGACAGACGCAGATATAGAGCAATGATTTTCTTAACTTCCATATTTACACCCCTATGCCTGCCACTGGCAGGCACTAATTTCAATAGTTGGAAGTTTACTTCCAAACTTCCAGGCATGCCGCTTCGGCGGCACAAACAATCTATGTGAAGAATGCCTGTCCTTGGCATTCTTCTGTGTGTAACTTAGAAATTCTTAGCGGGCGTACCTTGGCCGCTTAGAATTTCTTTACACACTTCCAGACATGCCGACACAGCCGGCACAAACAATCAATGAATTGCCGCAAGGCCGGAAGAATCGCGCAAGCGATTCTTCGAGGAATGACTTAGCTTCTCTTAGGTTGGGTATAAAGAGGGGGTGTTTACACACCCTCTTTCCAACCTTAGAGAAACTTCATTCCTTTCACACTTCACCCCATTCATAGCCAGTGCGGGAAGATTTTCTTAGTTAGTGTACTTTACTAACTTAGAAAATCTTCCCGCACTGTACACAAACTTCGGAACTCATCCTCAAATGAAAAAACAATTTGAATCTCCCTACTGCTAATCACTACAATTTCCAAAACAAGGAGTGAGAGTAACTCCCTTGTGATTTCCTGCGACTTTCCAAATTTCATCAACACTGCTATATAGGGATTCTCCAGTTTTACAAGCTGTTTATAATCTGTAAGCCTCTTTTCACACTCTCTTATCTTTTGTTCCAGACAGACCACCTCTTCTTTATACTGCTTTTGTATCCTTTTATAATCCAGCGGCTCCAGAATACCGTCCGCCAAATCCTGATAGCTGTCAGAAAGCAATTCTTTTTTCCGTGTGACTTCTTTATATAAAGTCTGCAAATCTCTCTCCATGCGCCTGATCTTGCTCTGGCAGCTTTCCTGTATCGCCTCTTGGCTTAAAACCATTCGGGTATCCTCCAGCACGGAGATGTACTGGAACAGCACCTTTTTCACAATGGACAGCAGTACTTCTTCCCGTATCATAACCATCTTATAGGGATTACCCTCTTTATCAAATGCTTTGGGCGAGCGATACGCCTTGACCAGAACCTGACCCGCCTGTTTCCGGTAACAGGTTTTGCATAAGGTAAGCCCACTGTTTGCCGCCTTGAGCATTCCTTGAAAGAGATACTTTTCTTCCTCCACAGCTTTTTGTCGTTCGCTCTTTTCCCTGTGAAAACTGATTTTTTCCCTTTGGCTTTGGGCTTTTTCAAACAAATCCTCCGTGATGATCGCATCATGGGTATTTTCTACGGTTACTACGTCCGGTTCCCTGCTGCAGCGCTTTCCCTGTATCATCCTCCCCAGGTAGACCTCATTTGCAATGATCCCACGGATAGACTGATACCTCCACAGTTTCCCCTGAGGCGAGGGAATCCGTAATCGATTCAACTCCCTCGCAATCTCCGAATAGGATCCACCCTCCCCGAACAGCCTGAATATCTGCCTTACAACTGCCGCCTCATCTTCATTTACCACAAATTTTCCCTTTCTCTGGTGATCCTTTTTGTATCCGAAAGGCACTACAGATCCGGTAAATTCTCCCCTGACGCGCTGGACATGCCTCGCACTACTGATCTTTTTGGAAAGATCCTTTGCATAGGAAGCATTGATAATGTTTTTCAGCGGCAAAAGCAGCCCTGTATCTTCCGGTTTCAGATTTTCGCTGTCATAGCCATCGCTGATTGCAATGAAACGGACACCCATAAAGGGAAATACCTTTTCCAGATAATTACCTGCCTCGATATAATTCCTGCCCAGCCTGGACAAATCTTTTACAATAATGCAGTTTACCTTCCCTGTCTTGGCGTCTTCCATCAGTCTTTGCCACTGAGGCCGGTCAAAATTAGTACCTGTACAGCCGTTGTCACAATAAATATCCACCAGCTGAAACTCCGTTTTCTCCCGAATATATTCCAAAAGAAGCTCCCTCTGGTTCCTGATCTTCTCCGTCAAGTCACCTTCCTGCTCTTCCATTGACAAGCGTACATACAAAGCTGTAAGGAAAGCATATTGTTCCACAGCCAGCAAAGACTTTTGTTCCTTGATGCTTTTGCGGGAAACCCTTGCCATATCCTCACCCCCGTTTTCTATCATCCGACAAAGCCGCCATGGCGCCGCAGCGTTCCTCCAGCACGGCCTTTGCGATGTCAAACTCATCTTTGTACCGAAACTGCACTTCTATTTCGTTTGCTGAAAACACCTTAACCTGCTCCACCAATGTAACCAATAAAGAGCGGTTCAGTTTTTCCACATTTCTATGTACCGTAAATTCCTCCAGCCATTTCTGCAGCACTGTATTCCCCTGTAAAAACTGCTCCTTTTTCTGCTGCAATTCCTCTTTTTTCTGTTCGGCATCCCGTTCCCTCTGGCGGTAAATCATTTCAAAATCCTTATATTCCTGACGGCTGATAAACTGATCGTGATAATCCTCATAAAGCTTCAGTTTCAGCCTGCCGATTCTTTGAATCTCTTTTTCCTGTTCCTCCACCAGCAGGTCAATACTTTTCAATTCCTGCTCTTTCAATGGAATGAACCGTATCTCTTCCAGCAATTCGCCCATCTGAATGGTGGATGCAATATGCTGTCTGATCGTCTGTGTAACCGCCTGCTCCAGCTTGTTCTCCCGGATGCAGACACCTCGGCACCGCAGGATTTTCTTTTTATCATAGCAGCCATAATACACATATGGCTTTCCCTTCAAGGTTTTCTTATACCTAAGCAGTTTTTCGCCGCATCGGCCACAGACCGCGAGGCCGGAAAACAAGTAAACCGTTTCCTCCCCCGGGCTGGTTCTCAGATCATTCGCCAAAATTTTCTGCACAATATCAAAGGTATCCTTTGCCACAATAGGCTCATGCCTGTTTTCCACACAATACCATTGCTGCGGTTCCCTTTTCCTGCGGGCCTTTACCTTGTAGTTGATGCTGTACGTCTTGCCCTGTTCCATTACCCCCAGATAAACCCTGTTTCCTAAAATATGCCGGATCACAAGCGGCGACCACAGGGCTTTCCGGTTCCGTTGGAAATGACACTTAAAATTTTCCCCATGCAGACGCTTGTATTCCGCTGGAGACGGCACTCCCTCCTGGTTCAGCAGGTCTGCCAATTTACCGTTGCTCATTCCGCCGATTGTCAATTCAAAGATTCGTCTCACCACAGCGGCAGCCTCTTCATCCACAAGAAAGCGGTGAATGTCATCCGGCGCCTTTTTATACCCATAAGGGGCAAACGAACCCACATACTCCCCCTTCTGCTGCTTCATCTCAAGGCTTGTACGGGTTTTAATGGAAATATCCCGGCAATACGCATCATTCACCAGATTCATAAAGGGAATCACCAGCTGCTCATTCCCACCGTTTGTAACGGCGCTGTCATAGTTTTCACTGATTGCAATGAACCGCACACCATAGACCGGAAAAATTTCTTCCAGGTATTTCCCCACTTCAATATAATTTCTTCCAAACCGGGATAAGTCCTTGACGATCACACAGTTTATGACTCCTGCCTTTATGTCCTCAATCATCTGCGTAAAAGACGGGCGCTCAAAATCCACGCCTGAAAATCCGTCGTCAGCATATTCCTTTACAATTTCAATTTCCGGATGGGATTTTACAAATTTTTGGATAAGGTCTCTCTGATTAGAAATACTATTGCTTTCATTCCTTGCGCCCAAAGCCGCTATCTCATCCTCCCGAGAAAGCCGCTTATACGCTCCGGCATAGTATTTCTGATTTGAAATACGCATGGCTGCCTCCTAACAATAAATCTGTTAAGAATAGCCTGCAAATTAAGATTTAGATTTGTCCTTGCCTGTATTCTACCAAATCTTTTTTCCTTTTACAAGCCATCCTTCCCATTTTCTCCCATTAAATTTTTACAGTAAATTATGCAGCATTAAATTTCCTATGCCAAAATAAATATGTATAATAACTCACACCATAACAAGCCGGAAATATTGCTGCAGTCTTTCCTGAAGCGTATCACTGCTTTCTGTAAACACAACATTCACAATGACATCATCCACCAGAAAACGATATGGATTTCTGATTTCCTCAACAAACTGCCTGGTACGAGCTTCCTTGGGCAACGCGGCATTTACCTTTATATCCTCAATGTTCACGATTTCTTCCATAACAGTAAAGCACCACCTCCCTAATCCTTACATTTTATACTGTCCTGTTTGTCCATTATTACAGATATTTGCCTTTTCCCCAGACCCATTTCCTGCGCCGGAGTTCCGCCACGTATTTTCAGGCCGCCGCTATGCGGCGTTTCGTCTGCGGGTGCGCTCCCTCTCCTGTCATCGCACACTGTCCGCAGTTCCTGTATAACTGTCTGGAAGGCTATGAAGTTTTCAAGGTGCAGGATATGGGCTTTCTACATACAGATGATTGTCCATACATTAAATAAATAAGGGAGACTCTGAAAATTTCTTCACTTGGGACAAAATAATGAAAAAAATAGAGGTTCAATCCAATCAGCACACCTTTTATCACAATCCGTCACAAAACAGCATAAAATGTTTTGTGTTCAAAAAAACAGCCGCATCATCTGATCTTTGCGACTGCTCTCCTTTTACTGCCGGATATAATTCAAATAAATTCGCTGACAGAATTTGTTGCCAGCCTCTCCCGCCTCCTCCCAATACTCATATGTTCCCTCATGTTTTTCCACTATACGGAAAATACTTTCCATTCCAAAACCATGCTGTTCTTTCTCCTGCTTACAGCTGGTAAGTTGGGGATTGTTCTCTAATACGGATTCCCCAATGCTGTTTTCCAGATATATCTCCAGTCCATCCATTCGGGTATATATTATCAATTCCATTTCCCTCGCGCCGCTTAGGTTCTGGCATGCCTCCACCCCATTGCTCAGTAAGTTATCCAGAATATTTCCCAATGCAATACTTCCAATCTGATCCGGTTTTCCAATAATAACATGGCAGAAATGGATTCCCCTTTCCCTGCATTTGGGAATCATCTTAATCAACGCCGCATCCAATCCTTCATTTCCCGTAGGCTGCGGCAACTCCGGATAATCCCGCAATCCGCTGCACAGCGTTTCCATATACGTTTCCACTTCCGCATATTTCCCATTTTTCTGCATACGGTACAAAACATCCAGCTCCCCCTGCATATCATGACGCCAATAGTTAATCTCCCTGCCCACTCTGTATACATCCATGAAACCTTCCAGCCTTTCCCTTTCCCGCTCCCGTTGGTACTGAGCCTCTATTTTCTCCTTCTGATACCTGCCCAGATGCTGATACAACTGCACCAAAAATACAATAATCCCCACCTCGTCCAGCAGTATGCCTATCGTCAGTATATACCTTGCGGATCTATCCAAATTTCCCGCTTCCAGCCAGAACAGCCCCATCGCAAGCAGAGTCATGAACACAAATACCCCTGCCACAATTCCGTTTTCCTTCTCATAGACGCCCTCTCTTTTCCGAAAAAACACCGCCGCAATTTTTCCCATGGAAAATTTTACTACCAAAGCAACTACCGATGCATAAATATGCCTGTCTCCCTGCGCCTGCAGCGTCTCCCGAAGACTGTTCCCCGTAAGAATCCCCATAATACTATACACGCCATATGTACCAAGGATTAAAATCAAGACCCACAAAAGCCCTGCTACCAGAAAATCCCTCATCCCTCCCCTTAATGCCCACAGACCATATGCAATCAGAACTGCCCCGTAAAAAAATCCAAAAACACCTTCAAAATCAGTCAGCCTGTTCAGTACTGTAACCGTCAAAAAATAGACCGCACAGCCTGCCGCAAAAGCGCCCCATCGCCTAAATCCATCATATTTCTTTTGGAAACCGTAATCTATATATTCAACGGCTCTGACTGCCGATATTATATTGATTACATATACGCCGAACCCCATTCCATTCCCCCGTTTTCTATACCCTGCACCTTTCCCTGTCATACAACCGCATTGCCTCACGGACTGCATTCTTCCTGTCCCTGCCCATTTCAAGAATACTCCCGTCCATCAGATATACCTCCCGGCTGCCCACTTCTTTGATATATTCCTGATTAACCTGATAGTTCTTATGAATGCGCAGAAAAGAACAGCCTTCCAGTTCCTCTTCCATGGATTTCAGGCTGCCATATTTCCTCAGCCAGCCGCCGTCTGTTTTTTTAATCACCAGACTGTGGCCGATCCATACAAAGTTTTGCCGCCAGTTCAAAGCCGTCCATACATGGCATCTCAATATCCAGAAAAAGCAAGTCAAAATTCTCCCTGCAAGCCGCATCACACAACTGCCCGCCATTCAGGAAAGAACTGATAATCAGGCGGACTGCCTGCCCCGTCTTGTTTAAGCTTTTCCGTATCGCCGTCTCAATCCGCCTAATATCTTCCTGTCTGTCATCGCATATCCTCCGCCATGTTCCCATCATTATCTTCTGCCATGCAATTTTTACAGCACTGCAAAACCTCCTGATTAAAGGACAGATTTTCCCTCTCTGCCACCTTTGTCAGCCATTCAAACAGAATTGGTGTAAACCGTATGGTTCTTGGCATATTCGGATTTACCAGCTCTTTATCAAAATGCATCGCCATGTTATGACCTCCGGCTCTTGTCCATTCACTACAATTATAACCAGTGTTTAAGGGGCTGTATGTAACCGCATACGAACCGTATATGTAACCTCTTATATAACCATTTTCTCTGTCATACTTGCAACACTTTTTATGAATAGCATCCTCTATTGGTCATTATTTAACACATCATTCATAATTTTCAATATGGCTTTCCGCCTCGCCGGACCTACCCCCCTGATCTCAGCAAGTGTATGGCATCCTTTCTCCGCAATGTCCACCAGATAATAAATTTTTTTTCATGGAATGCCGCTAATGTCCTCTCTGTAAGGGATATATGATCTTCCAGCCGATGGCACGCCTGATAAGGCATGACAGTTTCTGCCCTTACCGGAACTTTTGTGCCATCTTCCTGAACGATAAAGACTTTTCCGTCTTCCCGGAGGGCATATCCATATACTTTTTGTTTGGTTTCTTCTGCTATTGCATAGTGCAGTATGATCATCCTGTCCTCCAGAAAATTTTATTGGTTGTATTGTATTATGGGCAAAATAAAACTTCTCCATTCAGGATTTACTGTCAGGAGAAGTTATATCCTCAAAATCCAATATAATTAAAATCAATTTGTATAAGTATGGACACCCATTTTAGATAATAAAATATTTTCTATATCCTCTTTTTTGTAATTTATTGAAATATATTTTTCCTTTACAGCTTTCATACGGGGGGTATCTAAATCGAAAATACTGAATCCCGCATACAGTTCTCCAAACGATCGGCATCATGGTACTCTGCAATTTTCTTACAGGCAGCCTTCTCGTACTCCGTCATGGGGCGTAGCCTATGAACTATGAACCGTGTAATATAATAATGTGGACATAGTGATTCCTAAACTCAGGTCGTAAAAATTTATACTCAAAAACATTCCCCACCAATTGTTATCCTTTATATTCTTTTAGAAAATCAATATATTTTTCTTTGTTATACTTCTCCGCACCATATTTTATATAATTAATTTTATACTCCTACTACAATGTATTTATGGTTGATATTCCTAACAACCAGCTAGGATGTTATCCATCTGATTCTCTATGTTTGAATTTTTTACTTCTTCCATGAAAATATTTTTAAATTTGGGATTCCAATAAAGAAACATCCGCAATATATCTTCAAACCATTCTTCAGCTTCCTCTTCCTGAAAAATCTTGACATTTGCAATGATGTTCTTTGCTGCCTCCCTAGGATTCCTCTCGACAATTGCGCAAAGCACTATTGTTACAAATTCATTTTGTTCACTCGTAATCGCCCTGTCATAATACAGTCTCAGGATGTCTGGGATATCTTCTACAGTTGCATCTTTTTCTATGCTGCTGCAAAATTGATTCATTACATATACACCTTCCGGCTCTTTTTTCGTCTCATACACTCTTCTATATTCCTTTTCCCTATCCCACAAATATAGGTTCTCCTTTTTTCAGTCATTCAATCAAGTAAATGATTGAATGAGCATTTTTATTTCCCCTTTTCACACGGGTTTACCTTATTCTCTTCTTTTTTAAGGTTGTATTCGTATTCTTTTGAAAAGATTTTCTCATTATCAATTACCTGTCCCTTATAATTGGAATCTGTTCTATATTTTTCACTTCAAAAACAATACGCTGCAGATGCCAAGACAATCCTTGACCTGAACGAGTCGCATGGAAAAGTTCTCACCCATGAGCAGTGTGCTAAATCCAACGGCATCTGTCTGGCAACAGGCACAAATACTGTTACAAAATACATAAATGGCGGTGTTAATGCTGTCACTATATTTAAAAGAAGCATAAACTCAGATAATGCAAGGCGCAAGGTTGACAAGCGCATGGAAGCCTAGCTTATCAAGCTTGCCTGCGGATCAGTCCCGGAAGGTCACTCCCGCTGGACGATCCGCCTGCTTGATGAGGAAGCCAAAGTCATTCTGGAAACACCTGTGAGCAAGGAAGCAATCCGGAACGCATTAAAAAACAAACTTTGACCTCACAAAAACGATTACTGGTGCATCCCGGCAAAAGAAGACCCGGAATTCATAGTCTGTATGAAGGATATCCTTAATGTATAAGAGCTTCCTTATGACCCCAAGCGTCCGGTTGTCCGCATGGATGAAAAGCCTCTGCCGATGATTCCAGAGAACGACCGCAAACAGATTCCGAATACATCCGAAATGGAACAGTCAGCATATTTGCTTTTGTGGATCCGCTTGGCGGGACACACCATGTAAGCGTGTGGGAGCACCGTACAGTCATCGACTAGGCGGATGAGATCAAACATCTTGTGGATGTCATGTACCTAGTACAACGAATATTAATTAACTGACACCTTGGCTTGTCTGATTTTTCATCTGCTTCGTTGTCGTCAATCGACGTAGCCACCGCTACGCCTCATTCCTCCGCCTTGCATATGAAATAATCATTCTGCGCCAATGTATCAGAAATTAATTATTCGTTGTACTAGATGCCGAGAAAATCATCCTTGTAATGGACAACCTCAATACCCATAAGCCGGCTTCCCTCTATAAGAAGCATCCTCCGGAGGAAGCAAGATGCATCATCAAAAAACTGGAAATACATTATACCCCAAAGCACGGCAGTTGGCTGGACATCGCCGAAATAGAGCTGAATGTAATGACCCGGCAGTGCCTGTCCCGCCGCATAGCTGACATTGAGCTACTACGCAGCGAGCTGTCTGTATGGGGAACAGACTATCGCCTCTTAAAAGGCGGTAGCAAGGTTAAATATCGTCATGCCGGTACACTAGCACACCAGTTTAAACGGTTTATGTTGTTGCTGTCTCATCGTTCACAATCATAATTAGCTACAAATTAGCGGTATTAAATAAAGAAATTTGTCATCATGTTATATCGTTTTCATCAATTCTCTCATCATCAAAATCAAATTGGTTAAAGTATTGGATGATAATAGCAGAATGAATTACCTCGCCACAAGCAGCGGGGTATCCCATAAGACCAACCTCGCTTTGATCGGTATTAGTTTGTTGCGCAGCAAGTTGCGGGGGAATTAAACCCTCTTTTTGATTAAACATCTAGACTTCCGAATAATGCAAGCATTTAATGCAAACCCCGATATATTTTTCTTTATTTAACATCTTATTAACAAACCTGTCTTTATAAACTTGAACATCTCCCTTTCTCCTACTTACTTTATAGGCAATAAACCCTTCAAATATTTCACCACAGTTAGAGCATTTTATACTGTTTATTGCTTTACTCCGTTTCTCACTTAAACAAATAATCTCTTTTAAGATTTCTCTATATTGGCATGTATTGGGTTTGTGACCATGCAATACAGCATATCTAAATGATTCTGTTGGCTTTAAATTGTGAATAAAAAAGTAATGAAATAATATGTCCGGAACGGTGTAAACTTCTTGTTCTGTTATAGGTATATACATAATACCATTTCCTACTTTTTTTATGCCACCCAAACCTTCATATTCAAACTCTCCATGCTTTTTGCATACCACGCAAGTTGGTAATATTCTCGAAACATTTTTCGAGAATAAAACATATTTCCATAGGGAATTCAAGAACTCTTGATCTTTCTCATCACAAGATCGAGAACCTTGTATTACTAATTCAATGTTATCCTTTCCAATCTTTTTCTCTTCCAATTTCTAAAACCTACCTTTCCGAAAATGCATTAGTAAAACAACAAGACTCCATTAATAGATTTTGTTTTTAAATTTAACACTTTTTTATTGCACTTATGACAGTATTTGCAGACTTTGAGTCAATATGCTGCTTGTGCAAATCCAATATGGAAAACGCTTTAATCAGTGTTTTCCATAATTGAATTGTAATTGCACAGAAACCAAGTATCACCAAGAAGTGCTATTTTCAGCAAAATTAGTTAGGAATAATAAATCTATAACTATTTGAAAACATTTATTATATCATTAGAGCGTTCACTAAAACACCATGCGCAGATATTGACATCCGAACTATTTAGCAGA
>Ga0137308_100585_pt1 | contig 55170 bp, 42 predicted proteins | sample Inofrocosms_June_FD_97181 | JGI IMG/M metagenome (GOLD analysis project Ga0137308, IMG submission 97181) | Mouse cecal microbial communities from Vienna, Austria - N-Acetylneuraminic and N-Acetylglucosamine D2O microcosms_June | ecosystem: Host-associated > Mammals > Digestive system > Large... | reverse complement strand
GTTGTGTCCTTACAAAAGGGGAAAGCTGCTAACTGATTGAAGTATCAATAGTTAACAGCTTTGTGGTGGTGGAGTACAGCGGACTCGAACCGCTCACCTCGACACTGCCAGTGTCGCGCTCTAGCCAGATGAGCTAGTACCCCGTGGTTTTGTTTTGCTGTGCAAAGATAGTGGGTTTTGTTGATACTGCAAAATTTTCGGAGTATTTTCTGTGTGCCTAGGGGAATTTTTCATGTTTTTCAATGGATTTTTTCGAGCAGGGTGTTTTTGGTGGAAGGGAGGGAGGTTTATTAGTCGTTATTTCTTAACTTTGCGGTAAATTTGGTGTGGCGTGTGGTTCCGCAAGCAGTGGGCTAGACCCTTGGCTTCAAGTCATAGCGGTGCCGGATATATGCCTTTCCTAATTAACCGCCGCCGGGTTTGAATTTGCCGGATGGCAGAGATTGAAAATACAAAAGACGAACGTTGGAAATATAAGGAAAATGAACGTACTTGAACTTAGTGAGCAGGAGATTGTGCGCCGCGAGTCGCTGGCGAAAATGCGTGAGATGGGTATAGACCCTTATCCCGCAGCCGAATACGAGGTAAACGGATATACCTCTGAGATTAAGGAAAATTTCACCGACATCCCTGTGGATGCCGAAGGGAACGCGCTTCCCGACGCACCTGCCCCGCGCGAGGTGAGTGTGGCAGGCCGTGTGATGGGTCGCCGCATCATGGGTAAGGCTTCGTTTATGGAGCTTCAGGATGCCGAAGGGCGCATACAGGTATATATCAACCGCGACGAGCTATGTCCGGGCGAGGATAAAGACTTTTATAATGTCGTGTTCAAAAAGCTGCTCGACATCGGCGACTTCGTAGGTGTCGAGGGCTATGTGTTCCGCACTCAGACCGGTGAGATTTCCATCCATGCCCGCAAATTGACCGTGCTCAGTAAGTCGTTGCGTCCGCTCCCGATTGTGAAGGTCAAGGACGGTGTGACCTACGACGGCTTTGAAGATCCCGAACTCCGTTACCGCCGTCGTTATGTCGACCTCGTTGTCAACGACGGCGTAAAGGATATTTTCATCAAGCGCACCAAGGTGTTTAACTCGATGCGCAATTATTTCAACGAGCATGGCTACATGGAGGTGGAAACCCCTATCCTCCAGTCGATTCCCGGAGGTGCGTCGGCACGTCCGTTTATCACCCACCACAATGCTCTCGACATCCCTCTCTACCTCCGCATCGCCGACGAACTTTATCTGAAGCGCCTTATAGTAGGCGGGTTCGAAGGTGTGTATGAGTTTTCAAAGAACTTCCGTAACGAGGGGATGGACCGCACGCACAACCCCGAATTTACCTGCATGGAAATCTATGTTTCCTACAAGGATTATAACTGGATGATGGCGTTTACCGAGAAGATGCTTGAGCGTATCTGTATGGAGGTGAACGGCACGACAGAGGTAAAGGTTGGCGACAATGTGATTTCGTTCAAGGCACCTTTCCCAAGGGTTACGATGCGCGATGCCATTCTGGGGCATACAGGATTCGATATCGACGGCAAGAGCGAGGATGAACTCCGCGACGCTGCCAAGGGGATGGGTATCGATGTTGACGACACCATGGGCAAAGGGAAGCTTATCGACGAAATTTTCGGCGAGAAGTGCGAGGGGACTTATATCCAGCCTACATTTATAATAGATTATCCCATCGAGATGTCGCCGCTGACCAAGCGTCATCGCGAGAACCCGCAGCTTACCGAGCGTTTCGAACTGATGGTCAACGGCAAGGAACTTGCCAATGCCTATTCGGAGCTTAACGACCCCATCGACCAGTATGAGCGCTTTGTAGAGCAGATGCGTCTTTCGGAGAAGGGGGATGACGAGGCCATGATTATCGACCACGACTTTATCCGTGCGCTGGAATACGGTATGCCCCCCACATCGGGTATGGGTATCGGTATGGACCGCCTTGTGATGCTCATGACCGGACAGACAACCATACAGGAGGTTTTGTTGTTCCCACAGATGAGACCCGAAAAGGTGGCCCGTCGTGACAAAGAGGAGGCTTACACCGCATTAGGTGTACCCGCCGAATGGGTCGCGCCCCTTCAAAAGGCCGGTATCCTCACCGTCGAGGCTCTTGCCTCGGCCGTTCCGGGCAAACTCCACCAGGAATTGTGCGGTATCAACAAAAAATTCAAGCTGGGTTTGAAAAATCCGGCTATCGAAGATGTTGCCGCATGGATTGGCGAGAAATCCGCCGAATAACGGCGGACCGGCCATTGATTATACGAATGATTATGAACATAGGGCTTTTTTAGTCAACCCCGGTTTAGGGTATATTTTAAAAACAGCCTGATATAACGGTTCTGAATATGTTATCGAAAGATTTTCCCGGACGCGTGGCAGTTATGGGTGGTGGCAGCTGGGCCACCGCCCTGGCCAAACTGCTTCTCCGCAACCGAGAGACAATATTGTGGTATATGCGTCGCGACGACCGCATAGAGGAGTTTATACGTTTGGGGCATAACCCCGCGTATCTTACCGATGTGCAGTTCGATGTGCGCCGCATAGAGTTCTCATCCGACATAAATTATGTGGCCCGGGAGGCCGACACAATACTGCTTGTGATGCCTTCGCCCTATTTCAAAAGCCATTTGGAGAAACTGAATGTCGACATAAGCGACAAGTTCGTCGTGTCGGCAGTCAAGGGTATCGTGCCTGGTGAAAACATGCTGGTAACGGATTATATGCGCGAAACGTTCCATGTGGCCGATCACCGCCTGTTGGTGGTTTCCGGGCCGTGCCATGCCGAGGAGGTGGCACTCGACCGTCCGTCCTATCTCACAATAGGATGTAAGGACAGCGAGGCGGCCAAACGGTTCGGGCGTTGCCTTTGCGGGTCGAAAAACTGCCATGCCATATCGACAACCGATGTTGACGGTGTGGAATATGCCGGTGTGCTTAAGAACGTGTATGCCATAGCTGCCGGAATCGTACACGGCATGAAAAAAGGGGATAACTTCCTGGCCATGCTTGTGTCGAACGCCGTCCGTGAAATGGGGCATTTCCTGGATGCTGTTAATCCGAGGCCGCGCAATATATGCGACAGCGTGTATCTCGGCGATCTGTTGGTTACATCCTACAGCCGCTTCAGCCGTAACCACAACTTCGGTTCCATGATTGGGAAAGGTTACTCTGTGAAAGCTGCCATGATGGAGATGGAACAGACAGCCGAAGGATATTACGGCGCGAAGTGCATACACGAAATCAACCAGCGTTACGAGGTTTCGATGCCGATAGCGGACACCGTTTACGATATTCTGTACAAACGAGTCCGTGCCGATTTGGCTATAGCGCGTCTTGCCGACAATCTTGACTGATAAAACCTGATATTCCACGTGTATCCCCGCATATGATTTCCCTTAGCGACATACGCAAAAGTTTCGACCGCCTGGAGGTGCTCCGCGGGGTGAGCCTTGACGTGGAAGCGGGGGAGGTGATGTCGATTGTAGGGCCTAGCGGTGCAGGTAAGACCACGTTGCTCCATATCATGGGCACACTCGACCGGCCGGATTCCGGCAAAGTCAGTTATGACGGGCGCGACCTTTCTGGGCTTTCGTCGAACGAATTGGCAAGGTTCCGAAATTCGTCGGTCGGTTTTGTGTTCCAGTTCCATCAGCTCCTGCCGGAGTTTTCCATGATTGAAAATGTGGCAATGCCCGCACTTATCGGCGGGATGCGCCGCAAGGAAGCGTTTGCCCGTGCATCGGAACTGATTGATTACCTCGGTCTTGCGGAACGGGCAGCGCACCGCCCCTCGCAACTTTCAGGCGGGGAACGTCAGCGTGCCGCCGTGGCACGGGCGTTGGTCAACCGCCCTTCGGTGGTGCTTGCCGACGAGCCGTCAGGAAGCCTCGACAGCCACAACCGCAAGGAACTTCACCGTTTGTTTTTCGAATTGCGGCGCGATATGGGGCAGACATTCGTAATCGTGACCCACGATGAAGGGCTCGCTGCCGATTGCGACCGGGTAGTGCACATGACCGACGGAATCATAAGTTCGATCACTATCAATAAAGACCATTCATAATCGCTACTATGACTTATGCATTTTTTAAGAAAAAGGCTTGTGCGCGCTTTGGTGACATCCTGAGGGTGATGGTCATGTCGGTTGTTTCCTTGGTCCTGGCATCGCTTACGGTGGCGTGTGACGATGAGGATAAGGCCGAGGTGCATAATGCCACTCTTTACGATATTGTGGAATTTGTCGCCCAGGACGGTACGGGGACGGTTTTTGCCCTTTGGCGTCCGGATGCCGTAAAGCCCGTGACGCTTACCACATCGTCGCCTGTTATAAACACCTCGGTTGTCGAATTAGGGGAATCGGTGTTTTTGGCCTATACCCCCCTTGCCGGGGAGGCTTATAAACCGGGGGCGATAGAGGTTAGTGCTTACGGCACGGTGAACAACTCCCCCCTGATGAAGTCGCCCACCGAGAAACTCGACGGATGGGACAGCGAACCGATTTACCTGATGAGTCTGTGGCGGGCCGGTAACAAAGTATGCATGCGGTTGCGCATGACCTATGATACGGCACCCCGGATGTTCTCCCTTGTTGTTGACGAGGCAACTATAGGTGATGAATATCCCACAGCCTACCTGTATCACAAACGTCCGGCCGACGTTCCTAATTTCAGCCGGCAGTATTATGCGGCTTTCGATGTGACGTCTATGTGGAACACCCCCGGCTGCAAGGGGTTGCGCATACGTGTAAGCAACTCCAATATTCCCTCGCTCGACACATTTGTTGTTGAGAATCCGACACCGTCAGAGGCCCCTGCCGAATGAAAACCTGGTGACAAAGGGTTGCATTGGTCGAAAAAAATCATTAAGTTTGTAGTATGTTTGCCTGACGCGTTAATCCTGCTGTCGGATTCCTGACCGTCAGACAATCTCTAAGAGAATATGACAAAAACAATTTAACACCTTATAAAATCAAAACATCATGGCAGATAACAAACAAGAAATAAAAATCGAGCTTACCCCCGAAATCGCTTCAGGCAACTATTCAAACCTCGCTGTGATTTCGCACACCCCCGGTGAATTTTTCATCGACTTCATCAATGTGGCTCCCAATATGCCCCAGGCACGTGTGCAGAGCCGCATAATCATGAATCCCGAAAACGCCAAAAACCTTCTGTTCGCCCTTCGTGACAACATCCAGAAGTATGAGACCACTTATGGCGAAATCGAGCGGAAAACACCCCGTAACAACTCTTCAAACGGCAATATACCCAACCCGTTCCAGGCTTGATGCCGTTAAGTCACGATGACTTATGACAGCACCCGCCCTTTCGCCATCCGGGTGAAAACGAGGCGGCTGTAATAAGCCATGTCATAACGTAGGGATGCACCAGGGTGCATCCTTACGTTGATTCAATACCTGCCGCAGGCAGGTGTTCCCCCTAATCGGGAATTATTTAGAAACATCTTAGAAATCAAATCTTCGATTAACGATGAAACAGCATAATCTGTGCATCTATAACTCCCTTTCGAGGTGCAAGGAACTGTTCCGTCCCCTTCATGAGGGAAGGGTGGGAATGTATGTGTGCGGCCCGACGGTTTATGGCGACGGCCATCTCGGGCATGCACGTCCGGCAATTACTTTCGATGTGCTGTTCCGCTATCTCCGTCACCTGGGTTACGCCGTGCGTTATGTGCGCAACATCACCGATGTAGGCCATCTAGAACATGATGCCGACGAAGGTGAGGATAAAATCGCTAAGAAAGCACGCCTTGAGCAACTGGAGCCGATGGAAGTGGTGCAACACTACCTTAACCGCTACCATGATGCCATGGCGCGGTTAAATGTGCTGCCCCCATCCATCGAACCGCACGCTTCGGGCCATATAATCGAGCAAATCGAATATATCAAGAAAATTCAGGATGCCGGATATGCTTACGAAAGCAACGGTTCGGTTTATTTCGATGTGCCCAAGTACAATGCCGACCATCATTACGGCAAGTTGTCGGGCCGGAATATCGACGAACTCCTTTCGGAAACGCGTACCCTCGACGGCCAGCAGGAGAAACATCACCCGGCTGACTTCGCGCTATGGAAAAAGGCACAGCCGGAGCATATAATGCGGTGGCCGTCGCCTTGGAGCGACGGTTTCCCCGGATGGCATCTCGAATGCTCCACGATGGGTGAGAAATATCTCGGAGAAACGTTTGATATCCACGGCGGTGGGATGGACCTTAAATTCCCCCATCATGAATGCGAGATTGCCCAAAGCGTTGCCCACCACGGCCATGACAGTGTGCGCTACTGGATGCACAACAACATGATAACCATCAACGGGCAGAAGATGGGCAAATCGCTTGGCAACTTCATAACCCTTGATGAATTTTTCACAGGGTCGCATCCGTTGCTTACGCAGGCTTATTCGCCGATGACCATACGTTTCTTCATCCTTCAGGCTCAATACCGCTCGACCGTCGATTTTTCCAACGAAGCCTTGCAGGCATCGGAAAAAGCCCTCGACCGCATGCTGGAAGGGTGGAAACGACTGGCCGACGTAAAGGTGTCGTCCGAATCCACGGTCAGTGCCGATGTCGATGCGTTGGAGGCGAAATGCTACGAGGCTCTCGACGACGATTTGAATACCCCCATCGTGATAGCCCACCTTTTCGAAGCTGTAGGCATAATCAACAAGGTTCGCGACGGCCATGCCACTGCCTCCGGTGCCGATGTAGGAAAGTTGCGCCGTTTGTTTGATATTTTCCTTTTCGATATACTCGGAATGCGTCCCGACGCTGCCGATGTTGCCGACACAAAGGCTCTCGACCCTTATCGTGGCGCGGTTGACCTTTTGTTGCAGGTGCGCTCCGAAGCCAAATCAAAAAAGGACTGGGCTACCTCCGACCTTATCCGCGACCGTCTGGCAGATCTCGGTTTTGCCGTGAAGGATACGAAGGACGGGGTGGAATGGAGTGTTAAATAGCAAGGCTTGCCCATTATCCCCCTACGTCTATGGATATACATGGATTCGCGACGCTGGTTCTCGACCAATTGCCGTTTGAGCCGACCGGCCAGCAGATCCAGCTGGTGGCGGCTTTGTCGCGTTTCTGTTCGGCACATACCCCGCAGGATTCCGTGTTTCTTCTAAACGGTTATGCGGGAACCGGAAAAACTTCTGTTATGGGAGCGCTTGTGCGCTCCCTTAATGCTATAAGGATACCGACGGTGTTGCTTGCCTCGACAGGGCGAGCAGCGAAGGTGTTCTCTAATTTCACAGGGCTGCCCGCCCACACCATCCATCGTAAAATTTACAGGGCGCCTTCAGTCGGGCCTGATGGCAAGCTTGTGGCGAGGGTGAGCCAAAACCAGCATGTCAACACGGTGTTCATTGTCGACGAGGCATCAATGATAGGCGACGGTGCCGACGGTGGGATGAATCTGTTGCAGGACCTTGTGATGTATGTATATACCGGTGTGAACTGCAAACTTATCCTTTTGGGTGACACCGCGCAGCTGCCGCCTGTTGGGCTTGAGGAATCACCGGCAATGAGCATTGCGGTATTGAAGGAGATGGGCCTGAGGGTGACACGCGCAGTGATGACTAAGACGGTGCGTCAGAAGAGCCGGTCGGGGATTCTTTATAATGCCACCCTTTTGCGTCGTGCGTTGCAAAAAACGCCGCTTCCCGAACCGGAAATGAGGGTTACAGGCTTCAATGATATGGCGGTTGTGGCTCCTGAGGATTTGGAGGAGGCTTTGCAGAAATCATTTGAGGAATATGGGGAAGGGGAAACGGTGATTGTGACCCGTTCCAACCGCCGTGCCGTAGATTTCAACCTGGCGGTGAGGCGTGTCATATATGACCGTGACGACATATTGGTAAAAGGGGAGCGACTGATTGTGTCGAAAAACAATTACTATTGGACACGCCGTTCGGTGATAGAGACGGATGCGCCGCCGGTCGATACTTCGGCCGCCGGTAGTGATGTGCCGCCAGCAAGGGCTATGGATTTCGTTGCCAACGGGGAAACGGCTATTGTTGAAGATGTCTTTGCGACCGAGCAATGCGACAACATGTTGTTTGCCGATGTGAAGCTTTATTTCCCTGACCACGACTCCTATCTTAATGCAAAAATCAATCTTGACACCCTGACAACCGACACCGCTTATCTCCCTTATGAAAAGCAACAGAAACTTGTTGACAGGGCGGTTGCTGCTGCCGGGCTTCCGGCAACGGCATCACCAACCGCTGTGCGCGATGCATTGAAAGCCGACCCGCATTATAACGCGCTACAGGTGAAATATGCCTATGCTGTGACATGTCACAAGGCTCAGGGTGGCCAGTGGGGTTCTGTGTTCGTCGATATGGGCTATATACCCCCTGAAGCCTATAAATCGCTTGATTTTTATCGCTGGCTCTACACCGCCACCTCGCGAGCCACACACCGCCTGTCGCTGGTTAATCCTTCAATCGCCATTGTCTGACCCATATAATAAGTAAGTCGTGGAAATTATTTTATATTGTCTGAGAGCATACTTTCAGTCGATTTTTGTCCGAAGATGAAGGAGTGTAGCGAGCTACACGACTGAAGATGAAGATAAAAAGCGGCGAAAGGATGCCGCAGAGAATATAAAGCCGGATTATAGGTTTTATGCGTAATAATTTTCATGACTTACTTATAAATGCAGGTACAAAACCAATGCGGTAGCCGAAATTGTTCAGTTCGGCTACCGCATTGGTTTCGTAAATCTTTATTGACTGTTACCGTTTCACGATTTTGACTGCGGGGTGGCAGTCGGGTGAAACCAGATATACCCCCGGTGCAAGATGCCCGACTGCTACGACGGCCTTGCCGTCAGATGCTTGTAACGAAGCGATTTTACGGCCTGCGGTATCATAGAGGTCTACTTTGGTCAGCCTCGGGGAGGCAAGAATCACGTTGGCGTTATCGGTGAAGCTGAGTGTGAAATCGTCAGTATTCATAGAAGCGGCATCGATTGACGACTGTTTGTCGATAACGAAATCGAAATGCGACACATCGGCGCGGGCATATGAACCCTGCATCCCGGCTGACGTAATTTCCATATTCTCGCCTTTGAAAGTCACTATAGGGCTGTCGGGCAGGCGGAATTTGTGGACTCCGCCATCCTTCATGTTGACACGTAGGGTTTTGACCTCGGTCGTGCCGCCGTCCTGGGCTGATGCCCCGGTGACACATAATGCCGAAATTACAGCCACAAATAAAGATGCTATAAATTTTTTCATTGGTTCGTTTATTTAATGATTAGTCACAAGGGCGAAACTGCTTCCTGCGGTGGGGCAATCATAATGCCACCTTAAAGCTTTCGTTTATAGATTCGCCTTTTACTGTTACTACGAACACCCCTTTGCCCCATGCGGAAGCATCGATTGTGGTAATAGGTTCGTTGAGGGTGAACCGGCCGACCATCGTCCCCGAGGCGGTATAGACTGCGGCCGTGGCCTCTTGCTCAAGACCGGGCACGGCAATTACAAGGTTGCCTGCGTTGTCGCCCCAGGCTTTTGACGCACCGTTGCGAGTGACTACAGAGGCGGGTTCCAGGCCCGACAGGCGAACGGCGGCTTTTACGCATTCGAGCGAGTTGATACGTCCGTAACCATATTGGTTGTTAGGGAGTGTGCCCATATATGAATCCGTTTCTGCCGTGGAGGCTATCATCTGCTTTACATCTTCCGGAGTCAGCATCGGGTTGGCCTCAAGCATGAGGGCCACTGTGCCGGCAACGAAAGGTGCAGCCATGGATGTACCCATGTTGTAGCTATAGTAATATTTCACCCCTTTTTCATCGGTGGTGTAGCTGCTCGTATAGGAGTTCAGGTCCATTCCCATGGAATTGTAGGCATGACGGTTGATGGCCGATATGACCGGGCAGCCTGCGGCAAGGATATTTGGCACGCATCGACCGTCGGCTGTAGGCCCGCAACTTGAGAAAACCGAGCGGTGGTCGCGTTGGTAGGGCAATACTTCGGCAACTTCCGAATAATAGCCGTCCGACCAATAGATGCGGTCGCGTGAGTCGTATGAACCCACCGAGATGATTCTCTTGGCTGTGCCTCCGATTTCACCCACAGTGCCTTCCGTAGTTCCTTCATTCCATCCGGCCTTGTCGTTTGACGAGAATTCGTTACCGCTGTAGTTCCATATATCCACTGTCTGCCCGGGGGTGCCTTCCACAATTACCCCCATCACGCGGCCTTCGGTGGTTTCTTTGACCGAGCATTCAACCATTACATGCGGCTGCCCGTTTAACGGGTTTATCTCCCCGCTTGTAATGACGGATGATGCAGCCCCGACTTCATCGAGATAGAACATCGTGATTATATCGCGGTCAGGGAGATTCCCTGTGTCGATTTCAGGAGTTTCTACAATGATTTTACCTTTGAGCGACTGCGCTACACACAGTTTCACCTTGATGTTGTCGGGTGTTGCTCCCCAAATGTCCAGATAATGGAGTTTGTGGTTCGATCCAGATGCCACTGTAAGCATGCTTTTGAGCTGGGTGTCGTCGGCAGTGAATGTCTTGGAGGTGTGCAGGCGCACGTTGCCTTCGTTTCCTGCCGCGCCGACTATTATCCTGCCAGGGCCGGTCGATTCATCGATTAAACGGTCGAGAAACGATGTGCCGTTATGGGGGCCGATGTGCTGACCCAGGCTCATGTTGATTACGCAGGGTTTGTCAACCTTGTCGGCATAATCGAAAATATATTTGATTGCATCGGCAATGTTGGTGTCGTCGGACTTGAAGCTGACAAATACAATATCGGCATCTGGTGCCACGCCGTAATATTTGGATTTCATGTCGCCACCTGCGGCAATGCCCATTGTGTGTGCACCGTGATACTCGCTTGACGAGTCGTAAACCACGTTCAGCATTTCCTCCTCGGTGGTTAATTCCGTACCATATCCGAAATCAGCCGGGGGGATTCCGAGTCGTGATGACTGATCCCACACTGCTTTTATACGCGTACCGGTCCCGTCGGCATTGCGGAATGCGGTATGGGCGTATTCGACCCCGGTGTCAATAATGCCGACCACTACGCCTTTCCCCGTATAGGGGCTGGGGAGGATGTTGTCAGTGTTGGCGTGAACATCGTCAACGCCGTCGTGTGCGCGTGCATAATCATTGAGGAGATTGGCTTGGCTTCCTATTGACACATAGCCTACCCCCGGTGTTTCGCCTACCTGGCGGAGTTTGTCAACCGGTATGGTTGCCGTGTAGAAATCGCCGTGGTTGTGACGTGGATGCACTCCTAACGCTTCCAGCGCCGGCAGGGCACCGGCATCGTCGAGTATGATATAGGCACTTACCGTTTCGGAATCGTCGGTTACGGCGGTTTTGTCCTTTGCGGTGATTTTCATCATCGGCTGGCCGAGTTGCTGTTTGGCAATCATAATCCCGGCGCCGGGCGAGAGTGTACGGCCATAGGCCGGGGCATATAATGCCCCGCCTAAAGCCAACCCTATCAAAATATTGGCAAATCTGCTTTTCATTTTACTGTACCGCTATAAGTTACAACTGCACGTTGGTTGCCGAGGTCGGTTACATCGGCCGAAATTGTGATATTTCCTTCGCCGTCGTCGGTGACTTTGACCTTTCCTGCGGCTGCAACAGGGCGATTCTCGTCGTTAGGTCCGGCAACCTGGATGTTGCAGAAGTAGCATACAACCAATCCAGTCGCTTTGGTGATGTCAAACTCCTCACCGATGAGTGCCGGGGCTATCTGTAGATAGATTTTGTTGTAGTACGAGTCGGCCATATTTTCATCCGCAACGTCGAAGGAATATTGGATCAGTTCGCCGCCACGCACTGTTTTCTTGGTCACGGCATTGATTTCCGTCTGGTTGATTTGCTGTCCGTCGGGATTGAAGAATACCATTTCGTTTTTAACAACCGGGGCAAGCCCTGTGCATGGGCCGTTGTATTCAAAGGTTACACGTTCCGGGGTGCCTTGGGCGGCGTCGCCTCCCCATGGGGTTTTATATTTGTTGGTAATGTCGGCATAAATCATGCAGGTGCCGTCGCCGTTGTCGGTTATTTCGATGTATCCTTCAACTCCTACGTTGCGATATTCGTTATTGGGGCTTGAAAGCTGTATGGAGCCGTATTTGAAGTTGAATGTCCCTTCAGCCGCCTCGGCGAAGTCTACGCGTCGGCCTATGGATTCGGGCTTGATTTCGATATAGCCTTGGTCGGCACTCTCGTTTTCGAATTCGAATGCGAATTTCCACATCCCGTCACCTTTTACGGTTTTTTTCACGCCTGTAATAGCCGACTGGATTGCCAGTTCCCCGTCCATGTTGTAGTATTTCATCTCGTTCTTCTGGCCGGGTGTGGGGAACAGTTCTTCAAGGTCGTCGACATCGGTCGGTGTCCCATTGTAAGAAGCCTTTAAAGTTGTGCCGTCGGCAAACGTAGCGTCTACCTCTATTGTCAGCACCCCTTTGGATGTGCGTGTGGATGAAAAAGTTCCTTCTTTCAGTTCGGTAACGGTGTTTGTGATTTCGCCGTCGGTGTACTCATACATTTTTATGGCAGCGGGGGCGTCTGTGCCGGTAAGTGCAACTTCTCCCTGATAAAGGGCTGAGGGTGCGATGTCTACTATGAACATGCGTTTCCCTGTTGCAAGGTCGCCTAGGGTGGTCACATTCCCGGCGGTGCCGAACAGGAACTGCACGCGAAGCCCTTCCTGGGCCGGGACATATCGGAACAGGCTTCCGAATGTCTCGCTCTTGTATTCCTCGTTGCCGTCAGTTCCGGTTACAAGCATGCCGATGTTGTATTCACGAAGGTCGAACGCAACTTTTTCAACTTTGTCGACATTATATTCCACCGTGGTCCCGTCGGTAAGTTCCACTGTCATGGTCTCCACCAGTTCGGTGAACGCATAGGCGCTTGTGCCTGCTGCAATGGCCAGTATGGCCGACATTATGTTTTTTGTTTTCATCACTTCAAGGCTATTTTGATTGATTGGTTGTTGATGCGGAGGATATAGATGTTTGACGGCAGGCTGGATGCGTCGAGGGTTGTTGTGGCATTGCCTGTCGCAACGGTGCGTCCGTTGAGGTCGACAAGCCGGATGTCGGCATCCCCTCCGTTGAGCACCATTATGTTGCGTCCCTCCACAGCCACTTTCACCTGGGTGTCGTCGCCGGTTGCCACTGTGATGCCGGATAGTTCTTTTTCAAGGTCGTCGCGAGAATAGAAGTATTCGATAGGCTTGTTATCCCATTTGCCTTTGATTTCGAAACCTGCATCGTCAACAAGGTTGATTTCGAAAGTATAGTTGATGTAGTCGTCGGTCGATACCAGTACGGTGCCTTCATGAATCGGGCCGAGCAGGTCGTAAACACAGTAGGAACCATCCTTGAAATGTGCGTAACGGGTTCCTTCGTCGGTTACGAACCCTTGTTCGAGGCTCATCGGTTCATATGTGCCGCCGGCGTTCAGGTCATTCTCGTTCCAACGGTATGAAGCCGTGGTGTATAGGCCGGGTTTAATAGCCGCGTCGCTTGCGGGTGACAGGAATGTCATGCGCAGAAGGTCGCCGCCATAGTTTATGCTTTCGTCACGTCCGGCAGGTGAGCCGAGGTCGACAATGAATGAGCGGCATCCGCCTTTAAGGCCGGTGTGCCATATGCGTCCGGTTTCGAGTTTGCTGAAGTCGAGGTCGACGTCGTCGGTAAGGTTGGAAACGGCACTTTTAAATGTGGCGTTGTCGGTGTTGAGCAACATCGGGCCGCTGAAAGTAACCTTTATGTGGTAGCCGAGGTTGGTAATCGCGTCAAGTGTCCCGTTTACGTTGCCGTCCTCGTCGGTGTTTATTGTAAATTCTCCTGATTCAAGGTAGCCATATGTGTATTCTCCATCCTTGCGTTCGCGGATAAACGAGCCGAATGGCATTGTTACGGTCTGATCGCCAAAGGGGTATTCGATTTCGCGGCATGGATACCATGTGAATCTGTCCAAAGAGCCGGCGTTGGTATATGTACCTGGGAAAACGGCAAAGTCTTTTTTCTGGGTCACACGTTTGTGAGCCACCATCATCGCAAGATTGAATCCGTCGCCTTTCATTGCTCCATTACTGTCATACTCGCCTGAATACAGGTTAATATATGTCACACCGTTATTGGAGTAATCCGTCACACCCTGATAGAATGCTATGCCGCCGTTCATCGTTACATCCACATCCTTTTTCATCATTACATAGGCTGTCGGTTTTTCGTTGCTATTGGTAACGGGGATTCGCCCGGTGTAACGAAGATCGCATGTTTCATTGGTTACCGGATCGGTTGTGGTTGTGGTGATAGTGTACATGCCGGCTTCGTCACATTCAACGGTTACAGGTGCTGTTATGCGTTGTGTTCCTTGCCGCTTGCCGTCTTTGTAATAACTCAGGTCGGAATAGTCTGGGTCGAACACACCGGGTGCGTCGGCCTGTGTGGCATCCTTGGGGTTATAGGTTCCGGGAAGCAGGGCTGCCGGGTTGGTTGCTGAATTATACATGTCAAGGACGAGCACATATCCCTCGTTAATCGACAATGACCCTTTCAGGTGGTCGTATTTTGCATTTTCAGAATCGGAAAGGATTACGTAATAGTTCGGAACATCGTAGCCCGCTTCGTCGTAGATGGCGACCACGGAATATGACAGTTCCTTCGTCGATGCCATGGCGGCAATTATGCCCAAGGCCATGAACGCTGTTGTAAGTAGAAATTTTTTCATAAGAATAAATTGTGATATGATAATGAAACTTTATTAGATGTGAATTATGTGTGAAATTTGTTTGAATGGTATGTTGAGATTTTAGGTGGTTTTTAACATGACTTGCCAAATATACCTAAATCTTCACCAAACTGCCCGCCATGATTGTTAAAATCTGTTAATGCAATAGCCGCGGGCGTCATTTATTGACATAGGTCAATTTTTTACTCGTAATTGTCGGCATGGTCTGCTTTATCGCGCCACTAAATTGCAATATGTCCGGTTATTTTATATTCCGGGATAATCTGTTTGCAATAATAAATGCCCATGTTTGCCTGTTACATTGGAAAATCTTAATTTTACAGACTGAAACAAAACATGTAATTTTATGAATCTGTTTGACAAAATTTCAGAAGATATAAAGAAAGCTATGCTGGCACGTGATGCCCGCCGTCTTGAGTCGTTGCGTGGCATCAAAAAGGAATTCCTTGAGGCAAAGACAGCCAAAGGCTCCGACGGGAACCTTACTGATGAGAAGGCTGTGCAGATTTTGGCCAAGATGGTGAAGCAGCGCAAGGAAAGTGCTGAAATCTACACTCAGCAGAACCGCCCGGAACTGGCTGAGGCCGAAATGGCCCAGGCTGCCGTGATTGAGGAATATATGCCCAAGCAGCTGTCGGATGAAGAGCTTACAGCGGCTATCAACGAAATTATAGGCCGTGTGGGTGCCACTTCGCCGAAGGAAATGGGGAAAGTGATGGGGGTTGCCTCAAAGGAACTCGCAGGGAAGGCCGAGGGACGTGCCATCTCGGCAAAGGTCAAAGACCTCCTTTCGGCGTTGGCCTGACAGGTTGTTGGCAGCATCGGTTACGAGATGCGGAAAATGTAGGGAAAACAGAGGGCGCGTCGGCAAAATTTTGTAATTTTGCCGACTGAAAACAGCAATAAATCTATCATACAGGATGCTTACTTTACAGCAGATAAAATCGAATCCCGCCGAAGTTGTCGCACGCTTGGCGGTGAAGGGGTTTGATGGCAAGGAAGCCATCGACCGCGTACTTGCCTTGGACGACCGTCGCCGCCAGCTTCAGCTCGACAACGACAACAAGGCTGCGGAACTCAACCGCCTTTCGGCCTCTATCGGCGCTTTGATGAAACAGGGGAAGCGTGACGAGGCCGAGCAGGCCAAACAGGAAGTGGCACTTCTGAAAGAATCGCAACGCGGCATCGCACAGCAGCTTGCCGAAACCGAACAGGAACAGCACGACCTGCTGATTACGATTCCAAACATGCCTTGCGCCATGGTTCCAGCGGGGACTTCGGCTGCCGACAACGTGGTTGAGAAAACCGGCGGCCCGATGCCTGAACTGGGTGAGGACGCGCTGCCTCATTGGGAATTGGCGAAAAAATATAATCTTATAGATTTCGACCTCGGTGTGAAAATCACCGGCGCCGGTTTCCCGGTGTATATAGGTAAAGGGGCGCGGCTGCAACGTGCGCTCATACAATTTTTCCTTGACAGGGCCAATGATGCAGGCTATCTGGAAATCGAACCCCCTTATGTTGTCAACGAGGCTTCTGCCTATGGCACCGGGCAGCTGCCTGACAAAGAGGGGCAGATGTATCACTGCCAGCTCGACAACCTCTACCTTATCCCCACCGCAGAAGTACCTGTGACCAATATCTACCGCGACGTTATCCTTTCGGAAGAAGAACTCCCTAAGAAAAACTGCGCGTATTCGGCATGTTTCCGTCGCGAAGCCGGTTCGTATGGCAAGGATGTGCGCGGCCTTAACCGTCTGCACCAGTTCGACAAGGTGGAGATCGTGCGTGTGGAGCGTCCTGAGGATTCCTATGCCGCTTTGGAAGATATGAAGGATCACGTGCAGGGCTTGCTTGACTCCCTTGGGTTGCCATGGCACATTTTGCGCCTTTGTGGCGGCGATATGAGCTTTACATCGGCCATTACATTCGACTTCGAAGTATGGTCGGGTGCGCAGCAGCGTTGGCTTGAAGTTTCATCGGTATCGAATTTTGAAACATACCAGGCCAACCGCCTGAAATGCCGCTATCGCGGTGCGGATAAAAAGACGCGCCTTTGCCACACGCTTAACGGTTCAGCCCTGGCTCTGCCGCGAATAATGGCTGCGCTGCTCGAAAACAACCAGACCCCGGAGGGTATTGTTGTTCCCGAATGCCTGCGCAAATACACCGGTTTCGATATCATAAACTGATAAGGAAGTCGTAAAGATTATTCTATATCCCCATAAGGGATTAATCCCCACAATAATCTTTATGACGTATTTATTGACTTAAAAAACTATATGGAAAGAGGTTGCGCCTTTGTGGACACAACCTCTTTCTTTAACCTCATCAACACAGATATATGAGACATTTATTAACCAAAATTCTGTTTGCATTAGCATTGCCGTTATGCTGTGTATGTGTAAGTTCGTGTGGCACAGACGATCCGGAACCGGTGGAAAAACCTGTTCCCGCACCTGAGCCCGAGGAACCTGTAATCCCTGCCGAACCGGCTGCATGCGATAACAAGGTTGTGGCTCACCGGGGTGGCGCCAAGGAACTTGGTGAAACGGTGCCCGATAATTCCCTAGCATCGCTTGATTATGCCAAATCGCTGGGCTGTTATGCATCGGAATGCGACATCTATATTACTGCCGACAAGCGTGTTGTGGTGGCTCATGCCGATAGTGACGGGAAAATTAACGGCTATTACCCGTTTGATGCGACCCTTGACGAGCTGCGTCAAACCCCGCTGTCGAATGGTGAGCAGATTCCCACCCTTGAGGAATATCTCGACCATGCGATGACCGATGGCAGTTGCACACGTTTATGGCTGGATATCAAGAATGTGACGAAGCCGGAAACGCTTCCCGACCACCCGGTGGAGGCTTGCAGGCAAGCGTGCAGGATTATAGCCGGGAAAGGTGCGGAAAAGTGGGTGGAATTCATATGCACAGGCAATGAGGAGGTTATGTCGCGGTGTGCCCCCATTGTGTGGCGTTATGAAGGATTGAAAATGGGATGGATGGCCAACAAACCTGTCGAGGAGTATATCGCCCATAGCTACGAATGGGCCAATATGGATGTTAAGAACATGACCGATGCCACTCATTCCGGCCCCCGCACTGTCGACGAGTTTGCCAATGCCGGGGTGGCTATCAGCGTGTATAATGTTGACAAGCCTAAAAATATGCGCTATTATATCGAGCGCCTTGACAAGATGAAGGCGATATGCACCAATTATCCCGCCCTGTTGCTACAGGAAATGGGGCTGGACAGGCAATAAACGGGCAGCCATGAAGCCTGCGGTGCATGGCATTTGACTCACTTAAAATATATAATCAGGCGTTATATTCCCTGCGGCTGAAAGAAAGCGCTCAGTGATGATATAAAATAATTTTTACGCCTTACGCCTTACTTAAGATATGGGTTGGATAGAATCGTTATTGTTTGAACATAGCGCGTTACAGGCGGTGGTAGTGCTCTGCCTTATCTGCGCTGCGGGCATGGTCCTGGGTAAAATCAAGATTGCCGGAATCTCGCTCGGGGTGACATTTGTGTTTTTCGTGGGAATCCTTGCAGGTCATATCGGAATCAGCGTTGATGAGGCCATATTGGATTACGCGGGCGATTTCGGCCTTGTGCTGTTTATCTATGCCCTTGGCCTGCAGGTCGGCCCCGGTTTTTTCAGTTCGCTGGCCCATGGGGGTATAAAGCTGAACATGCTCGGACTGGCATTGGCTGTTGTGTCGCTTCTGATGGCCGTGGGGCTTACGTTTGTCACACCTGTGAGCCTTCCCGACATGATGGGTGTGTTCTGCGGTGCGTCGACAAATACGCCTGCGCTGGGAGGTGTGCAGCAGATGCTTGCACAGCTCGGCATACCGTCGGGTACACCTGCCCTTGGGTGTGCGGTGGCGTATCCACTTGGCGTGGTGGGGGTGATTCTGGCCATTGTGCTCATGAGGAAAGTTTTTGTAAGGCAGTCGGATATATCGTCGGCCCCGCTTCATGAGATTCCCAAACCTAAAATCACCGAGTTTGAGGTGACCAACAAGGGGATTGTGGGAAAGAGCGTGGCCGATGCCGCCCGGATGTTTGATTGCCATTTTGTGATTTCGCGTCTTTGGCGTGACGGGGTGGTGTCGATTCCGACCTCTACCACCGTGCTTGAGATGCACGACCGCCTGCTGGTGGTAAGCACACCTGAGGATGTGGAGCGCCTGCATGTGATTTTCGGGGAACAGGATAACACCGACTGGAATGATGCCGGGATTGACTGGAATGCTGTCGACCGCCAGCTTGTGTCGCACCAGTTCATTGTGACGCGCCGCCAGCTCAACGGCAAGACGCTTGGCTCGCTCAGACTCCGCAACCTTTATGGGGTGAATATAAGCCGGGTTTACCGAAGCGGTGTACCCTTGCTTGCAGCACCCGATCTGCGGTTGCAGTTCGGCGACAAAATAGTTGTGGTCGGTGAGCAGAAAGCTATCGACAAAATCGAACCGCTGATCGGTAACACCGTCAACACCCTGGATGAACCCAACCTGTTCGCCGTTTTCATCGGCATAGTTTTGGGTGTGGCATTGGGTGCGGTGCCGTTCCATTTCCCCGGGGTAAGCGTGCCTGTGAGCCTCGGCCTGGCTGGAGGCCCTATCATAATGGGTATCCTTGTCGGCACTTTCGGCTCGCGCTTCCATATGATTACCTACACTACTGCCAGTGCCAACCTGATGCTTCGAGCCATAGGGCTGTCGCTTTTCCTGGCATGTCTCGGCCTGTCGTCAGGCGCCGGATTCTTTGAATCGGTGTTCCGTGCCGAAGGGGTGATGTGGATAGGCATCGGAGCCTTCCTGACAATCGTGCCGGTGGTGTTGCTCGGCCTGGTTGCCGTGAGATTTATGCATCTTGATTTCGGCACGGTAACCGGCATGCTCTGCGGCTCCATGGCCAACCCCATGGCTTTGGAATATGCCAACTCCACCCTTCCCGGCGACCGTCCTTCAGTGGCTTATGCCACCGTTTATCCTATCAGCATGTTTGCCCGCGTCATCCTTGTGCAGCTGGTCATCCTCCTGCTGATGTAATCAGTCGGATTACAATATTGCAACCAAATAGTAAGCGAAGATACCGACGGCTAAAACCTCCGTCGGTATCTTCGCTTACAACTTACAACTTATGACTTACAACTTAGAACTTACAACTTACAACTTATAACTTATAACTTACAACTTAGAACGGGTATCCTATAGCTAGGTGGAATGCGAGGGATTTTCCGAACGATTCCATGTTGTAGTAGCCTTTCTTGCCGGTGTCGTAGGGGGCGTGGATACCTATGCCGAGGTCACCTCGTATAACGAGCATACCTATGTCGAAGCGGAGACCGGCACCTGTGCCTAGGGCAATGTCGCGCAGGAAGGTGGATGCCTTAAGCTGTCCGCCGGGACGGAGGGGATCATCCTTGAGGAGCCACACGTTGCCCGCGTCGATGAATACGGCGCCGTGGAGCGGGCCGATTATTGGGAAACGGTATTCAAGGTTCATTTCGAATTTGAATGTACCGGTCTGGTCAAAGTAGCTGTCGCGCACATCCTCCGGCGGCCTGTAGCTTCCCGGACCAAGGGAACGAACTGTGAATGCGCGGATTGAGTTGGCACCACCTACATAGAACTGCTCGGCATAGGGCACTTCCTTGGCGTTGCCGTAGGCATGTGCCGCGCCGAGGGCCACACGGCTCACCAGCCAGTTGTCGCCCCAAAGCCGACGGTTATAAACGAGCTGGGTGGTACCTTTGACGAATTGTGAGAAAGGTGTGCCGAACAATTCTTTCTCACCATGTTTGCCGCATAGTTCGTAAACGCTCCAAAACAGGTTGCCGGCCTCTTGCAGGGTTGTCTGCCAGGTGATGGCGTTGTCGCGGTCAAATGCCCGGTCGTAGGTGTAAGTGTAGCTCAACTGGGGGATATACTGGCTGCGGAAACTCAGGGCTATCGCCGGGTTTGCATTGGTGATGGAGTCGAACACCTGGGTGGTGTTGAGCAGGTTTGTGTAGGTCAGTTTGAATGGTGTGAGGGTATGGGAGGAGTAGCGCGACGACTGCCAGTCGTAGTTGAACGAGAAATTGAACTGCGCCATCTTGAAATAGTGCGGGCGGTTAAGGATGTCGAAATCCAAAGTGAAACGCGTCCAGTTGAGGTTGCGGTTTCGGCGCTTGATAAAGCCGGGCGCGAGTAGCCGAGGCACTGCAAGAGAGGTCGATATCCCCAATTCATAGGAATTGAACAGCGATGATTTGCCCTTGCCTGTCTGCCATTCGTAATTGCCTGTAAGGGTGACGTTGAATTGCTCGCCCCCGCCGAAAATATTGCGGTTGGTCAGGCCGAGAAGGATTCCAGGCCCGATATAGGAGTTTGATTTCGAGGAGGCATTGAGTTCGACGGTAGCTTCCAGGGGGGTGTCGAATGTGCAGTTCACAATTACGTTGAGTTTGCGGTCGTTGCGGGCGGAATCCGGCACCACGTCGATATTGATGGCGTTGAAAATCCCGAGACGAGCAAGGCGTGTCTGCGTTCTGTTCATGTCGCGAACGGCAAACACTTTCCCTTGTCGGAAGGTGACACATTCTGGAATGAGCTGGTGGCGCAGGCGCGACGGTTTCATCTGGATAAGGGTACCCCGCGAGGTGTGTATTGTGTCGGGGGTGCCCCCTCCCTGGTTACGGAATGCGTACACCGTTATGTCGCCTGTTGTGTAGCGCGCAAGCATAGGGGCGGGTATGTTGTTGGCCAGCATCATCCGAAGGTCTATTTTGAAAGGCTGGTTGATAGAGTCGGCGAGATACTCGATATAGTCGGGGCGGAAAAAGTAGAATCCCCGGTTTCGGAGTTTGTTTGTGATGCGCGTCCGCACGGCCGAAAGTGAGTCGGTCGAGTAGCGTTCCCCTGCACGCAGGTAGGGGTCGCGCATTGCGATGGAGTCGATGAGGTGGTTGAGCAGGCATGTGTCAGGCAGGAACCCGATTGAGTCGAGGGTGTAGGCCGGCCCCGTCTTTATTGTATAGCTTATCTTGGCCTTCTTGGGGTCTTTTTGGTCGATTGTCTCGTAGGAGGCATTCCCACGGAAGTAGCCGTTGTTGTCGAGGATTTCGTCGACCATGCGTGTGCGGATTTGCGGCCTTACGTCTGACACCAGTACCGGCTCAGACACAAGTTTGTCGTAGAGCCAGTGCTTGATTCCTTTGCCCGGATCGTCCCAGTTGTTATAGACCCACAGCCCCACAGGGAAAGGCCATCGGTATTTCGGTGACTTGAATATCGCGTTGTTTGGCGGCACGCCTACGGCTTCTGTAATCTGCCCGGCCACCCCTTCGGGCACTTTGTCGCCTTCGGGAGCGGTGATGTCGATTTTTTTAATGCCGGTGTAGAGCTGTTCCCCTTCGGGGATTCGCTTTGTGGTGGAGCATGCGCCGACGATGAGCACACCGGCACACACGGCCAGTGTCTGCATTATGCGGCGTGTGCATGAGGTGGTGTTATCGGTCGGTTTCATTTTCGTGGTCAGTGTTGTCGGGTTTGATTGCTGATTTCTGAGTGTTGTCGGTTTTCGGCACAGGGCGGTCGCCCGGCGGTGGAACCTGGGCAGGGGCAGCCTGTGCGGGTAGACCTTGTTGCGGTGGCTGCATCTGCGGGGTTTCAGGCCGTTTGTGCATGAAGTTGAACAGTTCCGACAGGCGTCCGATCTTCTTCTTGTAGACGAAACCTACGCCGGTCTGGGTTATTTCCCCTTCAAGGATGCTTTCGTAGCCGGTGTGACGGAACAGGCGCACATACATTGTTCCCGCTTTGTTGAGCATGTATTCGAACGAGATGTCGGCTATCAGGTTTTGCGCGAAGTTCTCATCGGCTTCGGCATCGGTGGTGTAGTTGCCGCCGACCACTATCTTGAAGCGGTCGTCGAACAGCGATTTGCTCACACGGTAGCTATAATTCATCGCTGTTGTGTTGGCTCCGTTGACAGTTTTGTCGTACTGGTTGATGCCGAACGATATGTCAACACCTTTTATGGCTGATGATGCCCAGGAGTTAAGTTGCGATTCAAGGAAGTTGAACAGCGCGTTTGTGCCTGCGTTGCCGCTGCTGATGGTCTGGGTGCCGCCGCTGCGGTAGGTGTTGTAGAGCAGCAGGTTCATAGCCTGGTTGGCACGTTGTTCGGGACTCATCGATTTGAGTTCGTTGGCAATTGTGATGTCGTCGGGGCATTCGAGGTCAAACACCACGTTCATCTGGTTGAGGGTGCCGGTTACGGTAAGCCCGACATCGAAGTTCACGACGCGGGAGTTTGTGCCGTCCTGTGCAACGTTTGCCCTGATTTGGTCGTAAGCCAGCACATGGAGTGTCGGGTTGAGCATGTCGCCGCTGAATTCCACATAGCTGCCCTCCTTGAAGTCAAACGATTTCTCACCTATCACCGGCACTGAGTATTTCACGAAGCCGTTGTTGATATTGATGCGCCCGGTGAAGTGTTCGTCGTTCATATAGTCGGTAGTGTAGTTCACAGTTCCCGACGAGTGTAGCTGCACCTTGCTTTTGCCTTGCGGGTCGAGTTCGACGTTGACGGTTGTGCCTGTCGATATGGTCAGACGTGCGTCGAGGTTCATCATCATCGAAGGTGACGCAATGGTGTCGGCATCGGCAACTACTGTCGTATCTTTGAAGTTGACGAATTTTACCATATCCTGGTTGCTACGTGATGTAAGCTCGTTTACGGCGTCGGCCATTACATAGGTCACGTTGGTGCCGGGCAGCAGGTTCATAGCCGCATCGACATCGAGGAATTGCATGGAGCCTTTCACTTTGGCATCAAGGTCGATGAATGCTTTGCCGTAGACCTGGCTCCGGCGTTGTTTTTTCGACCCTACAATCTGCATGTTCCGGGCTTGGAGCGCGAGATCGAGTTTCGGTGATGCCATCGACGACATGTCGACAGTGCCGTTGATTCCGAGAGGGTTGTTGTTCACCCCTGTGATTGTGAAGTTGTCGAATCTGACCACGTTATCCGTTACGGGGATTTTATCTTCGGAGAAACGGAACGGTGTGCCGAGCATCTCCACGTTGACGGTGGTTGTGTCGAAATCGAGGAATCCGTTGAATATGGGGTTGGCCATGTCGCCGGTTATGTCCATTTCGCCGTTGAGCACACCCGAGAGGCTTGCAGTGCCTTGCGGCAGAAATGGGTTTGCCACCGAGAGGGGGAACCTTATCATCTTGAAGTCGAGCAGGAATGGATGCTCGGCAGTGGAGTCGTTGAGGTTGCCTGTGGCCGTTATCGCCTTGACCCCGTTGACCATCAGCGATGTGTTGGCTCGGATTGTGCCTGCGGTGTTGGTGCTGACATCAAGCGCAAGCTCGAAATCGCCTACTTTTTTCTTCCCGTAGTTGAACCCGGTGAGCGACACCGTGCCGTTGCCGTTGAGGTCGGGCTTTTGCCACGACAGGCGCATGTCGGCAGAGAGATCGCCGGTAATCGGTGGCGCGAACGGGTTGAGCGCCAGCCAGTCGGATAGCTTTATGTCTTTCACCTTAAGGATTACGTCCTCCTGCAGTGAGTCGTTTTCCTGATGCTCCGTGAAAAGGTGCACGGAGCTGACGGAGTTGTGCAGGTCGAGATTCGCGTCGAGATGCTGCGATTGAAGGTTATAGCGGATGAAGTTGTCCTTGTTTATTTCCCAATCCTTATAACCGATAACGGGGTGGTATGGCACAAACCGGAGTTCGATTGTGTTCTTATCGTCGACACGTGCCATTGCCCCGAGGCTGTAGCCCGTTTCTCCCGCCAGGTTCTGTTGCTTGAAGATGAGGGCTATACGGTCTGCATTGATATAACCTTTGGCATCGACTGACGCGAATTGGTCGAAAGTGCCTGGACGGTTGCGCATCTTTGCCTCGAAAAGCATATAGTTGTTGCGTTGCTTCATCGAAAGGGTCAGGGTGTCGAGTTTTGTTTCGCCTGATTTTACACCGTCACAATAGGCGTTGAGTGTGAGCAGGCTGTCGTTAAGAGCGTTGACATGTAGGGTCTGGAATGATATGTCGCTACCGAGCAGGTAGTTCGACAGGATGTTGTCGGTTCCAGCCTGCAAGTTGAGGGAGAACGGGGGGAGGGCGCGTTGAAGTGTGTCGATTGCCAGGCGTCGGCGCTCCATGTCGCGGTTGAGAACCATGGCTGCCCATCCGAACCGTTTTGTCAGGGTGTCGAGCGGCACCGGCGCATAGAATTTCAGTGCCATGTCGCGGTTGGTGAGAGCGGCATCGGTCAGGGTTGTGTCGGCATTGAATTCAATGGCTATATCGTTTGCATTGACGGCATCACCGGGCATATGCCAGTAGAGGTCGGCAATGTTGACATTCGCATAGATGGTCATGGGGCGTGCGGATGTGCGCCTTGTGGCTGCCACCGCCGGACGCAGGCGTGCGTTGCCGGAAAGGGTTATAGAACCATCGGCCGTGGTGTCGGATAGCGCGAGGGCGCGGAGGTCGATGTGGCGGATATTTCCGTCGAAGTTCCAATCATAGGTGTCGCCCGATAGGTTGCCGTCGGCTTTTAGCGAGAAGTTGGCGTTTCGGTTGCGGGATAGGGCCTCTATGGCGGCATGTCCGTCGGCCACAATGGCGTCAAGTGTCACATCGTCATAGTTCCTACCCATATATTCCACATGGTCAAGGGCTATTTTTGCTGTTGCTTTTGTTTTGGGCGAGAACGGGTCGATTCCCAACCCTGTCACGGCAACGGTCGCATCAATGTCGCGGGCACCGGCGAGGGGGAGGATTGACTGGATGGGGAAGGTGTTCATATCGAGGTTTACCTCATATGCTTCGCGGCGGTTATCCCACCTGGCGTCGAGGGCCACATCGCCTTTGCCGGTAACAGCTTTCAGATTCCCTGCAATCACGCCTCGGTTGAGGCTGGTGGTGCCGAGAAGCCGCAGTGGCGGCAGGTTTACCTGGCGGCCTGTCTTGGCATCGAACAATGCCGGTTTTATGAAGTTGCCGTTTGGCAAGGAGCCGGTTATGCGCAGATTCCCTACGGCACGGTTTATGTCGGAATAATCGGCAATTGTGCCGGTCACGGCTATAGAGATGTGGCGGGGCAGGTCGGCACTCAGCCGTTTTATGTCTAGGTTGTTCATCCTTCCTTCGATGTCGGCTTGCAGGTCGAGCGGGGTGTAAGGGGGGAGTGTGGCTGCTATAGGGGCGGCCGCCGCCGGTGTGAGCTTTTTCAGGTCGTCGGGGCTTATTGAGGCGCTCAACCTGACGTCAAGCGGAGGATTGACGGTGTCAAGCCCCATCATGGCGTCGAGTGTGATTTTTGATGCCGGGGTGTTTATAGAGAACCCGTGTGCCTGCATCGACAGGGAATCCATTTCGAACAGCCCGGATGCATCGAGTGCTATCCCGCAGCGTTCGCGGGCTGAAAGCCTGGCGAGTGGCACGCGTATCTCGCTACCTCGGTTGGAAAACGAGTCGACGGCGATATGGATTTCGCTGGCTTCGATATATGCCGGGTCGAAATTTTCGGAAGGTATGGCACCTTTGGCCGCATATAGGGCATGAGAGCCGTCGAGCCTTAGTTTGGCGGCGGTTATAGACCAAGGGGTGACCACGGTGCCGGTCGTGTCGGCTTGGATTACGGGTGCCGGGTGTGATGCGATATATTCCTGTGTCGGGACGATGTATGTGGCATCAACACCCGAAATTGCTATTTCCCCGATGTTGATGGTGTTGTGGCGCAGGCTGATTTCCCCGTTTGTAAGTTCCGCAACTGGCAGGTTGCATGCCAGGCTGTCGATTGTGGGGAGCATCTGCATGCGGTAGCCGATTTTTTCGAGCCTTGCCTTGTCAAGGTTTATTTCCCATGTGGCAGGCGCGCTTTCTGATTTAGGGGCAGGCACGGTGTCGGGGGTCATAATCATGGATATGTCGCCGCCCGACGCGGTAAGCCGCCCGATGTCGATATGGTTGGAAAACAATCCGACATTTGCATCTTCGAGGCGTGCCAGTTTTACGGATGAGCGCATATAAAGCGCGGAATCGGGGGTGCCGAGATTAATGATGGCATCGTCGACAGAGAGGTCGCGCACCACGGCGTTCCCTCCCAACAGCGGCATGAAGGCAATGTCGGCAGCAGCTTTCCCGGCAGCAATATCCATGCCGGGAGCCTGCATGCTCAGTGAGTCGATGGTGAGGTCGAGTGGGAAGCCGAGCCGCAGTTTTTTTACGGAGATGTGCATATCGCCCGACTTGTTGACGCTTTCCAGCGCCTTCTTGACCACCAGGTTTTGAACAGGAGGGAGGTAGAGCAACACTACGGCAAGAACCAGCAGCCCGATTATCCCGACTACCGACCACATGATTGTCTTTAAAATATAATTGATTACCTTCTTCACTGTTTCTCAAAAATAAATAGGTATGATGAGGTCATCATTACTTAAAAAGCCAAGATGACTTTGATGTTGAAACTGTTCCCCTCCCTGTGTCGCCCCTCTCCCCGGTTAATTAACATTGACGCCCCCCTTGTTGGTTCAAAAGATGCAACGGCTTTCTGGCCGGGTTACCCGATAGGCAAATCGGGGTTACCTCAGTGTTATGGGAGCTATGACCCGTTGGCAGGTTTCATAGCTCCCATTGTTCACATAATCCCTATATCTGAGGCGTTTTATTTTTTTGCGTATAGCACGGGGTTGGTATCGGCGTCGTTATACATTTTCATCTGGCGGTAGACTTTCATGTATTTGCGGCCTGCTGCTATATCGTCGAGGAGGGTGTCGATTGCGTCGGTCAGGTCGGTACGCTGCTCGAGCAGGATTGCAAGTTTCCCGGCGCATTTTTCGCGATGCATGTCACCCGCATCCTCACGTTTGGTCTCGGCACGCATGTGGTAGATTTTGACTGCGAGGATAGAGAGGCGGTCGAGTGCCCATGCGGGGCTTTCGGTGTTTATGGTGGCATTTGCAAGGGGTGATACTCCGGCGTATTTCTCGCGGAACCATGTGTCGAGCTCCTCCACCATGTCGGTGCGTTCCTGGTTGGATGCGTCGATGCGTCGTTTGAGCGCCACGGCTTCAACGGGGTCGATGTCAGGGTTCCGAATCAAATCCTCCATGTGCCATTGGTTGACGTCGATCCAGTTCTTTGCATAAAGTATGGCGTCGATTGACCCTGCGGGATAGGGATTTGTGTAGGGGGCGTCAACGGTGTCGGTAATGTGGTAGCCGGCTGTCGCGCGGTCGAAAACCTCGTTGCAATTTTCGGTAAAAGTCATGGTAGATATGAATTTTAATTGTTTCTGATTCCTGTTATTTTGCGGGTGATTTAACCCGTTCTACGCAAAGTTAGGTAAAAAACAACACTCTGCAAGCCCCTTAGGCAAAAGAGATGTTACAAATCAAGCGCTAAATTTGTTCGTTATGTCGAAATGGGTGTATCTTTGCGTATAAAACATCGTAAAAAAGAAACTGAGATTTGAATCAATATAAGTCTGCCTGCGACTCAGGCAACAATCCGCGTAGGCTTACGAGTGTGCTTATAGCCAGGTTTTCGGCGTTGGGCGATGTGGCGATGACCGTGCCGGTGGTTTATAGCGCATGCCGTTGCTATCCTGAAATACGGTTCACCTTCGTGACACGCCGGTCGATGACATCAATCTTTATCAATCCGCCATCGAACCTGACGGTAGTGGGGGTTGATTTGGAGAAGGACTATAGCGGTGTCGCCGGGTTATGGCGTCTGTTCAAGGAACATCGCGACAGGTTCGGGTTTGACGGGATGATTGACCTTCACGATGTGCTGCGTACCAAGGTGTTCGGTGCATTCTGCCGCCTGCATGGCATCCCTGTCTCGGTTGTGAACAAGGGGCGCAAAGGCAAACGTGCCCTTACGCGCCGGCACGGCAAGGTGCTTTTGCCGCTTATCTCGATGCGTGCACGCTACCGTCAGGCTTTTCATGGCATAGGGTTGCCTGTCGAAAGCCGTTTCCATGGTCTTTTCGGAACGGGGAAAGGCTCGCCTGAGGCATTCGCGATGATTACAGCGCCGAAGCCGGAAGGTGTTAAATGGGTGGGGTTCGCCCCGTTTGCCAAACATGCTGGTAAAATCTATCCTCCGGCGATGATGGAGCAGGTTGTGAAGGAAATATCGTCGCTGCCTGATGTGGGTCTGTTCCTGTTTGGCGGGGGTGAAACCGAGTGTGAGATTTTGCAGACATGGTCGGAACGATATCCATCGACTGTTTCGCTTGCCGGTAAGCGTTACGGTTTCCCGGCAGAATTGTCGTTGGTCAGCTGGCTTGACGTGATGGTGTCGATGGATTCGGCCAACATGCACCTGGCATCACTGGTATGCACGCCTGTGGTCAGTGTGTGGGGTGCGACGCATCCTTATTGCGGTTTCAAAGGCTGGCGTCAGAAAGAGGAGGATACCGTGCAAATGCCTATGACGTGCCGCCCGTGTTCGGTGTTCGGCAACAAGCCATGTTTCCGTGGTGACTGGCATTGTCTGCGTGGCATTGCCCCTAACGTGATAAGCGAACGGGTGATGAAATATTTGGAGTAACCGATGCAACATTCGTGAAACAAAAAATGTTTTATCCATAGGCGTTTGAATGCGCTTTTGAGGGATAAGTAAGTCATAAAGATTATTGCAAAGATGGTTGCTTCGGCGGCGTTATATTTCCTGCCATCGGAAATATAGAATGATTTTACGGCTTACCTGACAACTATTTGTTTATAGACCATTACATTATTTATGTCGTCAATGTTACGTAGTAGCCGGTTGCCGGCCACTTTACTTGTTGCCGTTGCCTCGGTGTTCGCGGTGTCGGCTGAAATTCCTGTGAGCTATTACCGCACCGCCTCCGGCAAGAAGGAAGGGGAATTGAAAACAGCTCTTCACAAGCTTCTGTATAACCATACCGAGGTGTCATCCTATAACGCCCTTCCCGATTATTTCCGCCGCACCGATGTGTATCCCCAGGATAACGGACGATATGGCGAATGGTGGGATATGTATGGCAACATACCCCTGTATGTGCGTAACGGTTTCCGGGGGCTTAACCGCGAGCATTCTTTTCCGAAAAGCTGGTGGGGCGGCTCGACCACCACGCCTGCCTATGTCGACCTCAACCATCTTTATCCTTCGGAGGCAGCAGCCAATATGGCCAAAAGCAATTATCCGTTGGGCGAGGTGCAGACCCCGAAATTCGACAACGGAATCACGCAGGTGGGATATGCCGTGCTGGGGCAGGGGGGTGGTGCCTCGCAGGTGTTCGAACCTGACGACGAGTATAAGGGTGATTTCGCCCGCACGTATTTCTACATGGTGACGTGTTATCAGAACCTGCAGTGGAAATATACCTATATGGTTAACAATAACGATTATCCCACCCTCAACCCGTGGTCGGTCAGCCTTCTGCTGAAATGGCATAAGGAAGACCCCGTGAGCCAGAAGGAGATTGACAGAAACGAGGAGGTTTACCGCATACAGGCCAACCGCAACCCGTTTATCGACTATCCCGAACTGGCCGACTATCTCTGGGGTTCGAAAAAGGGGCAGATATGGATTCCCGGCTCGTCGCAGGAACCTGCCGGGGATCCCGAACTGGTGACCCCCGTGCAGGGAATGGCTTTGGAATTCGGGGAAACGGCCATCGGGACGACCAATACCTCCAGCCTGTTCTTCCAGGGGCAGAACCTGAAGGGCAGTCTGAGCATAATGATTTACCGTGGCGACAAGGATATGTTCAGTGCCGATGCCTCGAGCATATCGGCTTCGGTGGTTAATTCCGATAACGGTTATTGGCTTAAGGTCAAGTATGCCCCCACCGAGCTTGGAACCCATGAATCGCGCCTGCTCATTTCCGACGGAGGCCTGGAAGAGTCGTCGCGTGCGGTGATTCTGCGCGGAGAATGTCTGCCTGAGCCTGAACTGCACGATTTCAAGGCTCTTGCCGCTACGGATGTCACGTCGACATCATATACTGCCAATTGGGAGGTACCTGCCAATGACGTAGTTGACTATTATGTGGTTACACGCACCGTCTATGCCGACGGCGCTGCGGCATCGGAAGATATTGAAGCCGAGACCAACGAGCTTTTGGTTGACGGTTGCGAGCCTGGCACGCGCGAAAGCTATAATGTAAGGTCGGCACGCCTGGGATTCTTCTCGGCACGTTCCAATGAAGTGTTCGTCGATCTCGAGTCGGGTGGAATCATGGATGTTTCGGTTGATAACCCGCTTGGCTGGGCTTATATAGAAGGTGGTGTAAGGCTTGTGTGCGGCACCACTCATACGGGATGCCGGGTGTATGACGCATCAGGGCGCCTGGTGCGTATGATTCCTGAGATTGGGAATAATGTTGAAATCATGCTTCCCCGTGGTGCGTTCTTTATCGTGACCGACCAGCAGCGCACCCCGCTGAAGGTGCTTATACGCGACTGACATTGTTTTCGCGACAGATATTTTAGGCAATCTCTTAATGTGATTTTGAATCCATGACAGATAGCATTGATGGCGCCGCTTCACGCAAGTGTGCGATGTTGATAATAAACCCCATTTCGGGCACGGGAAATAAAAAGAACGTGCCCGAAATGGTTGCGGGGCGGTTGAAGGAATTCGGATTTGACCTTGATGTTCGGTTCACCGGCGGACGGGGGGATGCCACGACACTTGCGGCCGAAGCCTCGGCAAAGGGTTACGGGTGTGTCCTTGCCTGTGGCGGTGACGGCACTGTAAATGAAACCGCCCGTGCATTGTGTGGGAGCAATACGGCGATGGGAATCCTTCCGGCAGGTTCGGGCAACGGCCTGGCACGTCATCTGGGCATACCGATGGATATATCCTTGGCTCTCGACATAATCATGAATGACAACATAGTGGCGTCGGACTACGGAACAGTCAACGGCCTGCCGTTTTTCTGCACTTTCGGTATGGGTTTTGACGCCGCTGTGAGCCATCGGTTCGCACGTCAGAGCCGTCGCGGGTTGCTGAGTTATGTGAAAAGCGCGATATCGGAATATGTGCAGTTCCGTCCGCAGACCTATGCTTTAAGCGCAAATGGCAAGGTGTTGACCGAGAAGGCATTCCTTGTGGCGGTTTGCAATGCCTCGCAGTGGGGTAACAATGCCTATATCGCGCCGCATGCCAGCATTACCGACGGTTTGCTTGATATTACGATAGTCCATTCCGGCTCGCCTATCGATGCCGCAGTCATGGGGATGGATATTTTCACCGGCTTCATCAATAAAAACACCATGGTGCACTGTTTCCGTGCCCCTGCCGCCGTGATATACCGTTCGAAACCGGGAGAGGCGCATATCGACGGAGAACCGATGATGATGGACGATATTCTCGACATAAAATGCCACCAAGGGGCATTGCGCATTTTCACACCGCTCGAGCATGACAGCTTCCGTCCTATCGTGACCCCGATTAAAGAAATGTTGCGCGACGCGCGCATATCGCTTTCCCATCTGCTCCGTCTGTGAAGCCGGGCAATGACCTGATTTCAAGGGGGAGACTGCCCTTTCGGGAGAAAGGGTGCCGCATTGTTTAGTATATGTGTACAAACATTTTTTTTTGTTAAAACATCCGCCTGGCCGTAACCTATAATAGGTGCGGGTAGAAAAATTTATGTAATTTTAAAACCGAAAACCTCTTGGAGGCGGCGGTGTTGTTCATCCGGCACCGGCCTTTTGAGGCAGACCAATCATAACCTGGTAAATCATAACCAATTATTTGTTGTAAAGATATTGCAGTCAAAGCAATTCAGTGCGGCGTATGAGACCTATAAAAGTTGGAATAATCGGCTTGGGACGCATGGGGGGCTTCTATCTTAATGAGTTTAGGAAAAGTCCCCGGTGGGAAGTCGTAACCATTTGCGAGTTGAACGAATCACGTCATGACGAAATCCGTGCCGGTGTGCCGGGTGTGAAGGTCGTGACGAACGATGATGAAATTTTCAATGACCCTTCTATCGACGCAGTGGTGTTGTCGGCGTTGGCCGATACGCGTCTAAGCCGCATACGCAAGGCTGTGGCATCAGGTAAACATATAATTGCCGAAAAACCGATTGCCGACACTCCTGAAAACGAATGGGAGGCGGTGAGGCTGGCCGAGTCGGCCCCGGTTATTTCTACGGTCAACCTCTATATCCGCAATTCGTGGTATCTGGAAACACTCAAGGAATGCATCGAGTCGGGTGATATAGGTGATTTGGCCGTGGTGCGTGTATGCCATATGACCCCAGGGCTTTCCCCTGGCGAAGGGCATGAGGCTGAAGGGCCGGCTTTTCATGATTGCGGCATGCACTATGTGGATGTGGCACGTTGCCTGGCCGGTTCCGAATTCAAAACATGCCGTGCGCAGGCTGTGCGGATGTGGGCATATAAGGATCCGTGGTGGTTGCAGTGCCATGGCACGTTTGAAAACGGTGTGGTATATGACATAACCCAGGGGCATGTGTACGGGCAGTTGTCGGCCGAGCAGACCCATAACTCCTATATCGACATAATCGGTACGAAGGGGATTGTGAGGATGTCGCACGATTTCAAGAACGCCGTGGTGGAATGGCATGGCGTTGACAGGACGCAACGAATAGAACGTGCCTACGGGGGTAAGAATATCGACAGGCTGATAGAGCTTTTTGCCGATTCGATTGAATCGGGCAGACGCGACAGCCGCCTGCCCTCGTTCCGCGATTCGGCCATCGCGTCGGAGTTCGCATGGAGGTGCCTTCATGATGCAGCCACACATGACCTCCCTATCCGGGGCACTTCGGAGGAGCTGGAAATGATTCATGAGCGCCGCCGCACAATGACCGAAGGTTACGGACTGCTGAACCGGCAGACATTCGGAAGATGAGGCTGCCGCCTTTCCCGGTCTGCTTCTTAAAATAAATGACAATAATCAATAATAGAATAACGACATGTCACAGCAACTACTTTTTATAGGCAACCTCGGTGCAGGTGAGATAATGGTCATCGCGCTGATAGTGCTCCTTCTTTTCGGAGGAAAGAAAATTCCCGAGCTGATGCGGGGCATCGGCAAGGGTGTCAGAAGTTTCAAGGAGGGGGTTAACAATATCGAAAAGGATATTGAGAACTGCGCGGAGGAACCCAAAAAATAGTCAGGGATACTGAAGCCGGGATATCCCCCCTTAGGCATCCCTTCTCATAACCAATCATATTAATCACATAGATAAATTATGTCATCACAGATCTCAAGGAGACAATTCCTTAAATCGGGTGCTACGGCGGCTATCGGTCTTGCCGTTGTGCCAAACACCGTTCTTGGAAAAACTTACGGACATACGGCTCCCAGTGACAAACTCAACATCCTTGGTGTGGGAATCGGAGGCCGCGGCTCGGCAGTGCTCGACGGCCTGAAGAGTGAAAACATCATCGGTCTTTGCGACGTCGACTGGTCATATGCCGACCATGTGTTCAAGAAATATCCCGGTGCCAAGAAGTTTAACGACTACCGCAAGATGTATGACGCCATGCTCAAGGATGCCGATGCGGTGATGGTGGCAACCGCCGACCATACGCATGCAATCATTGCAGCCGACGCCATGGCGGCAGGGAAGCACGTGTATGTTGAAAAACCGCTTACACACACCGTTTACGAATCGCGCCTGCTCACCAAACTGGCCGACAAGCATAAATTGGCTACACAGATGGGTAACCAGGGTGCGTCGGGCGAGGGTGTACGCCAGATTTGCGACTGGATCTGGAACGGCGAAATCGGCGAGGTGACCAAGGTTGAAGCTTTCACCGACCGTCCCATCTGGCCGCAGGGTCTTTCACGTCCTGAAAAGGGGATGAAGGTGCCTTCGACAATGAACTGGGACGCATTCCTGGGCCCGGCTCCCGAACGTCCCTATCACTCATGCTACACCCCCTGGAATTTCCGTGGCTGGTGGGATTTCGGCACAGGCGCCCTCGGCGATATGGCGTGCCATATCCTTCACCCGGTGTTCAAGGGTCTGAAGCTCGGCTATCCCACAAAGGTTCACGGCAGCTCGACATTGCTGCTCAACGAATCCGCCCCCAATGCGCAGATGATCAAATTCGTGTTCCCCGCACGCGACAATATGCCTAAGGTGGCTATGCCCGAGGTTGAAGTTACATGGTATGACGGCGGTCTGATACCTCCCCGTCCCGCAGGGCTTCCCGATGGTAAAGACCTCAACTATGCAGGTGGCGGCGTGATTTTCCACGGCACCAAGGATACGCTTATCTGCGGCTGCTATGGGGAGCGTCCCTACCTTCTGTCGGGTCGCGAGCCTAAGGTTCCGTCGCTGGCACGCAAAGTCGAACTTTCGCACCAGATGGACTGGGTGCGCGCATGTAAGGAGGATCCGTCGGTACGTATCCCGTCGGCATCCGATTTCAGCGAGGCTGGCCCGTTCAACGAAATGGTGGTGATGGGTGTGCTTGCAGTGCGTCTGCAGGGTCTTAACCAGGTGCTCGAATGGGACGGCCCGAACATGCAGTTTACCAATATCCCCGAGGATGCCATAATCCGCACCGTAATCAAGGACGGGTTCCAGATCAAGGACGGTCACCCGACATTCGACAAGACATGGACTGAGCCGGTCAATGCCCGTCAGTATGCCAACGAGATGATCAAGCACACATACCGCGACGGCTGGAAGCTGCCCGATATGCCTGCGTGACAGCATGTGATTCCATAAGTAAGGCATAGTTTTACGACTTACTGATAAACAACCGATAACCAAAACAACACAACAAAAACATAATCATGAAAAAACTTCTTTTGTTCGTTCCCGCAGTAGCTGCCCTGGCTTTGGCATCGTGTGGTAACAAAAATAGCAATCAGGCAGCCGAAGAGGCAGCAACAGATTCTGTGGCCCAGCCGTCATATACCCTTCTCGACAAGGAGCAGGTCGACCTGGCTTCTTTCCCCCAGGATGCCGACGGATATTATGTGATTTTCAATGGCAAGGATTTCACCGGCTGGCGCGGATACGGCAAGGATACCGTGCCTGCACGCTGGACTGTTGAGGACGGTGCCATCAAATTCAACGGCGCAGGTGGCGGCGAAGCCCAGACCGGCGACGGTGGCGACATTATCTTTGCTAAAAAGCTTGGCAATTTCGAACTGGAAGTGGAATGGAAGGTTTCCAAGGGTGGTAACTCCGGCATCTTCTACCTGGGCCAGGAAGTTGTGACCAAAAACGATGATGGTTCGGAACAGCTTCAGCCTATCTATATCTCGGCTCCCGAATACCAGGTGCTTGACAATGCCAACCACCCCGATGCAAAGCTCGGTGTAGACGGCAACCGCATGTCGGCTTCACTCTACGACATGATTCCTGCAAAACCGCAGAACCAGAAGCCTTTCGGCGAATGGAACAAGGCAAAAATCCTTGTTTACAAAGGCACTGTGGTTCACTCGCAGAACGACGCCAATGTGGTTGAATACCATCTGTGGACTCCCCAGTGGACAGAAATGCTCCAGAACAGCAAATTCAGCGAAACCGCATGGCCCCTTGCATTCGAACTGCTCAACAACTGCGGCGGCGAGAACCGCGAAGGTTTCATCGGCTTCCAGGATCACGGCGACGATGTGTGGTTCCGCAATATCCGTGTGAAACCCCTTGACTGATAGGTCGTTTATTTGACAAATATACCGATGCCCGGTTGAATTATTCGCGACGATTGTTCACCGGGCATCTCTATTATTAATTTCTAAAGATTGTAAATACATGAAACTCAGAATGATATTGGGAGGGGTATGCATGCTGGCGGCAGCTTCGGCTGTGATGTCGTCATGCTCTACAGCTTCTGCCAACGGGGAAACCCCTGCCAAGAAGGAGGTAGGGTTGCAGCTCTATTCAATGCGCGGCCTGATGGCTCCGGGTGCGAAATATGAGAACAACCTGCCTGCATTGCTCGACACTCTCGGTAAGATGGGTTATACACATTTCGAAGCGGCAAACTATGATGCCGGTAACGGCACGTTCTACGGCCTCAAGCCTGAGGAATTCAAGAAAGCCGCCGAAGATGCCGGGGTGAAGATAACCTCGTCGCACACCGGGCGCACGCTCAGTCCTGAAGAAATAAAGAGCGGTGACATGTCGGAATTGACAGCCTGGTGGGATAAGGCCATCGCCGACCATAAGGCTGCCGGTATCTCATACATCGTGGTGCCGGGCGTGTGGACACCTGCCACCTTGGCCGAATTGCAGAAACAATGCGAGGCGTTTGACGAAATCGGTCGCCGTTGCGCCGGGCAGGGGGTGAAATTCGGTTATCATAACCATTCGTTCGAGTTCAATAAAATCGAGGATGTGCCGATGCTCGACTATATGATCGAGCATACCGACCCTGAAAACGTGCTTTTCGAAATGGATGTTTACTGGGCGGTTATAGGCGATGCTAGCCCTGTTGATTATTTCAACAAATATCCCGGCCGTTTCAAACTGCTCCATATAAAAGACCGCCGTGAAATCGGTCAGAGCGGCATGGTTGGTTTTGATGCCATTTTCAACAATGCCGACAAGGCTGGTATGGAAGGCTATTATGTCGAAATCGAGGAATTTACCAATGGCGAAGAGAACGGGGCCAAGGAGAGTGTCGACTATCTGGTTGGCGCCGATTATGTAAAGCCTTCGTATGCCAAGGCTGCCAATAACTAAACTGCAGTTGTTGTAAATATGCGATTTTCAGTAACCCGGATGCTTTTTTAATGTTGTCATCACGTCCCGGTAAAAGCCGGGGACGGTGTCGCATTAGGATAAGTGTCCGGGTGCTGTAATGATTAAACCTGTAAATAAATCCGGGTATGTCGGAATCAGAAAACCAAATGACTTTTTGGTCGCATCTTGAAGCCCTGCGCTGGGTGCTGATGCGAATCGTACTTGTTTATTTAGTGTTGGTGGGGGTGTGCTTTGCATTTATGCCGCACATTTTCAACTCCGTGATTTTAGGGCCGACATCTTCCGATTTCATTCTCTACCGATGGCTCGGCGGGTTGGGTGGCTACGGCACATTCTTTCCTGATTTCGGGTCGGATTTCAAGGTGGATATAATCAACGTGAAGCTTGCTTCGCAGTTTATAACCCATATAAGCACGTCGTTCTGCCTGGGGTTCCTTTTGGTGTTCCCTTATCTTATAAGCGAGGTGTGGATGTTTGTGCGCCCGGCTCTTTATGACGGGGAGCGTCGGAGTGTGCTTGCGTTGCTTGGATTCGGCGTGCCTATGTTCTATCTGGGGTGTGCCACCGGTTACTTCCTGGTTTTCCCGTTCACGTTCCGCTTTTTGGCGCAATATGAACTTAGTTCCGAAATTACCAATATGATTTCGCTGGGTTCGTATATCGACAATTTCCTGATGCTGATTTTTGTGATGGGGGTTGTGTTCGAGCTTCCCTTCGTGACGTGGATTCTGTCGCGTATGGGCATCGTAACCGCCGCTTTCCTCAAGCGCTACCGGCGCCAGGCTGTTGTTACGCTCCTAGTGCTTGCCGCCATCATCACCCCTACAGGCGACCCGTTCACCTTGATGATTGTGTTCGTGCCTCTCTATCTGCTTTATGAACTCAGCATAGTGCTGGCCCATAAGAAGCGGCGTGTTGAAGATGAGGATGCCATGGCATCGGTATAACCATGAGGCTTGTATTTGGCGCCGGATGGATTCCGGGTGCTTAAGTTAGTTGGGCGAAATGGAAAATGTTTGATATTGAGAAGGATGGGTGCGATTGAGATTGAGAATTTGGGTCATCCCGGGGTGGAATGTTTCTCGGGGCTGACCGAGGCGCAGTTGCGTAACAGGCTGGAGCCGGATAAAGGGGTGTTCATTGCGGAAAGTCCCAAGGTGATTCGTGTGGCGCTTGATGCCGGTTATGAGCCTGTGTCGCTGTTGTGCGAGCGCAGGCATATCGAGGGGGATGCGGCTGATATTATAGAGCGTTGCGGTGATATACCTGTCTACACAGGCGACAGGGATGTGCTTGCCGCCCTGACCGGCTACACGCTTACGCGCGGGGTGCTTTGCGCCATGCGGAGGGGGTGTGAGCGTTCGGTTGAGGATGTTTGTCGCGGGGCGAGACGTATTGCCGTAATCGACGGGGTTGTTGACACCACCAATATTGGGGCTATATTCCGATCGGCGGCCGCGCTCGGTATCGACGGGGTGTTGCTGACCAGGTCATCATGCGACCCTCTGAACCGTCGTGCTGTCAGGGTGTCGATGGGTTCGGTTTTCCTTGTGCCTTGGACTTGGCTTGACGCGCCGGTGCAGTCGTTGAATACGCTGGGCTTCCGAACTGTGGCGATGGCATTGACCGACAGGTCGGTTTCAATCGACAATCCGCAGCTCATGGCCGAACCCCGGTTGGCAATCGTGCTGGGTACGGAGGGTGACGGGCTTGCCGCCGAAGTTATTGCTTCGACTGATTATGTGGCGCGCATACCTATGTCGCATTGCGTTGATTCGCTCAACGTTGCTGCGGCATCGGCGGTAGCATTCTGGCAGTTGAGATGTCACGATTCAGGGTGTTGAATTAGGTTTGATAGGGGACGTGAATGGGCGTGAAATTTTTTTCATGCAAAAAAGTTGCGATAAATTTTGGTGATTCAAAAAAACTGCGTAACTTTGCACCCGTTGAACGAGCAATCATATTCTTGATGCCCCGTTTTATAGCGAATTTTGAAATTGATTGTCTTGTGGTGTAATGGTAGCACGTCGGATTCTGGTTCCGCCTGTGGGGGTTCGAATCCCTCCAAGACAACTGATTTTGATGCCGCGAATTTGGTAAAACCGAATTCGCGGCATTTTTTATATAGCCATAGGCAATGGCGGTAGGTGGCGATTAGTCAGAACCGATGGATTTCGGTTCTGACCGATATTATTATATGCTGCTGGACGGACGGAGGTGCGTAGAGGGGGCGGAATGTGTTTTTAGGATTTTATTTTTTGAAAGGAGTTGTAAATCTCTTAAGCAGAGATGTATCGATACCAGGTTTCATTTAAAATTGAAATGAAACCTGCCGTTCAAGCGTTGGCTTGATAATGATACATGGATAATAGCATATTTCTGATTCCAACAAAGGTGAGGAAGAGCCTTAGGAAAACGAAGGCTTTTTATTGCGCGGCTTGCTTGCTATTCAGAAAAAGAGTAACTTTGCAGCATAGATACATCTCTGCTTAAGAGATGTACCGGCATCAGATTGAGCCAGGTTTTGTCAGGCTTATGGTAATTTGATGTATGGCAATGATTTATGTTGTGCATGCAATTATGGAAACCTCTGTTATGGAACACACGCCGCAAACAGGGGGAGAAGAGCTGTTCCCGAAAGTCGGGGTAGTTTGATTTTTCCTTGCGTTATTGATTTCACGCAGTTTTTGCAACCTCTTGTTTATATGGGTTTCACTGTAGGACGTTCTGTGTCGGCGGCAGATGATGCCATGAGGCATTGTGCTGTTACCGGGGATGTCGAGGTGCGGTTTTCAGATATTGCCGAAAGGGTGAGATGCTGTAAGTCGGCATCTACGGCCAAGGGGTATCTTGCCGTCCTGGGTAGGTTGGAGCAATATTGCGGATGCGGCAGTTTGTTGTCGGGGCAGGTTTCAGCTGATTTTGTTACCGGTTTCGGACGGTTTCTTGCCGAGGAGAAGCTGACGGCGGCCACTGTTGCCATGTACAAGCGCACGTTGCGGGCCTTGCTGAAAGATGCGTTCGGGCAGCAATGTGCCGGGGTGATAAAGGCGGCGTTTGCCGATGTTGTTTCCGCGAATGAAACCGATACGCGCGGCATCACTGCCGACGAACTGCGCCGTGTGGCATATGCCGATTTGGGCGGTTCGCCATGGCTGATGCGTGTTCGTGATGTGTTTATGATGTGTGTTTATGGCTGCGGGCTGCCGTTGGGCAAACTTAAGCAGGCGCTGGCAGCGGAACCGGGCTCAGGAATGATGGATGATGACGCCGACGCTGCCTGCGGCTTCGCACGGTTTCCTGCTGCAAAATGGATGCAGGAGGGTGCGGCGGCATTCGGGCGCGTACATGGCACGGGGATACGGGAATATCTGGCCGGGCTGTCGGAATCCACTTATATAAAAGGGTTGGGGGCAATAGGCACCGTATTGCAATTGAAGCATCCGCTCACGCCTAAGTCGGCGGTTGACGGATGGATTGCCGTAGCGCAGTCAATCGGGGTGCGTGGTGCGGTTATTGCGGCTGCCGTTACCGGCGACACGGCCTATAGGAAGATAATGGGGGATGAGTTTGACGATACCACACGGGAAGAGGGGGTGCAGGTCGCATGCCGGGTGGCGGGGGCGATTACCGATTTGACCGAACGATGGTATGCCATGCGCTGTTTTGCCGATAGTCCCGAAGATGTGTCGGCGAGAATTAAGGGGGGAGAGGTAGTTGAAGGGAAGGTGGAGACATTCATCCCGGTGGCGTCGCAGGGTGGCAAGAATATGGCTGCCGGTGACAGGCTGATGGGGAAGATGCTGTTTTTCCGTTGCACGTCGGCCGCAGCGGTTGTGTTGAAAAACCGCCTGGGGAGGGGTGTGCATGTGTTTTCGTTTCACGACAGCGAACGCACGCCTGCCTTTATCAACACCGACGAGATGATGGCATTTATGTTCCTGGCTGATGTTGCCGGTGATACGATACGCTATTTTTTTCCGGATGAAACCGAGGCGATGCCTGAATTTTCGGCAAACGAACGGGTGACGGTTACCAATGGCAATTTTACAGGGCATGTGGGGTTGATTGACAAAGTGGGGAAAGACCGTCTGCGTGTGGTGGTGCGCATCGAGGCGATGAACGGCGCTATTGTGACGGCTGAAATCCCTGCCAAATTCCTGCGTCCGGCATCGTGACGGGCATTTCCGTGATGCAGACGGTATTGTCAATTTTGGGGTAAAATTTAGGCAAACTCCGAGGGGGAGATGAATATAACTTCGGAATTTCAAGATTCGATAAATGGCTATGGTTGTCGGTGTTAATTCGGCTGGGGCGGTTACGGTTCCAATAAGCAAGCGCATGACCGACGTGGAGCTTTGCGCAGCTGTCGACGCTGCAAACCGTGCGTTCGACCTTCGTTATGAAGAAGGGGTTGACACCGCTGCCGAATGGAAGCGCATATGCCGGATATACAGGGAGATAGAACGCCGTATGGCGGAGGCCGCGATGTCTGACATCAGTCGGTGCGCCATGCTGACGGAGGCTCTCCGCAGCCTTATCAACGGGCGGCGGTCGCCAGGCTCTCGCGGGAAGGATGAGTGGTTTTACACGCTTATTGATGCCACGATGGGGATTATAGAGGCATACCGGGCCAATCCCGCCACCCTTCCGCCCCATATGATTCTCCCGCATCTGCGTTTTGCCAAACAGACATTCCCCCGCCTCGACCACATAACCCTCCCCCTGCTTTCCGCCTTGGAGGGCCATCGACCTGTAGAGACGGGATAGCATCCCGTCTCAGCATCCCGTCTCCGATAACATCCTTGTGCCAGGTAAACTCCAGTCCAAGAATCCTCGTCTCAGGTAATATCCCCGTCCCGGATAGGGATTCCTTTTAGGGATGGCTTTGGCCGAATATAATTTTGCGATAATATGCACTTAACCAGCCTCAGAAACCGTTATGGAATAGACGGGGAGGCTTATCGGGTTCTTTTTGAGACGTGGATGCTATCGGAGACGTGGATGCTATCGGATACGGGATGCTGAGACGGGATGCTATCCCGTCTCTACAGATACAGAGCTAGATAACATTAAAGAAGCACATCATAATGGAAAAGTTTAACATTGCCGTGGCCGGCACGGGATATGTCGGATTGAGTATCGCCACATTGCTGGCGCAGCATAACCGCGTGACTGCTGTTGACGTGGTGCCTGAAAAGGTCGATATGATCAACCGCAGGCAGTCGCCAATCCAGGATGAGTATATTGAAAAATACCTGGCCGAAAAGCAACTGGATTTGACGGCGACCCTCGACGGGGCGTCGGCCTACCGCGATGCGGACTTTGTTGTGATTGCCGCCCCGACGAACTACGACCCGGTAAAGAACTATTTCGACACATCGCATGTGGAGGAGGTCATCGACCTGGTTCTGAGTGTCAATCCTGATGCCGTTATGGTAATCAAGTCGACAATCCCCGTGGGATATTGCAGGTCGCTTTACCTGAAATATGCCGCCCGTGGTGTGGAGCGCTTCAATCTGCTGTTCTCGCCCGAGTTCCTGCGTGAAAGCAAGGCTCTTTACGATAACCTGTACCCGTCGCGCATCATCGTGGGTATTCCAAAGATGATCGACCATGAGGCTTATGCCAGTGGAAACGGGATAATCAGCCGTGTGGCCGATATTGAAAAACTCGACAAAGCCGCCCATGCGTTTGCCGCCTTGCTCCGGCAGGGGGCTTTGAAGGAGGATATCCCGACCCTGTTCATGGGGCTTAAGGAGGCCGAGGCGGTGAAACTTTTCGCCAATACCTATCTTGCCTTGCGTGTGAGCTATTTCAACGAGCTCGACACCTATGCCGAGGTCAAGGGGCTGGATTCGCAGGCAATCATAGAAGGGGTAGGGCTTGACCCGCGAATCGGCACGCACTATAACAACCCGTCGTTCGGCTATGGCGGCTACTGCCTCCCCAAGGACACCAAGCAGCTTTTGGCCAACTATGCCGATGTGCCGCAGAACATGATGTCGGCCATTGTGGAGAGCAACCGCACCCGTAAGGATTTCATCGCCGACCAGGTGTTGAAAATGGCCGGATACTATAATTATTCGGCACACAACGCCTATGGCACCGCCCCTGAAGGTGAATGCGTCATAGGGGTGTACCGCCTGACGATGAAGTCGAACTCCGACAACTTCCGCCAGTCGTCAATCCAAGGCGTGATGAAGCGCATCAAGGCCAAAGGCGCCACCGTGATTATCTACGAGCCGACGCTTGCCGACGGCACCACCTTCTTCGGGTCGCGCGTGGTCAACGACCTCGCCGAGTTCAAGCGCCTTTCGCGAGCCATCCTCGCCAACCGCACCGACCCCTCCCTTGCCGACGTGTCGGAAAAGGTCTACACCCGCGACCTCTTTGCCCGCGACTGAATCCCCGCATCAACTTGCTGTGAATATCGGCCGATGCAGTTTTAACGCTGCCTCGGCATTCGTTGCATATCGTTACGATATATTCTCAATCTGAACTTGATGTCAACTTCATCAGAAAAGAATAAAACCATTGCCAAAAACACCTTGCTGCTTTATATCAGGATGGTGTTGGTGATGGGGGTGACCCTGTACACTTCCCGTATAGTCCTGAATGCACTAGGTGTGCATGATTACGGGATTTACAATGTGGTAGGTGGGATTGTCACCCTGTTTTCAATAGTTTCGGGTTCGCTGTCGTCAGCGATAAGCCGGTTTATTACGTATGAACTCGGGCTGGGTTCTCCTGAAAGAATCAAAAAAATCTTTGCCACGTCGTTAAGCATCCAGATTGTGCTATCGCTCATAGTGCTGGTTCTGTGCAGCACTGTAGGCTTTTGGTTTTTAAATCAAAAGATGAACATCGAGCCTCAGCGGCTGGCTGCGGCCAATTGGGTGCTGCTGTTTTCAATCCTGACGTTTGTTGTAAACCTTCTGAGCATCCCCTACAACGCGGTTATCGTGGCTCATGAAAAAATGGCGGCGTTTGCCTATGTAAGCATAGTGGAAGTGGCATTGAAACTGGGTGTTGCATTCCTTATCCTCTCCTTTTCATCGGAAAGGCTCGTGGTATATGCTGCGTTGTTGTTTGCAGTCGCTGTTATAATCAGGTTGATTTACGGGGTTTATTGCACGCGGCATTTTCCCGAATGCAGCACCGGGCCGAAATATGACAAATCCATATATAAGGAAATGAGCGGGTTTGCCGGTTGGAATTTTATCGGCACATCGTCGTCGGTTATCCGTGACCAAGGCAACAATGTGGTGCTCAACCTTTTTTTCGGGACGGTTGTGAATGCGGCTTACGGCATTGGGATGCAGGTAAGCAATGCGGCGTATAGTTTCTCACAGAATTTTATGACGGCGCTTAATCCTCAGATTACCAAATCGTATGCATTGGGTGATTTCGCTTATCTGTCGACGTTGGTATTGAGGGGTGCGCGGTTTTCGTTTTACCTTTTGTGGATGATAGCCGTTGTCATATTGCTGAACACAGATTATCTGCTCTCGCTTTGGCTGGGCAGCGTGCCTGATTACACTGTCAGGTTCGTGCAGTTGTTCACGCTTTTCGTGGTCAGTGAGTCGATATCGCAGCCGTTGATAACGGCTATGCTGGCAACAGGCGATATACGTAATTACCAAATCGTTGTAGGCGGGTTGAAGCTATTGAACCTCCCGGTTTCCTACCTGCTTCTAAAAATGGGCTACAGCCCCTATGTCACAGTGGTTGTGGCGATAGTGATTTCCCAGGGAATGCTTTTCCTTCGCTTTATCTTCCTTAAATCGAAGATTCATATGGGTGCCTGGATATTTTTCAAGAAGGTTTATCTGAATGTGCTGTTTGTGGGAGCTGTAAGTATTGTGCTGGCCTACGTGTGCACCAACGGGATTGCCGAAACATTTCCTGGACTGGTGCTGAAATGCGGCATCACCATTTCTGTGTGCATCGCCACTGTGTGGCTTATAGGTTGCACGGCTGTTGAGAGGGCATTCATATTTAATAAGATTAAAAGTTTAAAAAGCAGATTATGACGGCTATGTCAAACTCCAATATAACAGATGTTTCAGCGGCGCGCATGTGTTCCAACTGCGGGGCCTGTTCCGCGATATGCCCTACTGATGCCATAGGTTTCAAGTTTTCGAATATCGGGAGGCTTTATGCCGTGGTCGATGATGAAAAATGCATCAATTGCGGTCTGTGCCGCAAAACGTGTCCGTCGCTCGATATGCAGAACCTGCATTCCACCTATCCCGATCCATATCTCGGGGAAATTAACGACATCCTTGTGGGGAGGTGTGCCGACGAGCAGCTGTTTGTCAATTCGCAGAGTGGCGGGGCATGCTCGGCAACGGTTTCCTACCTGTTCAGAACCGGCAAAATTGATGCCGCGATTGTGTGCGGGATGGATGCGGGGAATCCCCCCGTGGTGAGTGCCAGGCTGATAACCGGCATAGAGGGTTTGAAGGTGACACAAAAATCATGTTATACGCCGGTGGATATGTTATCGACATTGAAAGCCGCGAAGGGATATGAAAGCATTGCGGTTGTGGGGCTTCCATGCCACATGCAGGGTGTCGAGGCGTTGATGCGCCTTAACCGTTTTAAAAATATCAGATACCGGCTCGGGCTTATTTGCGACCGGACGCTTTGCAACACAATCCAGGACGTTTTTTGCTCTATGAGCGGTCTGTTTCCAGACTATGAAATAGTCTGGAAACATAAATTGTTGTTTCACAACAATTTATGTCTCCAGTACAAAACCGCGCCGGTTACCGTCACTTCTAAAGGGAAGGATATCAGGGTGTTTCCCAACACGTTCCGTTTCCTGCTCAAGGACTTTTTTACGTCGCCGCGTTGCCGTGTGTGCAGCGACAAGCTCAATGTGTTTGCCGACATAGTTTTCGGCGATCCGTGGCGTATGACGGAAGTTGACGAGGAAAGAGGTTCGTCGTTGGTCATCACCCGCACGGCCTCAGGTTCGGAACTTATCAGGGAAATGATGGATGCAGGGGAGCTGGCACTGACACCCCGTCCTCTCGGGCAGCTCATTGACGGGCAGGTGATAGAACCTCGCAAAGCCCAGATTGCAGCCTATTCGCGGGCCGTGGGTGTGATTCCCGATAAAATAGATTCATATCTGTATCGCCAGGAAGAGGCACGCCATGTTTCTGAAACAGAAGAGGAAGCTGCACGGCAAAGCATCAAGAAATTCATGGAAACCGACCAACTCCCCAAGTCAGTCATAATAAAAAAAGCGCGCCGTCACATTCAGAAAGAGTTGTGGATGCAGCGCCTGCATGTCAGGGGGATAGTGCGACGCATCAAGAAATTTATTCCATTGAAATAAGAAACCGACTATGAGGATAGTACTTAACGGAGTCGAGACCAATAACAAAGGCGCGGAGCTTATGCTCTATGCCATACTCCAGGAGATTGAACGAAAATTTCCCGATGCCGAGGTGTTCATGCCCTATCTTGCATTGCGCCAGGGTTTGGACTATGTAAAAACCGGTTTGAAATTCAGATATAAACCGTCATCGTGGCTGATAAAATGTAAAGTGCAGGGGGTATTGCGGCGGTTGCGTTTAGCCCAGAAGTATTATGACACGGATACTTATCCGATTAAGGATGTTGATTATTTTATAGATGCATCCGGCTTTGCGATTTCCGACCAATGGCACCTTTCACCTGTGAATGTGGAGCATTGGCGCCTGCTTTTGTCGGGGATGAAGAAGTCAGGGGCAAAAATAGTCTTCCTCCCCCAGGCGTTCGGCCCGATAGGGAATGAAACCACAAAACAGGCATTAGGAATCATCAACCAATATGCCGATTTGATCATGCCGAGGGAAAAAGTGTCGTTGAAATATCTTAATGACGCGAATGTCAATCCTGATAAAATCAGGTGCTACACCGACTTTACCAGCGTTGTAGCAGCTACAGTTCCTGCGGCATATTCGCATTTGGCCGACGGGGTGTGCATTATTCCGAATATGCGTATGATTGACAAGGGAACCATTACGCTCGAAGCCTATCTGGCCATAATCGAAAATATCGCCGACTTGTGCATGGCATCCGGGCACAAGGTTTATATGCTTAACCATGAAGGGGCTGATGATGCAGAACTCGGACGTATATGCGTGGAGCGAATCGGAAAAGGCATAGAACTGGTTACCGGCCTTAACGCTTTGGAAGTCAAAGGTCTTATTTCGACATCATATCTATGTATCACGTCAAGATTCCACGGAGTGGCATCGGCGCTTAATTCTTGCGTGCCATGCCTTGCCACATCATGGAGCCATAAGTATGAGGAACTTTTCCGCGATTATGGCATGACTGATTGCGTGTTGGATTTGACCGACATGCAGTCGATAACCGCGAGAGTGTCGGAATTCCTGTCGCCCGATACAAATGCCATGATAAGGGGTCGACTGGCTCAACGCCTCCCTGCAATCAAACAAGCCACACGTGAGATGTGGGATGCTGTGTGGCAATGATGTCCCAATCGTAATGCGGTCGTATATCTCTATGGATTCTGATTATGGCTATGCCATTTGTCAGAAATATTAATAGATATTATATGCGTAAGATATTATTCATTATCTCTGCTAAGTAATGTATCAGTTTAAAACTGATAAGAAAAATAACTGTAGAGATATTCCTATATTATGAAAGTGTTATGAAAGCTTTGTTTTTGTATTTTGGATATTTCCCCGAACATTCAGGAGTCTACAAAAAAATACAATCCCAAATAAAATCTTTGGAACGTAGTGGATTTGAGACAGTTTTATTCGGTTCTCAAAATGAACAAGGAGATATGTTCATAGGTGACACTATCATAGGTCCTCGAATGTCATTGAGAAAAATTGGGCAACAAGTAGCTTTTTTTACTAAGATAGTAACGCTTATTAATGACTATAAAATAAGCTTCATTTATTATCGATTTAATGGAGCCGCCAATCCGTATGAGTATATATTCTTTTCGCGTCTTAAGAAAATGGGAATAAAGATGGTTATGGAAATACCAACTTATCCTTATGATGGAGAGATAGCATCTAAAAATGGTATTTACTATCTAGATAAGTTGTGTCGAATTCCCATGGCTAAAAAATTTGATTATGTGGTTACGTTCTCGGATTTAGCTAGAATATTTGGTCAAAAAACTATAAATATATCAAATGGCATTGATTTTAATGCTGTGCCGTTGAAAAATAATATTGAGGTCAGGAGTCATGAATTAAATTTGCTTGGAGTTGCAAATTTAACATCATGGCATGGTTATGATCGAATTATTTGTGGATTGAGTGAATATTACAATACTGCAAATAATGATGTTAAGGTAAAATTACATCTTGTGACAGGGCTTGAGAATGACTGTGTAATGGAGTTGAAACAGTTGGTGTCGAGATTAAAATTGGAGCGATATGTATATTTTCATGGAGAATTGCATGGAAAAGCCTTAGACAAACTTTTCGACGAAGCCCAGGTGGCTATAGGTAGTTTGGGTAGACATCGTAATAATATTACACAATTAAAAACTTTAAAGAATGTCGAATATGCAGCTAGAGGTATTCCCTTTATTTATTCCGAAATAAATGAAGACTTCGATGATGCATCATATGTTATGAGAATAAAGGCAGATGATTCTCCTGTCAATATTCCATCAATTATTGAATTTTACCAGCATATACAGGCTTCGCCGATTAATATACGTGCGTCTATTGCTTCGTTAAGCTGGGATAATCAAATAGAGAAAGTTGTGAATAAGGTTTTTAATAGATGAAGGTATTGCATATAAATTTCTCTGATAAAAGGGGAGGAGCTGCCATAGCAGCTTACCGTCATCATGAGGCGATGTTGCGTAGAGGAATTGATTCCAAAATGCTAGTGCTGGATAAAACCTCTAATGACCCTGATGTGATGGTGATTCAGACCAATTCGTTTAGAAGATTTGTTTTGCGATGCATAAACAAACTGTTTATGTTGAAAAACAATTTTTATTCTGTTTGGTCATGGGGGATGCTGGGTTGGGATATTGCTGCAAATAAGGAAATCCGTGAGGCTGATGTTATAATTTTGCATTGGATTAACGGGGTCACATTGTCAATAAAGTCAATCGATAAGATTTTACAATCCGGAAAGCCTGTTTATTGGTTTATGCATGATATGTGGCCGATTACCGGGGGGTGTCATCATTCATTGGATTGTGATAAGTTCAAAAGTCATTGTGGCAGATGCCCGTTGTATCATAACAGGCATGGGAGCCGTATGCAAAAGGATGCGTCATATTTCCAATTCAAATCTAAAATGAAGCGGTTGGGTTCGCGCAGGAATCTTCGGTTTATGGCGCCAAGTGCTTGGCTTGCCGGTAAAACAATGGAAAGTGCGTTGTTTAAGACCCATGAGGTGAGGGTAGTCAGAAATGTTATAGATACAAAACGATACAGGCCGATTGATAAAACCGAATCACGTCAGCGTCTAGGTCTACCTTTGGATAAGAAACTGATTTTATTCGGAGCAGATAATATAAATAGCCCGTATAAAGGTTGGGATTACTTGCGAGATGCCTTACAGTCTCCGATAAAAGGGGTAGAATGTGTGGTTTATGGCAATGCCGATGTAGATGTTCAATCTCAGCTTGCACTTAAGACACATTCATTGGGTAGAATCAATAACGAAGAGAATCTTATTGACTTATATAATGCATGCGATGTATTTGTTTCACCATCGTTGGCCGACAATTATCCCAATGTGCTGGTTGAAGCAATGGCTTGCGGACTGCCTGTGGTGGCATTCCCTACAGGTGGTATTGTCGAAATTGTAAATCCCGGTGTTAACGGGATTCTGACATCATCACATAGTGCGTCAGAACTTAGGAAAGCATTGATGAAGATTCTGAACATGCCTCCCCAGCAATATATGGAATGGAGTGTCAATGCCCGCAGGAGTGTTGTGCAGACTAATGATTATAGCGTGGTTGACTGGTTCGATTACGAATCTTGAATTCTCAGATGCTGACATTAAAGAAGGGTATGTTAAGGGGTAATGGAATAAGGATTTCTTTTGCCAGCCTCATTCCTGGTCTGGTAGTATTGAATATTTTCTTACTGCCCCCGTCGGTTGTGTCTATTTTGTTTCCTCTGCCGGGCAATTCTGCCATAACTTTGCTCTTCATGCTGTGTTATGTCCTTTATTTATTAAAATTAAGGAGCGTGACATTTTTGCCAAATGTGATAAATTGGTGTTGTGCAGTACAGATTGCTGGTTGGCTCTTTTTATGTGTGTATCATGCTGATTCATCATATATTACGCGTATTACGTATCTTGCCGCTACATATATAGGGTTGGTATGCCTTCGTAATATTGCCGGAGGATTCCTCACCTTCGTAAAGATGTATGATACTGTTATATTATTGATGTGTATCGGGGGGTGTCTGACCTTCTTCGGGGTGTTTCTGTTTAATATGCAGCCTATAAGGCTGTATGAGAATCTAGATACAAGAACCGGGTATTTTTTCGGACTTTCTTGTACGAATATGTTGATTGGTAATATAATAAGATATTCCGGATTTTTTGACGAGCCAGGTGCGATTGCTGCATGGGGAATGGTTGCGTTGCTTTATAACCGTCTCGTTTACAAGAATATTAAGTTCGAAAATATTCTTATTATAGCACTAGTGTTTACTTTCTCATTTGCGTATTATATTCAGTTGTTTTTCTTTCTGATATTTTTCCGTATAAAGAAACTTTCGGTTATAATAGCGTTGTCGGGTGTAGTCCTTATAGGTGTGATAGGGTTGAATTCATTAAAGGATACAGAATATCATGCAGTTTATAAGCTTACCGTAGGAAGAACAGAAAAGACTGATGCAGGGACATTCGCAGGTGATAACCGTTCCAATTTAATGGAAAACGCATTAAAGGTGTTCAATCAACATAAGTTGTTAGGTCTAGGAGCTACTAATTCCATGAATGCAAATGACTATTTCGGGGATAATCCTGTTACACCGTTTGCTATAGATGGAATAATAGGTGGATTGATATTATATCTGCCACTGCTGATTATGATGATGAATGCCAAAACCAAGACGTTGAAATATGTTATCATAATATTGGTTATAGGATATTTGCAGCGCCCATTCTCATGTTTCTTTATCTATTTTATATCCATCTATTTATTTGAGGTATTGTTTATTGACAAAAAGCAATTCTCTCTAGAAGGGTCAGCCCCACGAGTTAAAGCTATATAGTGAAATGTTGTTTCCAAAAATCACAGTAATCACCATTTGTTTCAATATAGGGAATGAATTGGAACAGACCATTAAATCGGTTATCGGTCAAAGCTATCCAAATATAGAGTATATTATCATTGACGGAGGCTCTACCGATGACACAATGGCAGTATTGAAACGGTATAAGGATAATATATCCTTGATTGTTTCAGAACCAGATAAAGGTGTGTACGATGCCATGAACAAAGGTGTACGTTTGGCCACTGGAGACTATGTCAATTTTATGAACGGTGGCGACAGGTTTTCGAATAGTGAGGTATTAACAACCTTGTTTTCTGATTTGGCGAATCTTGATTATGACGTTGTTTTCGGGGATACAATTAATTGCTATGGATGGGGGCGCGTGCGTAAACGTGGCGGATATTATAATGAACACTCGATACATATGCCGTTCGGACATCAAAGTGTGTTTGTAAGGACAAATCTTCTTAAGGCAAATCCATTTGATTTGAGTTATAAAATACAGGCAGATAATAATACGATGTTCTCGCTTTATAAACAGGGGTATAGTTTTGCACATGTGTCTGTGGATGTGGCAGATTACGATATGTATGGGTTGTCAAACAATGTGTTGGGAATTTATAATGAGGCATGCAGAATTCATAATATTACAGGTGTAAAGTACTATGTTGGCTATGTCAAATGTCGTGTATTATCTTTTGCATTGAAATATTTGCCTGAGAAATTTATCAATACGTATCAAAAAATCAAATATTCTAAGGATATTATTGATAATCAGTAATGTTTGGTGCGCCGGTTTATAAATTGGATTACAGACGATGAGTAGGTTGTTGCAGATAAACGTTACGGCCAACTGGGGATCGACCGGGAGGATTGCCGAGGATATAGGGAGGCTTGCTATGCGCGACGGGTGGGAGAGCTGGGTTGCTTACGGGCGTGGTACGCCTGTGAGCGAATCAAAGCTGATACGTGTAGGCAATGACACTGATATGAGGCTGCATGCGTTGCAGTCGCGTTTGTTCGACAACCACGGGCTTGCTTCTGCCAAGGCTACACGCCGGTTTGTCAATACGGTGAAGGAGGTTGCCCCGGATGTGGTTCATCTGCACAACATTCATGGATATTACCTGAATTATCCCATATTGTTTGAATATCTTAAGGAATGGGGTGGGCCTGTTATATGGACTTTGCACGATTGCTGGCCGTTTACGGGGCATTGCGCATACTATGATTTTGCGGGGTGTGAGCGTTGGCGGTCGGAGTGTCATGACTGCCCTCAGCTGCGCAGCTATCCTGCATCGTTAATGCGTGATCGTAGCGCGAGTAACTTCGTTGACAAACGCAATGCGTTCACCGGGCTTAGGGACCTTACTTTCGTGCCGGTGTCGGAATGGCTTGACGGTGAGTTACACAAATCGTTCCTGGGTGGCTATGACTCATGTGTTATTCATAACGGGATAGACACTGGTGTGTTCAATATCCGCCCTCAAAAAGAGGTTTCGGAAGAAGGCCGGAAGGTTGTGCTCGGTGTGGCCAGCGTGTGGGACCGCCGTAAAGGTTTGGAGGAGTTTGTAAAGCTCCGTGAGAGGCTTTCGGATGAATATATAATAATACTTGTAGGATTGTCGCAGGAGCAGATTGCGATGCTGCCGTCCGGGATGACTGGCATACGGCGCACTGACAGCATCGACCAGCTTGTAGGAATTTATAATATGGCAGATGTTTTTGTGAACCCTACGTTGGAGGATAATTTCCCTACGACAAATCTGGAAGCGCTTGCCTGTGGCACTCCTGTTATTACGTATGATACCGGTGGTTCGCCAGAGGCCGTTGATGGAAAGTGCGGGGTGGTGGTGCCTTACCGTGATGCCATTGCATTGGCTGATAGTGTGGTGGAAGTCTGTACCAAGCGGCCTTTTTCGCAAAAGGATTGCCGTGACAGGGCTGTGCGGCTCTATAACAAGGATGAGGCATTCAAACAGTATATACAGTTATATAACTCATTGATATAAACCAGTTATGATAAGGTCGTTGATATTCAGACTTCAGTATTGCTATTATAAATTGTTCAAACGTAATCTGAAGCTTAAGGGTTTCTGTGTAATATTTTCATTCCCAGGGAGTTGTATAAAATTAGGGGGGGTAAGATAAACTCCTCGTTCACAAGCAATATGCTAGGGTTGTGGCAACGGACGATTATGGTTGCCCGTTACGGGGGTAGGATTGAAATAGGGGATGGGTTCGGTATATCAGGCTCTACGATTTATGCGTATGATTCGATTACGATAGGGAAAAACGCTACAATCGGGGCGAATTGCAAAATCATCGACAATGATTTCCATCCGTTGAATCCTGAACAGCGAAGGTTGGGACTTAACAAGGAATATACGCGAAGGGCGCCGATTGTGATAGGGGATAATTGCTTTATCGGTATGAATTCCATAATCCTTAAAGGCACACGGATTGGTAATAACGTGATAGTGGGAGCCGGAAGCGTGGTGCAGGGTGCTTTTCCGGATAATTGCATAATTGCAGGTAATCCTGCAAAGGTAATCAGGCAGTTGGACAGGGAGGGCGCATGACGTCCCGGTTGCCTGGGAATCTGTGTGAATTTGAAATGTAAGCAGGTTCAAAACCGTAGGTCAAACTATAAGCAGCCTTAATTTTTGATGAAGATTTCAGTAATTACTGCCACTTTCAATAGTGGCAAGACTCTTCGTGACACTATCGAAAGCGTGTTGCGGCAGACATACCGCGATATCGAGTATATCATAGTCGACGGGGCAAGCAGGGATGATACCCTGGATATAATCCGTGAATATGAGCCGGGGTTCGGGGGACGGATGCGCTGGATTTCAGAGCCTGACCGGGGGATATATGATGCGATGAACAAGGGGATAGGGATGGCTACCGGCGCAGTGGTAGGGCTGCTTAACAGCGACGATTTCTATACTGACGAATGTGTGCTGGAGAGGGTTGCTGCGGAAATCATGGATGTGGACGCGGTTTACGGTGACATCCATTATGTGGACGACGGGGATTTGACGAAGTGTGTGCGCTATTATTCGTCAAAGGGGTTCAGAAGGTGGAAAATGCGTATGGGGTTCATGCCTGCGCATCCGTCGTTTTATTGCCGCCGGACGGTTTATACGCGTTTCGGGTTGTTTGACACTGATTTCCGTGTGGCTGCCGATTTCGACCAGTTGTTGAGGTTGATTTACCTTAACAGGATTCATACGCGGTATATACCGATGGATTTTGTAACGATGCGGACTGGGGGTGCTTCGTCATCGGGTATGAAAAGTCATAAAAAAATCATCCGTGACCATATGCTTGCTTATAAAAAGAACGGTGTGCGCTCCAATTATGTGCTTGAAGGGATGAGGTATCTGAATAAGTTATGGGA
>Ga0137308_100584_pt1 | contig 55253 bp, 49 predicted proteins | sample Inofrocosms_June_FD_97181 | JGI IMG/M metagenome (GOLD analysis project Ga0137308, IMG submission 97181) | Mouse cecal microbial communities from Vienna, Austria - N-Acetylneuraminic and N-Acetylglucosamine D2O microcosms_June | ecosystem: Host-associated > Mammals > Digestive system > Large... | reverse complement strand
TGTGACATTCGTGATGCTTAATAATGGTCTGGCCTGGAATCAAGAGGGTCGGAATCATATTAATAATGCTTTTGCAGGTCAGAGCCAGGTTCGATTTGAGCATTTTTCCCATATTGATATTATGCGCTATATTAATAGGGAACAAGTAATTAATACACAAATTTCTTTGAGCGGAAAGGCTATTCAGGAAAATTTTAATTATAAAAGAGTAATTCTTGGACGTGTTTCTGTAATGGAAGTATACAAATTGATGGAAGAATTTGGGGATAGTCTGCTGGAAAAAAATATCCGTCGCTATTTAGGAAAAAATGTAGTGAATGATGGAATCACAGAAACTCTATTGGATACAGATAAACGTCAGAATTTTTTCTTTTTCAATAATGGGGCGACAATGATTTGCAAAAAATTTAGTTTTAATGCGTTGCAAGAACAGAATTGGATGGTTAAAACGGATGACTTACAAATCATAAACGGTGGACAAACATGTAAAACGATACATCAAACTGTAAAGGAAAATCCCAATCTGGATTTTTCACAGACATATCTGTTAGTACGTCTTTATGAAGTGGAAGACACTGAAAATCTGGGTATCATTCAGGATATTATATATGCGACGAATAGCCAGAATCCGGTGGACTTTAGAGATTTAAAATCAAACGATGAATGTCAACGGATTTTGGAAATCGGCGCACATGATCTAGGATACGTCTATAAACGAAAGAGAGATAATACATTAAATATAAATGTGATACCATCGACAGTTGCGGCAGAGGCTGTTTTCGCAGTATGGCGGGAATATCCGCATTTGGCAAAATATAAACGTAATGAATTTTTTGATAAATATTATTCATTGATTTTTGATAACCTGAATGCTGCTCAGATGGTGGTTGCGGTACTGATATTTCGTTATTGTGATAATAATAGAAAGAAAGAGAGTGAACCGGATGGAATTAAGGAGCACCGATTGTATAGTCAATATTTTTTGTCATATATGATCGGTAAGCAAATATTAAAAAAGTCAGGTATTACATTGCAAAAAATCACTCATATTAATTTTAATGAAATAAAAAATTACTTTGAACAAAACAAGGAATTGATGTACAGTAAGGCAGAACAGGCAATGGTAAATATCCTAAAAGACTATTTTAACAATGAAAATCTGTCGGAGATAGATGGACGAACGATGGCGGCAGCATTTAGGCGATTTGATATCATGGAGCGATATCTGAAAAATGAAATGTGGTGGGAAGAAAATATGGAATGAGAGTATCCTTTAGACACAGGATACTCCTCCGTTCTGTAAAAACCACATATAGGCCTTCACGAATTCGCTGTGCTTCTTCTTAGTCAGATAGACCGTCCCGCCGCCGGCAAGACTGATGCTGTCCGCACTGTACTCCACGATATACGCCATGTTGACCAGATATCCCCGATGACACCTGTAGAAGCGTTCATCCAGTTGCTCCTCTAGCCCGCTCATGGCGGCATAGATCTCAATCGTCTCTTTTACTGTGTGAATCTCCGCCTTCTTCGCCTTGCTCTCTATATATAAGATATCGCCCTGATCTATGGTAAGGCTTCTCCCCTTCGTTCGGACGAAGAGCTGCCTGCGCCGCCCATCCTTCTTCTTCGCTTCCCCGACCGCCCGGCCAAGAACTTCACGAAGCTTCCCCTCATCTATCGGCTTCAGCAGATAGTGAAACGCCGACACATCGAAGGCTTCAAACACATACTCTTTCATCCCTGTGATAAAGATCAGTATCGTATCCTCCTGCTGCCTTCGAAGCTCCCTCGCTGTATCGATCCCGCTTACGCCCTCCATCTTGATATCCAGGAAAATGATATCAAACTTCGTATGAGCGGCAAGCAGGTCTTCTCCTGCGGCGTAAGACCAAACCGTGCAATCCGTGAAATATCTGTGTATGAAGTTCTTGACCTGTTCTCTGATGATCCTCTCATCGTCAACAATCGCTATATTCAAAGTCTCACCTTCCGCTTTCGAAAACCTGTTATAAACCCTCTCAAATTTATATCGGCAAAATGAATGATATTATTGACCAAATGGAATAAAAGAAATGTTTTTGGGAATAAAAATACCTTGCACTGCACAGTTCTTCTCAATCAAACTTTAGTGCAAGAGGGAAAATGCGGAATTTTGTTCAATCCACTCTAATCTCGCATCCATTAACATCTGATATATCGGCACCTTCTTAGGGCGTTCATACTTCTCTTTTATTTCTTTCAGTTCACGTCCCTGCGTTATATTTTCTTTTGCCTCCAATTCCTGCATTATATTCCGATCATGCCTTTCCCCGGCTATCTTCTTCAACTCTTCCATCGTTTTTAGTACGCTTGGAGATACTCTGTCAATCATAATCGCATAATTCACACCATCTTCAATATCCTTCGCATACTTTTCAAAAGCCTGATCTAATGCAGCAAGTTCTTCTTCCATCGTAAGTTTTCTATAGCGTTCTATTCTTCCATTGCTCATAAATTCAATCCCGTTAAAGTCATCGCCTGTACTGTTATCTTTTATCCACACTTCCCTGGTGCCGTCATTATATCCATCTACAATCTTATTATACATATGTGTGTATGCTTTCATCAAATTCCCGACATGACCGTTAATATCTAAAAAATCCGCTTCTTTTGATTGTAAATCATTATACATCTTCCGCAAATCTTTAGATATAATCTCTGTACTGTCGCATGTCGTTAGTGTATTGACATTAAGATGAGACTGAATGTAATCGTACACTTCCTGCTCTTCTTGCGGCATTGGCATATAGTTCGGTACGTTTTCTTCCTTATGTAAATTTCCTTTTATATACTCAAGACCCTCTTGCGAAATATGAACCTTATCTTTTGAAACCGGATTCATAAACAGCGTTAACTCATGTAATTTCCCCATGATATTTGAGTTTTTATTATTTCCATTCTGATGGCCATTACATCTTTGGTTCAACTTTGCAAAGATATTATTATAATTCCCATAAACCTTCATTTAGTATCCTTCCTGACTTCTTCCATCAAGTTCATCATATTCTATTTTATATCCTTTATCATTATCATTTATAACTCTGTAACATCCCAGAGGTTCCTCACATTCTTTTTGCCTAAATGTGTCAAAATCTCCATGAATGATAGCTTTTTCTTCCGCTTGCTTTTCATTTATCGGCACATTCTTTATTGCTTCCTGTGCGGTAGTCTTAATCTCAGCGGTGATTTCATCTAATTTCTTTTCCAATAGTTTAATACTCTCTTCCGGCGTCTCTCCATTACCAGAAGTTCCTTTCATTAACAATAATGAATTTTGTATTGACTGTTTTTCAGCCTCCAAAGCTTTTTGCCTCTTCTCCCTTGCTTTATTCATACTTTCTAAACCTAATGGTTTCGCTTGCTTGTTATTTTTCACCATCGACAATGGATTGATATAATTGGGTCTTATATTATTGATCATTGTTGTCTGCCTCCATATTCGTTTATTTTAGCTCTTACTTAGCATATCGGATCTAATCTTATTTTTACAAGACCCATTTCGTAAACGGTCATTCCATGTTCGCAAACGGCAGCAAACACAATAATATTGATAGTCTGAAGCAATTTTCACTTGTTTCTATTTCCATTGTTCCTTCATATTTTTCAACAATGTGTTTAATGTTTTCCAAACCAGTTCCATACTCGAATGTATAATTCTCTGGAAGCATTGTATTCGTTATTTCTGCAATTAAAAAATGATGCCTTCTACGCACAGCGATTACTATTTCAGGATGAACATTCTTTTCTTTTATACAGGCTTGTATCGCATTGTCAATTGCATTTGCCAAAATAATACACAAATCCATATCTTCCACAGAGCAGTCTGCTAAATTCTTAATATCATGTTTCACCTCAATACCATTTAATTTTGCGAAATTGACTTTCTCATTCAAAAGAATATCTATAACTGGATTTCCCGACTCAATACCAATAAGCAATTTATCAGATGTCTCATGCAATTTATTAAAATACTCTTTAGCTTTATTATAATTTTTTTCACGAATCAATCCAGACAAAACCAAAAAATGATTATTAATGTCATGCTGAAACATACGATACTGCTCATTTCTTTTTTTTGCTTCTTCCAAATATATATACTGCCTCTTTATTTGATCCTGCAGCCTTTTTTGTTCTGTCTCTTCTTTGGATAACGTGATAATCTTACTAACTAATTTCAAAATAATAAAAAAAATAGCACATGCTCCCAAAATCCATACCAAAGCCCAAAGATCAGACTGATCCTTAAAAGACTGATTCATCCGCATATCCAGTCCAAGCCCGCTGCGGACTACCCACACAATAAATACACACGGCAGGAGCAGTGCGTATAGATAAGATGATATTTTTTGCTGTCCTGTATAGGCATACTTTTTAGCAACAAATTGCAATGTTATAACTAATAATATGGCCAGTGTTCCTGACACAAGCATCTGTATTATGATTCCTATGTACTCTCCAACATTCTGCTTTACTAACCAACGCATAGAAATTGTCTGGAATCCCTCCATAAAAGTAGAAAGTGTCAAAACAATCATTGTTGGAGCAATTGCATCTATCCATTTCAGATTTAACAAAAACCTGCAAAAGCAGACGATAAGCCCCATATGCAGAATCAATCTGGGTACTCCTGCACTATTGCAATACATCATTAAAAATGTAAGCGTATCACTTAACAAAACATATGGTATCATATACTTTTTACCCTGTATCCCGGTAAAACTTTGTATAAAACTAAATTCCGCGGTATAAAGCCAACCATTAATAAATAACCACCAAATATAAAATCCAATGGAAACAATTTGCAACTCTGTTTGTTTACGCCTTGAAACTAATATTCTATCTCCTCTCGAGATGATTGCCGTCCCTTCTTCCCGCCCTATAACATACTTCATATTTATAATATAGCTTCTATGACAGCGGAAGAACCCCCCGTCCAATTCATTCTCCAACATATCCAATGATCCCGGGTAATCGTAAGCGTCTTGCATCGTATGGATGATCACTTGATGGTTAAATACCTCACAATATAAGATATCATGTATATCAATTATTCTCGTTTTTCCTGCCTTCACAAGCGTCAGCATCTTATGATCTATTTGTTCCAATCGGCCTATTGCCCTATCCAACGCCAAATAAAGACGTTCATCTGAGACAGGTTTTATCAAATAATGTACAGCATCCACCTCAAATGCATCCAAAGCATACTTCTCATAAAAAGTAATAAAAATGATACGGCTTTTGCGATAGAGCTGTTTTGCAACCTCAATCCCGCTGATTCCCGGCAGCATCATATCTAAAAGAACAATATCATAGGTATTCTTTTCTTTTAGCAAATCTTCGCCGGACATATATGTTTTCACATCTGCGGTCAATTGCTTCTGTTTTATATATTTTTCTACTTTTTGATGTAATTCTTCTAATATATATTTTTCATCTTCACATACAGCTATCCTATACATTTCTTTTTCCTTCTTTGCCTGCCCAAGGACATTCTATTCTATTACAGCTCTTCTATAAACTGCACCCCTTTTTCATGTGCCAGAACCTCTATGATCTCCGCATGCGTACGATGTATCTGGCTGGAAACCGTCACCGTATAACTGAGCGTTCCCGGCTTCCCATTCCTTTCATATCCGAAGAAGCCTTTATTCACCCGGATATTGCTCACCTCCAGCTGATGCTCCCTGGCATACCGCAGCAGCCCGCTGAAAGCGCCGTTTTCAACATTATACTCAATATACAGATCCAGATATCTTGACTTCCTCCTGATCCAGATATCAACCTTAAGAAGCCCTGACACTGTAAATACGATTGCCAGTCCGCCCAAAACGGCGCCCTCGTAAAAACCGATCCCAATCGCCAGTCCGCAGCATGCGGCAGCCCACAGACCTGCCGCCGTCGTAATTCCCATAATCTTATTCCTTCCGGTCAGCACGATCGTTCCTGCCCCCAGGAAACCGATTCCGCTGATCACCTGCGCTCCTAGCCGTACCGGATCTCCGGTCTGATATGCGGTACATACATATTGATTGGTCATCATCACCAGAGCCGACCCCAGACATACCAGAATATACGTCCGAAGCCCCGCCGGACGGTTCTTGGTCCCCCGCTCTATCCCAAGTATACCGCCGATAAGAACGGACAGAATAATCCGAAGAGTAATTGATAAAAGATTTAAGTCCCGAAGATATTCCATCACTGCATCACACTGCTCCCATCTTCCCATTTTGCTGTCACCTTCTCCCTCTTCTTTGGCGCATTTATCGTGCAAATATCACTCTCTGACAGATATCCTTATTATACCATCACTGTTCTTGAATTTCACCTGTAATCTCCCCATAAGCCCTACCGTTGCGGCGGCAATATCGCCCTTGCCTCCCGGAAAACAAAAACGAAATCACTGAGACGTGAAAAAAAGAATCCCACAGAACCTCCAACTCTTAAAAACCTGGGGTTCCATGGAATTCTCTCTAGATTTGACACATTTATGTTAGTTTAAGAAGCGCAAAAATGATTCATAAAAAAACTTTTCCTTTTTTTCCTCATTATTCTGAGGAATCCCCATCCTGCTAAGCGCCTTTTGAACCGCTGTTTTTGCCGAATACGCAGTATTGCCTAAGATATCGCGTCCTCCGCCATTATAAGCGCTCACCATTGACATGGCAAACAACTCCGTCAAACAAGTAAGCTTCCCTCCTGAATCCATTCCATACCCATTTATACCGCTTGCTTTCTCCGCTTTATTCCAGGCATCTTTCACATCATTCGGCGCCAATGGCCCCAAAATGTCCAATCCATTATATGTGTTTTTGCTTTTTGCAGTCTTATTATTATATGTATTTACATGATTGTTTGTATAAAAACCTACTTCCATAAAATCACCCTCACATTTCTTTGCTATATTTGCAGCCAGTCTCTCTCTTGCAGCATTGCAGTATAATTCCATATTTTTCCTGCATTCCAAATCTTCCTCCTTAAAATTTGTATCTATATAATATTTTCTCTTTTTTTACATGTCAACCCATTGTCCGTAAAAATGCATTTTTGACTGTCAAAACCTAAAACAAAAGCTTAACCTGAAAAACCTGGTCCTTACTTTGGTACATGATCATTCCCTCATATTTATTTACAATTCGTTCCACACTTTTCAGCCCATACCCGTGCCTCATTTTATTCTGCTTCACAGACACAGGTCTCCCATCCTTCATAACCGGCGCTTCACAAACAGAATTTTCTATTTTTATAAATAATAGCTGTTTTTGATTCTCTATTTTTATGGATATCCACCTATCTGCACTCATCTCCATTCTTTTACACGCTTCAATGGCATTATCCAACACATTGCCTAACAGGGAACACGTTTCACAATCATTAAATAACCATTTTACAATAGGTACTGCCTGGATCGTAAATGCTATTTCCTCCTGTTCTGCCAGGATTCTCTTCTGCTCCAGCAGCATGTCCGCAATCTGGTTTCCTGTCCAGACCTTTCTCTCTACATTAAAAAACTCCTGTTCTATTTCTTCTATATAATCATCTATCCCTTCATAATTTCCTTCTATCTTATAATTCTTTAAGACTAACATATGATGCTTCAGATCATGGGATAACTGCCGGTTCTTTTCCATAACTGTTTCTAATTCTTCATATCTTTGCGTCACCATGGCATCACGCATAATCAGCAGTTCCTTCTCCTTTTCAAGCGTCTTATTCTTCAAGTACACCATTCCTGAAAAAAGAATGACAAATACAACTACCAAAAGAGAAAGCCCCGCTATCCCGCCTTCCTGCTCCTTTCCTTCACACATCATTCTTACAATTACAAATTGATAGAACCTTAATATCAGGCACAGCATTATCATAATGATCAGCAATATACTCTGAAATTCACGTATATATGCTTTATCAAATTTCTGTCTGACGATCTGATATACACAGCACGCAACGATAAGCCTAACACATAAAAAGAGTATACATTCCATTGTTGAATTCGCAAATAAATAGACCGCATTTTTAAAATCATGTCTTATTACTATCATACTCATAAAAGCTGCGAAAAAATCCGCCAGCGCTACAATGGTATGATACAAAATAGTTATGATAATTCTTAAAAATCTATACCGCCCATTTATCAATATCACACATATACATGTGGTAACAACACCTATAATAAATGCAGTACTCGAAAAAAAGATCAGACTGCGATTTCCTCCTATATTTATACCATTTCCGACAATACTTACATATAGAATTACCCAATCTTTTTTTCGAAAATATTCTTTCTCTAATACTGTTCCACACAACAGCCAATACAACATTCCGCTTTCAAAAACAGCAATCCCTATAAGAAGAGCCTTAATACCCATTACAGATTCCCCCTGTACAGACTGATCTGCTCTTTTATTTTTTTGAAGCTGATTCTATTGACGAAGATCCTTGCCCCATTATCCATCTGGACCATACCATCCTTCATACTGGCAATGTGCGAAACATTTATAATATGTCCTCGTTCAATTAAAATAAATTCTTCGCTTACGAGTTCTTCGCTCAGTTTTTTTAAGGAAATCCTTTCTTTATAAGCGCCGTGTGCGGTTATATAGCAAATATATTTTGCTCCCTTTTCCTTTTCTATATATATGATATCCTTATAATATACCCGTACCTTGCTTGTAGGCGTACCGATCATCCTGAACTGCTTCTTCTCCTTCTTCACCCGGTCAATCAACTGTCTCAGAATAGACGGCAGTCTCTTTTCCATATCATCCTTGAGAATATATTGATATGCTTCTATGATATAACTCTCTGCCGCATACTCAAGATATGCCGTCAGGAATACCAGATATGGGCCGCCGCCCTCTTCGTGTATTCGTCTCCCTAATTCCAGACCGCCCATGTCCGGCATATCAATATCCGAAACCAAGATATCAAACTCATATCCCTGTTCCATTTCCTGAAGAAAATCCTCCGCCCGTGTATAAGTAGAGAGGTTCACTTCATCCTGCGGCACGATCTCATTCTCAACACACTTTCTGACATTTTCTAAAATTGCAGCCTCATCATCTATAAGTGCAATATTCATCACCTGTCTTCTCCCCTGTCAGATCCTATTTTGCCTCACATACTTCATATGATACCACAAATTGAATTAATTTCATCTATTTGTCCTCAAAACACCTCTTTTGACCCTGAAAAATATCCGAAGCCGCATTTTCATTCCCCAAGAATATAATATTTTCCTTTGTTTACATTGTGAAACACAACTTCCTCTTCCCGGACATATAGCTTACAGGTATTCTCCCATAAAGTATTTTCCCCGTCCTGCTTTATCACTTTTCCGCAGTGATATGTATATTCTCCAATCTGTTTGTTCAATGCTTTTTCCATGATATCCTCCACCGCGTCAGATATCTTCATCGACTGTAAGCCTCGGTTCCATTTTCCCAGCAACTGATTGATCCGCATCTTCTTCAAAGGTACCTTCTTACTCCCCCAGCTTCGTTTGGGGAACACATCTTCCTCTTTTTCCCCAAGTGCCTCTAATACAGCTTGGAATTTTGTCCTCACGCTCTCGTAAGGATAGCCCATCTCCAGGTAAGCATAGATATGCCATACTGCTTTGTCCAGATACCTTGCATCACCTGTTGTCTCGTACTTCTCTGTGAGCCAGATAACACTCTGCTCTAATACTTCTTTGCTTGACAACCCAAGGTCTTCTATATTAAAAAGCCCCAATTTGATAGTCTCTACCTCCATACTATTGTATCTCTTCATTCCATACTCCTTTATATTTATATAAAACCACGTATTACATTGCATACCATAGATTATAACAGACAGCATATCGTACCGCATCATATTGTCCGCGAATACTATGTTTTTGACTTCTAAAGTCAAATATCTATGTAAGTTCCGGCATCCTTCAGCATACCAGATGCATGCTGAACTAGAAGTTCATCTATTTCCTCTGACTTATCATATCCTTTTTTATTTTAACCCTTCTGATCCTCCATTTCACACTATTATTATATACAGACCGCGATAAAACGCTTGCAAATTCCGAAATAAACAAGCATAATCAAATATAAACAAGTTAAAACACGTGAAGTTGCTATAGAAACTGTTAATTTGAAGGAGTTATGAGAAATGTATTGTATATTAGTGACAGGTATTCCGGCAACAGGAAAAAGCACTATGGCAAAAGCCATGTCAGAAAGGATGAAACTTCCTGTTATTTCAAAGGATACTATAAAAGAATTGCTGTTTGACAATGTTGGTTTTCAGTCGAGAGCAGAAAAAGTAAAACTTGGAATTGCCAGTATGGAAATCATGTATTATGTCGCAGGTCAGCTTATGGAAACAGAACAACCTTTTATCTTGGAGAATAATTTTGAATATTCATCAGAACATGGAATCAAAAACCTTTTAGAAAAATATCAATATCCCTCATTGACCATTACCTTAACAGGTGATTACAAAGTTATTTACCAGCGTTTTCTGAAACGGGAAAACAGCCCTGACAGGCACAGAGGGCATATAGTGAATGACTGTTATCCAGAAAAGAAAGAGAATAGTCCGAATACTCTAAAAACAAAAACTATTTCTTATGAAAACTTTGTCTGCGGAATAGAAAAGAGAGGATTTGATGCCTTTTGCGTTGGCGGCAGGCAAATCAAAGTTGACACAACAGATTTTTCAAAAATTAATATGGAAGAGTTAATTTCACAGATCGAGACATGGAAGGCGGAAATCCTGCATAATTGACGCGCATGTTTATTGGGAAAAAGGCAATGAGAAAAGAGAATCCCGTGGAGCTAAGACTTAAAAACCTAAATTCCACGGAATTCTTTTTCTGTCTCTGAGGTCGTTTCCCGTTTCTCTCCTTCTGACCAGGAATGACTCTTCTCTGCCTAATATGATGATTTACACTTCACATCATTCGCAGTGACCGTGTATAGATTGACGCCGTTAATGCTTTCAATTGCCATTCTTTATCTCTGTCCTTCGATCTGTTCTTCTCAAATATATCCATATAAAAATCAAGCATTTTCTGACACCGTGATGCATCATCATAAAAATGATTGATCAGATGCTTTGAAATCAACTGCTTATATCCATCAACGAAATCCATCCGATCTGTAGGACCCAAATAGCTTCCCTGCGAAAAGTGGCAAATCTCTTCATCCGGCTTATAATGGACCTGTAATGCCAACATTTCTAAATAGGTAGCATTATGCGGATCAATATCGTTCAAAGAAAACGTCTGTTCCATTTCTCTGCCATTCGCGTCTATCGTTCTTGCAAATATCACTGGATTTTCTTCTGTAGAACCTTCTGCGTACCACATAGCATAATCCATTACGGCATTGCAGCCTAAAGCAATAGAGCCTTCTTTATTCTTTAATAAAGACGCTGCATCAAACGTACGCATAACACTTACAGTTGAACCAGATGGTGCTATTATCTCGCTAAAAACACTACTTTTATTCTGAACAGTAAAGGTACGCGGTATCGGTGAATATCCCTGCATGTTTCCTATCGTTATACTCATGTTACATAGCCTCCGTACTATATATTCTATTCTTTATTGAGAATGATGCATATATCTTAAAGCGCCCGCTTCCTGGAGATATACGCCGGTATAACACGCTCTGTGAATATTAATATTCTTCAAAAACTGCTCAAGGAGATCGTCTTCCCACTCATCATCCGTGATCGTATTCAGAAGTTCGTACAGATTAAAACCTTTCGCCTCACTCATTTCATACCTTAGATTGACATTCCCTTCTGCACTTCGGTTCCCATAGGTAACCCTCAGCAGGCCATCGAACGATGTACTGTTACGGTCTACCAATTGCCCGCCCATCGCATCGACTTCTTCCTGCGTATACCTGCTCTCCTTATAGAGAAATACGAAACCTCTTGGCGGCTTCATATCCACATCGATAATATCTCCCTGCCTGCACTCATACAATGTCCAATGCTTCATATATGCATTGAAACTCTCATATATCGAACCTGCCATCTTTGTATCCAACGGAGCTTTCGTCCCTGCGTCCATCAACATATCAGACGCATGCTGCGTTAGAAGATCGTCTATTTCCTCGGATTTATAATAGTAATCGGAATTATAATATACAAAATTCCGGTTGCCGGGCATTCCATACTGATCCGCTATCTGCTTACCTTCATCATGATTTGCGCCAAAGGCTTGCCGTACCAAATACAACTTAAAGTGCTGATATACCGAAGAGACTACTTTACCATAATATTCTGCATCATCTTTCACCGCAACACCCATCTCGCAGTCAAATTCATGAATCTTTCCAACTAAGCTGTCAAATTCAGCTATCACATCCTCAATGGACTTATTTCCTGAATAAACTCCATCAAATAAATCCTCAACTCTCTGAACGGAGCTTCTATCCCCTGAAAGTGATTCATATGCATGTACACGGTTTTTACATAGTTTAAGCTTCTCTATCCACGACAAGTTATCAGATATATGAACAGAATCCTGCCTATTGCCGGCAGCGAGCGGTGTCGCACCGCTTGCTGCCTCCTTAATCTGTACATTATTTCCGGCATTTGAAATCGTCTGCTTATAAGATGTATTTTGAACATTTCCAATCATCTTTAATAGATATCCTCCACACCGCTCATGTATTTATATTCTACGCTGATCTTCGGTTTTATCGAGTAGCTTCCGCCTGGTGAACGCAGCCATATCTTCCAAGTTCCGTTTACAGAAGCATTTCCTCCGCCATCATAGTTTATAGCGTCAAACGGGATATCTATAGTAGCAGCATCATTACCCATTGCTTCATTTTCAGGAATAATGCTTTCTGTAGCTTGAGCAATATACCCATTTCCAAATATCAGGAAACAGATACTTAATAATACAATTATACTTTTACACTTTTTCACTCTTCATTTTCCTTGTATTATAAATTTATAAGATATCTTATGTTTCCTAAATTATACACATTATTTTTTATATTTCTACCCTTTGGCACTAAGGCGCATTTTTTGGCACTAATCAGCATTAATCAGACAAAGTAACACCCCGCCATATCCATTAAGAAGCCCCGGATTCACTTTCTCCTGCGGCAACAATCGCACCTCTTCCCTTTGAAAATATCGATGATACATGATATCGCCTTCTCCCAGCACCTCGGAAGCTTTCTCCATTATCCAGAGATTCCCGCATATCCCGTGGCACAGGCACCAACTGTCTCGTCTCCAACATTCCTTAAGCTTCCGATATGCCCTTTGCATATCGGTCTCTATACGCATCTTCCATTTGGGATTATCCGTATACTTATAACACTCCATTCTTGAATATAAGATTCCCGGTGCTCCATGGCACCACGCCGCCGGTCCGATCTCATCCGCTCGCTGTTCTCCTTCACGTACATCGATCCAGTTATTGATCTCACGGCAGTACAGAGATTCCTCATATTCCCATGCTTTCTCTGCCAGTTGTTCATATTTATCATTGGAAGTCAACGCCCATAGATGAATCATCGGCATCAGTATCCCGCTGTTCCCGTGCGCTGCTCCTGCCATAGGCGCTGTTCCTTTCTCCGTGACCCATCCGATTCCCTTCTGCTGCTTTTTTGCTGCTCTTTCCAGTACACTCATTGCTCTTTCTGCCATATCCAGATATTCCTCATCCGGTGCAATCTCATACAACATTAGTAATACATGCGCCGCCCCGGCATTTCCCGTCAGAAGATCATATCGTGTGTCTTCTTCAATCAACTGCGACACTATACGCGCATGTTTCTTCGCATACTCCAGATAGATTTCTTCTTTCCCCGCCTGATATAACAGCAGATATGCATACAAGATCGAACCTTCGCCTTCATACGCTCCTGTATTTCTGGACTGTAGCTTGTCCGGCGAAGATATTCCCGCATCCGTATACCGGAACAGCCTCCGCCTTAAAGTATCATACATATCGGAAATCTCCTGTCTGTTAGAATATTTTACCAGGCAATACATCAATACAAGCATTCCAGATAATCCGTCATAAAGGTAAACATTCATCGGGCGTATCGTCCAGTTGTTCCTGTTATCATCAGACAATTGGACGGTATACCAGCTCACTTCACTGTGCTCCTGATTCCACACCGCATACTGGAGCAGACGTTCTGTTAGTTTGGTAATATTCTTTTCCAGTATTGTAAGATCTCTCTTTCTGTCGGCATTCAGCTTCAAGAAATACTCTTTCTCCGACCGGTATATGCGGTTCAAGTAACGATCTGACTTTTCCGGCATCAACTCCATTGCCAGATCAATATATTCACACTGCTTCTCCATATCCGCACCACTAAGTCTCTTAAGCTTCTGATACAGCAGTTCTATCGGCCTGCATGTAAAATATTCTCTGACTGTCCGTCCGCGGCCATCTCTCAGATCTTTGGAATTCATAGCATAATAAAAATATGGAATATCACCATCCCGCAAAGAGGATATCTCACTGTCTACAATCTCTTTCTCATGCTCTTTTCTCCCCTTCCACATAGAATAGAGGAATATCTCACGCTCTGCGCCGTCCCTTAACAGACTTGGATGATAGGAACTTGACAGAATCATACTGTAACGCTGCGTATCCGCGATCAGATAACGGCCGGATAATCCTTCTAAGTTCCGTAATATATTGCAGAACTCCTCTTTTTTCCTCATAACCGCACAGTAAGCAGACCGGAATCCACTCTTCAGATTCCCTGCATACAGTAACGGTTCTTGAAACTCTCCCTTGATGGTCGCAAGATTCTGATTTCTCGAAGATTCTGGATGCCGGTATTCAATCCTCATATCAGAAGTCCCGCCCTGGACAACTACCGGAACCTTGAACGGGTAGCGCTGCCCTTCTATCCCGCTTATCATACTGCTGTCAACTCCTCTGCCATCCCGATTCCAATGATAGAAGGGCAGCATCCCCGTATACAATACTGATTGTGACAATTGGTAACAGATCTCTTCATCCGCAGTAGTCCGGTTCTGATTATATCTGATGTTCGTTAAGGTCTCCAGGTCGATCAGCACAGGATATTCACCTGATGCAACAATATTCTCACAATGCATATCCTTGGTTCCCAATAAATATGTCAGGAACAATTGTACACCTAATCGTTCATAATAACATTCCAATTCTTCCTTAGAATCACAGGACGCATATTCAACAATCGCGCACCAGCTATGATCTGAACAGGACAAGATTGCATATTCATATTGATCGATCTGTGTCTCTTTGGACAGCCATTGCAGCATTTCAGAATATTTCTTTTCTGTTTCCATGGAACGCGGCTTACATAGAATCTCCATCCCATTATCCAGAAGAACTCTTACAACATACTTTCCCTTATTATGTACATCTGAAAAACCGCCTTTTAATCCCTGGATATGATCTACCGATCTCCCATTGCAAAATCTCTGTTGTATCGCCTGCTTATCCGTCCGAAACCAATTCATAATGTCCGTATAGAATTCCGCCGTATTCTGAACAACTTCCTCTATACAACGGCACAAGACAGGATAGTATTCAAATATTCGCCGTACGAAGTCCCCTTTCGCAACGATCTCTTTACAGAAATGCTCATATTTTTCTCTTGCGTTCTCTCCCTCCAGATGCCCGGCGCTGTCATGATCATGCATCTCAACGATCAAAGTTCGGATAGAAATATCTTGCAGGCGCATCACCAATTGCTCCTCAAAATCTATAAATACACTTTGAGAAATCTTATCTTCTTGAATTTTTGATCGCAGCAAATGATATCCATAACCAATTATACCTTTGTAAAACCCGGTGAAAAACAAATTGTTTTTCACGTCTTCTTGAGCAGAACATGCCTCGTCCTCCCGGTAATTCTCTATAAATTTGATAAAATCATCTGTTCTTGTTGTACTGCTTTTATAGGGTTCATCCTTTAAATAACAATTAAAATTTCTATAATTGTGCAAAAGTAATTCAACTATATTTTGTCCTAGCAGTTTTTTCCAGTAAGTATATTTTTGAATATTGACAGTTTCATTCTTTTCGGAATATTTTCGTTCAAATAAGTATGTTATTTTTTCTTTCATGAAATAATACGTTTATCTACATAATATTCTATAATGGTATCTCCCAAACCCCAATTAATCAACAACACAATATAGTAAGCAACACAGTACATTTTTGGGTATGTGTATACTGATTTTCCACTGCATTCTCCTCAGGAATCAACCGTTCAAGTTCCTCAAGTTCCTGAGACAAATCACCTGCATAAATAAAATTAGAATTTTGTTCCATATCATATAAATTGCTTTCATACATAATCTAATATTTTCTCCTAAAAAGATATAACAACCTCAAAGATATTTTGTTCAATCTGAAAAGTTATTACACCGTTATATTTATATACAACACGTTCCACACTTTTTAATCCATATCCATGTTTCCGTTTATCCTGTTTTACAGATACCGGCCTCCCTTTTTTCATAGCCGGCATCACATCAATAGGATTACTGATTCTTATAAACAGAAATTGCTTCTGTTTCTCAATCTGTAATGATATCCACTTATCTTCTTGTTTTATCCTTTTGCACGCATCAATTGCATTGTCCGCAAGATTACCTAACAGCGAACAAGTCTCATTATCCGTAAACGGCCAGTCATCAATAGGGACAATATCAATATCAAATACAATCCTTTCTTTCTCTGCCAGGACTCTCTTCTGTTCAATCAGCATATCTGCAACCGGATTACCGATCCAAGAATATACTTTAACTGAGAAATATTCCTTCTCCACTCCATCTATATAATTACAAATCCCTTCACAGTTTCCCTCTTTTCCATATCCTCTTAAAATAATAAAATGATTCTTCAAATCATGTGATAACTGACGATTTTGTTCCATTACACTTTCCAATTCATGGAACCGTTGTGTCACCATCTCATCACGCATAATCAAAAATTCTTTTTCTTTCTTAAGAACTTTATCCTTCAAAAACAATCCACTTATAAAAGAAATAAGCAACAAAATACTCACAAGAGATATCCCAAGGATGCCTGCTTCGTTCTCCCTATTTTCATATATCATTCCTACAATTAATATTTGGTATTTCCGCAGCACCACACACATAATTATAGCAATAACCGATAAAATACCCTGGAATTCATAAATATATAATTCTTCAAAGTTTCTCTTATTAACTATACTTATTACCCCTGCTACAAGAAGTCTTGAACAGGTAAAAAGAATACACTCCACCCATGAATTCGCATAAGAATAAACCACTCTGTCAAATTCTTGACTTAAAATCATCATTCCCATAAACGCAAAGAAAAAATCTACTAAAGCCGTTACAGTATAATATAAGATAATGATAACAACTACCGTTTTTTTATGTTGCTTTTTTATAAATAATATACAAATACAATTAAAAACAATACAAATAACAAATATACTCAGTGAGAAAAATGACAAACTGCGATTAATCCCCAAGAGCACTCCCATCACGGCAATATTTCCCCATATAATACCCCATTCTCTTTTCAGAAGATATTCTTTATCCAAAACAGTCCCAAACAACAACTGATACAAAAGCCAAATCTCAAAAGTCGATATTAGTATCAGCATAATTCCTACACCCACTATAATTTCCCCTTATATAGATGAATACGCTCTCTCACCTCTTTGAAATAATTTCTGCTGACAGTAATCTCCTTGTCATTGTCCATCAGAATCGTTTTCTGCATACTGACAATATGATTGATATTGATAATACAGCTGCGTTCTACCATGATAAATGCCTCGCTATCAAGTTCTTTAAGTAATCGTGCCAGCGTGATCCGTTCTCTATAGATACCATCTACAGTTATATACTGTATGTATTTGTGTCTGTTTTCTTTCTCGATGTATATGATATCCTTGTAATAGACCGCCACCTTGCTCGTCGGCGTACCAATCAGCCTGAATTGAAGTTTCTCTTTCTTTACAAGATTAATCAGTCTCCTTAAGATACGCGGAAGCCTTCTCTCCATCTCGTCCTTAAGTATGTATTGATGTGCTTCTACCCGATAGCTGTCAATAGCGTATTCCGTATAGGATGTCAGATAGATCAGATACGTCCGGATTCCCTGTGCTCTCAGCCTCCTTCCCACATCAAGCCCGTTCATCTCAGGCATTAAGATATCTGATATCAGAATATCAAATTCATGTCCCGATTCCGTCTCCTTAAGAAATTCATTCGCACTCGTATAGGTGAAGAGATTCACCTTATCTGTCGTTGACACTTCCTTCTCGACACATATTCTGATATCTTTTAAAATTGCTTCTTCATCATCTAGAATTGCAATATCTATCATAGACCTTCTCCTCATTAGCCCCCAACTATCCCAAGCCAAATACTGATTCTGAATGGGTATACATAATTAAGTATACCACAAAATCCATATTTATCATCTCTTTGGCCCTAAGATGCATATTTTGGCTGCAAACAGTAAAAATAATATGTGGCTTTTACCACGAAAATGGATTAAAACCGCATATTTATGTATAGAGGATGTTATATAATTGTTACAAAGTAAGCAGAGTGGATGTTGCATCATTGTCACAATAATATGTATTCTAACCATCTTTTATATTTCACTCAAATTGACCAGGAACAATAAATCCTATTCCTTCTGCTTTCATAGCCGCTCGTAAAGCTTTGTCCGAAGTAACTACATATATTGGATTTTCTTCGGTAGAATAAATAATAGCTGTTGATGCGATCAATGCATCCTGAGAACCAAATTTATGTCTTGCTGCATGCATCATAAATCCTTCTGCTCTATTAATTATCTCCTCATTTATTTCCAATACATTTATTTTTAAAATAGAGCTTCTCCCATCTATCATTTCTTTAACTAATTTTTTCATTGCAGCACACAACTTTTTATTCCATGGTCTGGTTCCTTCAAAAAAATATCTTTTTCCGCACTTCTCGCCCTCTTCTGAAATTTGTCGTCTACAAGTCTGCCACTGTGAAGGTACTCCTCTACCATATTTTCCAATTACAGACAATATCTCCAATTCGGTAATCTTAGAAATATAACATTCTCCTTGTCGTATGTCTGCAAAATCATATCCGTCCTTCCTTACAGTTTTTCCAGACAAATAGCTAAGTAATTCGAAGAAAGCATTCGTATCTAATAAGTATTTCTTCATTTGCGCTGCTTACTCCTCTTCATTTAATTTTGCATCATCCATTATTGCCTTCATATCATCCATAGAAAAAGGTTCTAATTTTTCTTTAATCTTATCTATAAGTTCCTGTAAATCAGAATCTGGGCCTTTGTTCACATATCCATCTATTCCAATATTTGCCAATGCCTTTATATCTGCAAATTCACTAAAATTAGTATAAATTATCACAAACACATATGGTCTAATTTTTCTTATTTCTTTCAATACATCTTCTCCACTAAGCTTCGGCATTTTTAAGTCTAGCAAAATCAAATCGTAATCCTTCTTTTTAACTAACTCTAAACCTTTCACACCATCCTCTGCAATATCAGCATTTATTCCATTTAACTTTAAGGCCCCCTTTACAGGTTCAGCAGTCATTATTTCATCTTCTATTATTAATACTCTATTCATTTTTTCCCTCTTTTCTTGTTTTTTTTGATATAGCAATTATAAATTTAGCACCATTTTTAAACTCTCTATCCACTTTGATATTTCCATTAAATATTCTGACAATATTCCATATTATATACAAGCCAAGCCCTTCTCCACCTCCATTTTCATCATTAATACATTCTTTTGTTGTGAAAAAAGGTTCAAAAATTTTCCCTAAATACTCTTTCTTAATTCCAGTTCCATTATCTTGAAAAGTTATCACATATTCATTTTCCGTTTCAGAAATTGTAACCAAAATAATTCCTTTTTCTCCATTTTCCTTTATAGCATAAATGGAGTTTCCTATTAAATTATAAAATATTTGATCGAATTTTATATTATCTCCAAATATTACAAAATTAGCATTCGCCTCCAATTTCCACTCTATATTTTCTTTACTTAATCTTGAAGCAAAATCTTCAAAAATACTATTTATTTCTTCAACCACATTAAAATTAGTTTCCTCATTTTTCTCAGAAGTAATTGGTGAAAATCTATCTAGCATTTTTTTTATTCTGTACGTTTGTGATAATATATTTTCTAGTAATACATTTAATTCTGCATTTGTATTTACTCCCTTATCCATTTTCATCTGAAATAACTGTACACCATAACGTATATTTGTAATGGGTTGTCCTAATTCATGGGAAAAACCTTTTAATAATTCACTCATTGATATCAATTTTCTACTATGCTCAAGTTCAGCAAATAATTCTTGAATGGTCACCAACAATGCTTCTGCTGCATCATCTTCCTGCTGATTTCTATCTTTATAAGTCTTCTTTCTTAGTTTCTGCTTTTCTGTAATAAAAGACTTAATTTTCATTGCTTTATCAAGCATACCAAATTGTAAGTAAAAATTATATAACGTTCTCATTATCGGTATGCTATTTTTTCCACATATTTCTATTTTTTTTAACGCATTATTTCTATCTTCAATGCTCCCTATTTTAGAATAATAAAACACTAATTCGTATAATATATTAAATTCACCTTGAGTTTTAATATCTGGATGTTCTTCTGTATATTTTTCTGCTTCCGAATAATCATCCAGTTTTCTACATATTCTAAATAATGTCCTCACTGTCACTTTATCCTGATCATATGCAAGTATAGCTACAATAAGTCCTAATGCTTCTCTATATCTTCCTTTCTTCTCCATCGACGATACAATAGACTTATCTATTCTTCTATTCGATATGTTATGCTTAATCCCTAATACTTTATAAAACAAAATATAAATTTCAAACGTATTTTCAATTTTACGAAGATATGATCTTGCTTGTTGAAATTTTTTATCATTTTCAAACAGAGAAAGTTGCGGTAAATCTATATAATGCGATATGATTTCACATATAGTTGCTATTACATCTTGATTCAGGATTTTTGTATCTAATATTTCCCTAACTTTTAATAAATATCCACTTATATCTCGTCCCGTCTCATAATAACGCTTCAAGAATTGTGCAAAATGTTTTGCATATTCCACATTATTCTGGATTTTCATTAAAAAATCAATATATGCCATTCCTGCAGCTTCATAATTATTTTCTTGAAAATATAAGTCGCCTAAAAATTTTTCAAAAATATTTTCCTCTGGATATCTTTCTTTTGCCTCCAAAGCTATCGTTATGGCTTCTTCAACATTACCATGATTTCTACTTTTAGAAATTTTTCTTGAGTAACTATATTTTGATATATTTTCCATTACTCACTCTCCAAAATGATTTTCTTATAGTTATTATACCAATTACATTTTAACATGTACATTAAAATTTCCACTTTACCTCCACTTTTCCATCATCATACACATATATCCCATTCACATACTTATCCAACATCTCCTTTGACGCTTTTCACAATCACTGCTCTCAGCTTTATATGCTTCAAACAGGTGCTGTAAGTCATATTTTTACTTACTTTCTTCCATGTAACCTTATTCCTTTGTAATAATTCTGCTGACCGCAAATAGTAAAAACGGATCCCACCACAAAGTGAAATCCGTCTCATCACGCTAATCTTTTCTTCATATAATACCGTTCATGCCCCCGCGGGCAATCGTCAAGCACCCCAAATACTTCATAGCCCAGCCCTTCATAGAATTCCTTCGCTTGGAAATCAAACGTATCCAGATGGATTAGATACGCCCCCTTCTCCCTGGCGGTCTCTTCCGTCTCCCGAAGCAATCTCTTTCCGATCCCATTGCCCCTGCAGCAATCGGCAACCCACAGCACATCCACATCCGCACAGTTCCAGCAATACATCCTGGCAATGATCCCTGCAATCACCTCTCCTGATTCTGCAACTGCCTTCCTGCTAAGATCAACAAACAACTCTTCCTGCCTTGCAGGAACCTGTGTCAGGTTGTAAGCGACCAACCGGTCAACAATATATCTCTTATCCTCTTCTTCGCAGGCTTGTATCTGATACACCTAGACGCTCCTTAACTTCTCCGCAAATTCATTACTCAGAGTGATCTTCGCCACGTAGAACACATCTCCGGTCATGTAGACAGTCCAGTCGTCCTCGATCTCCACCTGAAGATCTCCTCCCGGCATATGCACGATCACCTTGTTATTCGTCATTCCAAGCTTATAGGCTACTCCGGCCGCTGCACAGGCGCCGGTTCCCGATGCCAGCGTATAGCCCGCGCCTCTCTCATAGATCTCGATCGCCACGTGTTCCTTGTCAACTACCTTCATGATTTGTGTATTCACGCGGTTCGGGAAATATCTTGCCATCTCGGCATAGTCGCCGATCTTGCACACCAGCGGCTTGGAGATCTCACGCATCGGAATCACGCAGTGCGGATTCCCTATGGACACACAGGTAACCGGATACAGGGTTCTTCCGAATACCATATCCTCATTGATCACCTCACGGCTCTCACCTGTTACCGGAATATCATCGCTGTTGAAGGATAACCGTCCCATGGACACCCGCAGACGGCTTCCGTCTTCGTTCAGGAAGGTTACCTCCGCCGGTCCGTTGCCCGTATATAATTTGAAATTCTTTTTCTGTACATAGCTTGCGTCCTTCAGATATTTTGCGAAGATACGCACACCGTTTCCGCTGGTCTCAGACTCACTGCCGTCAGGATTCCACACCTTCACATGCATACCGTCTTCCCCAAGGATCGGTCCTTCTAAGACACCGTCCGAGCCAAGCCCTGCATTACGGTCACAGATCATCTTCACATTCTCCGGTGTCAGCTTAAGCTCATTTTTATTCGGATCAAATACCACATAGTCATTGCCAAGCCCATGATAACGCTCCAATACAACCTTCATATTCCTTACCTCCATACCCTGTACGGGATATTCTTCCTGATTACGATTCTATTTACATCTATCATAACAGGCATTATTTCCCTTTTCAACACAATTCATGCTAATTACCTTGCAAATAGTGCCATTTTATAATATGATGTACCCAAAACATTTGCATACCTAAAAAGGAGGCGTACCATGGATCAGTATGTTAAAAAAGGCTATCTGAACAGTGAATTCCGCCTGTTCCATCTGACAGACCAGGAGACCCGCGAAGTCGAATACCACTACCACGATTTTGACAAGATCACCATATTCCTTAAGGGCTGTGTCAGTTATTTTGTAGAAGGCAAATCCTATGACCTGAAGCCCTATGATATCGTACTCATAAGGCACAATGACCTCCACAAACTGACCGTGGATAACTCTACGCCTTATGACCGGATCATCGTCTATATCTCTGTTAATTTCATGAAGGCATACCAGACAGACTCCTACGATCTGAGCTATTGCTTCCGCAAGGCAGAAGAAGAGCACTCCAACGTGCTGAGGATCCCTTCTCCGGAAAAAAGCTCGCTGTTCCGCTCCATTACACGCCTGGAAAAGTCCTTCTCAGACGACGGATATGCGGCTGACTTATTCCGTCAGGTGTTGTTCCTGGAATTCATGATCCACCTGAACCGCGCTGCACAAAAGGACCGGCTGGAATTCATCGATACAGACAATTGCAACTCCAAGATCCTGGATATCCTACAATATATTAATGATAATCTGAATGGGAAATTAGATATTGACTCACTCGCCGAACACTTCTATATCAGCAAGTATTATATGATGCGCCTGTTCAAGCAGGAAACCGGCTACACTCTTGGACAGTATACTTCCCAGAAGCGGCTCCTGCTCGCAAAAGAACGGATCCTATCCGGCATACCCGGCACACAGGTCTATTTTGACTGCGGATTCAAAGACTACTCTACCTTCTCAAGGGCGTACCGGAAGTTCTTCGGCGAATCTCCGCGGGACACACTGTCCCTTACCTGACGCTGACCCTCCCGCAGATCGCAGCTGGAACATATGCTCTCACGAAGATTCCCTCCTCCCGGTAATCTTCCTCCTGCATCTCACCGTATCTACGGATCAGCTGGATCTTACCCGCCTCCTGATAGGGATACAGCTCTTCAATATATACCTTCTGTTCCCGCAGCACCGCTTCAACCGTCTTCATAAGCTCCGGGATCCCCTGCCCTGTCTTAGCCGACAGCTTCACCGTGTAATCCGCATGAAAATCCCGTATCACCTTCTCTTCCTCTATTCGGTCCTGCTTATTAAAAACGGTGATAACCGGTTTATCCGTCACTTCCAGGCTTCTCAGCGTCTCATATACTGTATGGATCTGCTCATCCATCTGCGGATTCGACGCATCCGCCACATGAAGGATCAGGTCCGCATACCTCGCTTCCTCTAACGTACTGCGGAACGCCTCGATCAGATGATGAGGCAGCTTGCGGATAAATCCTACCGTATCCGTAAGCAGAATCTCCTGTCCTCCCGGAAGCTTAAGCCCTCTGGTAGTTGGATCCAGCGTCGCAAACAGCTTATCCTCCGCTAGAATCCCCGCTCCGGTCAATGTATTCAGAAGGGTAGACTTCCCTGCGTTCGTATACCCTACAATGGCCGCGACCGGAACCTGCTTCTTACTTCTCTGCTCCCTTGTAATCTCCCGATGACGCCTGACATCCTTAAGTTCACGGTTCAGTCCGGCGATCCTGCTCTTGATCAGCCTTCTGTCCATCTCCAGCTTCTTCTCCCCCGGCCCTCTGGTCCCGATCCCGCCGCCAAGCCGGGACATCGCTCTTCCGAATCCCGTAAGCCGGGACTGACGGTACTTAAGCTGCGCCAGTTCTACCTGTATCTTTCCTTCACTGGTTGACGCCCTTGCAGCAAAGATATCAAGGATCACCAAGGTTCGGTCCATAACCTTGGTATCCAGCTCGTCCTGCAGGTTCTTCATCTGCACCGGCGATAATTCATCATCACAAATAATACCTGTTGCCTCTAATTCCCACAGCAGGTCTTTGATCTCTTCGATCTTTCCTTTTCCTATATATGTCCCCGGATGAATCTGCTCTCTGTTCTGTATCACCTTGCCAACCGTCTCAGCCCCGGCGGTATCCGCCAGTTCTTCCAGTTCCTCCAAAGATCTGCAGGTATCATCCTGCTCCGCCGTGCTTACTCCTACCAGGATCACACGCTCTGTCTCTTTTCCGATCTCAATCATACCTTTGCCGTCTCGTCTTGAATATTCCTTTCCTTCCTGCTATCTTGTCTCTAAAAACTGCAATTCCTTCTGCGCAGCCGCATCCTCCGGATACTCTGCAATATATTCGCCAAGCCTGGCTCTGGCATTCTCCCAGTCTCCTGCCTGTTCCAGCGCCACGATCAGATTATACTTCATCTCCTGATTCAGTTCGGCGCTGTTACCCTCCTGCTCGATTCCCACCTGGAAATGATTCTGAGCGGATACAGCATTGCCAAGCCTAAGCTCGCAGTTCCCAATAAAATTATAGAGCGTTCCCGTCTTCTGCGCGCCATTCTCCAACGCATTCCGAAATGCCTCGCCGGCGCCCTCATAGTCTTCCTGCTCCCATTTGGCGATTCCGATCCCTCTGTAGGCATCCCCGATGTTGACCTCGTCCTCCACCGCCTCCTCAAAATGCTCGATCGCCTCTTCGTACTGCCCGTTCTCCAGACATTCCACTCCCTTTTCAGATGGATTGCCGCAGCCGGTCAGGCCGGCTCCTGCCAGAAAAACAGTCATTATGATCCCTATGTGCTTACTATTCAGATATTTCTTATCTATACACTTCATATTATTACATTTCCTTCTTCTGATCGTATGGTGAAATTACTATACTGTATATTTGGCAACCCAGGCGGAATTCAAGAATGCCACAAGCATTACGCCCAGCTCCGCAAGAATCGCCTCCCACATGCTGAAAAATCCAATGACCGCAAGAGCAAGCACCACAAGCTTAATGAACAGCGCAAATACAACATTCTGGTTCACAACCTTCAGTGTCTCCTTCGATATCTTAATGGCATCTATGATACCCGGCAGTTCGTCTTCCAACAGAATGATATCCGCCGCCTCAATAGCAGCCGCCGATCCAAGCGCCCCCATAGCAATTCCTACATCCGCTCTCGCAAGCACCGGCGCGTCGTTAATCCCGTCGCCGACACACACCAGCCTCTCCGTCCGATCCTGGATGCTCAAGAAATCTTCTACATGCTCTAGCTTATCTTCCGGCATCAGATTCACATACGCATAATCCATCTCCAGCTCTTTGGCAATCGGTATGCTTCCCTTCTCCGTATCACCAGTCAGCATGACGAGCACTGCATTGCATTTGTCCTTCAGATACTTGAATGTATCCTTCGTATCCTCCTTCACAGAATCCTCGATCACAATATAACCCGCATAGATCTTCTCCACCGCGACATAGAGTATCGTCCCTGCCTGCCTCACATCCGTACATGCTATATTCTGCCATTCCATGAGCTTTTTATTCCCCACAAAGACGCGTTTCCCTTCGAATATGGCGCTCACTCCATACCCTGGCATCTCACGCATCCTGTATACCTTCTTCTTATCGACCTGTCTTCTGTACTCCTTGAGCAGAGATTGCGCGATCGGATGATTCGAATAGCACTCCACATGCGCCGCTATCTCCAATAATTCCTCTCTTGTCATGTTGAACGCCCTGATATCCGTAACTCTGAAAACTCCCTCCGTCAGGGTTCCCGTCTTATCAAATATAAATGTATCCGCCTTCGACAGATCCTCCAGGTAATTCCTTCCTTTGACCACGATCCCCTGGCGCGCCGCCGATGCGATCCCTCCAAGAAATGCAAGCGGTATGGACAGCACCAGACCGCAGGGACAGGCGATCACCAGGAAGATCAACCCTCTGTAGATCCAGGTATCCCAGTTCCCATAGGAAAACGACAGGGACGGATAGATCATGATCGCAAGCGCACATAAAAGAATCACCGGCGTATATATCTTCGAAAACCGGCTGATAAATGTCTCGCTGTCAGCCTTCTGATCCTGTGCTTCCTCCACCATCTTCATAATCCTGGTCACCGCAGAATCTTCATACGCCCCTATTACCATCGCTTCCACCGCCGCACTCAAGTTGATACATCCGCTGTATATCTTATCTCCGCTTCCCACAGACCTTGGAAGAGCTTCCCCTGTCAGAGCCTTCGTATCAATATCCGATATCCCGTATGTAACAATGGCATCCGCCGGAATCCGCTCTCCCGGCTTGATAATGATCGCATGTCCCGGTCTTAAGGAAGATGGATCCACCTTGAATTCTTTGCCGCGGACAAGCCGTGTTGCATACTCCGGCCGTATATTGATGAGATCTTGGATCGACCGCTTCGTATTGTCCGTCGAGAATGCCTCGAACAGCATCCCCATGTTAAACAACAGCATGACAAATACACCTTCTGCATATCTCTCAATCCCAAGCGCCCCGGCTGTTGCAAGAATAATCAGCGTATATTCTGTCATAAACTTCTTCTGCATCAAACTCTCCTGAAGCCTTCGGAACGCCTCAAAACCAACGATCAGATATGCGGCAAGAAACCATACAAACTTCACTTCGGCATCTAATGTATAACGTGCAGATGTTATAACAGCCAAAATGTACACAATACTCCCCGCCAAATAAATGATGCATCTTCTACCCAACTGCTTTGTCATGCTACTGTCCCTTTTTGATAACTATATGAAAATCATTCTGTAATATGCTCCATCCCCTGATTGATGATCGTCTGGATATGCCCGTCAGCCAGCGAATAGAATACGGTCTTCCCTTCCCTTCGGTTCTTCACAAGCTTCATCTGCTTCAGTACCCGTAATTGATGGGAAATCGCAGACTGCGTCATCTTAAGAACCTCGGCAAGATCGCAGACACACATCTCTGATTCCAACAGCACGCATAATATCTTGATCCGCGTAGAGTCTCCGAAAACCTTATAGAAATCTGCCAACTCCTTCAAAAGTTCTTCGTCCGGCATCTTCCCGCGAACCGTCATAACTGCCTCGTCATGGACGTATGTCACATCACAGCATTCGACCTCTGTCTTCTTCATATATGCCTTCCTTTCAATAAATAAGGCGAAAATCCGCCTATTTAATTATGCCAAACAGTATCTTGGATTTCAACCGTTTGGCATAAAATAAAACTAAAATTAATATTTTCGTAATGTTTTCTAACTCTTTCTCACCGTATACAGTACACGAATTGAGTTCAGCACGCAGAGCATCGCCACGCCCGTATCGGCAAACACCGCCATCCACATATTAGCATATCCGAAAAATCCCAAGATCATAACCAGGAATTTGACTGTCAAAGCAAATACAACGTTCTGCATCGCAATCCTTCCGGTACTACGCGCAATGTCTACAGCCTCCGGTATTGCATCCACCGAGGATGTCATGAATACCACGTCGGCCGCCTCAATCGCCGCGTCGGCTCCGCTTCCCATCGCCGCTCCCACATCGGCCCCCGCAAGGACAGGCGCATCATTGATCCCGTCGCCGACAAACATAACCGCGCCGTGCTTCTCTCTTATCTTCTGCAGGTTGTGAAGCTTATCCTGCGGCAAAAGCTGTGCGTGTACCTCATCTATTCCGGTCTGCTGCGCCACCGCTATTGCGCTATCCTTCGCATCCCCTGTAAGCATTGCTGTCAGAAGGCGCTGGGACTTCATTCTGCTCACTGCACTGCCCGCCTCTTCCTTGATCTCATCCGCAATCACAAGATATCCTTCCAGCCTGCCGTCCACCGCGATCAAAACTTCCGTTCCATATGAATCCTTCTGATATCTCCCCGTATCTATCTGATAGTCCTCCATCAGCCCTCTGCTTCCGCAGAGCACAGTCCCTTCCGGGAATACTGCACGGATTCCTTTCCCGGATATCTCCTCTGCCTGTTCCGGACGAGTAAGCGTAAGCTTCCTCTTCTGTGCTTCTGTTACAATGCTCGTTCCAATGGGATGGGTAGAACCCAATTCACAGTCGGCCGCAATCGTAAGGACCTGCTTCTCCGTCAGCCGGTCCATGGTTACGATCTTCTGCACTGCAAAATTCCCCCTGGTGATCGTTCCAGTCTTATCCATCACCACCGCCTTGATATCCTTCAAAGCTTCGATCGCAACACCGCCTTTGAACAGGATCCCCTTTCTCGAACCCGCACCGATACCTGAGAAGAACGCCAACGGAACACTCAGCACCAGAGCGCACGGACAACTGATGACAAGGAAGGTGATCGCCGTATAGATCCAGTAATTCCACTCCCCGGTTATCAATGACGGAACGACAGCCGTCAATATTGCCGCCGCCACCACCGCCGGCGTGTAGATCCTTGCGAACCTGGTAATAAAACGATCGATCTTCGGCTTACTGGCAGCCGCATTCTCCACAGAATCCAGGATACGGCTGACCATGGATTCACCAAGCGGCTTCTGTACCTCAAGCTTCAGCACACCCGTATCGTTGACACACCCAGAATAAATCTCCTTTCCCGGAAATACCTTCACCGGTATCGGTTCACCGGTTACAGGCGAGGTGTCGATCTGGCTCTCTCCCTCTATGATCCTCCCATCCAGAGGAATACGGTCGCCGGGACGGATCAGGATAATATCGCCGGCCCTGGCGTCCTTCGCCGGAATTGTCCGGGCTTCGTCCCCTTGTACCAGACTGACCGTCTCCGGACGAAGGTCAACCGCCTCCATGATCTGCGAACGGCTGCGGCTCACCGCAATATCTTCGAAGATCTCTCCGACACGGTAAAACAGCATAACACCCACCGCCTCCGCAAAATCTCCGATGGCAAACGCAGCAAGCGTCGCCACACTCATAAGAAAGTTCTCGTCGAACACATGACCTTTTGTCAGATTCTTCACCGCTGTCCATACGATCTCTAAGCCAAGAATGGCATAAGCGGCCACAAACAGCACAACACCGATCTTCGATTCTGCCGTCGTCCTCTCTAATACTTCCCCGGCAATAAATAAGACTGCGCCTGCCGCCACCGACAGGATCTCTTTGCGGTTATCTGCAAACACGCTTTCTTTCTTCTTATATGTCACAGCTTCCTCTTCTCTTGGAGTCACGGTGACCTCTGATTCTATGGATGCGCAGATCCTCCTGAATTCCGGAAGCAGTTCTTCCTGGTTATCTGCCGCTACCGCAAGCTGCTTCGTCGCAAATGTGATTGCCGCCATCTTCACTCCCGGCAATTCCCGGATCTGACGCTCCATCTTCGCCGCACAATTCGCGCATCCCAAGTTATCAAGGATATAGACACGCTTCTCTACCCCCTCTGGCATAGACGCTACTTCCTGGCGCTGTACAGGCTCGTGGTCGTGGGCATGATGGCCGTGATCATGACCGCAGCCACAGTGATCATGATGTGTATGGTCATGGCCGTGATCGTGACCGCAGCCACAGTGATCATGGTGTGTATGGTCATGGCCGTGGTCGTGACCGCAGCCACAGTGATCATGGTGTGTATGGTCATGGCCGTGATCATGGCTATGGTTACAGCCGCAAGTATCTATCGTATTCCGTCCTTTCTCTTCCATGGTAAAATCCTCCTGAATTAAAAATGTTTCCCCTTTCATATGAATAGATATTCATATGTTCATACGGAAATGTAACCACAGAAAAAGGATTTTGTCAATACTTTTCAGGAGATTTACCCGAATATTTATCGCTGTTAGAAATTATGGAAACATCGGCTGCCAGAACTATATCATACTCATAATCTTCACATAATCCTCTGTCTTATCCCGCATAATGTGCATTCCCCGCTCCAACTGATTCAATGGAAGGCGATGCGTGACCAGCTTCGCCGGCACAATCCGCTTATGTTCCAGACGTTTTAACACATAATGCCAGTCGTCCGATTCTTCATGTGTAAATGCAGAATTCCACGTTCCCATTACCGTCAATTGATTCCGAAGGATCTTCCAGTATATTGATTTCTCCAGGTTCATATCCCCAAAGGGATTCCCAACCAGCATGATCCTTCCTGAAAAGGATGTCTGATTAATGGCCTGCACCAGTGTTGCATTCTTACCTACACACTCAAAGAATACATCTACTCCCGTCCCCCCGGTCCGTTCCATGATCCACTGGTCAGTGTCATATTCTCTGATGTCACAGTAATGATCCTCCTCAAGCCCCAGCTGCATAAGCGTCTGCTTCTGGAATTCTTTATTGCCGAATACAAATACATTCTGCATTCCCGCCTCCATAAGGAACATATACAGCAGCAAGCCGATCGTACCAAGACCGCAGATAGCAATACTGTCAGATTTATTTACCTCAATGCGCCTCATCGCATGAACTGCCACTGCCATCGGCTCTAACATAGCCGCCTCTTCATAGGTCACCTGCTCCGGCAGGCGTATCAGATTCTCTTCCGGAACTGCCGCGTATTCCGCGAAGCCTCCGTCCCTTCGAGAACCCAGATAACTGTAATTCCGGCACATCTCATACTGCTTCTTACTGCACGGCGGACACAGTTTACATGGTATCAGCGGGAATACGCCTACCCGCTGCCCCTGCCATGCAGGATCTGCCAACGCTCCTGTCTGCACCACAATACCGGAGAATTCATGTCCGGGAATCAATGGGTGTATGTGGGCTCCCGTCTGATAGATCCGCGGAATATCAGAACCGCAGATGCCCGCCGCTTTTACGGCGATCAATACTTCATTGTCCTCAAGCGTTGGTCTGTCCGCTGTTTCAAGTCTCAAATCATTCTCCTTGTGTAAAACCCATGCTTTCATATCATTCACTCTCCCTTTCTAATTTGCAGACTCTCAGAATCTCTAAGCCAATTATTTGTTTGAAGGCAGATTTTTTATCAATGTTTCTAGTATTCGGGCAAGATACCGTTCAAATTGATTTTGCTCCTTTTCTGAAAAGTCTTGATAAAACAACATGTTCATCTGCTGAGATACAGCTTCATATTTTTCCTGCATTGATTTTGCATACTCCGTAAGCGACACAATGGTCTGACGGCGATTCTTTGGATTGATATTCCTTTCCACAATTCCCTTATTTACCATACCATTTATCACAACGGATACCGTATTTTTAGCAAGAGAAGTTTTTTCACTTATTTCGCTGATTGTAAGATTGTCAGTTTTCCATAAAATAAATAAGATTCTTCCCTGCCCGCCGCTTATTTCCATGCCATTTTCAAGTAATAGCCTTTCAAAAATCCTATCTTGAAGCTGCTTTATCTGCGTAATATAAAATCTACCCTTTGTTTCCAATCTATCACCTCTAATCCTATTAGAACAATTCTATATAGAACAATTATAAGTTTATCATAGCTGTGATAAAAAAACAACTTAAATTCGACATCTTCTTCCAACCCCCTTTACAATTTTACTCCTATATAGTATAATCCTATAAAGGAGGACATTGCTATGGAGATTCGAGGAGGCAATATTATTTCACAGATCAAGCGTCTGAGCGACAGAATCTTTGAACGGATCCTGTCTCAGAAGAATATTGATGCCTTCAATGGGGCGCAGGGCCGGATCCTCTATGTCCTGTGGCAGGAAGAATACATTTCCTTAAGAGAACTCGCTGACAGGACCGGGCTTGCCGCGACCACCCTGACCAGCATGATCGACCGGATGGAAGATTCCGGTCTTGTCTGCCGGATCGCCGACCCGACGGACCGCAGGAAGACTCTGCTTACGCTCACAGCAAGGGCGCGGATGCTTCAATCTGACTATACGGAAGTATCAGATCAGATGACGAATATCTTCTATACAGGTTTTACTGAAGAAGAGATCCGCCAGTGTGAGAGGATGCTTGAACGGATCCACACGAATCTCAAGAACGCAAGACCAACGATACAATGATGCCTGATACACATGATCGAAAGGAGAAATTATCGTGAACGCAGAAGTAAAAGACTTTGTAACACAGAAGGTAAATGAACTGATCGCAGCCTCTTCCTGCTGCCCGGAAGCTAAGGAGACCGCTCAGAACTGGCTGGACGCTCTTGGAACTGACAAGGAAACCGAGGCAACCAGGAATCTCATCGCAGAACTCGAAGAAGACATTATGCCGATCGACCAGTTGATTGCTTTCTCTGGATCTGAGGCCGGTGCACAGCTATTCGGAGAAGAACTGGCGAAGAATATACACGCCCACGGACAGGAATTGAAAGCTTCCGGCGCCAAATATTGTGATTGCGCCGCATGTGCCGCGTGCGAAGCGATTCTGGAGAAGAAAGAAGAGCTCTTATAACAGCCTTAATATCTGTGTCAGATGTTCCTCTGCAAGCCAATGTTCTACGCTCCGTCCCCTGCCGGACAAGCAGTGCCGGAGAGGCGCATCTGGCACAGATTATAAATGCAGAATTTATCGTATACGCAATGAATCCAGATCCTTCCACTCATCTTCCAACATCGCCATCAATATGTCATCTGCATAAGTATCCCCATCCTTCACAGCGTCTCTCAGAACGCCCTCTCGCTTAAAACCCGCCTTGAGGTATGCTTGCTCCGCCCTCGGATTAAAAGAGAATACATCTAATTCCAACCGATGCAGATGAATCTGTTCAAAGGCAAAGCCGCAAGTCATACGGATCGCCCAGGAACCGATTCCTTTTCCCCGGAAATCACTTCGGAAAATCCCTATACGGAAATTCGCACTCCGCAGATCCCAGTTAATCTCATTGATAACACTTTCACCGATGATCTGTCCGTCAGGATCAACAATCAAGAAATCATAGCGGTTCTCATCATCAATACATGACTGGAAGAAGCTTACAACCTCATCTCGGGTAAATGAAGCTTTACACCCTGTAAGACGTGCAACCTCCGGGTCAAGCGGGTTATAGTTTTGCTGATAATAGTTTTCAGCATCATTTTTCTCTGAAGATCTGAGGATATATCCATCCTTCTCCCACATTGCTTTAATTTTTCCCATCACAAAAATCCTCCGTAAATTCATTTGACAAAAAAACGGAAAAAGAAGAGACTTTGAAGTCTCTTCTTGCAGCATCCTTTATTCCAGATTCCCCATCTCCATACGCTTCAGCATATCGTATACCTCAATCCTCTTCGCATTCATCTCCGGCAGCCCGATGAAGATCGTTCCACATATATACTTCTCTTCCTTGGTCTGTTCTATCCTTACCACCTTAAGAAATGCATGAATCACCTCGTCCGTCCAGATCTTCAGATTAGTCTCGTACACCGCCCCAATCTCTAATGGTCTGTCACAGATAAATCCCACGCCAGTCTTCGATACGTCCAGAACTTCAATCTCTACCTCCTCTTCCAATGAATTATCTCCCATATTTTTAATCAATAACTGAGCTGACAAACTCATACGCATGCTGTTTCTCTTCTCTTCCATCTCGTTTACTCCTTTCACAGCAATTCTTTCCTATTATTCTAGCGTATTTGTCTGTTTTTGTAAAGCAACGAACCCCATTATTGCATATCACGTCTCTGTATCAATAGAAGCACTTCTTTTTTCAATCTCTCTGAACGGACTTCCGCCTTTCATGTATAATAGTTGAGGATGAAAGAATATTCCTGAATGTATTCGGATTCCTTGGATAATCTATTTAGCCAGGCCTACTGGCCTGGTTATTTTTGTATATATTGGACCTTTTTTTCATTCCAGTTTGGGTATAAAGTATCTCTATCAGGCTGAAACACCATCCCATGGGTATAATACTTAATCTAAATGAAAAGAGGCTATCACTATGAACAATAATACGAATCTGAAGCAAATCGTCATGACAGCATTGTTCGCCGCACTGGCATGTGTCGCGACTATGTCTATCCGGATCCCAACTCCCGGAACAGGCGGCTACATACATCCCGGAGATGCCATTGTAATCCTCTCCGGGGTCATCCTCGGACCAGTCTGGGGGCTTCTGGCAGCCGGGATCGGATCGGCTATGGCAGATCTGCTCGGCGGGTATTTTATCTATGTACCGATCACATTTGCCGTCAAGGGACTTATCGCATTCATCGCAGGCATGATCTACCACAAGTTGGGGAAGACCTCCAAGACCCAGTACACCGCTGTCATCCTCGGAGGAATCACAGATATCATCCTCGTAGCCGGAGGATATTTCCTCTGTGAGATCCCGCTATATGGTGCATCTGCCGCGGCAGCAAGTATCCCTGCCAATCTGATCCAGGGACTTGGCGGACTTATCATCGCCTTCGTGCTGTACCCGCTCCTGCTTGCCGTACCAGATATCAGGAAGATAACCTATCACTCTCATGCATAACAGATATACAGACAAAGCTCCCGTGTATGGGTCCGTACACACATGACCTACGGACCCACGCGGGAGCTTTCAATGCCTTATATCTCCTGACCCTCTGCGATCAACGCCATACTTCTCGTGATCTGCTCCTGGTCAGCCTCGGTCAGTTCAAGGAATCTGCATCCGTATTCGAACTTCGCCGTCTCCTTCTCTATCACCCGCAGCACTTCACAATACATAACCGAAGGCTTATCTCCAGACAGTTTCACCTTCAGCAGAAATGTATCGCCCTTGTGATACCGGTATTCTGTTCCTATACTCGCTCCGCCCACACTGATATTCAACAGCCTGCAGACTCTCTCATCATCGCCGGGCGATACTGCAACCGCATCGATATCTGTATTCAGACGTGTGAAGGAACGCTCGTTCTCAACTCTTACAACCGTCAGATTTCTCACCTGCCATACATGCCTCTGTCCGGGTGTGACGATTCCCTCCATAAAGACAGCCTTTCTCTCACAGTCATTAAAACCGCGGAGCTTAACATAGAGAGATTCCGATCCGCGATATGACTCTATGTCCACATCCTGAAAAATATCCCCTTCCGAGAACTGATAAAGCTCTGCCGTATCCTTATACAGATTCTTAAGATTCGCAATAAAAAGCATACGATCTTCCGTGTCTTCCACCACTACGCGCATACCGGAGTAGATCTCAAGCTCCTTTATATCCTTTTCCTCTCTTTTCCCAAATATATCAAACAGCCTCACGTTGCACCCTCACTATCCTTTAACTAAAACTACAAATACAGATTCTTATATACCTTCTTATCCTCCACGATCAATACAAAACACAGCACTACAAAGAGACTGCCGGTAATCAAGACTGCCGCCCAGGCGGCGTCAGACGTTCCAATGCCATAGATAAAACCAATCAACAATTGATACACACTGGTGATGCCTGTACGGAGAACCCCTTCCACTCCATTGATCCTCCCTCTGTGGCTCGCCGGCATACGCTTCGTCAGGTATGGGCTCTCCGCAAGCATACTGAATACTTCCCCCCATGTCAGAATCACCATAGCTATGTAATAAACAGGGATCCGTCCGGCGAACAGCCAGAACATCGCAAAACCAGCCACCAAAAGAGCCTGTCCAAGCATGGTCTTGACCGTATCCGAAACCTTCGGGAACATTCTGGTGATCAGCGGAGTGAAGATAACTACCACAATACAGTTCACACTGGTGATCGACCCGAATATGACCGCACCGCTGCCGCCATGGATCCTCGCCAGATCAAGCGGCATCAGATAATTATACATCTGATAGGTTGCATAGAAGCCGCTGACCGCCAGAATATAGAGGATGATCATCTTGTTTTCTTTCAGAACCGTCCAGATCCCTTCTCCCTCCCTGCTGGTCTGATAAAAAGCCTTCTGGCTGGTATCCTTCATCGGAGTGATATCCTTCACCAGAAAGAAGATTAATACCGTAGAACAGCCAATCGCTGTTCCGCTCAGCAGAAAAGCCAGCCACAGATAATCCTGGAGCAGAAAACCTCCGATCGTCGGCGACATCACGAAGCCCAGATTCGTACAGAGATACTGCAGTGAATATGCCCTCTCCCGATCATCCGTTACGGTAAGGTCTGCCGTAATGGCATTATAAGACGGTTGCTCCATATTCTGACTGGTTGCGGCAATGAACATCAATATAATTGACACCGCAGACAAGGGGATCACCGCACAGATTACATAACAGACAACCGATATACTGTCCAGAAATACAATATTCATTTTCTTATTGAAATGATCCGCCATCTTCCCGCCTATCAGATTCGTCGGCAGCGACAGAATTCCAAACGCTGACATGACCCATGCAATGTGCTCGGCGCTCATTCCCATCTTCTGACTCAGGATCATAGTAAGCATCGGCCACACCATAGCTCCCATGGCAGTAACCAGGCGGCCGAAGCAAAGGATATAATTCTCCCTGCGCAATCCCTTATACATTGATAATAACCCCATGACTCTGCATCCATCCTTCTCAGCTGCTCTTCATCAGCACTGTCTGGTACTTTTGACGCTCGTATCATATTATAAAGGACAATCTATCTTTTGTATAGAGGATTTGTGCAAATACCGACCAAATTCAACACAATCTTCATTGAGAGGGGAATCCTCACTATAACTCCTGTTATTATCTTAATTCGTCCAGGACAGAACTTCCAATGGTTCCATCCGGCATATCCAGTCCAAAATTATCCGCGATCGTTGCTCCGATCACCGCAAAGGTCTGTGCATCCTCCAGCTTCCCGCAGCCTTCCATGGATGGGGAATACGCAAGGAACGGCACCTTTTCCCTCGTATGATCCGTGCCTGTATGCGTTGGGTCATTGCCGTGATCTGCCGTAATGATCAGCAGATCATCTTCCCTTAGAAGTCCCAGCAGTTCTCCCAGCTTCACGTCGAATCGCTCCAGCTCCTTCGCATACCCCTCCACATCACGGCGGTGTCCCCACAATGCGTCGAAATCCACAAGATTCACATAACACAGCCCTTCAAAATCCTTCTTCGCAATCTCGATCGTCTGCTCCATCCCGTGTACGGAGCTCTTTGATTTGTTCGATTCTGTTAGACCTTCTCCGTCGAAGATATCGAAGATCTTTCCCACGGAGATCACACTAAGCCCGGCGTCCTTTAATACATTAAGCGCAGTTCTTCCATATGGCTTCAATGCATAATCATGGCGGTTACTGGTCCTCTTGAACTCACCCTTCTTCTTGCCCACATACGGTCTTGCAATTACTCGGCCGACCTTCCATTCATCCTTCATGGTGATCTCGCGGGCAATCTCGCAGCAGCGATACAACTCCTCCAACCCGAAGGTCTCTTCATTTCCGCAGATCTGAAGAACGGAATCTGCCGATGTATACACGATCATATGTCCTGTGGCGATCTCCTCTTCCGCCAGCTCCTCCAGGATCTCGGTTCCGCTGGCGCTCTTATTTCCGATGATCACGCGCCCCGTCCTCTCTGACAATTCGTCCAGAAGCTCCTTGGGGAAGCCGTTCTCCGTAAATGTCTGAAACGGCTTCGTTATATAGAGTCCCATCATCTCCCAGTGACCGGTCATGGTATCTTTCCCGGTACTGGCTTCACTCAGATATGTATAATATCCCATCGGCCTCTCAGCCGCTTCCACCTGCTTCAGGGGATGGAGATTCGCCATTCCCAGCTTCTGCAGATTGGGGATATGGAATTCCTCCATGCGCTGTGATATATGACCGAGCGTATCCGTTCCCGCATCACCGTAGTCTGCCGCATCCGGTAAGGCTCCCACGCCAAGCGAATCTATCACGATCGTAAATATACGTCTGTATCTCTTCATTTCTTATACCTTCTTTCTCACTCTTTATGCTGTTTTAACTGCAATAAGCTTATATACTCGTAACTACCATCGTGACCAGTTCTTTGAAGGACTTTGCCACACGGTCTGCAGTTTCCTGCACCTCTTTGTGATTCAATTCCTGCTTGGACAAGCCTGCCGCCATATTGGTGATACAGGAGATCCCGCAGACCTCTAATCCCATATGGCGCGCCGCCATCGCCTCACATGCCGTACTCATGCCGACTGCATCGCCGCCCCAGATCCTTGCCAGCCTGACTTCCGCGGGGGTCTCATAATTCGGTCCTGTGAACTGTACATAGACGCCTTCCTTGATATCAATCTTACACTGAACCGCACATTTCCGGATCACGCTCTGTAAGCGCACACTGTATACCTCGCTCATATCCGGAAATCTGGTTCCCAACTCTTCTATGTTAGGTCCGATCAACGGGCTTGGAACTCCCGTTGTGATATGGTCCGTGATCAGCATGAAGTCTCCCGGCTTATAGGTGTCGTTCACACCGCCCGCCGCATTGGTAAGGAGTATCTTCTTCGCGCCGAGCATTCCCATCAGGCGGGTCGGCAGAACCACATCGGACATCGGATATCCTTCATAATAGTGTACGCGTCCCTGCATGATAACTACCGGCGTCTCCTCCACAAATCCGAATACGAAGCGTCCCTTATGTCCCTTGACCGTTGACACCGGGAAGCCCTCGATCTCGGTATATTCAATGGTATCCACGATTCTGATCTCGTCTGCATAATCACCCAGTCCGGAACCTAAGATCAGGGCAACCTCCGGCTTAAAATCAATCTTCTCTTTTACACTGTCCAAACATGTCATTAATTTGTTATACATCTTTTCACATTCCTTTCCTTTTTGAAATTCATCCACCGGAATTACTATCAGGATCTGGCCAATCCTGAGCATCCAGACCCCGTCTCAGATCAAATATCTATTGGCAGCTTCTACAACACTTTCCGGAAATCCAAAATGATCCAACAGCTTTATCGCATTTCTCTGCTCACAGATTCCCTGATGAAGCTTATAATCAAATACAATCTCCTCGTTCTTGGCCTTCTCACAGAAATAATAATTCGCATAATGATCACTGTCCAGCAGATCGATCAGCTCCACATCATGGGATGCCACTATCACGATACAATTCTTACGCTCCAGATACTTTAAGATCGCTGCCGAAGCCGCGATCCTCTCCTGGCTGTTCGTTCCCCGGAGGATCTCATCTATTACCGCTATGACGAGGTTCCCTCTGTCAATCACTTCTACAATCCTCTGCAGTGATCTAACCTCTCTTACAAAATAACTCTCCCCCGCCAGCAGATCATCCCTGATCGCCATAGATGTATATACCTCTGCCTTTGCTATACGCGCAGTCTTCGCTGCACATGTATGGATACTCATAGCCAATATCTCATTAATCGCGACCGCTTTAATAAAGGTGGATTTCCCAGACGCATTGGATCCCGTAACGATACAACTGTCATTCAGGCTGAAATCATTGTAAATCGGCTCTTCCAGCAATGGATTGTACATCTCCTCATAACTGATCCCACACCCTTCACCAAACTCAGGAACACAATACATTGGGATACTTCTTCGGAATGAAGCCGCTGAAACCGCCATATCCAACTCCCCAAGCAGCTCGAACACCTGATAAATCACGGTTAAATGTTCTTCCAACATCGTCAGGATTCGATTATACATCACAAAGTCAAATAAAAAGGCGCCCGTTATATACATCGCAAATACTTCCATAGCATCTGCTGAATATTTTCTTCGATGTCTTCCATTGATGAATTTCAAGGATTTTGTCAGTTTCCTGACAACCTCCTGATTCTCTCTAAATCCCCCGAATACTGCATCATTCTTCTCTGCAAACTCTCCGCTGATCTTTAGAATGCTCTGTACTGCTATCATAAGATCCATATTAATCTCATACTTTCCTTTCATCAAAGCATAGATATTTATATTCACTAAGAAAATGATCCCCATGAAAGCATACGCATACGTATGGCGCAAAAGGATGCTCATAACAATTGCCAAAAACAGCAGCAATTGCAGCAAATAGTAAATCCATATTTTACTCAGCTTAAAATGATCTAACCCATTCAAGAATGATGGGATATAATAATTATTCTCTCTTTTGCCTATACGCAATAGCTTTTTTTGTATATCTATTCTGGCGTCTTGATGATCCGCCACAAATATGATCTTATTTTCCAGAGCTTCCAGCTTCGAATCCTCATAGCAAAGGGTCCTCAGACTCCGATACAAATACTGATCTCCTACTGACGAACAGCACGTATTAATTCGCGCAAAGATTTTATCCATACTAAGATCGTTCCAGGTGATATCATCTATATATCCCCGGCAGTCTTTGCTCTTCCTTTCCTTCCAAAATATCTTAATCTCATCAAAATTATAATCCTTATACTCTGGTTTCGTCCCGAATTGCTTCAAAAGCATATAGTAAATCTTTTTTCTATTCATATGGGAACTATAGAAGCCGCCTGCCAAAATAGCTATAATCAATCCTGCTATAAGAAACAATTGTTCCACTTTCTCTTCTTCCCCTCCTCCTTCTTCAGTTTTATTCAGTTTATCACAGGAATCTCTTATATGCAATTGAAACGAAATTCATCAAAAATGATATTCTTCCAGACAAAGCCCCCGCTCATACATCTCTGTCGCTGCCTCCACCCCCACATAACGGTAATGCCAGACTTCCTCTGCCACGCCGGTAAGCTGTGTTTTATTCCCGGGATATCGGAAAATAAATCCGTATTTATAGCTGTTCTCCTGAAGCCATGAATACACATCGTATGTCTCTCCGTTGATATCTACCGCAAGACCTAACTGATGTTCACTGTATCCCGGTACCGCAACCCACTGTTCTGCCAGCTTCTTTGCCTCGCTGTCCGGATATCCTTCTTTTTCATATTCCATGATCTTCTCACCATAAAGACTTTGCTGCTTCTCTGGTGTCCGGTAACCGGACACCACCAGCGGCAACTGTCCCCCGTTCCCTTCTCTCGCGGCTTCCAGCATTTCCATCAACGGAGCGTAGATACGCTCGTCTACCTGTTCGCCGCCCTGTACTTCTGTAAGCTTTGGTTTGTAGTCTTTTGGAATATGGTTTTTGTTATTTACCAGCATCAGATTCCATGGTGTATCACCGCCCTGTGCATTCGTATTTTGTATCATCCCATCCTGCTCATCATGGTTTACATTCCTTATCTGCCTGTCGTTCAAAGACGACTCACTTCCCAGTTCAGCACTGTTTTTCCTGGCAAAGCCAATAATTATCATAAAAGAGAGCAAGACCACGGTAACAACGCCGGCCGTCTGTTTCATCCCTATTCTCCTGCGTCTGCGCCCACGATGTATATCTCTTCTGCCCTTTTTCTGGTTATATTTTCCTGTCATAATAAAGCTCCTTTCTAATCTGTAAAAGTAATGCCCCTGTTCAATATCAATTGTACTGAACAAAGGCATCTCGAACTTTAATATGAAGTTGTTTAATTCCTAAGAAAATCCTAAGGCAGACAAACCGTGATCGTAACCGTGTCGCCTTCGCTGGCAGCGCTGACAGACCCGCCATGCAAGACGGCAATCTCTTTCGCGATCGCCAGACCAAGCCCTGTGCCTCCGGTATCCGTTACACGCGCCTTATCCAAACGATAGAATTTATCAAAAAGGGAAGATAATTTCTCCTCCGGAATATGATTCCCTTCGTTCCGGAACGCGATCACGACCTGTCCGTCTGTTTCTCTGGCAGAGATAACAATCTCTGTATCAGAATAACTATATGCAGCCGCATTTCTCAAAATATTGGCGAATACCCTTACGATCTGATCCGGATCGGCGCAAATCATCTGATCCTCATCAACCTCTAATACTACCGAATTCCCATGCTGTGCAAAAACGGGCGACATCTCATCCGATAGCTGTACCAGCATGTAATACAGATCAATCGTTTCTCTGGACAGCTTGATCTGCCTGGAATTATAGCGGGTGATTTCAAAGAATTCATTGATCATCTCTTCTAAACGATACGCTTTATCCAATGTTATATGAATATTTTTGGCACGCTGATCCACAGGCATATCCGGTTCCTCATCGAGAAGGTTCAGATAGCCGATCACGGAAGTAAGCGGAGTACGGATATCGTGAGCCAGATACATCACTAATTCATCTTTCCGCCGTTCTGCAAGTATGGTTTCCTGTCTCTGCTTCTCTAACGTCCGCTTCACTGCATTCAATTTGTATTCGAAAGGGAACATCTCTGCTGATAAATGTATCTTCTCAATATTTTCCGCAAGTAAAGCATCGATGCCTTGATTGATTTCTTGAAAATAACGGGTCATCCAACGGAATAAAAAATACAGCAGCGAAATGAAAATCAATAAAATTGCCGCAGCGAAAAAGATTTCTTTGCAGTTTCTAAAATAATAATGGTATATGAGAAATGCCTGCTCATGTTCCATTCGTATGAAATGTTCCAGAAACCACACGATCAGATTGCCGCCCCGCTGTCTCCACAGGAACAGATATAATACGATCACCGCTGCAACGGAAATCACGGCATTCACGCAAAACCGCAGCATGATCTTCATCTGAAATTCCAAATATTCGTTTCTGACGCTATCCTTCAATTTTATACCCAACTCCCCATATGGTTTTTATATATTTAGGCTTGCTTAAAGTATCATTCATCTTCTCACGCAGATGACGGATATGAACCGTAATCGTATTATTTGATTTGGTGTAATACTCATCCTGCCAGATCTGATGGAACAATTCTTCTGCACTGATCACACACCCTTTATTTTCCAACAGAATACGTAAAATAGAGAATTCTGTAGGAGTTAATACCAGCGGTTTATCATTCAGAAAGCATTCATGTGTATCTAACCTCATCATCAAACCGGAATGCGAGAGTATATGTTCTTCCTTCTCCGCTTCTCCTAAATGCGCCGGATTGTATTTCTTGTAGCGCCGCAGTTGGGACTTGACCCTTGCTACCAGTTCAAGCGGACGAAATGGTTTCGTGATATAATCGTCCGCCCCAAGGGTAAGCCCTGTGATCTTATCCGTCTCTTCATCCTTGGCTGTCAGCATAATGATCGGATAAGTATGTTTGGAACGAATCTTCTGGCACAAAGTAAATCCGTCTGTCTCCGGCAGCATAATGTCCAAAATAGCAAGATCAAGTTCGGTTTTATCGATACATTCGAGGGCTTCTGCGGCAGAATAGAACTTAAAAACAGTAAAATTCTCATTGCTTAAATAGACTTCTATCAGGTCGGCGATCTCAGCTTCATCATCTACGATCAATATTCTGTCAGACATAGGATTCTATTCCTTTCTACGGGTTATCTTTAAAATTATAATACCCTGTTCGACAAATTATATCAAACAGGGCTATTACATACTTTAATATACGATTATTTAATTCTTAAGATAATCCTAAGACGAACTCTTAGCCTGCAGATGGATCATCATCCCCATATAATCACCGCTTAAGCGGTCCATCCAGTACCCCGCGTTCATCAGCGCCGATCCTGTCAGGTTGAGCGCCGCATAAGTCTTCTCTGTACCATCCGCTCCTTCCCGATGCACGTCCTCATTCCTGACCTCAGCGGAAACAGAGATAACCTTCGTCTCATATACGGTTTCTTCCCGCAGTCCTTTCAGCTTAAGCCTTCTCGCCGCCCCGAAATACCCCGGCAGCGCATGTATCTGGATATAAGTCAGAAGCGCCTCCTTCTTATCCTTAGATACGACCATCCAGCACGCATAATCCGGATTGCCAAGCGAATCTTCTATCCGGTAGAGGTCTCCTTCCTTCACAAGCCAGTGGTATTTATGATAGATATCTACCTGCTTACGGATCACTTCTTTCTCGGACTCGCTCATCCGCGCAATATCCAGCTCATACCCAAATGTTCCCGCCATGGCGACATACCCCCTTGTCTCCAGCGAAGTGATCCTGCCGGTCTGATGATTGGGCACCGCACTTACATGGGCGCCGATCGTTGAGAGCGGATAACACATAGAAGCGCCCATCTCAATCTTGATCCGTTCTATGGCGTCCGAATCGTCCGATCCCCAGATCTGCGGACTATAGTAGAGTACCCCCGGATCAAACCGGGAACCTCCCGCGGAACAGTTCTCAAGCAGAAGTGACGGGAAATCATCCCGAAGCCTCCCCATGATCTCATATACTCCCAGAACATATCGGTGGCACAGCTCACCCTGCCGGTCTGCCGGAAGCGCCGCCGACGCCGTCTCCGTCAGAGTACGGTTCATATCCCACTTGATATACTCCACATTCGCGCCGGATAATACCTGATGAATCATACCGTAGATATGATCCCGCACTTCCTTCCTAGACCAATCCAGCACATATTGATGGCGGAACAAAGAGCGGTGTCTCCCCGGAATCTGGATCGCCCAATCCGGATGCGCCCGAAACAGTTCTGAATCCGGGCTTACCATCTCCGGCTCGATCCACAGCCCAAACTTCATCCCGAGATGATTAATCTCCTTCGCGAGACGTCCGATTCCTCCCGGCACCTTCTCTTCATTGACAAACCAGTCTCCTAACCCTCTTCTCTCATCATTCCTGTTCCCAAACCAACCATCGTCCAGTACAAATAATTCAATCCCGCACTTCGCCGCCTCAGCCGCGATCTCGGTCAGTTTCTCTACGGTGAAATCAAAATACGTCGCCTCCCAGTTATTTACAAGGATCGGTCTTAAGGTATCCGGATAGACATCACGGATCAGATGCCTTCTGTATAGATCATGGAAGGTCCGGCTCATCTTTCCAAGCCCCTGGTCAGAATATACCATCACCACCTCCGGCGCCGTGAAGCTCTCTCCCTGTCCAAGCTTCCAACTGAAATTAACCGGATTGATCCCCATCACAATCCGTGAGCCGCGGAAATGATGCCCCTCCGCAACTCCGAGGAAATTCCCTGAATATACCAGATTCATGGCAAATACTTCCCCGGCATCTTCCGTCGCATCCGAAGAGATCACTGCCAGAAACGGGTTGTCCGTCGGCCCGGACTCTCCCCTAGTACTTCCCGTCGTAACCTTCCCCTGGCGCAGCGGCGTACGAACCGGCCCGCATTCCCTCTCCCAGCTTCCATGAAGCGTCAGCACATCGAAGTTCTGATGGTCGAATTCCAGACAGCCGGACATTGCCCGCTTGAGATAGACAGCCTTCTCGTCTTCGTTCGTAATAAGCGCCGCGCGTGTGATCACATTCATATGCTCGAAGACCGTATAGAGAAGCGTCACTTTAAGCTTCAGAACTTTATCCCTGCATACCAGCTCCAACGTATTACAGCCGCCGTCCTCCCTCTCGAAGGTTGACGGCAATCCATCCAGATGCGGTTTCCCCGGATAGATCTTATGGGATTCATAACGAAGATCACATGCGTGATACCCGTCAATGGTTTCCACCTCAAGGCAATGTTCTCGGTAATCCCCGCAGCCATAAGTCGGATATTCGAAGGGAACCGCATCCATGATCCGTCCCGCCTGCCCCGGCAGCACCGAAGGACGTACCTGATACAGCGGCCCATACAGATAATTAACATCTGAATCTATAATCTTCTTCCCATAATACAAATGTGAGACAAACTTGTCATCGTCAAAAATACCGATAATGTAACTGGTATCCAAAGCATCCAGTTTAAAAATCCCCGCCTGTTCGTTGAATAAAATACTCATAAGAATCTCCTCCTCTCTTTCTTCATTAAAACTACAGCATCCTTTCGCCATTTGTCAAGAATCTCTCCTGATAAAATGATCAATCCGATAAGATATCTCCAATAGAAAACGTACATTACTGTTATTCAGTTCTACGTGCGTTAGATTCCGGATACATTCCAGCCGGTACGTCAGGGAATTGCGATGGATGTATAAGCTCTGCGCAGCCTCTTTAATGCTGCAGTTACATGCCAGGTAGATTTCCAGGGTATGATATAGATCCGTCCCGGCAGCATGGTCATAGCGGCTCAAAAGTCCCAAAGCCGGATGGCAGTATAATCCAAGCCGTTCTCGTTCTCTCGTAGAATCAAGCAGATCGTAAAAAGCATAATCCGAATAAAAGCTTACTCTCTCCTTCGGACATAACTTAGCTGCAAGCTCCAGCGCCCGAAAAGCCTGTGCATATCGTGCGGCAAAATTCTCAACCCGGAAAAAAAGATTGGAAACACCAATCCGCAGATATTCTTTTGCCGCAAGATCTTCTAATGCTTCTGTCATCTCAGAAGACAAGCCAGGGGCATCCTCAAGGGGAACTAACGCAGCAATACCATTTTCATGAAATGTAAAACGTGTATCCGGCTGAATTCGTACCAACTGACGCGCCACATCTTCTTTCAAATGCTTCTGCCCTAAATAGCGGCTCTGCTGAATGCTGAGAGCACACAGATGTATAGAAAACTGAAGTTCTGCGATAGCTGGGGCAATTTCTTCCGGAGGCGCGCCGATCAGCAGATCGTAAAGCAATTTCTGATAGATTGTATTTCCCGGGACCAGATAGGGAGCATAGCGGGAAATCGCATCGCCTGCTGCCGAGCTGATAACCGGCAACAACTGCAAATGCATAGAAGTAATAGGCGTCTCTTTCTCCAGCATCAGAACAATTCCTACAAAATTCCCCCGTATGAATATCTTACTGGACAGTTTCCGAAGCGGGGACGCATAGCAGGTAACCACCACCGGATCCGAGGTCCTGGCTGCGTTCTTCACAGCCTCTATCTCCTGTACGGCGCTCACAAATTCATAGGTACAATACCCCAGCCGGATATTCTCTGCCCAGAGAGGATCATCAATTGTGAAGATCGTAGAATGTGCCAGTATCTTAAAATCAGCATCCAGCAGGATCAATGAGTTTCCAAGCTTAGCCGCCGCCAGATTGATCACCGGCTCCATACTGCGGGAATGCGCCGCACAATCCATCATCTCTCCATAGAATCCCCGGCCGCGGGATTCATCCAACAAAGCCTTCGCTGTATTAAATACCCGAAAAAGCTCTTTGGCGTCTACCAGAGCAAGGCTTGTATTCCCGGTCCAAAGAGGTGCCGACGCCGTATTTTTCTCCGGAAAGGGATCCAGGCCGTCTATATCCCATACCAGCACACACTGCGACGGCAGATTGGGATCCGCTGTATTCTTTTTCAAAAAAGAAGCATAGCCAAAATAAAGGGTATTGTTGTCATATTCTATTTGTGTACCATCAATAAACGCTACATTGTCCAGATTAAAGATATCCTTAGAACATATGATCTCGGCGGACGTTCCTGTGGAAACTTGATTCATCAGGGTTGTAAACAGCATAAAATCACCTCATAATCGTCTACATTTCCTATCACAAATAGTATAGTGCACGGTGCACAAATTGTCAATTTGGATTCGGTTAGCACAACCATTTTCATTTATCTTCATTCTGCTTATAATGAGTGCATGATAAAGAACTGTATGACTTTAGAACCAAAAAAGGAGCGAATGAATATGAGATTTGAGAACAAGGTTGCAATCATAACAGGATCAACAAAAGGTATTGGAAGATCTACCGCCATCTTGATGGCACAAGAAGGTGCCAAAGTAGTTATCACAGGCACAACAGAGGCAGCCGGCAGCGAGGTTGTATCCATAATCAAAGAAGCTGGCGGAGACGCTTTTTTCCAGAAAACAGACGTTACCTCCGCAGAAGCGCTTGACGCACTGGTAAAAGCTGCACTGGATCACTATGGAAAGATAGATATCCTGATAAATAATGCCGGCATAGGCGGCAGCCTGGCGAATATGAACCAGATTACCGACGCCGAATGGGACAGGGTTCTCGCCACCAATCTGACCTCCGCATTCCAGATCATGAAGCTTGTGATTCCTGTTATGGAAAATAACGGCGGCGGTACCATCGTCAATGTAGCTTCCATGGCCTCCACAGCAGCAGGCCGGGGCGGGATTGCCTATACAACCGCAAAGCATGGATTCTTAGGACTGACCCGTCAGATTTCCCTGGATCACGGGCACACGGGCATCCGGATCAATGCGGTTCTGCCAGGCCCCATCAACACCCAGATGATCGCAAGGATTTTGGAAATGCCACAGCATCCGCTAAATATGAAGATTAAAATGAGTCCTTCCGGACGTCCGGGAGAACCTAAAGAAGTAGCAAAAGCCATTGCTTTCCTTGCCAGTGATGAATCCAGTTATATACATGGCGCTTCATTAGCAGTGGACGGTGGGTATTCGATTTTCTAACCAGATGAAAAGGAGTATTATTATGTATGATAGATTATTTACAGAAGGTAAGATTGGCTGTGTGACCCTGAAAAACCGGCTTGTCATGTCTCCTATGGGCATTGGGCTGGCAAATTTGGACGGCACGCCCAGCGAAGACATGATTGCTTATTATGAAGCCCGCGCCATAGGCGGTGCAGGACTTATCATACCGGAAATCACCAGAGTCAATGATGTACACGGGCCAGGTCTTATGCGCCAGTTATCCGTTACCCAGGACAAGCATATTGAACCTTTAAGCCGCCTGGCTTATGCGGTACACAGACACGGCAGCAAGATCTTTATCCAGCTCCATCATCCGGGCAGGGAAACGGTTACCGCTCTTCTTGGAGGCGCACCGGTTGTCTCTGCTTCGGATATCCCGTGTAAATACTTACAGCAGCCCACAAGAGCGCTCTCCACAGACGAAGTCAGGGAACTGATCGGCCAGTTCATAAGCGGCGCCCTCCGGGTACAAAAAGCAGGCTGTGACGGTGTGGAACTGCATTGTGCCCACGGCTATCTGCTACAGCAGTTTTTATCCCCTTATACCAATAAGCGAACCGATGAATATGGGGGGAGCTTTGAAAACCGTCTTCGCATGGTCAATGAGATTATAGCAGGCATCCGCGCCGCCTGCGGACCCAAATTCCCGATCGGCGTCCGACTGTCGGTTGACGAATTCCTGGATAAGACCGGAGTTACGGAAGAATACATCCACATTCAGGACGGCGTGAAAATCGCCATGGCTCTCGAAGCATCAGGAATTGATTTTATAGATGTATCTGTGGGGATGTACGAAACCGGTATGACCTGTGTGGAGCCGGTTTCCTTCCCCCAGGGCTGGCGCCGCGATCTGATCAAGGCAGTGAAGGATCATGTGAAGATTCCGGTAATCGGCGTATCCTCTATCCGTGAACCCGCTGTGGCTGATAAGTTTCTGGAAGACGGAGTGGAAGATTTCATATCCATGGGCCGAAGCTGGCTTGCCGATGAAGAATGGGGCAAAAAGGTTCAGGAAGGCAGAGAACATGAACTGTGCAAATGTATTAACTGTCTGCGCTGCTTTGAGAGCTTAAATGAATATAACGCAGCCGGACTGCCAGCAGAATGCGCGCTGAATCCGCGTCTCGCCAGAGAACGGAAATACGGCGACCTGTCGCATGATTCTGCCCGTCACTCTGTCATCGTTGTGGGCGGTGGTCCCAGCGGTCTGATGGCTGCCAAGACATTAGCCGAACGCGGCTGCCGTGTAACGCTTCTTGAACAGGGAGATACTCTTGGCGGAACGATCAATCAGGCAAAGATGCCGCCCCATAAGGAACGGATGGAATGGATCATGGATTATTACAAGTCCGCTTTTGACAAACTGGGTGTGGAGGTTCGGCTTAATACTGCCGCGACGGCAGATATGCTCTCCGACCTGAAACCAGACGCAGTCATAGTCGGTACCGGCTCTAAACCGGTTATTCCTTCCCGCATTCCAGGCGTCCAGCAGCCCCATGTTTACAGCATTTCTCAGATTCTGACAGGTGAAACGGATCTCTCCGGCAAGACGGTAGTTATCATCGGCGCCGGCATGACTGGTATCGAGACTGCAGAATATCTGGCTGTCCATAAGTGCAGTGTAACAATCGCCGATATCCTAGATCAAGTGGCTCCCGCCGCTAACCATACCAATGTGGGGGACGTATGCGGTCGTCTGGCAAAGTATGATACCAGATTCTTGCTGGGACACGCTTTGAGGGAAATACGGGAAGGTTCTGTGATATTGGAAAAACAGGCGGATCATACGGAAGTTACAATTCTTGCCGACGCAGTAATTCTGTCTATGGGATATCGTCCTGATACGTCCCTGGTTGATGAGCTGAATGCAAGAGGTATTCCGGCGGTTGCGGTAGGAAGCGCAGTCAAGGACGGCACCATCGCCCCGGCCACCAGGAGCGCCTATGAAGCAGCCCGCGCGCTCTTTACCGAGAAGAAGAAAGAGACTTCATTCTATACCCCCAAATCCGATATCTCCAACTTCGGCAAAGTCTCTCTTATGGATGAACAAGAAGGCTTGTATCTGGCTTATCTGACAGATCCGCAGGCGATCGCCCGGATATTGCCTCCGCCATTGAAACCGTTCTCCATGCCCGTTGTTACTCTTTCTGTCTGCCATATTCACAAACCGACCTTCGCAGACGATTATTATGAAGCAATCCTGGGCGTATACGCAACCTATGGGAAATCCCTTGGCTTATATCCGATAGGACTGGTTCTTGGCGGACCGGGCGCTGAAATGGCCGTCCAATGCGGACGCGACAACGGCTCCATTCCAAAGAAACTGGGAGCAGAATTTGTAATCCGCAGAAATGAAAATACGGTAACAGCAGGCGTTACCCGCCGCGGAACTCAGTTGGTTGACATCCACATGGAATTAGGGCAGTATAACAGTCCTCTCACCCATGCCCTCTACCAGAATCCCGGAAACGGAAAGCAAGTATTTGGCGGTGGCTTCTACTTCCATTTCGACCGAATGCCCGACGAAAATGGAATTTCTCATTTCATCAACGGAGCCTTACTGCAGAATCTGTGTGAATATAATTACCAGTCCTGGGAACCTGGCACAGCTTCTCTGACTCTGAATTCTTCTCTGGACGACCCGTGGGCAGAACTGCCGATCAACACCATCGTGGGCGGCGCATATTCCAGGAACAGCCTGTTGGTACACAAGCTGAATATGGTAGAGAAATTAGATGCAGAAGAAATCGTGCCGTATCTGCTGACCGGACGGTATGACCGGACCGCATTCATGGAGACCGGACGGATATAGGCATAAGCCAGAAGACAGCAGGGAAATGATTATATATGAGTACAAATATCATTTCCTTGCTGCCAAACGCCAGTTGCTCTTCTTCACGGAGCACTTCAAGATTCACCATTGCTTCTTCACACTCCATAGCCTGTCATATTTTCTCCATTCGTTATCACCCCAGATACGCAATCGCGGCTTCCCGGTCCATCCAGATATGGATTCCGCCCCCGGATTCTGTAAAACGATCCGTCTCATAGCTTTCCGCCCTCACCCACTCTCCCGTCCGATACCAGAAATTCTCATCCACATAGGAATGAGCTTCCGTAAAACTCTGGGAATAATCCTCGGTTCTTATCGAGAGCACCTTCGCCTTATCCACCCGTATCTCATATGTAGTCCCCTGCAGCCGCCGCGCATCCGCAGGTATCAGCAACTGCACGATTCGCCTCCCGAAGCACACCTTCCACCCGATAAACGCACCGCTCATCGGACACCGCGGCTCATAGAACTTCGTACGCTCATCCGCGGTTACTCCGCTAAGCGCCGCTCCATGAAGCGCCGCCGCAAAGATATCAGCACCGGATATATCAGCACCGGTCATATCGCAATATCTGAAATCTGCCGAATGCAAAAAAGCATCTTGCAGAATCACTCCCTTAAGGCTTGAGCCTTGAAAAAATGCATTCGACGCAGAACAACCCGACAAATCCGCGCCGTTAAGCCTTACATTCCGGAAATCACTTTTATCAAAATTAATTTGCCGCAGATTCCATCCTGACAGATCCAGATCCTCAAAAAGACAGCCCGACAGATCAAGCGGCTCTCCCTCTCTTCTCTCAGAAATGATCCTCTCCAATTCTTCTGCACTGATCTTCCTTAACATCCAGCCACCTCTTCTTTCTTCATTGCGATTATCTAAACTGTACATTATTTTGATGCAGCACAGAAAACCCGCAAACGCTGATGTTTACGGGCTTTTGTGCTCGAACCAACACCCCATGGTTAACAGCCGTGTGTTTTATCATCGACACGGTCGCATCCGCACCATGCGGAAGTGAATCGCTGCCGGGTCCCGTTCCTCCAACTGCTCCGGTGAGATTACCCGCTCTTGGCCATAAATGTAACAGTTAAACAATTGTTTTTATTATACTAAACTCCTAACCGTACTTCAACAAAACATAAGACCATATTACAAAAATTTCTATAATCTTTCGCTATAATACTGCCTGTGTGAAACAAGTGTCACAATACACTTGTTCTACCCCGCTCCTTACTTCAATGCAAGACTTCTGTTATTTTTTATCATACACAAAATAGTATAGATTGCAACTGCCAGTTCTGTAATCGGCATGACCCACCATAGAAGTTTAGCGCCAAACAGCGCCGGAAGCACAAACACTAATACACCGCACAAAACCATGCCCCGCGCCATAGAAATGATCAATGCCGTTTTCGGCTGCATCACAGACTGGAAATAATAGGTTGCGAAAATGTTCAGCGGCAAAAGCAGATAGGCAAGACCATAGATCTGCATAATGTCGGGCGCAATCTGCAATACGCTGTCTGTTGGGGACATGAATATTTTCACAAAAGTATTCGGGAACAAAAGTACTGCAGCTGTCCATAGAAAACCGAAGACTGCAACTGTCCACAGGGAATATTTCCGCGTTTCCCTGATGCGCTCTATATTATGTACACTGTAGTTTTCGGATACAATTGGCTGTGTAGCCTGTCCGACAGCGTAAGTAAAGCATTGGACAAGACCGGATATCTGGACAATAACCCCAAATACCGCCAGCGCATCTGCACCAACATAATTCATAATCTGACGGTTGAATAACATCGCAATAATTCCCATCGCTATTTCTGAAACAAAGACAGAACAGCCGTTGAACACCAGTTCTTTTGCCTTATGAATATAACCATGGATACAGGCCAGCTTGAGTGTATTTTTCCTGCTGAAAAAGTGTGAGACCATAGCCGCAATCGTCAGCGTTACACCGATAGCGGTCGCAAGGCCTGCGCCAAATATACCCATGTTAAGCCCAAACACAAAATACAGATCTCCGAAAATATTGAAGCATCCTCCGCACAAAGTCGCAAAGGCTGCAAACCCCGGCGCATTATCGTTTCTCAGGTAAGCGGCGAGCATTTGCGTGAACGGATATGCCGGAATCACAAATTGAATCGGCCGAAGATATGCCTTTGCCAATGGCAAAAGAACATCATCCGCACCAAAAAGACGGAGCAGCTGGTCATCAAAAACAGTGAGTCCGATCCAGCAGATTACGGCTATGGCCGAAGTAAGAAGCAAGGACAAGGTAAAGTAAGCATTGGCCTTGTCGGTCTTCCCCTGTGCCTTGTAATATGTATATTTGATAGAACCTCCGCTGCCGGTCAAAATCCCCAAACTGTACAAAATCGTCCAAATCGGCGCTACAATAGACAATGCCGCCGTACCCTGCGGACCCTGATACTGACCAACTACGGCAACGTCCACCAGCCCGTATATACAGGAGATCATGGAACCTCCAAAGGCTGCGCCAAGATACCTAAAGTAGTGTTTTTTAATACTTCCCTGTGTTAAATTCTTTTCCATAATAACTCCTATCTGAACTTACTCATTCGCCGGGACAGGCTGTCCGAGTATTTCGCAAGTAATTTAATTGCAAGTTCTCTTTCAGAGGCCTCCATATCCTCAAAGGCTGCAATTTCTTCAGCAAGAACCAGATCAACCGTTTTTCTGGAAAACTCTTCGCCCTTTTTCGTCAGTGTGACATACTTATGACGTTTACCATTGTAATCCCCAACCTCAATCAATCCTTCCTTCACCATCTTTTTCAAGGCAGAATGGACAGTCTGCTTTGGCTGATATATAAAACTGCAGATATCTTTCTGGGTGACTTTTTCTTCCGACTGGCGTATGTAATACAATATCCAAAATGCACAATCAGATAAGCCAAAAGACTTGGCAACACCCCGGTAGATTTCCTCATATCCATTGATAGTTGCATTAAAGGTAACAAGAACTTCTTTTGCAGTATACACAGATTTTTCCTCCTTTCAGTCTGAAAACAGACTTATTTTATCTTATTTTTCTCAAGTTTTCAAGAGAATTCACAAAAAAATAACATTCCCACTGGCGATATGCTGTCTCATCCTCCTGAATTCTGTTTTCAGATATGCTTTGGAAAAAGAAAACACTCCACATTCCCGTGAAGTGCAATCTGTTTATCTTATTCGGTTTTTGCCGGAGCCGCCCTATGAAGCAGGCGTAATTTCCATTTTTTCTATCGGAGTACCGGCGGATATATGGGCAGATGATAAAGTTCTGATTTTTTTCATAAACCTTTACGTCCATTTGGCGGCTGCCGCTAGGGAAAAATATCCCTAAGGATATTTTTCTTACTCACTGAGGTTTTCATCTCCC